>ENA-ORSL01000609-ORSL01000609.1-human-gut-metagenome-genome-assembly--contig:-NODE-609-length-36108-cov-6.206807_pt1 | contig 36108 bp, 21 predicted proteins | sample MGYA00242190_ERZ509157 | MGnify/ENA primary metagenome ERZ509157 (study PRJEB26280, sample SAMEA2338664) | human gut metagenome | biome: human gut; feature: human-associated habitat; material: faeces...
TGCGCCCAGCCCTGCCGCCAGAGCTACGGCTACGGCCGCTGGGAGGAAAAATATCCCCTGAGCCTGAAGGATAACTGCCTGGTGCACTACTTAGGCGAACTGGAAAGCATGGGCGTGGCCTCCGTGAAGCTGGAAGGACGGATGAAAAAGCCCGAGTATGTGGCCACCGTCACCGCCGTATACCGGAAGGCCATCGACGAGGGCGTGGTTACGAAACCCATGATGGACGCCCTCATGACCGCCTTCAACCGCCAGGGCTTCACCGACGGCTATTACACCAGCCGGGTGAACCGGAAAATGTTCGGCATCCGCCAGGACACCCGGGACGATTCCCAGTGGCTCCAGGCGGCAAGACAGTCCTTTGAGGCAGGGGAAACTCCGCTGGTTGACCTGAAGTTCCGGGCAGTGGTCACTGTGGACGGCAGTTCCCTGACCGCCACCGACCCGGAAGGCCGCACCTGTACCGTCAACGGCCCCCGGCCGGAGCTGGCTCGGAATATTGCCCTGACCGGGGAAATGCTTGCCCAGCGGGTAGCCAAAACCGGCGGCACGCCCTACCGCTGCGTGGAGGTGCGCACCCGGGTTGACCCAGGCCTTATCATCTCCGCCGCCGCCGTCAACGCCATGCGCCGGGATGTGCTCAATCAGCTTACCGCCCTGCGGGCCCGGCGGGCGGATTTTCCCATCAACCCGCCCAAAAGTGTCCCCGACTATCGGGGGCCAAAAGACCTGCCCGGTCTGACCGTCCAGGTCACCACCCGGGAGCAGCTGACCCCGAACCTGCTCAATTCCGAAACCGCCATGCTCTATGTGCCCCTGCACATTCTGGCCGCCGACCCGGAAATGACCGGTCTTCTGGTTCAGCGGGGACGTCTGGCGGTGGTGCTGCCCCGGATCGTCCACGACGGGGAAATGCCGAAGCTGAAAAAGGATTTGGCATTGCTTCAGAGCATCGGCGTGAAGAACGCTTTGGTTGGCAATCTGGGTCTGCTGGCGCCTGCCCGGGAGGCGGGAATGCGGATTCACGGAGACTTCGGCCTGAACATCTACAATTCCGTATCCATGAACGTGCTGCGCTCTTTGGAGGTCTGCTCGGCTCTCGTCAGCTTCGAGATGACCCTGCCCCAGATTCGGGACTTGAGCAAGGCGGTGAACGCGGAGATTCTGGCCTACGGCAGAATGCCCCTGATGATCACCGAGCAGTGCCTCATTCAGGGGCGCACCGGCGAGTGCACCTGCCACTTAGGCAGCACCAAGCTGACCGACAAAACCGGTGCGGAGTTCCCCATCCTCAAGGACGGGGACAGCTGCCGCAGCGTGCTGTTCAACGGCAAGAAGCTCAGCTGGCTGGATCGGCAGGACGACCTGGCAAAGCTGGGGGTCTGGGCCATCCGGCTGTACTTCACCACGGAAAACGCCCGGGAGGTTGACCGGGTTCTGGAGGATTATCTGAATCCCGCTCCCTTTGACCCCGGTGCCTGTACGAGAGGGTTGTACCTGCGCGGCGTGGAGTGATGGAAATGCAAAATGAAGAATGCAAAATGCAAAATGAAGATGTTGGAAGCGGCAATGTGGTGCTGGACAAAAGCTTCGATTTCGCTGTGCGCATTGTCAAAGCCTATCAGTTCCTGACAGGGGAGCGCAAGGAATTCGTACTTTCCAAGCAGCTTCTGCGCAGCGGAACCAGCATTGGCGCAAACGTTTCGGAAGCCCAGTGCGGCCAGTCCCGGGCGGATTTCTACACCAAAATGTGCATTGCCCTGAAGGAAGCAAACGAAACTCACTACTGGCTGAAGCTCCTTTACCGCACCGATTTTCTGACAAAGCAGCAATTTACCAGTCTGAACAGCGACATCACAGAGCTGATTGGCCTTCTAACCGCAATCTGCAAGTCCGCGCAAGCCTCTCGTTAAAACCCGTACATCCCCGTAACCTAATTTTGCATTTTGCATTCTGCATTTTGCATTTATCTGGAAGGAATTTTATGCGACTGATTTTAGCCTCCGGGTCTCCCCGGAGAAAGGAACTGCTGGGGCTTTTCGGTGTTCCTTTCACCGTGCACCCGGCAGATATCGATGAAACCATGGATCCTGCCTGGTCTGCCTTTGACGAGGTGGCCCGGCTCAGCCGGGAGAAGGCTCTGGCCGTTCCCCGGGAAAAGGACGATCTGGTCATCGCCGCGGACACCATCGTGGTCTGCGAAGGGAAAGTGCTGGGAAAGCCCCACTCAACCGAGGAAGCCAGAGAAATGCTCACCCTGCTTTCCGGCCGGGATCACCAGGTGATGACCGGCTGCACCGTGCTTCGGGGGAGCATTGCCGAGACTTTCACCGAAGTCACCGATCTGCACTTCCGTCCCCTCTCCCGAAAAGAAATCGACCGCTACATCGCCACCGGCGAGCCTATGGACAAAGCCGGCGCCTACGGCATTCAGGGCGGAGCCGCTCTGTTCTGTGAGCGGATGGTAGGCGATTACTATAACGTTATGGGGCTGCCCGTCTGCCGCCTGGGTCAGGTGCTGCGGAAAATCGCCCCGGAAATCATGGAGGATACGCAATGAGAAATCTCTTCAGCACCAAGGTAAAGGTGCTTGTGGTGCTTGCCATCCTGCTGTCCATCGCTCTGGCCATTGCCAGCGGCGTGTCCAACACCTCGGTGGTGGACTTGGCGGTAAAGGGTGCGCTGGCTCCCTTCCGTGCCGCTTCCACCGCCCTGACCTCTATGGCGCAGAAGTACTACGGTTATATGTTCCGCTATGAGGCTCTGGCCGCGGAAAACGAGGTGCTGAAAAAGCAGCTTTCGGAAATGGAAGACACCGCCCGGCAGGCCGAATCCGTCTCCCGGGAAAACCAGCGTCTGCGCAAGGGTCTGAATCTGCTGGAAACCCACGAGGACTACAAGCTGGTGGATGCCTACATCATCGGCTGGAGCTCCTCGGACTGGGAGAATACCCTGACCATCAACCGGGGCACCAACTCCGGCATTCAGGTGAATATGTGCGCCATTACGGAAAACGGCGAAGTGGTAGGTCTGGTCACGGAGGTGGGTCTGAACTACGCGGTAGTTACCACCATTCTGGACTCCACTCTGGAAATTTCCGGCACCATCGCCTCCTCCGGCTACAACGGCATGGTCAAGGGCGGCTACATCAACGGCCATCAGACCTTGCTGCAAATGAACTACCTGCCCTCCGCTGCCATTATCCGGAACAAGGAGCAGGTGGTGACCTCCGGCTCCACCGTGTATCCCCGGGGGCTGATTATGGGCAATATCGTGGACGCCGGCTTTGAGGAAACCGGCATCGCCAAGTACGCCCTGCTGGATCCCGCCGCGGAAGTCAACTCCCTGGAGCAGGTGTTCATCATCACCGAGTACACCACCGAGGCCGTGGCCTCCTCCGGCGCTTCTACTGCTTCTTCCGGCGCTGCCGGTGAAACCACTGCCGCCACCGAGCCCACCGCCTCGACGGAGACTTCTCCCGACGGTGGCTTCGGCTAAGAGGGAACGCCCATGGCTGAAAAGAAAAAGCGCAAGTCCTCCCGGCGGCCCCGGCAGCGCAGCCTGACCGACCTGTTCCGCCGGCACAAAAGGCAAAAAGCAAACGAATTTAAGCCCGATGCCCCCACCGCTACTCTGTTCAAAACCCGGAAGCTGACTCAGCAGCAGCAGCTCCGGCTGACCAAGTGGGTGCTGTATGTGGTCATCATCGTGCTGTGTCTCGTCATTCAGGACACGGTGATGTGCCGTCTGCCCCTCCTCGGTGCCACCACCGATCTGCCGGTGGCAGCCATTCTGCTCATCACCGTCACCGAGGGCACGGATGTGGGAAGCCTTTTTATACTGATTGCCTCCGTCCTTTACTACTTTTCCGGCACCGCTCCCGGTCCCTACTGCATCGGCCTGATGTCCGTCTTCGGCATCTTCGCTACTATGATTCGGCAGATGTACTGGCACCGGAGCCGGGGCAGCCTGACCATCAGCGCCATGCTGGCTCTTGTGTGCTATGAGCTGGGGCTGTTTGTCACAGGCCTTCTCATGGGTCTGACCTACTGGGGACGGCTCCGGTACTTCCTGCTCACCTGTCTGTACACCTGTCTGATTATGATTCCTCTTTATTCCCTGATCAACAAAACCGGTCTCATTGGAGGTAATACATGGAAAGAATAAGCCGCTTCCGTGCTGGTATGTTTCTGGGATTGTTCGCGTTTATCCTGCTTCTTTACTCTTTCAGGCTCTACAAGCTTCAGATTATTGATACCAAAGGCAACACCGACAATACCCAGGTTTATAGTACCATCACCACCGTCCGTGCCGCCCGGGGCGATATTCTCGACCGCAACGGCAATGTGCTGGTGGGCAACCGGGCTTCCTACAACCTGGTGTTCAACCACTACGTCACCAAGTCCAACCCCAACTGCAACCAGGCTCTTTACACCCTGGTGCAGAAGTGCCGGGAGCTGGGCATTACCTATTCCGACCACTTCCCCGTGTCCACCAGCCGCCCCTTCGTCTATACCCTGACGGATTTCACCACCACCTGGCAGAACAACTTCCAGCTGTTCATGGTAGACCGGGGGCTGGACTCGGACATCACCGCCCCCCTTCTGGTGGAGAAGATGCGTTCCCGCTACGACATTCCCGCCAGCTGGTCCGATGAGGATGCCCGGGCGGTCATCGGCTTCCGATACGAATTTGACCTGCGCGGTATCACCAACCTGCCTACCTACACCTTCCTGGAGGACGTCACCGACCAGCAGCTGTCCGCCATTCTGGAGCTGAACACCCCGGGTCTGAACGTTGAGGCCTCCACTGTCCGGGAATACCACACCAAGTACGCCGCCCACATCCTGGGCTACCTTGGCGGCATGAACGACAGCCAGTGGTCGGAATACAAGGATCAGGGCTACACCATGGACGCGAAAGTCGGTCAGACCGGCTTTGAGCTGGCCTTTGAGGAGTACCTCCACGGCATCGACGGCACCCGCTATGACGAAGTCAACAAGTCCGGCGCTACCACCAAGTCCTACTACACCAAGGAGCCTGTGGCCGGAAACAGCGTGGAGACCACCATCGACATCAAGATTCAGGAGGTGGCGGAGAAGGCGCTGGACAGCGTCATGACCAAAATCAAGGATCCGGAGCAGAACACCTCCACCGCCGGTGAAGGCCTGGACGCGGAGGGCGCCGCCGTCATCGTCATGGAGTGCCAGACGGGCAAGATTCTGGCCTGCGCCAGCTACCCCAGCTTTAACCTGGCAACCATGTACGAAGACTGGGCGGACATCGAGGCCGATCCTCTGAAGCCCTTCTTCAACCGGGCCTTCGGCGCCGAGTATCCTCCCGGATCCTCCTTCAAAATGTGCACCCTGATCTCCGCCATGGAGCACCGGAATAAAAAAGGTGAGTTCATTCACCCCTATGGCACCCGGATCGAGGATAAGGGCGTATTTACCAAGTACGAAGGCTTCGCCCCCACCTGTCTGGCCTGGACCTCCGGTCACTTCGTCCATACCGCCTTTGACGGCAGCCCCGGCGGCATTGACGCAACCGACGCCCTGTGCTATTCCTGCAACTACTTCTTCTACGTTCTGGGCGACCTGAACAACGAGGAAAACATGTCCGAGACCTGTAAGGATCTGGGTCTGGGCGTGCCCACCGGCATTGAGCTGGTGGAAAAGACCGGCCGTCTGAACACCGCCGAGGTCAAGCGAAAGGTCTACGGCTCCGGCGTTAACGGCAACTTCTCCGCAGGCGACCGTGTTCTGGGCGCCATCGGCCAGGGCGAATATCGGTTCACCCCCTTGCAGCTGTGCGTCTACGCCTCCACCCTTGCCAACAAGGGCACCCGGATGAAGGCCACCTTCCTGAGCCGGGTGGTGTCTTCTGACTACCGGACTCTGATCAAGGAGAATCAGCCGGAGATTGCCAACCGTCTGGAAATGGCCTCCACCACCATTGAGAGCTACTGGACGGGTATGCGCAAGGTCGTCACCCAGATGGGCGGCACCGCCACCGCCTACTTCGGCGGCCCCAAGGATCTCTACGGTGAAGGCGACGGCGTGTGGCCTCTGAAGGACGAGGTTCTGGTCTACGCCAAGACCGGCACCGCCCAGCACGCCTCCCTGGGTTCCGACCACGGTGCGTTCATCTGCTTTGCCCAGAAGAAGGATGCCGCCGCCCCGGACATCGCCATCGCCCTGTATGGCGAGAAGGTGGCTCACGGTTCCTGGCTAGCTCCCGTTGCCGAGCAGATTCTGCTGAGCTACTACGAAATGGACGCGGCCAGCGAAGTCACCGCCTTTGAAAACCAGGCCGGTTAACCGGCGTGTCGCCGTGGACAATGCACACCCAAAGCCTTCCCCCACGGGGAAGGTGGCACGGCGCAGCCGTGACGGATGAGGGCAAAGGCTCCCCTTGCTGATCAAGGGTGGTGCTCCGCGCAGCGAATCAAAATTACCATGACTGCCGGTGGCAGTCATACCACAATGTACTGCTGGCAAAAATCTTTGATTTTTGACTGAGGGGATCAGAACTTACTCATTTTGACAATCCCTCAGTCATGGCCTTGCGTGAGACGGCCATGCCAGCTCCCTTTACACAAGGGAGCCGGAGGTGCTCCCGCACCAGTGCGTTTTGGGACGGTTCTCGGAATGTTTCGGGAATTACCACACCAGCGTGTTCGGCTGGTTCGCAATGACATTCTATTTCTCACCTGCTTCTTTTCATCGAATGCTGTCCTTATCGGGGCAGCATTTTCCCTCTTCTGGTAATTTTCCGCAAAAAATCCAACGGATGGGAACCCCGGCATTGACAAATCCGTTAATCGGTATTATACTACCAATATAGATTTACATGGGCATTGCTCCGCAATTTGGGAGTGATGCCACACAAAAAAACACGAGCAGAGGCACTGCGTTCGCAAAGGCGGCTATCCGTCAGGCGCAGGCGCTTAACAAGGGAATGGGGACGAGCCCCGCATTGACCAATACCGTGTGCGTTTAGAAATCAGCCCGTCGGCGAAAGTCGGTCATTGGGGAAACCTGAGAAGGCAGGACTGAGTTTGCTTGAGGCGCAAGTCGGGAGACCTACTGTTTCGTCAGAGTGTTGCTGATAATGGTTGCGGTGATATTCTCATTTTGCGGGAATATCACCGCTTTTGTTTCGTAGTCAATGGCGAAAGCCCTGGCGATAAATTGCCGGACATTCCTTGGGGTGCTCGGCGGAAGGGAAGTATTCTATGAAACGACGGATATTGGCACTGCTGCTGACCCTCGTGATGCTGGTCGGTATGATCCCCACCAGCGTCTTCGCGGACGAAGCGGCGCAGGAAACCATATCGGCACCTGTGGAGGAGACGGAGGCTCCTGTCCTTGAGACGGAAGCACCCCAGACACAGCCGCCGGTAACGGAGGCTCCCGAGACGGAGGCCCCCGAAACCCAAGCCCCTACGCAGGCCCCGGAAACCGAGGCTCCCGCTACGGAGGCTCCCGAGACCCAGGCTCCCACCGAGGAGACCGAGGAAACTCTGGACGTAATGGCGGAAGCCGCCGACCCTGTGACGGTTTCCTTCACCGTCAGCCAGCAGGGCGTGCTGGCGAAGACCTCCGACGGCACGGCGGCAGTGGAGCTGCCCGTTACCGTAACGGATGTCAACTCCGACGGCATTCTGACCTATGACGAGGCGCTGGTCGCCCTCCACGAGGCCTACTGCCCGGACGGCACGGACGGTTACAAGACCGTCACCACCTCCGTCACTAAGCTGTGGGGCAAGGCCGTCACCGGCCCTACCTTCGTCAAGAACGATAAGGTTCTGACGAAGGCTGTCAACTACAGCACCAGCACCGTCGCCGAGGGCGACAAGCTGTATGCCGCCTCTGTGGAGGATACGGTTGACCTATCCGACTGCCTGAGCCACTTCGACAAGACCGAGGTCACCGTCGAAGCCGGCAAGGAATTCACCCTGACCCTGAAGGCCGCCGGTGAATACTGGAGTGGCGGCCGTGATACCTACCTGAATGCTTATGGCATTTCCGTGGGCACCTGGGAGGACGGCAGCTTCCAGGCTATCACCGGTGCGAAGACCGCTGCCAACGGCACCGTGACCCTGAGCTTTGCCAAGGCCGGTACCTACATCGTCACCGCCAACGGCATTCTGACCGGTGAGGACGACGAGGGCTACGACATAGAGTGCCGGATCACCGCGCCTTACTGCATCGTCACTGTCAACGGCAGTTCCGTGGAGCCCGCGGCTAACGCCGAGGTCACCTTCACCGTGAGCAACAAGGGCGTTCTGGCCACCACCGCTGACGGCAAGGCCGCCATTGGGCTGCCCGTTACCGTCACCGACCGGAACAGTGACGGCATCCTGACCTATGATGAGGCTCTGGTGGCTCTGCACGAAACCTACTGCCCCGGTGGTTATGAAATCGTTAAGGGCTTTGTTGAGAAGCTGTGGGACGTAACCACCACCCCTAAGGGCAGCTACTATTTCCTGAAGAACAATGTGGCTCTGTCTAAGGGCGTGGCCGACAAGACCAGTACCGTGGCTCAGGGTGACAAGCTGTACTGCTGTGTCTTTACCGATGAGAAAAACTGGTCTGACGCAATCTGCTATTTCACCCAGACCGAAGTCGCCGCCCAGGCCGGAAAGGCCTTCACCCTGAATCTCCAGGGCGGCTCCTCCATGGCCGTGGGCGGCTACAACCCCGGCAATCTGGCCGGTGCCCAGGTGGGCATCTGGAAAGACGGCAAGTTCACCGCCATTGACGGTGCCGTCACCGACAAAAACGGCAACGTGACCCTGACCCTGAACAAAGCCGGTACCTACATCATCTCCGCCTCCGGCGAGATTCAGACCCAGATTGCCAACTGGGCAGGCGGCGATGGCACCCAGGTCATTACCGTGAACGCGCCTCTGACCGCTCCTTACTGTGTGGTCACCGTCACCGGCACTGTCGTGACCTACGCCAACGTGACCTTCAGCTATCAGGAAGCGGGCAATCAGGAGGTTTTCGCCTTCGACGAGAAGATTGCCAGCAACCTGGCCGAGAGCTACGGCTACAGGGATCTGGTTGAGGACGGCGTGTCCGCTCTGGACGTGCTGGTTCGTGCCCACGAGCTGACCTTCTTCGATCAGTTCACCCCCGAGAACGCTACGGACTTCCTGGCCATCAGTGATGCCAACTGGATCACCAAGCGCATGGGCGAGGAATCCATCAATCTTACCATCCTGGTCAATGGCAAGCAGGCTGCCGGTTCTGACGGCAAGGGCCTGATGATCAACCAGACCAAGGTAGCTGACGGCGACTATGTCACCTTCGGCGTGTGCGAGGATGCTGCCACTTACCTGGATAAGTACATCTGGCTGGAAACCGCCGACGGAAAGCCTCTGACCGGCCAGACCTTCTACGCGAACACCGATCTTGACCTGGTCGTCAAGAGCAACTACGCCGCCTACGGCGACCCCGTTGAGGTCGTTGAGGGCGCGCAGCTGGCCACCATGGATATGAAGACCGGCAAGATTAACCCGATCACCGGCAAGATTTCCGACAAGGACGGCAAGATCTCCCTGCATATCCCCGAGGAGCTGGCCAACAAGAAGTCCTGCTTCGTCATCACCGGCGTGGACGAGGCGATGACCGCCCTGAATGTGTTCCAGGTGGGCGATGTCCTGAAGGAAACCGACCTGGTGGAGGTCCATGTGGGTATCGGCGGCAGGACCGAGGATACCGTTCGGGAGCTGACCCTGAATCCCACATTTGTCCACGACACCATGGACTACACCGTGGAGCCTCTGGACTTCGTGGAAGAAGAAGCAGCCCGGTATCTGTGGGTCAAAGTGGAGTACATTGACTACTGCACCGCGGGCTTCAATTTCCACGGCGTCACCAAGACCCTCACCGCGGAGCAGAACCGCAAGTGGGTGCGCCTTGACAAGCTGGTTCCCGGCGCGGAAGCCAGCATTCTGACCCTGACCTCCACCGCCAAGGGCGGCTTTGACAAGACCTACACCGTCACCGTCTCCATGGAGAAGGGCAAGGCTCTGCTGTGGAAGACCGACCTGACCGGAGAAGCTCTGACCATCGGTCAGAACACCCAGAATACTCTGACGGTAGAGGCCGGCTACACCAAGGATGTGACCGACTCCCCTGCTATCAGCTACCAGTGGTATGTGAACACCACCGCCTCCACCGAGGGCGGCAAGGCCGTGGCCGGTGCTACCGAAGCCACCCTGACCGTCCCCAGCGATACCCTGGGTACCTTCTACTATTACGCCGTGGCTTCCAGCACCGGTCTGGAATCCGCCACCAGCAAGATTGTGGAAGTCACCGTCAAGGCGGTGCCCAAGAGCCTTACCCTGACTTCTGACTATCCCTATACGGTTCCCAACGCCAGCACCAATGCCTACGGCGGTGTGACCTACGTTGTCAAGCGGGACACCCAGATGCAGCTGGGGGCCCTGGACGAAAACGGCAATGAGACCCCCGTCATCTGGAAGGTCGACGGTGCCTACGGCGGCAAGCTGGATACCGAAACCGGTGTCTACACCGTTACCTCCGCCAGCTATACCTATGTGACCGCAGTATCTGCTCTGGATCCCAACGTGACCAGCGGTAAAAAGGTCATCGATGTGAAGTTCTACCCGATCTCGGATTACTACAAAAACCAGACCGTTGCGCTGAGCACTGACGGCCAGTCCGTAAAGAAGGTCTCCGTCATCGGCGGCGTGACCAACTACAACAGCTGGGAAGTCCAGGCTCCCGACGGTGTCATGAAGCTCATCTCCAAGCCGGACACCACCTCCGGCTCTCTGGAAATGAATGTCCTGCGGCCTGGCACGGTGGATGTCAAGCTCACCATGAACGTCAGCCCCGAGGGCGTGGAGAAGCTCACCGATACCGCCACCATCAACGTCACCGGCGTGGCCGTTGAAAACGACCAGGACGGCCAGGGTAAGGTCTATCTGGAGCTGACCTCCGATAATAAGGCCCCCACCACCCAGCTCAAGGCCTACACCGAGAGCGGCCGCACCGTGGCCTCCTGGAGCAGTGCCGACGAGACCATCGCCACCGTGGACGAGAACGGTGTCGTCACCGCCCACGCCGTAGGCAGTGTCATCATCACCGCCACCGATGACAAGGGCACCAAGGGCGGCATCAAGGTGGTCGTCTCCGATACCCAGAATCCCACCTTTGAGACCCTGGCTCTGTATGGCATCACCACCTCCACCTTCAAGTACGATGTCAATCAGAAGGATTACACCGGCATCAAGCTGAGCAATTACAGCACTAAGATTCTGACCATCAAGAGCGACACGCTCTTCGATGACAAGAAGCTGGACTGCGTTGCCACCTATACCAACGAAGACGGCGAAGCTGTCAGCATTCCCATCCCCTCCGCGACCCAGACCCAGCTGCCCGGTATGCCCTTCGGCACCACCCTGGTCACACTGACTCTGAGTGACAAGACTGATCCGGAGATCAAGTCTGTTTACACCCTGGAAGTCACCCGTGTCCGTGACACCACCAAGACCCTTGGTGCGAACGGCTGGGGCGGCACCAAAGTGGCACTGTACGCCGCCGACGGCAGTGCTCTGTCCTCCGCTCTGTACCTGGATAAGGCCGAAGGCTATCTGTTCCAGGCCAGCGAGACCGGTGTGAAGAACAGCACCTACACCTGGGCCAATACCAAGTACTACTACCGTGCCTTCATGCAGAACGGCCGTGCCGACTTTACCGCTCTGCTCAAGGGTCAAACCGTTTACACCCACGTCCGTTACTCCATCGATGACGGCGCCACCTGGAAGGAACTGGCCCAGGGCGGCGGACAGACCGACGCAATCGCCTTCCCCGAAGTCACTGAGGAAGGCAAGAACGCCGAGGTCAAGCTCATCGTCCAGGTCGTCTGTGATGACGCTTACTTCACCGCAGGCAACGCCTACCCGGAGATGACCGCCAGCAAGGAAAAGCTGCTGATTCCCAGCGAATCCGGCAACGTCACCGTTGACGGCGTCAAGTACACTCAGGTGGGCTCCACCTACACCTTCTGGGTCGAGCAGCTGCCCCAGGTGGAGCAGCCCAGAATCACCACCGCCACCGCCACCGCTGGCGACTGGTACCCTGCCTTCGATCCTGAGGCTTTCTCTTACAAGCTCTCCATTCCCACCGATTCTGCCGAATATCCCACCCTGACCTTCACCATTGGCGAGGGCTGCACGGTCAAGCTGGGCACTAAGGCTCTGACTGCCGACGAGAATGGCAATTACACCGTAAAGCTGACTGCCTCCGAGCAGAAGATCAACGTGACCCTGAACGGCCTGACTCAGCCCTATGTCTTCTCCGCCTCCAAGCGTGTGGCAAACGGTGCCGACAAGCTGGTTGACTATCTGTGCATCAACAGCCAGTATACCAACATCAGCTACGGCTTCGCCGGCGAGGGCACGCTGGGCGGCACCCTCAAGTCCCTGGGTAACTTCGGCGGCTACGCCACCTACTACTTTGAAGACGGCCTGACGGACGATCCCGCCAACAAGTACGGCGTTGACTTCTACATCGACGGCAACGCCTTCAAGGACACCTCCACCGGCACCGGCCTGGGCTCCATGGAACCCGGTCAGGTCTGGGTCTCCGAGGACGGCAACACCTGGTACGCCCTGGCTGGCTCTCAGCACTACACCAACGCCATCTGGGACTACACCGTCACCTACACCAAGAACGGTTCCGGCACTCACTGGTCCGACAACTACGGCAACTCCGATACCAGTGTTCCCAACCGCACCTTCAGCTGGCCTCTGACCAGTGTCTACTTCCTGAACGAGGCTCTGAAGGACAGCGACACCATCACCCTGTCCGGCATCCTGATTCCCAGTGTCAGGGGTATGGTCGGCCCGGATGATTTCAGCACCTACTCCAGCGGTGCCAAGTTCGGCTACGTTGACGTTATGCAAAACGGCACCAACAACCCCTACGGCTACAACGACGACTACACGAACGAAAGCTCCGGCTTCGACCTGGCCTGGGCCGTCGACGGTAACGGCAACCCCGTGAACGTCTCCGGCAAGTCCTTCCACTATGTGAAGGTGGTCACCGCCTCCAACATCGTGGCCGGTGCCGCCAACGAGAAGTCCACCGAGGTTCTCAAGGTCTACCGGGCCACCTCCGCCGGTGCTTCCGTGGGCCAGACCCCCGCTCCCACCGCCATCACCTTCTCCGGCAACGGCATCACCTATTCCATTACCCCCGAGGAAGGCAAGCAAATCTATGAGCTGGTTCTGCCCATGAACGCCCCCACCATCCAGGTGGAAGGCGGCGCGCAGAACATCTACGTCAACGATCAGCGTATCGCCTCCGATACCGCCAGCAAGGCCATTGCCATCACCAAGGACAACACCTTGGTTCGTGTCATTGTCCAGTCCGGCGACATGGAGCCCACCATCTACCTGCTGAAGCTGAGCAGCCGGGATATCACCGGTGAGGTCACCGAAGGCACCAGCACCTCCCTGATCGGCGGTAAGTCCATGAAACTCACCGCCGTGGATCGGGAAACCGGCAAGACCATCCCCGCCTCCTCCATCACCTGGGCTCTGGAGAACCCCGATGACGCGGCTTACGCCACCGTCACCGCCGACGGCACCGTGAAATCCTATATGGTTGCTTCCAAGCACGATGTCACCTTCCTGGGTGCTCTGAAGAACGGTTACTCCGGCTTCGTCATGCACACCATTACCATCTATCCGCCCGTGAGCCTGGTCGAGATTCACAGCGGCGACAAGAATGTCACCGGCGAGACTCTGTACCTGAACGGTACCGAGGGCGCTGAGCTTGCCCTCACCGCGAAGCTCTATCCCACCGATGGCAAGGAAGGCATCACCTGGAAGTCCTCCAACACCAAGGTGCTCACCGTTGAGGACGGCACCGTCCGGTATGTGGACGGTACCGGCACTGTCACCGTCACCGCCACCGCGAACGACGGCAGCAAGAAGTCCGCTTCCGTGAAGGTTCAGGTTGGTCTGCTGACCCAGAGCGTCACCATTACCGAGCCCGAGACTACCACTCTGCGCTCCGGTAAGTCCCTGACCCTGAAGGCCACCACCGAGCCCGTGAAGCCCACCGTCTCCGGTGTCACCTTCCATCTGGTGAACAGCGCCGACAGCGTTTACGCTACCGTCGCCGCCAACGGCAAGGTCACTGCCAAGACCGTCAACGAGCCTCACGCTGTGCAGGTCGTGGCCGCCAGCAAAGACGGTCAGGCCAAGAGTGAACCCATCACCCTGACCATCCTGCCCAAGTCCAACCAGACTCTGATTCTCAAGTCCGGCACCGACTATGTGACCAAGACCACCCTGATCCGCAACATTGGCGAAACCATTGCGCTGAAGGCCTACACGCTGGATGTGTCCAGCGAAGTGCCCTCCGAGGTGGAAGCTGAGAATGTGACCTGGAAGTCCTCCAAGACCAAGGTCGCCACCGTGGACGAGACCGGCAAGATCGAGTGCCTGGCCAAGGGCAAGGCTACCATCTCCGCTCTGGTGGACGGCAAGGTGCAGGCAACTGTCACCGTCAGCGTCACCACTCTGGTGGAAAGCCTGACCATCGGCAGCAAGACCGGTACCTTCACCGTTGCCTCCGGCAAGAAGCTGAACCTGACCGCCGCCGTGGCTCCCGCTGAGGCCGCCAGCAAGGCAGTCATCTGGACGATTATCGAGGGCAGCCAGTACGCCAAGATTTCCGGCTCCGGTGTGGTTACCGCCAATAAGAACCTGACCGTGCCTGTCACTGTCACCGTTCAGGCTGCCGCCAAGGACGGCTCCGGTGTCACCGCCCAGCAGGAGATCACCATTAACCCCCTGTCCTACGGCGTGGAGATCAAGCGTCCCAACGCTTCCGAAAACACCACTCTGGTCTGGGATATGGCTGATCAGAACGTCATCCAGCTCAGTGCCAAGGTCTACCCCCTGTCTGCCGAGCAGTCTGTGACCTGGAAGTCCTCCAATGCCAAGGTTGCCTCCATTGACGCAAGCGGCAAGATCACCTGCCTGAAAGCCGGTACCGTAACCATCACCGCCACCGCAAACGATGGCTCCGGCAAGAAGGCCTCCTTCAAGCTCCAGATCGTCAAACTGATGAAGTCTCTGGGGCTGGTGGATGTCAGCGTGGCCGGCGGCAAGTCCGTTACCCTGAAGCCCCTCATTGGTCCTGCCGACACCACCAACAAGAAGCTGGTCTGGAGCGTGTCCGAGAACGAGTACGGCATCAAGATCAACGGTTCCGGTAAGGTCAGCACCAAGGCTGTCACCGAGCCCGTGAACGTGACCGTCACCGTCTCCGCGCTGGATGGCAGCGGCGTGTGTGCCTCCTGCGAGGTCACCGTCTATCCCGCTACCACCGAGGTCACCATCTCCGCCAAGGGCGGCGAGCTGCCCGCTTCCATCAGCGCGGACACCACGCTGGAGCTGACCGCTTCCAGCCTGCCTGAGAACACGGCAAATGTCTACACCTGGAAGAGCAGCAATGAGAAGATCGCCGCCGTGGACGCAAACGGTGTTGTCACCGCCATCAAGGCCGGCAAGGTAAAGATTACCTGTACCGCCGCCGACGGCACGAACAAGTCCGCTTCCGTCACCTTGAAGATCGTCGAGGCCATCGAGACTCCCCCGAAGAAGTAATCCCTTCTGACGCAAATTTCTAACCAGCCAGCCGACTCCCCCCGGGGAGCCGGCTGGTTTCCTTTGACACAATTGCATTGCGAACTATCGTATAACGCTTGCCATCGGGAACCAGTGACATACATCTAACGAGACTCGCTCATAATGTCACATTTTTCCGGGAAATCCTCCCTGAAATTCTCACCATTTCCCCGAATATCCGTTGACAAATCGATAAAAAAAAGGTAAAATACTGATACTTACAGATACTCCCGCAAATCAAATACGCTGCATGGCGTCACCCACGCTGCCCCATTTTCGCGGCAGGTGCGGTGATCAGGAAATCCGGTCAGATTCCGGAGCATATCCCCGATGCTGTAGGCGCGGAGCCTGTGCCCCTTCGGAGCGATCCGGTCACTGGGAAACTGGGAAGGCGGGGCACGGACGTTACCACGCGCGAGCCAGAAGATCAGCCATGATCGAGTCCGGAGGACGCTCTCAGGAGCGGAAGATGGCACCTTGGGAGCGAATAAAAACGGTCGCATTGGCTTTTTTGCCGATGCTTTTTCTTTTGCCTGAAAGGAGTTTTTCGATGCGCAGATGGTTCGCCGGCTTTTTAGCCGCCTGGATTCTGATGGGGCCGGTGCTCTCCCTGAGTGCCGGTGCGGCAGAAATGGAACAGCCCCTCTATTCGGCTGCCGTGCCGGAGACTACGGCGGAGACTACGGAAACCTCCACCGAAGCCACCACCGAGCACATTCCGGAGGACAGTGCCGCTGCGACCGAGGAAACGGTGAATTCCGCCGAAGCAGCCGCTACCACGACGCCCACGGTGGAAACAGCCCCCGTGGAGACCGTCCCCGCCACCGTCAGCACCGCCCCCACGGAAACGGTGCCGACGACTGTCCCGGAGACTCAGCCCACAACAGAGGAATCCACAGCAGAGACCCAGTCTCAGGAAATCCCAGACCCAGCGGAAACCATCGAGGAAACCCAGCCCGCCGAGGAAGCGCCGCCCAAAAAGTCCCTGTGGGAAACGCTGCTGGAATTTCTGGGTCTCATGGAGGAGGGCGGTTCTCTGGAGGGTCTGTCCCTGTCCGACGCCCAGGGGAATGGGCTGGCTCTGACCCCGGAATTCACCCCCAACTGCCACACCTACGGAGCCCAGGTGCCGTTCTCCGGCGAGCTGTCCCTGACCCTGGAACCGGGTGCGGATTACCAGATTTATGTAAACGGGACGGTTCTGGAGGAAAATCGGTACGTTTTCACCCCTCAGTGGGATTCCCAGGGGCTTTTCCAGCTGAAGCTGACATTGCTGGGCAAGAGCCTGCATGACGAGGACGAGTATACTCTGTCTCTGGTTCCCCTGCCCCCGGCGGCTCAATCCATTGAAATCACCCGGCCGCCGGAAAAAACCGAATATCAGGCCGGGGAAACTTTTGATCCCACGGGGCTGGCAGTCAAAGTCACTCTCTCCGACGGCACCACCCTGGAGCCTGAGACCGAGGCTCTGACCTTCTCCCCCGCAGAGGGATTGACCGCGGCGGATACTGCCGTCTCCGTTCAGTACGAGGATGCCAGCGCCCAGATCGAAGTCCGGGTCTCCGGCTTGGAAGGCGACGGCTCCCGGAGTAAACCCTATCTCTTGACCAGCCAGGAAGACCTGTTCCTGCTGGACGAGTGGGTCACGGCAGGCGAAGACCAGGCTGGCCTTTACTTCCAGCTGACCCAGGATATTGAGATCACGGATTTCTGGGACGGCATCGGTGACGCCGACCACCCCTTCTCCGGGGATTTTAACGGCAAAAACTTCCAGATTACCATTCCCGCCGGGGGCAAAGCCCTGTTTTCCCGCACCCGGGAGGCAACGGTGCGCAATCTGAAGGTTTACGGCCCCCGGATTGAGGACTACGGCCTGGTGAGCAACTATGTGGTGGACTACGACACAGAGCTTTATGTCACCTTCCGGAGCGTCACCCTGGTTTCCGGCACCCAGACCCTGTATTCCGGCTTCATCGGCGGCTACGCCTCCGGTCAGGACGCCGTAAACATCGTCAAGTGTACCATTGAGCCTGGGGTCATCATCGGCTATGACAAGAGTCAGAGTCATATCGGCTCCTTCGGCGGCGAGTTCAACGGCTACATCCAGAATTCCACCAGTGCCGCCACGGTCTACGGCGTGAACTATGTGGGTGGCCTGGTCGGCAACAAGGGCCAGTCCATGGGCGACTTTGAGATCACCGGCTCCTCCTTCACCGGCACCTTGTCCGCCACCGGGAAATGCGTGGGCGGCATTGTGGGCGGCGGCTACGCCGGCACCAACTGGGGTCTGGAGAGTGCCCCCAACGCCCGGGGAGTGGTCATTGAAGGCTGCGCCTCCAGCGGCAGCATTTCCGGCGGCGTGGGCGTTGGCGGCATTTTCGGGGCCGAAAGCTGTGTCCAGCAATTCTGGGACAACGGCATTTGCTCCATCAAGGATAACACCTTCACCGGCTCCGTCCGGGGCTCCAAGTTCGTCGGCGGTGTTATTGGCTTCATGCAGTCCCTGAATGCCGATGCCTCCATCAGCAATAACTACTACAAGAACGCCTCCCAGGGCATCGGCGGCGTGGCCCATGTGGACACCAGTGCCCTGTCCTGTGGCTTCCACGGGGACACCTATTACTACAACACCTCCAAATACGTCTCCGACGGTCATGGCGGTGTAGCATCCTATGAAGACAAGATCAACTGCGTTCCCCTGAAACTCTATATCGACCTGTCCACCATCGGCAGTGCCGCAGAGGGTGACAACCGGGCGGTTTCCAAGCCCAACCTGAACCGGACGGACGACCCCCTGGGTGCGGATCTGACCAAGCTCTGTCACACCGACGCAGTCACGGAAAAACGGGTCACGAAACTGACTCTCTCCGGCAACTGCAAAACCCAGTACACCCAGGGAGAGGCGCTGGATCTTACCGGTCTGACCCTGACCGCAACCTGGAGCACCGGAGAAACTACCGAGGTTCCTTTGAAGGATGTGACCGTTTCCGGTTACAATAAGGATGCCACCGGGGAACAGGCCGTCAGGCTGACCTACCAGGGAGCGGAAGCCCGGCTTACCGTAACCGTAAAGCCAAAATCCACGGACATCACCGTGACCGTGACCATTCTAGGCGACAGCAAGCATGGAAATAGCGGTGCAATCCACGGCCTTGCCATGGGCGGTCTGAGCACCTGGGTCAGCCGCAGCCTGACCATGAAAACCACCAACACCGTCTGGGACGCTCTGAAGCAGGTTATGGACGAAAAGGGGTATTCCTACTCTGCCAGTGACGACAATCAGTACGGAAGCGTGTATATTTCCGCCATCAACGGTCTGGCCGAATTCACCAACGGCCCCAATTCCGGCTGGATGTACACCTTCAACGGCACCCATCCGAACCGGGGCGTCTCCGCCTACTACCTGAAAGACAACGCCAAGATCGTCCTGCACTATACCGATGACTACACCTATGAGGAAGGCGGCAAGAATTACGGCAAAACGCCGGGCAGCGAGGACGGTGTCAAGGAAGTCATTGCCCTGATTCAGAAAATCGGCACCGTGGCCTATACGGATGCCTGCAAGAACCGGATTGATGATGCCCGGAAGGCCTATGACGCACTGACCCCGGCAGAAAAGGAGAAGGTCGCCAACTTCAAAACCCTTACCGAGGCAGAAGCCAAGTACGAGGCGTTGAAACAGGCGGCTCAAAAGGTCAACGCCGAAAAAGTGATAAAACTCATCAAGGCCATCCCCAGCCCGGTGACGAAGGCCAGCAAGGCCGCCATCGACAAGGCCCGGAAGGCCTACGACGATCTGACTGAGGAAGAGCAGAAGCTGGTCACAAACCTGAAGGTTCTGACCAGGGCAGAGGCCGCCTACGCAAAGCTCACCGCCACAAAAGCGGATCTGGCAAAGGCTCAAGCCGTCATGGATGCAATCAAGGCTCTGCCCGCCTCGCCGGATGCCAAGGCTCTGGAGGCCGTCCGGAAGGCCTACGACCGGCTGACCGCCCGGCAAAAGCTGCTGGTGGAAAACTACGGGGTTCTGGAAGCGGCGGAGGCCAGACTTTCCGGTGAAACCGCCGTCCTCACGGCCGAAAGCCGCTATAAGGCCACGGGAGAATACATTCAAAGCCTGGGTACCCCCAGTGTAGGCCCCATCGGCGGCGAATGGGGGGTGCTGGGTCTGGCACGGTCGGGTCTGACCGTGCCCGGCCTGGAGGACTACTGTCAGAAGGCTCTGGAATTTATCCGGCAGTCCATCGATCCTGCCACCATGCGGCTGCATTCGGCCAAATCCACGGACAATTCCCGGATGATTCTGGCTCTGACGGCCATCGGCAAGGATGCCACCAACATTGACGGCTACAACCTGGTGGCGGGCCTCAGCGATCTGGACTATGTGACCTATCAGGGCAATAACGGCCCGATCTGGGCACTGATTGCCCTGGATTCCGGCAACTACCCTGCCTCCGGCACCGCCAACCGTCAAGCTCTGGTGGAGGAGCTGCTGCGGGTTCAGACCTCCGATGGGGGCTGGGCCGTCACCGGAAGCAAAGCGGATACGGACATGACCGGCATGGCCCTACAGGCTCTGGCTCCCTACTATGAAACCAATGAGCAAGTCCGCGCCGCCGTGGACAAGGCCATTGACAAGCTGTCTCAGATGCAGCAGGCGGACGGCTCCTTCTGTGCGGACTACGGCGACGGAAACCCGGTTGCCACCAGCGAATCCATCGCCCAGGTCATCACCGGCCTGACCGCCCTGGGCATCGACCCGGCCACCGATCCCCGGTTTGTCAAGTCCGGCGGCTCTGCCCTGGATGCTCTGCTTCGCTACTATGTGGACGGCGGCGGCTTCCGGCATCTGCTGGAGGGAGAACGGGACGGCATGGCCACCGAACAGGGCTACTATGCTTTGACTGCCTATTTCCGCTTCCGCAATGGAGAAACCGCTCTGTACGATATGACGGACGTTCTGGACAAGGGCGGCGATTATGCGGATACTCCCGCTCCCTCTGCCACAATTCCGAAGGCTGCCCCGGAGAAAGCGGCAGAAAAGAAGCCCATCTCTTCCCTGCTGATTATCGGCATCGCCCTGATGGTTCTGGGCGCAGGCACGGTGGCCGCCCTGGTAATTCTCCGGAAAACCTGCGAAAATGAGGAATGATTTATGAAGAAGAAAACCGCGAATTTTCTGATGGTTCTGGCCATTGCCGTCATTGTCCTGGGCGGCGTGCTGCTGGCCTTCGCCCTCCGGGAGCAAACCTCGGATCACCTGGGCAGCAGTTATCAGATTGCCCCCATTCCCGACAATTGCCTCGCCGGCGGTGGAGATAAGACCTGCACAATTACCATTGTCTGCCCCACAATTTTCGACAATCTGGACAGCCTGAATGCGGAAAAAGCGCCTTTTGTTCCCAAAGACGGTACCATTCTGCCGTCCACGAAGGTCACTTTCACCGAGGGAGAAACGGTGTTCGATGTGCTCAGGCGGGTCTGTGACGCGGCTCAGCTGCAAATCGAGTACAGCTACACCCCCCTGTACGAAAGCTACTATGTAGAGGGCATCAACCATCTGTATGAGTTTGACTGCGGCCCGGAATCCGGCTGGATGTACAAGGTCAACGAGTGGTTCCCCAACTACGGCTGCTCCGCCTACACCCTAAAGGACGGGGACGACATTGTCTGGTGCTACACCTGCACCGGCCTGGGTGCGGACGTGGGCGAAACCTGGATGGGTGACCAATGAGCAGCGACGCCTTCTCCAACCGGCACCCGGCGGTTAATTTCGTCTTTTTCCTGGTGGTCATCTGCTGCGCCGCGGTCATCCAGCACCCGGCCTATCTGGCGGTGGGAATCCTCAGCGGGGCGGTGTACTACCTGCTGCTGCATGGCAGCAGGGGGCTTCGGGGGATTGCCGGAATGCTCCCTATCTTTCTCATTTTGTCCCTGCTCAATCCCCTGTTCAACACCTACGGCGAGCATATTCTGTTTCATCTTTTCGGCAGGCCCTACACCCTGGAGGCTCTGCTCTACGGCTTTGCCATCGGCGGAACCTTTCTGGAGATGCTCCTGTGGTTCGGCTGCTACAACCAGGTTCTCACCAGCGACAAATTCACCGCTCTTTTCGGCAATCTGATTCCCGCACTGTCACTGCTGCTGGTAATGGTTCTGCGGCTAATTCCCAGCTTTCTTCGCAAGGCCGCTCAGCTGACCGGCGCCCGGAAATCCATCGGCAAAGGAGCCGCCGAAGGAAGCTCCAACAAAGAAAAGCTCACGGACGGCATGGCCATTCTGGGTGCGCTGACCTCCTGGGCTTTAGAGGGCAGCATCATCACCGCCGATTCCATGCGCTCCCGGGGCTATGGCACCGCCAAACGCAGCAGCTTTCAGATTTATCGGATGACCGGACAGGACGGATGGCTTCTTGCCCTTATGGGGCTGCTGCTGGCAGCCCTGGTTTTCCTGGGAAATACCCATTCAGACTTTACGCCGGTGCTGGATATGGCGCCGATTCGGGGCAGGAATGCCCTGGGGCTTGCCGCCTATGGGGCATTTGCCCTGCTTCCCGCCGCACTACACACAAAGGAGGCCATTGCATGGCACATTTCGAGATCCGGAATCTGACCTTCTCCTATGCCGCCGCCAAGGGGCGGCACAGCCTGGAGAACGTCAGTCTTTCCATTGAACAGGGAGAATTTCTTGTCCTGTGCGGTGCCTCCGGCAGTGGGAAAAGCACCCTGCTGCGTCAGCTGAAGGCCGTGCTGACCCCCAGCGGAAAACGCAGCGGGGAGGTTCTCTTCCACGGCGTGCCCCTGAGTCAGGTTCCCGACCGGGATCAGGCGGCAAAAATCGGCTTTGTCATGCAGAATCCGGACGATCAGATCGTCACAGACAAGGTCTGGCACGAGCTGGCCTTCGGCCTGGAAAGCCTGGGCTGCGACCAGAAGACCATGCGGGCAAGAGTTGCGGAAATGGCCTGCTATTTCGGCATTCAGGACTGGTTTCATCGGGATGTTGCCACCCTCTCCGGCGGCCAGAAGCAGCTGCTGAATCTGGCCTCCATTATGGCTATGCAGCCGGAGGTGCTGATTCTGGACGAGCCCACCAGCCAATTAGACCCCATCGCCGCCTCGGATTTTCTGAACACCGTCCGGAAAATCAACACGGAACTGGGCACCACGGTCATCATCACCGAGCACCGGCTGGAAGACATCTTCCCCTATGCCGACCGGGCGGTGGTCATGGACGGGGGCAGAATTCTGGCAGACGACACCCCCAGCCGGGTGGGTCAGCTGCTCTTTGCCCGGAATCACCCCATGTTCACCGCCATGCCCACCCCGGTGCGGGTATTCTACGGAGCCGGGTGCACCGGCGAAAGCCCCCTGACGGTTCGTCAGGGACGAAGCTGGCTCAGCCGGGAATTTCCGGAAGTCCCCGAAAAGAATACCGTTCCCGCTCCGGCACTTCCCGAGGAAGTGGAAAATCCGGCGCTGATGCTCAAAGAACTCTGGTTCCGGTATGAAAAGGATTCCCCGGACATTCTCCGTGGAGTCAGTGCGGAGGTGCCCGCCGGAAGCCTCTACGCCATCCTTGGCGGCAACGGCGCCGGCAAATCCACCACCCTGAAGGCCATTTCCGGTATCTGTCGTCCCTACCGGGGCAAAATCACCCTCTTCGGAAAGCCCATGGAAAAATACAAGTCTTCCGAGCTGTTCCGGGGCTGCCTTGCCATGCTGCCCCAGGATCCCAAAAGTCTCTTCGTCAAGAAGTCCGTCCGGGAGGAACTGGAGGAAATGACGAAGGATACTTCCGCCATTTCCGAAATTGCCCGGCTGTGCCAGATTGAATCCCTTCTCGGCAGCCATCCTTATGACCTGTCCGGCGGCGAGCAGCAGCGAGCCGCCCTTGCCAAGGTGCTGCTGACGAAACCTCGTCTTCTTCTGTTGGACGAACCCACCAAGGGCATCGACTGTTTCTTCAAGGAGACCTTCGCAAAGATTCTGGCCGACCTGAAGGCCCAGGGCATTACCGTCGTTATGGTGTCCCACGACGTGGAGTTCTGCGCCCGGTATGCCGATGTGGTGGCCATGTTCTTCGACGGCCAGATTCTCACTGCCGACACCCCCCGTCGGTTCTTCGGTGCCAACAGCTTCTACACCACCGCCGCCCACCGGATGAGCCGTCACGTCTTTACCGGTGCGGTCACCGCCGAGGATGTCATCGCCCTTTACCGGCAGAATCAGGAGGCCGCCCAATGAAAAAATCCCACATTGCCATGCTGCTGATCTTCCTTCTGGTGATTCCCGCCACCCTGTTCTTTGGCCTCCGGCTGACGGGCCGAGCCTATTATCTCACCAGCACCCTGGTAATCGCCGAAATTCTCGTTCCCTTCCTGCTGGCCTTCGAGGATCGGAAGCCCCAGGCCCGGGAGCTGGTGGTGCTGGCGGTGCTGTCTGCCCTGGCGGTTGCCGCCCGGGTAGCGATCCCCATTCCCAATTTCAAGGCTATTTTCGCCATCATTATGCTCTCCGGCATTGCCTTCGGCCCGGAATCCGGCTTTCTGGTGGGAGCCGTTTCCGCCTTTGCCAGCAACTTTTTCTACGGCCAGGGTGCCTACACCCCCTGGCAGATGTTCGCCTACGGTGCCGGCGGGATGCTGGCGGGCTTCCTGTTCGCCAAGGGTCGCTTGCCCCAAAAGCCCCTGGTCATGGCCATCTTCGGCTTCCTGGCAACGCTCTTTTTCGTTGGGCCGCTTCTGGACACCTGCTCGGTATTTCTCATGCTGCCGGTCGTCAATCTTCAGACGGCCTGGCCATTGTATCTGTCCGGATTTCCGGTAAATCTGAGCCAGGGCGTGTGCACCTTCCTGACCATGCTGCTCTTTGGCCGTCCCCTTTTGGAAAAGCTGGATCGGGTAAAGCTACAATACGGCATGACGGAGGACGACAATGGGGTTTGAAGCCTGCCATCCGGCAGTAAACTTTATCTTTTTCGCTTCCGTCCTCTGGGGGGCGGTGTCCTTTCAGCACCCGGTATTTCTGACTATCAGCTGGCTGTGCGCTTTTGCCTACAGCGTCCGCCGAGCGGGGCGAAAGGCAGCGGTTTTCAACCTCTTTCTGCTGCCGCTGATTGTGATTTTCGCTCTGTACTACAGCGCCTACCACCATTTTGGCGTGACGGTACTCCGAAAGAATTTTATCGGCAACAGCATGACCCTGGAAAGCCTTGTCTACGGGCTGGTCATCGGCGTTCGATTTTCCGCCGTGTGTATGTGGCTGGAATCCCTGTTTTCCGTGGTTTCCTCGGATAAAATCATCTATTTATTCGGCAGAATCAGCCCCAGGCTTTCTTTATTTGCCACCATCCTGCTGCGCTTTCTCCCCCGGCTTTCCCGGGAAGCCGGAAGAATCAATCTGGCCAGGAAGGCCATCGGCCGGGGTGCCGGTCAGGGGAATCTCCTCCGGCGGTTTTGTAACTGCCTGGGGATTTTCTCCATGCTGATCACCTGGATGATCTCCGCCCTGGCTCTGGAATCCGATTCCATGCGCTCCCGTGGGAGCCTGCTCCCGGGGCGGACAGCCTTCTCCATTTACCGATTTGACAACCGGGACAGGGCTTTCGTCATCGCTTTGTTCACCTGCCTGACCCTGACTCTCATGGGGGCGATTCTGGGCACCGGCCGAATGTGGTACAATCCCAGAATCCTCTGGCATCCTCTGAACGCCCTGGGCCTTCTCACCGCCGCCGGATATCTGACGTTGTGCCTGATGCCCCTGGGGCTGGAACTGTGGACGGACTACCGGTTCCGCAAGGCCCGGACTTCCTGAACGAAATAACAGGCGCACTGCAAAACGCAGAGCGCCTGTTATTCTACTATTTACCCATTCACCGCATCTACAAACCGCAGGAAAGCGTTTCTTCCCTCCTGGGTGTTTTTATAGACGCCCGCGTCCTCCAGGACTTCGGTGAACACCTTGCCCGTCTCCTGGAGCACAATGTCCAGGGCGTTGTCCGGGGTGAAGGTGTACCGCTTTTTCAGCTCCTCTACCCAGGGGGCGTGCTTGCTCAGCACCTCGTCCGCGCCAATGTCCCGACCTTCCACAATGGCCTGAGCCAGATCCGTCAGCTCCTTTTTCAGCCGGCTGGGAAGCACCGCCAGACCCATGACCTCGATGAGGCCGATGTTCTCCTTCTTGATGTGGTGCTTGTCCGCGTGGGGATGGAACACGCCCAGGGGATGCTCTGGGGTAGTAATGTTGCACCGCAGCACCAGATCCAGCTCATAGAGCTTTCCTCTGCGCCGGGCAATGGGGGTAATGGTATTGTGAGGCTCTCCGTCAGAGAAGGCCACCACGCCCACGCTTTTATCGGAATAGCCCCGCCAGCAGGTGAGAATCTTGTCTGCCAGCTCTGCCAGCCGCTCCGGATTCTCCCCATCCAGCCGGATGACGCTCATAGGCCAGCGGACAATGCCCGCCTGAACGTCCTCGAAGCCTGCGAATTTCAGCTCCTGCTCCACAGGTGCGGTCTCCATGGCGAAGGTATAGTGTCCGCCCTGGAAGTGCTCATGGCTGAGAATGGAGCCGCCCACAATGGGCAAATCGGCATTGGAGCCCACAAAATAATGGGGGAAGGCCTTCACAAAGTCCAGCAGCTTCTCAAAGGCCGCCCGGTCGATCTTCATGGGCACATGCCGGGAATTGAACACGATGCAGTGCTCGTTGTAGTAAACGTAGGGAGAATATTGGAGGCACCAGTCCTCCCCGCAGACGGAAATGGGAATGATCCGATGATTGGCCCGGGCAGGATGGTTCATCCGGCCGGCGTAGCCCTCGTTCTCCCGGCACAGTTGGCACTTGGGGTAAGCGGTCTGAGGGGCGTTCTTGGCCGCGGCAATGGCTCTGGGATCCTTCTCAGGCTTGCTCAGATTGATGGTGATGTCCATCTGACCGTAGGCGCTGTCGTACTTCCAGCGCATATCCTTCGCAATCCGATAGCGGCGGATGTAGTCGGTATCACAGCTGAACCGATAGTACCACTCGGTGGCCGCCTCCGGGCTCTGGGCGTACCTTTCCCGGAAGGTGCGGACAACCTCCCGGGGCATGGGCGTGATCGCGCCCATAATCCGGGTGTCGAAAATGTCCCGGGCGGTGATATTGTCCTCACACAGGCCCTTTTCCACGGCGTAGTCCAGAATCCCGGCCAGAATCTCCTCCAGGTCCTCGCTCTGGGGCTCGTCGGTGGGGGTGTAGTCGTCCTTACGGAGAATACCCAGCAGCCGATTGACCAGCACATAGTGATCCACCAGCTCCGCCAGTCCCCGATTCATGGCGTAAGAGACCAGGGAATCAATACAGGTATCGATGGTCATCCCTCCACCTCCATCTCCACACCGCCCTGGGGACGAATGGACAGGACATGGCAGGCACCCTCGCCCAGGGCAGCGTCAATCCCTGCCCGGAAGGAATCCAGCAGTTCAAAGGGCACAAAGGCCTGCACCGTTCCGGCGAAGCCGCCGCCGTGAACCCGGTAGGCACCCTTGCCCCGCAGATAATGCTCGCACAACCCCAGGGCCACCGCCACAGGCTGCTGGCGCACATAGCCCGCGGGAATCACATTCTGCAAATACATCCAGCTGGAGAAGCCGGACTCCCGGATGAGGCTCAGGAACCCCTCAAAATCGCCCTTTTCCAGGCAGGCAACCTGCTCCGGCACCCGGCGATTTTCGTTGTATTCGTGCATAGCCCGCATAACCGCCCGATCGCCGCAGGTTTCCCGGAGTTTGGGGATGGCGGCGTAAAATTCCTCCTCGGGAATTTCCGTGGTCACTTCTCTGCCCAGGCAATCGCAGATTTCCTTCAGCTCTCCGGGAATGGCCGCGTATTCATCGGTCAGGTCGGCGTGATCTGCCCGGGAGTCGATGATGCACAGGGCATGGCCGGTGGTGGAGAAATCGAAGTGAACCGGCCGGATGTCCGGGTGAGCCTTGTCCGCAAAATCAATGGTCACCAGGCCGCCCACCGCGCTGGCGGTCTGATCCATCAGGCCGCAGGGCTTGCCGAAGAACACGTTCTCCGCGTACTGGCCGATCTGAGCCACCTCGGCCTGGGATACCCGGCCGTCAAAGAACAGATGATTGATAATGGTACCGATGAGCACCTCAAAGGCCGCGGAGGAGCTCAGGCCGGAGCCGGGCAGCACCGTGGACTCGCAGTAGGCATCAAAGCCCCCAACCTTACAGCCCAGCTGGGCAAACCGAGCCGCCACGCCCCGGATGAGTGCGGGCGTAGAGTTGATCTCCGCCGCCACCGGCTCCAGATTGTCCAAATCCACCTGACACAGAGGGTAGCCCTTGGACTGGACACGAATCACGTTTGTCCCGCTGACACGGACAGCCGCCACCGTGTCCAGGTTTACCGCGCCGGCCAGCACCCGACCCCGCTGATGATCCGTGTGATTGCCGCCGATTTCCGTGCGTCCGGGAGCGGAAAAATACCGCTGGGCTTCCCCGCCGAAGGCGGTGGAAAAGCCGGAATCCAGTCTCGTTTTGTCCTTTGCGGAAAGAATCAGGTTCGACATAACATCCTCCAAACGATCGCCCGCAGGCTCTCTTATTTATATATTTCTGCTGCTTTTCATTATACACGCAAAGTGTGGAAAATGGAAGTCCCAATTTCCCTTTCCCCGGCCTGTTTTTGCCCGAAAAAAGAAAATGAAAAAAAGCGAAAAAACTGCTTGACATTTTCCGGTTGTGTGCTATAATACAGAAGTCGTCCGGCAAGGGCGGCGAACGAAAACAAAATATGGGGGTATAGCTCAGCTGGGAGAGCGCTTGAATGGCATTCAAGAGGTCAGCGGTTCGATCCCGCTTATCTCCACCAAAAGTCCTGAAATCATAAGGTTTCAGGACTTTTTTCTATAAACTGCGGGTTGACATCTGCTTGTATTTTGATTACACTCTGCTTAACCAGAATTGGAGGATGGGAACGATTCTGAACTGAGAATTTTTTGTTGCGATGTGGTTCAATTCAGAATTACTTATGAACGAGAATCCGAAAGAAGCCATACTGCATCCGAATATATTTACATGATTTTATTGATATTTGCATACCATACATAACTGTGTAATAGTGTGTATTTTCCATAAATTCGCCACATTGTCATAAAACATATACCATTTTCGTGTAAAATTCCGATTTTTTAAATTTTTATGTGAAATTATTGACATTATATATACAGAAATATAATTGGCAGTATGAAATTCTGTGTAGTTTTCACAGATTCGTACTTTTTCATTTTCAGGAGGAGAAAAATCATGCGTATCGTTCTGGACACTGATAAGAAAACCATTACCGTCCCTTGGAACTATGCGGCAAAGCTGGAAGAAATCAATCGTATTATCAAGGATGCCGGCGTAGACAAGCAGTACACCGTTAAGACCTATTTGGAAGAATCATGGAAAAATTGTTTGGATGATACAGACAAGTGCCTGAAAGTCGCTGCCAAGCCCATCCGCATAAGGAAATGGGTTGCACTGCTTTTGGCAGCGGTACTGTGCTTGAGCCTCGGGATTGGAATTGCGCTGTTTTCGGCAAGCGGTGATACACCCGCCAATATTGTTGTCGATGGAAAAGAAATCTCTGCCAAGGATTTTTTGATTGAGCATTTGAATGCCTATATCCAAAGCGACGAGTATTTGGCTAGAACAGCAGAATTTGAAAAAGCATCCGGCCGGGAGGCTCCGTCCTTTGCTGTAACATACGCATTTGAACTAAAAGTGGACGGTTGGTGCATCGAAAATCAGCCGCTGCACTTCTTTATGGTGAAAGCAAACTGCGCTAACCTTGTTGGCGACATAATATACGATTCCGTTACTATGGCAATCGACTATGATACTGGCACGGTCTACGACCGATTCAGCGTGGATGAAAGCTGGATGGAAAAGAGTGAAAAAGAGCAGGCCATTTATATCGCTGCGGCAGGCGGATGCTTTAAGGATGCATTCTATAACGGCGAACCGATTTTTATGGATTCCGAAACCCATATTCCGCTCTCCGACAGCGACATCGCAGAAATCAATCAGGCATTGAACAAATAACATATCGCATACTTAGGCGCGGGACGCGTGTCCCGCAATTCAAGCGCACAGGAAGCAGAAAAGGAAAGTGCGCAAAACGGGCAAATGAGCAAAAAGCCCTTGTATTTCAACGATTTTTTCTTTTGAAGCGCTTGCCACTGACGGACGTTGCTGCGGCCGTCAGGGGCATTCAAGAGATCAGCGCTTCGATCCCGCTTATCTCCACCAACTCCACTCGATGCAAATCGAGTGGAGTTTTTTTCTCGAGCAAACCGGAGGCGCTTCCGAAAAGTGCCTCCGGTTTGCTGTTCTATTTGCGAATCCCCTGGCGGATATGAAGCCCCGAGACCGTGCTGGCGACGGTGACCTGGCCGTCGGAAGTCAAATAGGTCTTCCCATTCCGCTCGGCAAGGGCGGACAGGGTTTCCGGATCCGCCGGGTTCTTCTCCGAACAGGTGATGACCGCATACTGCATCCCGACTGCCTGGAAGAAATCCGGAAGGGCATTGTTATAAACACCGTGGTGGGGCACTTTTAGGAAGTCATATTGTGCTATGCCTGTGTCCAGCAAATCCCGGATTCGCTGCTTTTCAATGTCTCCCGCAAATAACAGACGGTTGCCGCTGTGGGTCACGGATACCAGAAGGGAATTGTTATTGTCCACGTTTTTCTCATAGGTTTTCCCACTGGTGCCGGTAACGGTGACGCTGGCGGTACCCAAGGAAAAGGTCTTCGAATCCGTCACATGCAAACAGGGAACCTTCGTATCCGTCAAAGCCTGCCGGTAAGCGAGATAGCTTTCCGACTGGGGATTTTCCGGGGTGTAATCCGGCTCCAACACCTGAGAAACGGCCAGAGCCTTCAGAATATCCGCCGCGCCGCCTACATGATCCTTGTCAAAATGGGTGATGACCAGGCAGTCGATTCTGGTAACGCCCAGCCCCCACAGGGTTTGCAGGATTTCTCCGCTGTTTTCCGCCTCGCCGCAGTCAATGACCATGACCTGACCGCCCTGAATCAAGATGCTGCAATCTGCCTTGCCTATTTTGGGGAAGGTGACAGTCATGGCGTCCTGATCCGGCGTGCAGCCCAGCAGCAGTCCCGTGAGAAGGACTGCTGCCAGAATGGATTTCAGGTGTTTCATAGGCTGCTTCCGCTGTCCGCCTGGTCCTGGTTTCCAGGGCGGCCCGGGAAATCGCTGCCGTCCGGTTTCTGCTTCCCGCCGCCGTTGCTCCGGCTTGGCTGGCCGCTCTCGGAATTCTGGCCGGGTTGACCGTCATCCATACCTTGACCGGGCTGGCTGTCTGGGCGGCCGCCGCCGAACTTTCCGCCGCCCATGCCTCCTCTGCCGGTGGAGACAGTGCCGGACTGAACCTGCCCGGTGGTCTCACTGCTGCCGCAGGTCAGGGTGCAGCTGTCACCGTCCGTCAGCTCCGGCGAGGAGAACAACAGGAAAGAGGCGCCGCACAAAGCACTGCCGGAATATAGCGTGTCAGAATTGGAAATGGTAAAGCCGCTGCCATTCGTCACCAAACTGGCTCCCCCGCCTGTCCGGGATTCGCCGCCGAAAACGACACAGGACTGCTGGGCGTTCAGGTTCATGCCCATACCGCTGCCGCCCCCGGCGGCCAGAACCGTGCCGCCGGAAATGGTGACGGTGCCATCGGCGTCCAGAGAAGAATTGTCCGCGGTATTGGCAGACCAGACCGCCACAGTGCCGCCGGAAATGGTGATGTCGCCATTGGAATCGAAGCCGTCGCCGGTGCGGGTGTAGGCGGTGATGCTGCCGCCGGAGATGTTCAGCTGATAATCAAAGCCGCTGAGTTCCGGATTGGCGGCGTTGATGCAATCATCGGTGGAGACGATGTTCACCTCGCCGGAGAAGATATTGACGGCGGCACCCTCCAGGCCCTCGCTGCAGTCGGAAATGGCTATGGTGGGTCCCTGGGCATTGTCCGCGCCGATGCTCAGCGTGTTGTCGCAGTGCAGAGCATCGTCCCCGGCGGAAATGGCCAGATTTCCGCTTTCCACGTTCAGCGCCGCCTCTGCGTTCACCGCGTCATTGGCCGCGCCGATGTTCAGAGTCAGCTCCCGAATGGTCAGGCTGGCCTCCCCCTCCTCCTGGGTGGTGGCGCCGGAGTGAATGCCGTTTTTGGCATTTGCCTGAATTGTCAGGCTTCCGGTGCCGCACAGGATTGCCTGAGAGCCATCCTTGCACTTGATAACGGCGTTTTCCGCTTGGGTATTGCCGGTTTCTTCATTGTTATTTTCCGTGTCTGCCAGGGTGTTTTCGGTGTTTGCCCCGGCCACGATAGTCACCTCCGTGCTCTTGCCGCAGATGATGGGGGCAGTGTCCTCATATGTCAGGCTCAGTCCCTGAAGCACCAGGGTGACTCCCGTGGTGCCCTTTTTCACCTTCACGCTGCCGTTGGCGCAGGTTCCGGAAAGCAGGTAGGTGCCGGACTTCGTGACGGTCAGATCGGTTCCGTCGATCTCCAGTCCGTCGTTGGAATCGGCGGTAATGGCAGAATTGGTAAATGTAATTTGGGCTCCTTCATAGCTGACGGCAGAAGCCGCAGTTGTGCTCACGGTCTGAACCGCCGAAGCCACCTGTCCCGCCGCCGGAACCGCGCAGCCGGACAGCAGACCCGTCGTCAAAAGGAAAGTAATTGCCATTTTTTGCACTTTCATAATATATCCCTCTGTTTCTCCCAGGCGCTCAATCCGCAGGAAATCTCCAGATTTCCGTTGCGACAGCGCATGGCGTCCAGTAATTGTTTTTCTTCCTCCGGGTTTTTCAGCCGCAGCTGATAGTGAAGCCGGAACAGGGAGCCCATGTTGACGGTTTTCACCTCCAGCAGCCGACAGGAGACGGTGTATTTCTCAAACAGGTCAGCAAAGAGCCCAGCATAGTCCAGATTTTCCGAAACCGTCACCCGGATGTCCCGGTCGGAGGCCTCCGGTGCCGCAGTTCGCTGCTCCAGGAAAACCAGGCCGGTGACCACCGCCGCAAACACAGCCAGCACGCAGTAGCCCATGCCGCAGGCCAGGCCCAGCGTCATCGCCAGAAAAATAGCCATAATATCCCGGGCAGAGCCGGGAGCGGAGCGGAAGCGCACCAGGCTGAAGGCTCCTGCCACGGCTACGCCTGCCCCCAGATTGCCGTTGACCAGCAGGATTACCAGCTGCACCAGAAAGGGCAGCACCGTCAGTGCCTGGGGCATGGTGCCTGAACTCTCCCCGCAGGCACGGTATACCCGGGAAACGCCGTAGCCCAGCACCAGGGATAAGAAACTTGCCGCCAGGAAGCCGGGCAGGGTTACAGATACAGAATAAAGGGAAGCAAAGATTCCGTCAAGCATATTTTCGCAGATTCCTTTCACAGCAGATTTGTTTGTAGCTTTCGCCGTATTTAGAGAAGGACGTGGGGAAAATCCCGATTTCCGACAGAGCCCGGGACAGCCACAAGGGTGTAGCTCCCGAGATTTTGATTTCCATCAGGGTGCTCCCCGGAGGCAGAATGGAGGTACCCCGGAAGCCCCAGCGCAGATCCAGGTCGTAGGAGCGGTAGCGGATATCCCGATCCAGAGTCAGCCGCAGGTCAGGCGTTTCCCGCCCCTTCCAGGAGTCCCGCTCATAGCCCAGGAACATCCTGGGGGCAAGACCCGGATAGGCAGAGAGCATCCAGTCCAGCTCCCGGAAAATCTGTCCCTCCGGCCCCGGGCATCTGCCGCCGAGATAGTCCATGGCATCCTCGCAGCCCATGCTCTCCCGCCGCTTATAGACGATGCCCCCGGCCTTCTTCTTGATCTCCGGGAACACCGGACTGTCGCTTCCGGGAACGCCGTAGCTGCGAAGCCGAAGCTTTTCCTTATATTCCGGCTTTTCCAGGGAGCGGCGGATCAGCCGGTAGTCCGGGGTATCATAGTAAAGGCTTCCGATGGAGCTGTGGGGAAACCTGTCCGGCTCCATGTACTGCCGGATAAGGGGCATCAACGCCTGAAGCTGCTGGGTACTCAGCAGGTATTTCACTTCTTTTCGCTGAAAAACAGTCTGATACGCTTCCATGTGATTTCCTCCTTTGATACTATTTCCTGATTAAAATCTTAATTTTAATCAGGAAGGCATCGCCTGAAGGCGCTGCCTGTTTTGTGATTTATAAGGAAAGAAATCACAAAACAAGTCTCATATGAACTCCATGCCCTTCAGGCAATTAAAATCTTTTTTAAAGATTTTAATTGGAGTTCAGTATGATTTGCTTGCCCCTCATTATCCACATGGGTCTGAAAAGCTTCTGAAAGCCGGAAACTTATTTTTTCAGAACCCTTTCAGAACTTGTGATAAAATGGTATGATATAGAAAAAGGAGGATATTCCATGAACCTTTTAATTGTAGAGGACGAAGCGGCTCTGGCCGGAGCCCTGGAACATATCCTGCAAAAGGCAGGTCATCAGACGGACTGGGTGCCCGACGGTCAGTCGGCTCTGGACTATATCCGGGGCTTTTCCTATGACCTGGTGCTGCTGGACATCATGCTGCCCAAGCTGGACGGCATCAGCGTTCTGCGGCAGATTCGCGCCGAAGGCATCCAGACCCCGGTGCTGATGCTCACCGCCCGAACCACCGTGCCGGACAAGGTGACAGGCCTCAACGCCGGCGCTGACGACTATCTGACCAAGCCCTTCGACCCGGAGGAGCTGCTGGCAAGAATCAACGCCATGACCCGCCGGAAGGGAGCCATGGTGCTGAGCGAAATCACCTATGAGGATCTGACCCTCGATTTGAATACCGTGACCCTGCGTCGGGGCAGCCGGGACGTACAGCTCAGCCCCAAGGAATTCCAGATCGCCCGGCTCATGCTCACCGAGCCGAAAATGACCTATTCCAAGGAGCTTCTCATCTCCAAGGGCTGGGGCATGGACTCCGAGGCCACGGACAACAATGTGGAGGCCTACATTTCCTTTCTGCGGAAGAAGCTGCGGTTTCTTGGCTCCCGGGTAACCATCCGGAATCTGCAAAAAATCGGCTACCGGCTGGAGGTGCAGCCATGAGCGACTATCGGAAGCGGTTCGTCCAGTTCAACATGCTGCTCATCGGCATTGTGCTGACCGTTATGGTGGCGGCGGTGGCGGTCTACATGGGGCGGGATTACTATACCGGCCTTCGCAGCACCATGGAGCAGGTGGTGGCTCCCCTTCACGCCTTTTCCCAGCTTCCTGCCGGAAAGGCGGAGAAGCCTGGCAAAAATCGGCAGGCCTTTCCCAGGAAACTCGGAGAGGAAAAGAACATTTCCGTGGTTTTCTACACTCCGGAGACGGGAGAATACTCCATTCTCTCCGGCAGTGACAATCTGAGTGAAGAGGAGCTTCCCGGACTTTTGAGTGCCGTCACCAACCAGGAAAAGGACTTTGGCTTTCTTTCCGGCAGCCGGGTGATTTACTACAAAAACGGCTCCAATCCCTGCAAGATCGCCCTCACCGGCACCGGATATCTGACCCACTCCATGCTGAAGCTTTGCGCCGCGCTGCTTGGCATCTGGGCAGGGGCCATGGCCTTGTTCTGGGCCATCAGTCGGAAGCTCTCGGCCATCGCTGCCCGGCCTATGGAAGAGGCCATCCGCCGGGAAAAGCAGTTCGTGGCCGATGCCTCCCACGACCTGAAAACGCCCCTGTCCGTGATTCTGGCTAACAACGCCATTCTGATGGAAAATCCGGACGCTCCGGCAGGAACCCTTGCCCGGTGGCTGGACAGCACCCAGCTAGCAGCCAAGCGGATGCAGCAGCTCATCGGCGAAATGCTGACCCTGGCAGAAGCCGAGCGGCAGGATGCTCCCCTGACGCTGGAGCCAATTGATCTTGCCGATATCGCCATGAAGGCGGCGTTGGAGCTGGAATCCGTAGCCTTCGAGAAAAATATGACCCTGGACACTGATCTGCCGGAGAAATGTGTGATTCGCGGAAATACGGATTACCTCCTGCGAATCGTCACAAGCCTGCTGGAGAACGCCCTGAAATACGAGCCTGCCGGCGGCCAGGTGATTCTCGCCCTGACCCAGAGCAAGCGAAAAACGGTGCTTTCCGTCCGAAACCCGGGCAGCCGGATTCCGGAGGAGGATCTTCCTCATGTGTTCGACCGGTTCTATCGCAGCGACAAAAGCCGGACGAACAGTCAGGGAAGCTTCGGCCTGGGGCTGGCCATCACCAAGGAAATGACCCAGCGGCTGGGCGGCTCCGTCACCGCCGCCAGCAGCGAAGCCGAGGGAACCACCTTCCAGGTCCTTTTTCCCCATTAACGAAAAAGCCGGACTTGGCAAACCCAAGTCCGGCTGTTGATACTATTTCCTGATTAAAATCTTAAT
>ENA-ORSL01000614-ORSL01000614.1-human-gut-metagenome-genome-assembly--contig:-NODE-614-length-35984-cov-10.238303_pt1 | contig 35984 bp, 37 predicted proteins | sample MGYA00242190_ERZ509157 | MGnify/ENA primary metagenome ERZ509157 (study PRJEB26280, sample SAMEA2338664) | human gut metagenome | biome: human gut; feature: human-associated habitat; material: faeces...
TAATTTCCTCATTCAGCTGTACAATTTTCTCGGACATAGTTTGCTGTCTCCTTTCGAATGTTTGTGTGGTAACTTCATTCTACCAGAGCCTGCAAGCTATGTCTTCTTTTTTTTGCTCTTTTCAATTTGCGCAACTTATTGTACATTATCTTCCGCTGCTTGACGGTTTTTCAAGATTTATATATGTGTTATTGAATGTTGGAGGTGAAACAGGAGCAAGTAATTTGGGTAGACAACAAAATATTAAATCGGTAAGGCCGGAACTTTTGAGAAATCAAATGTTCCGGCCTTTTTGCATTCTAAGGGGGTATAGAATTGAAGAACTACGAAATCAAACAGGCGTTCAAGAATCTGCCAGACGCTAGCTTACCGGATAATGAGCCGGTGACATGCTGTGAATATGATCAGTGCGATGGGTGCAATTATCCTGCGCACGGTTTTATCTGTTGGCACGGCGACGGCAAGTGTCTGAGAACTGAAATGAGGGAGGTGAAGAAGTGATCATCCATTGAGCGGCATTGTCGGCGCTGAAACATATGAGGTGTTTACCACGTCGTATGCAGTTGTCGATATAGACGGTCAAATGACCGAGAAAGAACTCTTCTCTGCAGCAGTAAGTCTGCGATCTGTTTATGCAGCTTTCAGAGTTCTGCGACGATGTATGTGAGAGCCGTGACGAAAGCTGTAGAGGTACACTCCGCGCAAATCGGGGAGTCCGCCCACCCGACGTATCGAAAAATCCGCCGGGGGAAGGATTCAGCCGGAAAGGCTCGGCAGAAACAGCGAGATCTCCGGTATCAGCGTTATAAGAATAAGTATGACCACCATGGTAGCGCAAATTATAAAAATGTCCGGGAAGGTATCCTCAACCTTGATATTCAATATGCGCGTTGTGGTGAATAGGCACACCGCCATTGGCGGGGGGCAGCCGCCTATCGCAAAGGCAACGCACAGGATTATGCCGAAATGGACAACGTTGTAGCCAATCGACTCCATGACCGGCCAGAGTATCGGCGTAAGCAGAATGAGCAGTGAGTTCGTTTCCATGAATGTGCCGAGTATAATGAGCAGAAGCACAACAAGGAAAGTGATGACGAATTTGCTGCTGCTTATTGAGAGAATGGCATTGGCAAGTATCATGGGTATGTTGTTCTTTGCAAGCACCCAGCCGAAGGGGGCGGAAGCGGAAATTATAATAAATATAAACGCCGTACCCATTGCACTCTGCTTGGTTATCTCAACAAACTGCTTGAAGTTCATCTCACCGTATGCAAACGCTGCCAGCAGAAACGCATATATAACGGAAATTGCGGCAGCTTCGGTGGCAGTGGCGATGCCGCTCATGATGCTGCCCAGCACGAACACAGGCATAGCGAGAGCAGGTATTGCCTGAAGTGTGATGGTAAGGACTTCCTTGGCGGTGTATTTGTAGTTCGATTTGCCGTAGCCGCGTTTTGCGGATATAAAACAGTTAAGAATGATAAGTCCGAGTACAACGGAAAGCCCCGGAAATATGCCGGCCGTGAGCATTTTTGTCACCGATGCACCCGTAATGCTTGCATATACGACAAAGCAAATGCTTGGCGGGATTATCGCGCCCATTGCGCCGGCACCCGCCATAAGTGAAGCTGCATAGCCGGGCTTGTAGCCGCGGTCGACCATTTCCGGCCCCATTATCGAGCCGATTGCAGCCGATGTGGCAACTGCGCTGCCGGAAACGCTGCCGAAGAACGCCGCACCGCCGCATGCTGCAGTGCCGAGACCGCCGGGAATTTTGCCGAGGATCATGTCTGCAAAGCGCATAAGACGCTGCGTTGCACCGCAGGACATGAGATTGCCGGAATAAATAAACAGCGGCAGCGCCATAAGCGTGGTAGAGATGATGCCGTCGACCATCTTCTGCGTGATTATTGCAAGAGAGTTGCTTCCGGAGCTGAGAACGAATGCCGAGGCGGAGATGCCGACGGCAAAGAAGATCGGCGCACCGACCACAAGAAGCAGAATAAAAGTGATTATCAAAGCTGTCATTTTGCCGCCTCCTTTTCCGCACCGCGCATGATCTTTATATCGTCTGCTATGTTATATATAAGGAAGAAAACCATAAACGCCATTGTTACGGTCAGCGCAAGATAGACATAGCCCATTCTTATGCCAAGACCGGCGGACACGGCTTTCATGCCGAGCTTTACATTTGAAAGGCTGAAATAGAACGCCGCGGCGCAGAACGCCGTGTAGACCAGATCGAGCACAAGCCGCAGAATATTCTGGAGCTTTATGGGCAGCTTGGAGAAAACAAAGTCAAGCGCAGTGTGCGCCCGATCCGAAAGACCGGCTGCGGAGCAGAGCAGCGCTCCCCATATCACGGAGTATTTTGCAAGCTCGTCCGCCCAGAAGAACGAATAATGAAACAGATATCTTGCGGCAGTCTGCGCAAAAAGAACTACCGAAACGAGTATAAGGCAGATGCAGCCGATGTATTGCAGTACGGCTTTCACCGTATCTCTGAGTTTGAGCATTTAGCTTCCCCTTTCCATAGGATTGTTTATAAAACTCCGGCGGAGTACTGCCGCAGAGAAAATCGGGACAGTGCTCCGCCGGAAACCGAGTCAGATATCAGCCCTGAAGCGCCAGATTTATGAGAGTTTCGCCATCTGCGCCGTATTCGCTCTTAAAGAAATCCCAAACGGGTGCAAGCGCAGTGACCCATTCCTCGTGATCGGTCACGTCATCGACCTGCATGCCGTATTCCTCAAGCTTTGCGCGTGCAGTGGAGTCCATCTCCTGAGAGGCGGCGCGCTGGTCGGCAGTGCCTTTCTCAAAGGCCTTGGTCAGCATGTCCTGAACCTCGGCAGGGTAGGAGTTCCATACGTCGGCATTGAAGACAACGGGAGCGCTGAGGTAGATATGATTGGTGAGCGTGCAGTATTTCTGAACCTCATAATAGCTGGAGGAAAGAATTATGTTCAAGGGGTTTTCCTGACCGTCGACCATGCCCTGCTGGAGTGCGGAGAACAGCTCACTCATATCGACCATGGTAACGGTGCAGTCAAGACATTCAAAGAACTTGATGAACAGAGTCGCGTTGGCGCTGCGCATCTTGAGCCCTGCCATATCGGAGGGCGTGGTGACGGGGCGAACATTGTTGGTCATCTGACGGGAACCGTTTTCCCAGAAGGCAACAGTGTGGCAGCCGATGTCGTCGATGATCTTGGCAAGGGCTTCACCGTATGCACCGTCATATGCCTTATATGCGGTTTCAACATCGGGATAGAGGAAGGGGAGATCCTCGACGTAGAGCAGGGGATTGTATGCAGCGTAGTTATCACAGGCACCGTTAACGACGGCGTCAATCTCGCCGGCGATCATCTGCTGAGTTATCTCGCCATTGGAGCCGAGCGCGCCCGCACCGTAAATGTCGAGCTTTATGGTGCCGCCGGACTGCTCGTCCAGCTCCGCTGCGACACTTTCAAGAGTAGTGGAAACAGGGTGACTTGCGGCAAAGTTATGTGCAAGCTTGATGGTTATGACATCGCCAGAATTGGACGAGCCGACTGCGTTGGAGGAGCTGTCGGTATGCTTTGCTCCGCTGTCTGTGCTGCCGCATCCTGCGAAGACCGTCATGCAGAGCATGACGCAAAGAAGTAAAGACAGAAATCTTTTCATTGTTATCTCCTATTTATTTTTTATCGCAGTTTTTTATTGTGTCAATTATAGCTTCATAGCTGTTTAAAAGAATGCTTTCGGGAATTGTACAAAGATAGAAACCGACACCGTTCCAATCTCTGACTTCTTCGGCATCGTGAGGATCAAAGCAAAAGTAAGCAAGCGTTTTCCCGTTTTCGGCAGCAAGCTCCGCTGCTTTTTTAATCGCATTTTTTATGTTGGGATGATTGAGCTGCCCCGGAATACCAAGGTTTACAGCAAGATCAACAGTGCCGACGTTTATTGCATCTATACCATCTACCTTAGCGATTTCAGGCAGATTATCTATACCCTCCGAGCCTTCGACAAGAAGAGCTATGAAGGTACGTTTGTTAGAACGCTCGTAAAAGCTAGTTACATCGTCGCCTCCAAACCAGTTTGCACGGGTATATGGGCAGGCACCTCGAGTTCCTATTGGTGCAAAGCGCGCGTATTGAACGGCAAGGCGAGCCTGTTCGGGTGTGCTTATGTTCGGGATAAACAGCCCGGCGGCGCCGGCATCAAGGGCTTTCTTTATCGAGTCCTCGTCCTCAACGTACGGCACGCGCACCAGTGGGACAATTCCGACAGCCTCAGCTGCGCGGATCATGGAAACGATTTTCGCACTGGACATGGGGCAATGCTCCATGTCCAATACGATATAATCCATTCCGGCATAGCCGAGTATTTCTACAAGCTCTTCGCTCGGTATCTGGAGAATGGTTCCGACGGGTCTGCGTCCGCCTTCAAGCAGCGAGTGAAAATCCTTTCTCTCTATATGCCGCATTACTTACTTGGTGATCGCCTTGAACGCGGCGGCCTGTGCCTTGATCCCGCGCTCTGCGGCAAAACGCTCGATGGAGGATGCGCCGAAGAAACCGTCGATCTCCGGAATCTTGTGAATGATGTATGCCGCATCATCGGGCTCGGCAATAGGTCCGCCGTGGCAGATGACCATGATGTCGGGGCGGACGGAGCGGCCAGCGGCAATAATGGCCTTTATCTTGTCAACGCAGTCGTCAAGAGTAAGAGCGGTCTTGGCGCCGATGGTACCCTTGGTGGTAAGACCCATGTGGGCGACGAGAATATCGGCACCTGCCTCAGCCATGGCCTTCGCCTGTTCGGGGTCGAACACGTAGGGGCAGGTCAGCATGTCAAGCTCATGCGCCTTGCGTATCATCTCTACCTCAAGACCGTAGCCCATGCCGGTCTCCTCAAGATTCTGGCGGAATACGCCGTCGATAAGACCGACGGTCGGGAAGTTCTGCACGCCGTTGAAGCCCTGTGCCTTGAGCTGACGGAGGTAAACGTCCATAACACGGAAGGGGTCGGTACCGCAGACGCCCGCAAGAACGGGGGTGTGCTTGACAACGGGAAGGACTTCTGCACCCATCTCAACGACTATCTGGTTTGCGTCGCCGTAGGAAAGCAGGCCGGCAAGAGAACCGCGGCCGGCCATGCGGTAGCGGCCGGAGTTGTAGATTATGAGCATATCCGCACCGCCCGCCTCGCTGCTCTTAGCGGTGATACCGGTACCGGCGCCGACGCCGACAAGGATCTTACCGTTTTTGACTTCTTCTTTGAATTTTGCAATGATCTCGCTTCTGGTCTGAGTGTTCATGTTCGTTCTCCTTAAAATTTATTTTGAATTTTGCTTTGTTATCTGCTCATAAGCTCAAGGAGCTTCTTAGCGGCGGCGAGCGCAAATGCGTCGTCGTTTACGTTGCTGTCAAGCTCGATAAGCTCAACGTTGCTGCCGATATTTGCACGCAGGGTATCGAATAGAGCCTTATCCGCCTCAGGATCGTTGAAGGGCTGACCTTCGCCATCGATGGCGGAAACGCCGCGGAGCGGGAGCATAAGTGCAGTGGGGGATTTTGCGGCGTTGAGCTTTTCGGCGATAACTTCGCCAAGCCGGATATTTTCTTCTTTTGTGGTACGCATGAGCGTCACGGTCGGGTTGTGTTTATACAGATTGCGGCCGCGGTACTGCTCGGGTACGGTGTCCAACGGGCCGAAATTAACCATGTCGAGAGCACCGACGGAAACAACCTGCGGCACACCGCATGCGCCTGCCGCCTCAAGCCGGTGAGAACCTGCGTTCAGAACGCCGCCGAAAAGCTCGTCGCACCATTCGGTCGTAGTGATGTCAAGAACCCCCTTGATAAATCCGGCGTTTATGAGCGTTTCCATCGTCCTGCCGCCCGTGCCAGTGGCATGGAACACAAGCACCTCATAGCCTTGTTCCTCAAGATATGCCTTCGCGGTCTTGATGCAGGGGGTGGTCACGCCGAACATCGTTGCCGCTATTATCGGCTTGTTCTCGTGGGCAAGGGGTTTCTTGTTCTTCACCATACCGACGACCGCATTGACAGCGTTGGAGAATATCTCCATGGATATGGCGTTGAGGCCTTCTGCGTCCACGACTGACGGGAACATCACAACGTCGCTTGTCCCGACATACTGGGATACGTTGCCGGACGCCATCGTAGACACCATCACCTTCGGCACTCCTATCGGCAGCGCGCGCATAGCCGGGGTCGCCATTGAAGTGCCGCCGGAGCCGCCCACGGATATTATGCCGTCAAATCTGCCCTGCGCGTACAGCTCCGGGATAAGCTTTTCCGCACCCCGGCTCATGACGTCAGTGGCGAAAGCACGGTCTCTTTTGGAGCTTACCTCCTCCATGCTCACGCCGACCGACGCCGCGACCTCCGCATTCGATACGTCGGGCGTGAACAGAGGTTCAAAAGCGCCGGTGTGTATGCACAGCGTATCAAGCCCCTGCTCGCGGACAAGCTTTTTGATGAACTCAAACTCGGTACCCTTGGTGTCAAATGTGCCTATTATTGCTATCGTTTTCATTCAACAGCCTCCTTCCTTGTGATTTGTTGTGTTTATTTCGGAGCGGGTGATACAGACCGGCTCCATCTGATTAATATTTTAGGGAATTTATCGCAATAAATCCATGACGCCAGTTTTGATGTTCTTGTATTTATTTACGATGTGCTGCAGACGACATGCTGCGGCTCTTGTGTTTATTTTTGATTTGGCAGATCCACTCTCGGAGAAAATCCATGGTACTTTTTGTACATTTTGCTGAACTGCGCGTAATCCTTATAGCCCACCGACTGCGCCGCACGCAGCAGAGAGCTTGCTCCGCTGGTGATAAGCTCACGCGCCTTGTCCATTCGCATCGAGATAAGATATTCCTGGAAGCTGCACCCTACCTCTTTCTTGAACAGCGCCGAAAGATATGCCGGCGACAGGTGTATTGCCTGCGCAAGCTCGGTAAGGCTTATATCTTCGGAGTAATTTTCGTTGATATACTCCTTCACAAAGTCTGTATAATTATAGTGTCCGGGATCCGAAAACATGATCTTTTCGAGCTTAGTTTTCGGTATCATGGGGGAATTGTCTTTGAAATTCCGCGTCACCTCAAGAATGGCAGACTCCACAGGGATACGCTCAAAGGCGGAGCCGCCGATGAAGCCCTGACAACTGCTGCCGCGATACATATATTGCGCGTCAAGCGGAGTTTTTATAGGTCCGCCGTAAACAAGTTTTATCACGTTCGGATTGACGCGGTCAGCAGCAGCAAATATCTCCTCCGCAGTCTGCCTAGCGTGTTCGAGCGTCAGTATTTTCTTTGCTCCGAGGTATCCGCCGTAGGTAAGGCCAAAATGGGCGCAGATCATATCTGCGCCCGCCTCAGTCATATCTGCCGCCTGCTCCGCGTTGAAGACAAACGCGAGAGTGAGCAGCTTGCAGTAGTGAGCAAAATGTATCGCGTCGATCTCCTGCCGGTAGCTTATGCCATCATATTCCAATTCGCGGCGAAATTCGCCGTCTATCATGCCGATGGTCGGGTAGTTATTGACCCCGGCAAAGCCGCGCTGCTTTATAAGCTTAATATAATCATACATCTGCTTGGAGGGATCGGTCGCGTTATATCCGAAGAACACAGGGACGGAACCCGCCGCGCGCAATATTTCACGGCATGCGTATTCCATGACAAGATCATTGCTGTTCGTATAGCTCATGAACCCTGCCATGGAGCTTAGCCCCATGCTGCGGTATCTGCCGGAGCTGAGCGCAAGGAGCATGTCGCAGCCGCCCATGACCGCATATTTTGCGGTCATGCCGCTGCCCGCTGCAACGCCGACAAGATGTCCGTTTTCGCGGATATGCTCTCTGAATATTTCAATTCTATCGTCCATGGCGGAAACTCCTTGTCATCGGATATTGACGGCGCATACGGTCAGAGTGCGGTATCGTCGAGTATGGCTCCGCGGTCGGCAGAGCTTACAAGAGCCCTATAGCGCTTGAGATATCCACTGACAGGGCGGAGCTTCTTCGGCCCCGTGTGTTCCCTGCGGCGTTTCAGTTCATCTTCACCGACGAGTAGCTCAATGCGGTGTGCCGGGATGTCAATGCTAATCATGTCACCGTCTTCAACATAGGCGAGCAGACCACCAGAAGCCGCCTCGGGAGAAACATGACCTATGGACGCGCCACGGCTGACACCGGAAAACCGCCCGTCGGTTATGAGTGCACAGCTCGAATCAAGTCCCATCCCGGCAAGCGCCGCCGTCGGAGACAGCATTTCACGCATGCCGGGACCACCGCGCGGTCCCTCATAGCGGACAATGACAACATCACCGGGCTTTACCGCTCCGCCGTATAGACCGGCGCAGCATTCTTCCTCACTGTCAAAGCATTTCGCGGGGCCGGTGTGAACGAGCATTTCGGGCAGCACCGCACCTTTCTTGACTACCGCTCCGTCTGGGGCAAGATTCCCGTAAAGCACTGCAAGTCCTCCGGTAGGGCTATACGCCGTTTCGCGCGTGCGGATAACGTTATCGTCGGCAATGCGCGCCGCATTGATCCTGTCGCTCCATTCACCGTCGACCGTCAGTGCATCGGCGCATATAAGTCCCATGCCGTCGAGCCTTTTCATAACGGCGCTGAGTCCGCCGGCATTATTGAGATCAACAAGGAAATGCTGACCGGCGGGATTGAGCTTCACGATATGCGGCACGCTGTCGCTTATCTCATTCACGCGGTCAAGCTGAAATCTCAGCCCTGCTTCGTGCGCGATAGCGGGCAGATGCAGCATTGTGTTCGTAGAACATCCGAGCGCCATATCGCAGACAAGCGCATTTTTTATCGCCTTGTCGGTGACAATGCTGCGCGGACGGAGGTCACGCTTGACGAGCTCCATTATCCACATGCCGGTACGCTTCGCAAGTCGAATCCTGTGGGAATCGACGGCGGGGACAGTCCCGTTTCCTGCCAGGGCAAGACCGAGTATTTCCGTCATGCAGTTCATGGAGTTTGCGGTGAACATGCCGGCGCATGAGCCGCAGCCGGGGCAGGCACCGTCGGCTATGGCTTCCGCCGTCGCTTCGTCCATTTTCCCGGACAGGACCGCCGCCGGTGCCTCAAATGCGTTTGTAAGCGCGACACGGCTTCCGTTCACGCAGCCCGGCAGCATCGGCCCGCCGGAACAGAATATGGACGGAATGTTCAGCCGCAGGGCAGCCATCAGCATACCGGGAACAATCTTGTCGCAGTTCGGAATAAATACAAGACCGTCGAACGGGTGCGCTGTCGCCATAATCTCAACGGAGTCGGCGATGTGTTCGCGGCTGGGCAGAGAATAAAACATACCTTCATGATTCATGGCTATACCATCGCACACGCCTATTGCTGGGAACTCAACGGGTGTGCCGCCTGCCATGCGTATACCTGCTTTCACGGCCTCTGCGATATCGTCGAGATGCATATGGCCGGGAATGATCTCATTGTGTGCGTTTACGACGCCGATAATAGGGCGATTCAGCTCCTCGTCGGTAAAACCGAGCGCGTAAAACAACGCGCGGTGCGGTATGCGCTCCACACCTTTTTTCATCAGATCGCTTCTCATTTATGTATGTACCTCCGGACTTATTTGCTGAAATAGAGCGTTTTTGCAAGGCTGATATACAGACGGTCGCGCTCCTCAATGGCCTGCTGCCTGCGCTCACCGGAATAATCATAGAAGCCGCTGCCGGTCTTGATACCGTAATTCCCGGCGCCAACGATATCTTTCAGAAGCGGGCTTACATCCTTGCGGTCGCAAAGCTCGGCGTTCAGGTAGGAACTGATGTGGGCAAACGTGTCAAGCCCGCCCATATCCGCAACGCCGAACGGACCGAGCGCCGCATAGCGCAGTCCAAGCCCTGCTTTCATGACGGTGTCCACGTCTTCGAGAGTAGCGGCACCGGTTTCAACGATGTGCAGAGCCTCACGCAGCACGGCGAATTGCAGGCGGTTGATGACAAAGCCGTTGATGTCCTTGACGACCACGGGGCTTTTCCCAAGCGCGGCAACGAGTGCGCGCATTTTTTCGACTGTTTCCGCGGAGGTTTCTTCGCCGACGATTATCTCGCAGAGCGGGAGCAGATGCGGCGGGTTGAGCCAGTGCTGCCCTACAAAGCGGGCGGGAAGCTTCACGGCTTTTGCAATGTCCGTAATGTGCAGACCGGAGGTGTTTGTGGCAAGGAGCGCGCTGTCCGGCACAAGCTGTGATGTCTCAGCCCAAAAGCTCTGCTTTGCACCCAAATCCTCGACGATGCTCTCAACGACGAGATTAGCATCGGTGAAGCATGCCTTGTCGGTCGTGAGGACTATGCCGTCAATGACCTGCTGCGAAGCTTCGGGGGTGATGATATTTTCTTCGACCAGTACCGACTCGTTTATCCTTATCAGTTCTTTCGCGCGGTCGAGTCCTTTCTGGCTGCGGTTATAGAGATATGTTTCCCAGCCGCCGAGCGCATATACCTGCGCAAGCGACGCGCCCATTGTACCCGCACCGGCGAGTACGACTTTTTTATTGCTCATGTTTAAGTCCTTCTTTCTGTCTTGAAATGATTTATTTTATCTCCGCTTCAAGCCTTTTCAGAAGCTCAAGGCAGCTTGATGCCTGTTCAGGTTCAAATTCCGAAGGCTCTATGCTGACCGTTCCGTCATAGCCGATGCTTTTGAGTATGGCGAAAATGCCCCTGTATTCGTCGAAATCGGCTTTTTGCGGGAAGCCGCGCCATAGACCGCTACCTGACGTACTGAAGTGGACGTGGCGCAGATACGGCGCCGCTGCGGCTGCAAGTGAATAATCTTCGCCCATCTCGGCCATATGATAAAAGTCAAGCACCATGCCGACGTTATCAAGCCCGATCAGCCGTGTGATCTCGGCGGCGTCCAAGGTGCCGTTGAGATAATTGCACATCCCGGAATGGACGGCTTCTACCAAGACGCACATACCGTGATCCTTTGCCGCGCCGGCGGCTATCCGGATAAAACGCATGAATTGAGCGTCTGCGTCCGATTTGTCCATATCTGCGGGCAGCCTGCGGGCGTTCGGCGAGCCTATGCCAAGCGCGGAAATGCCGAGCCGCTTACCGCGCCGGCAAAGAAGTTCCGCATAGCTTGCGGTTGCGCTGTCGGAAACGTTATGACCTATTATCGCGGGTATGCCTGCCGAGTATGCGTTGAAGCCGATGCACGGAAGCCCGGTGCGCGCCTGCTCGGCACAGAGCGCATCAAATTCAGATTCGCTCATTGCTGCGGCGGTGCAGCCTGCAAACTCAAAAAAGTCGTAGCCCGCAGCTTTTACCCGGATTAAGTCGTCAATTTTGCTGATGCAGCAGCCAAATTTCATTTGATCTACCTCCTGAACTACCTGCGGTCAGAGATTCCTGAGCTGAACGCCCGTGGAATATGCCTCCCATGCAAGCCATGAGCTCTGTTCAAGCTCCTCCAGACATTCAAATGCATTCATGAGCGAGCGCCCGGCAACGATCGGACCATGGTTGCAGAGAAGGTAGCCGCGCTCGGTTCCGACACGTTCACGCATGAGGGAAAATAATTCCTGTGAGCCGGGTGGAGCATACGGAATCTCAACTACTGCGCCGAGCTTCATCTCAAGATAGGGCGTATAGCGGGGAATAACATTTCGCGGATCGTCATGCGGTATGCATGACCAGAGAGTACTGTACGGCGCATGTGTATGTATCACGGCGCGTGTTGTCGGGTCCGACGCGTAAAGCGCCAAATGGAGGGGAAGCTCCTTGCTCGGCTTTCCGTCGCTGAGTATCGTGCCGTCAAGACCGACCTCTACAAAGTCCTCCGGAGCGAGGGCCTCAAAGCACGAGCCGCTGCGCGATATCCAGACGCTGTCACCGCAGCGAAAGCTTATGTTTGCCGTTGTGCCGCTGGTTTTGCAGCGCGCGAACAGTGAGTTCGCTATCCGCACCGCTTCGGCAAGATTTTTCTTGATTTCGTTGTTCATCATGCAAGCACCTTCAGAAAGAAATCTTCCGCTCCGAAATTGCCGGATTTCAGCACGAGCCGCAAATCACCGGCTCCGGAGGGCTTGAGTATCGGTACGCCGGGGGCGACGGAGTCGCCTATTGCAAAGGAAGTGAAGCCAAGAGCGGTTATGATCGCACCGGAGGTTTCACCGCCGGCGGATATCAGGCGCGTCGGCGGGCATACTGAGAATATTCCGGTGGCGATGGACGACAGCAGTGATTCCATCGCGGCTGAAACGCCTTTGTCAGACGTATCGACATCCGCAGCGTCGGCACTGCCGGAGCTATAATAGAGAATATCGCTGCCGAGCGAATCTATATATATTTGCGCAAGCTCTTTTGCGCGCCCGGCGCCGCGCCGTGCGTCGTCGGCACTGACCATGACCGCGCGTCCGCCATCGGCTTTCCAGCGGGCAACCTGACGGCGTGTCATATCAGAACAGCTTCCGGCAAGCATCAGCCGTCCGCGGTCAGATGTACCGGCACAGTCGACGGAGGGCTCTGCATGCCCGTACCCGAGTGACGAGGATATGTCTCCGAGCAGACCGGAACCGCCGGACAGAAACGGCAGCGTACCGAAAAGTCTGGCGATGATCTCGCCGTGCTGCGGTTCATAATAGTCTGGTATTAAATAAAAATGGGCATTGGAGCGTTCAAGCCGTTTTATCTTGTCATTCAGCCGCGCAGGTTCCGCGTACTCGGCGGCGGTAATGATATAGCTGGGATACTTTGACTGCGCGCCCATAAGCTCGGCTATTTTACTGCTCCACATGGGATTGAGCGGGTGAGCGCGCATATGGCTTTCCGTAAGGGGGACGCCGTTGACAAAAAGCTCGCCGGCGCGCACACTTCTTCCGTTAGACAGCAGGGAAGGGCAGAGCAGACTGAAGCTGAGCCCGCCGCGTTCAAGAATGGCGTCGCAAACGGGGCCTATGTTTCCGCGCGGAGTAGAGTCGAAGGTCGAGCAGTATTTGAAGTATATTCCCTCCGCGCCGCGTTCGAGCAGCCAGTTCACGGCCGCGAGCGACTCGGCCACAGCAAGCTCCGGAGCTATGGAACGGATTTTCAGCGCAACGACGACCGCGTCATAGCCGTCCGTCACGGCGGCTTCCACGTGTGGCCATATCAGCATGAGTGTTTTCATGCCTCCGGCTGCAAGAAATGAAGCTGCGTCACCGGCTCCGGTGAAATCATCGGCAATACAACCTATTTTGAATGTGCTCATTTTGACCTCCAGAGGGAAAGCGCAGATAAGAAGCGCGCTTTATTTGTTGTACAATTCTACAATTTAGCTTAGATTAAAACGGAAAAGCTGAAAAGTCAACATGCTGATAGCAGTTTCGGAATGTTGCCTATTTTCTGTTGGACAAATATGTGGAAAGTGCCAAAAAGCTTGCGCGTAACAGAAATTAACTTGACTTTTTGAAAATCATGAGTAATATGAAAATCAAGATTTGTTCAACAAACCAACAGCTTGACTAAATTTAACTATTCGGAGGGAAACATGAAATACGTAAGATTCAGCCGCAATGGCGAGTCACGCTATGGCATTCTCGACGGAAATAAGATTGCCGTACTCAATGGCGACCTTTTCGGAGAGCATGAGGAAAGCGGAGAGGTCGTCGACCTTGACGCGGTGAAGCTGCTTGCGCCCTGCCTTCCCAGCAAGATCATGTGCGCGGGTACGAATTATATGTCCCATATTATCGAGTGCCGCGAAAAGATGAATTTGGATGTCAGCATCCCGGAGCATCCGCTCATTTTCAGCAAAGGCCCCAATACTATAGCCGACCCCGAACAGGGCGTCATTTACCCGACCGGAGTCAACAGAGTCGACTTTGAGGGGGAGCTGGGCGTTGTGATCGGCAAGAGATGCAAAAAGGCAACACGCGAGAACGCGATGGATTATGTCCTTGGCTATACCTGCGTCAACGATGTGTCTGCGCGCGACATGCAGTGGAGCGACGGCCAGTGGACCCGTGGCAAGGGGCTTGACACTTTCTGCCCCATGGGTCCGATAATCACTGACGAGATAGACGCTTTCAACAGCCGCGTTATCACCAGAGTCAACGGCGAGGTGCTTCAGGACGGCAACAGCAACGACCTGATTTTTGACATTCCAGCACTCATAGAGTATATTTCCGAGTGGATAACCCTCGAAGCCGGAGATGTTATCGCCACCGGCACTCCCGCTGGAGTAGCACCCGTAAAGGTCGGCGACGTTATCGAGATAGAGATCCCCGGCATAGGCATTCTTCGCAACACCATGATCTGAGCTTTAATTCCTCTTCGCGTTGGTAAATTGACATAAATTTTGCGTTAGGTTTTTGTCGACAACGCAGAAAAGAGAAAAATGTCTTTATTTTTGCAAGTCAACCTGTTACTGTACAGACAAGGTTGAATTGTCCAACAATTTAAAAAATATAAGAGGCGATTCACAAAACACACCATAAAGAAAAAAGGAGAAAAAACATGAAAAAAGTTATTGCACTCGTGCTTGCACTGACAATGGTCTTTGCACTGTGCGCCTGCGGCAAGACCGCGAGCGATACGCCCGCAGCCGACAGCAGTGGCCCCGCTCCCGCATCAGAACCCATCAAGGTTCGTATCGCGTCTCAGTTCGGCGATGAGCACCCCCAGAGCCTTGCTATTGCGAAGTTCAAGGAACTGCTTGAGGAACGCAGCAACGGAGCTTTCGCCGTTGAGCTTTACACCAACAACCAACTCGGCGCAGCCGAGGTCTGGCAGGACATGATGCTTGAAGGCTCCATCGAGATGAGCTTTCCCGGCGGCAACATCGCTTCCTACTATGGTCTGACCAGTGTCACCGAATGCCCCTTCCTGTTCACCTCTTGGGATGAGGCACGCTACATCTTCACTGAAACCGATATCTGCGATGAGATAAACGCAGCTATGCCCGAAGCGATCGGCGTGCGCAGCATTGGCTCTCTGCCTATCGGCTTCCGCGTTACCACCAGCAACAAGGAAATAAAGAGTGCGGCCGATTACAACGGTCTTCGCATCAGAGTTCCCAATATTGACTACTGCGTGTGGGAATTTGAAGCTCTTAAGTCATCAATTATTGCAATGAATTTTGCAGAGCTGTTCACTGCTCTTGAGCAGGGCAGTGTTGACGCTCAGGAAAACCCCTACTCAGCTATTGAGGCAAATTCACTCTATGAGGTACAGAAGTATCTTTTCGACTCCAAGCATATGTTTACTGCGCACTTCTGGTATGTCAACGAGGCTTGGTGGCAGGCACTGACCGAGGAACAACGCACCATGGTTCAGGAGTGCGTCGATGAGGCGTGCGAGTACGGCTGGGATCTCGCTATCAGTGAGGAAGAGAGTACGATTAAGGCTCTTGAGGACGCAGGTATGCAGATAACCTATCCCACCGACGAGCAGCGTGCGGAGCTTAAGCAGATAGTCAGCGATTACGTCTGGCCGAAGTTCTTTGAGGTCTACGAAGGCAGCGAGGAATATGTCAACATGATCCAGGCAGCGCTGGAGGCAAGATAAAAACCGTTATCCCGGAGCTGTTCTTATGAACCGCTCCGGGATTTTTCTAAATTTATACCGCGCCGCAGCGGGGAATTGGAGGATCCTGATGGAGAATAAAAGTACATCGCGGCTCAGCTTCAAAAAAGTATTGAGTCCGCTTGCCATCGTTCTTATGGCAATGATCGTCATAATGACATTTATAAACGCGCTTCTCAGATATACCGTCGGCAAAAATGTACTCAGCTTTGAGGAGTATTCACGTTTTTGCTTTGTATGGATATGTTATATAGGCATTGTTATTGCCTATGAGGATAAGCGCCATATTTGCGTTGATATTATTTATAGCCATCTCAAGGGCGTAAGCAGGAAAGTGGTTGACGCGGTGAACCACGTGCTTGTTATCGCTGTCAGCAGCGTAGTATTCTATGCCGGCGTGCTTTATTTCCGCAGAGCCGTCACCAATCATTCCGCCGCCACAAACACGAATATGGGCGTCGTCGTGATCGGACTTCCGCTCATGGCGCTGTGCCTTATTGCCATTGAGCTTATGGATATGTATAAGCAGTATATAAAGAAGGAGGGGAATGTCAAATGACCACGTTTATAGTTTTTCTTGTGGCGCTGTTTGCGTTTATGCTCATCGGTCTGCCCCTCGCGTTCGTGCTTATAATCTGTGCGATATTCATGATGCTCTCGCTCAATCAGTCTGACGTCATGGTCATAGCGCAGAATATGGTTAGCGGAACAAACAGCTTTGCGCTGATGGCAATACCGTTTTTCATGCTTGCGGGCGAGATAATGGACAGAGGCGGACTTTCTCTGCGTATTGTTAAGTTTGCAAAGCTGATAGTCGGCCGCATCAGAGGCGGACTCGGTTATACCGCAATTCTTGCGACCATTGTTTTCTCCGGACTTTCCGGCTCCGCAGTCGCCGATGCCGCGGCGCTCGGCGCGATACTCATTCCTCTTATGATAAAAAGCGGCTATAAAAAGAGCCGTTCCGTTGCGTTCATTGCGGCGGGTGCTATCGTCGCCCCGATGATACCGCCAAGCATCCCGATGATAGTCATGGGTACGTCTACCGGACTTTCCATAACCAAGCTCTTTATGTCAGGTTTGGTTCCCGGAATCATCGTCTGCCTCGGCCTCATGGTTGCGTGGTTCTTTGTTGTGCGCGCCGACAACTATGATGACAGAGAAACTTTTACTTGGAAGGAAGCCAAAGCAATCATGCTGGATTCTTTTCCTGCACTTCTCATGCCTATATTCATCGTCGGCGGAATTCGCTTTGGTATCTTTACTCCGACAGAAGCAGGAGCCTTTGCAGTTGTTTATGCACTTATAATCTGCACCTTTTATTATAAGGAGTTTTCGTTCAAGGACATCGGCTCAGTGCTTGTTTCCTCGGCGGCAAGCACAGCAACTATAATGTTTATTGTTGCCGGCGCCACAGCCGCAAGTATATATTTTACTCTTGCCCAGATACCTGCTGCCATGGCAAATCTTCTCGGCGGGCTTATCGAGCACCCGACGCTCCTGATGCTTCTTATAAATATATTTCTGCTTTGCATGGGTATGATAATGGACTGCACGCCGAACATACTCATATTCGCGCCTGTGCTTTTCCCGATCATCAAGAAAGCGGGCATAGATCCCTATTACTTTGCCTGCCTCATGAATTTCAATCTCTGCATCGGTCTCATTACACCGCCTGTCGGAGTTGTGCTTTATGTCGCAATGGATGCAAGTAAGGATGGAGAAAAGCTGTCGGTCGGCCCGGTGGTCAAACACCTGCTGCCGTTCCTTGCGGTCGAGTTCGGGCTGCTGTTCCTGATGATATTTGTCCCGCAGCTTATAACCGTGCCGCTGAAATGGCTCACCTGATACAGTTAAGAGGTAAAAACGTTGAAAATAACAAAAGTTGAAACTATTGCGCTCACTTATCCGACAAGCAAGCCTTTCTATAATGCGCTCGGAAAATCTACTCAGCGCAGCTGCCTTGTTGTCCGTGTATATACAGATGCCGGCATCGTAGGCATTGGCGAGGCTGCTCCCTACGGCGGTCCGATGATAAGCACAGCCACGGTCATAGAGCATGAGCTTGCGCCCAAGCTCATAGGTATGGATCCCATGGACGTCGAATACATATGGCATAAGCTGTTTTTCGACGGCTTCCAGCATTCGCGCGGGGGAATATTCGTCTGCGCGCTGAGCGGCATAGATATTGCCCTGTGGGATATCATCGGCAAGGCGCTCAAGCAGCCAATATACAGGCTGCTCGGCGGCTTCAGAAAAAGTGTTAAGGTATATGCGAGCGGCGGATTCTACGCTCTCGACAAGGATAAGGTCGCTGTTGCCGCAGAGCTGAAGTCATACGTTGAACAGGGCTTTGACACGGTGAAAATGAAGGTTGGCAGAACCTACACTCCGTTGACCCCGCGCGAGATCGCTCCCGCAGCGGACGAGTGTACGCTGAGCTTTGACCGTGATATTGAACGGGTCCGAGCCGCACGCGAGGCGGTCGGTGACAGCGTTAATCTCATGGTCGACGCAAACGCCGCATGGAGTTTCTCCGACGCATTGCGTGCAGGCAAAATTTTCGACGATCTGAACATTTATCTCTTTGAAGAGCCGCTGCGTACGGACGACTATGCTGGGAGCGCAGAGCTTGCAAATCGCCTGAATACCCGCATTGCCGGCTATGAAACCGAGGTGCTGCTCACAAACTTTGCACGTTTGATTGAGGGACGCTGCGTTGACGTTGTTCAGCCCGATATTTCGTGGGCTGGCGGCTTTACCGAGTGCAGAAAGATCGCTGCCGTCGCCGAGGCGCACTGCATGGAAACGGCACCGCACGCATTCTCTTCCGGCATACTGCTTGCCGCGTCGCTGCACTTCTCCGCGGGACTTTCAAACGGAGCAATGGTAGAGCTGGACATGACCGAAAACGGTCTGCGTGCCGGACTGCTCAAGGAACCGTTTAAAGCCGTGAACGGATATGTGGAGCTTGACGACACAAAGTACGGTCTTGGTATAGAGCTTGACGAGAGCGTTATAGAAAAATACAGAGTGGAGCTGTAAATATGACCATATCACAGTCTTTAGCGGAATTTATTCTCTCTGTTGACCCGGAAAAAATGCCCGTTCAGGCAGTAAACGCCGCAAAGACGCATTTTATTGACGGCATGTCATGTATGTTCTTCGGCGTAAACAGTGCCTCCGTGAAGCTTGCCCTAAAGTATGACAGGGCAAGCGGCGCGGCGGGGGATTGCCTTTTCCCCGATGAGGACGGGTACAAAACAAGCGCGGAGTCCTGCGCAATGCTCTGCGCGATGGCGGCGCACAGCAACGACTTTGACGACATGAGCATCTCGCTTAACGGTCATCCGAGCGCGCTGCTCGTTCCGGTCGTCTATGCCGCGGCGCAAAAATATAAGTGTACGGGCGCAGAGATGCTTGCCGCATATATTGCCGGCGTCGAAACGGACGCTATACTCGGCAAAATTTTTGCCGATGGCGGACATTATAAGGGTTGGAATACTACGTGCCTTATAGGCATTTTCGGCGCCGTTGCCGCTGCGGGTCGTATTATGAAGCTTGACCGCGGGCAGCTTGCGAACGCGCTTGGAATTGCCGCAAACGAGGCCTCCGGTGTCAAGGCAAACTATGGGACGCTGTCGAAGGATCTGGCAATAGGCAGCGCCGCACGCAAAGCGATGATGGCGGCGGAGTGCGCCAGGCTCGGCATGGATTCAAGCGCTGATGCGTTTGAAGGCGAGTTCGGATTATTAAGCTCTCTCGGCGGAGTTGACGCGGAGAAAGCTAAAGAAATCATCGGCAGCCATGAGAGCGATTTTGTATCTCCCGGACTTGTGATGAAGCCGTATCCGAGCTGCCGCGGCAATCACAGCGGAATTGAAGCTGCAACGGAGCTGTCGGCACAGTTCGGCATCGGCACAGACGATGTGGACAGGGTCGTATGCTATGTGGATCAGGCCGCACATGATACCGATCGCTATGAACACCCGAAAACGCCGGAGCAGGCAAAGTTCTCTCTTGCGTTCTGCATCGGCAAGGTAATGACCGGCGGGCGAGTCACTATGCACGACTTTATCGGAGAGGAAATCGCCGATAAGGCGGCGCTGGCATTCGTAGACAAGGTAAAAATAGAATGCCGTCCGGAGCTTTTTACGGAGAGTCGGTTTGGCACGGAGGTGCGCATTGAACTGAAGGACGGCAGGACCTTGAGCAGAAAGGTATGCTTCCCGAAGGGCGACCCGCAAAATCCGATGAGCACAGCGGAAATACAGCAGAAACTGCGCGGCTGCCTTGAAGCCGCACTTGGTACATACCGCGCAAACGCTGCCGTTGAGGTCCTGGAGCGTTTTGACACGCTTGCGGACATAGAGGATCTTATCGTAGTTTTGAAATAAGACAGGAGATAATATGAACAAGAGCTTTAAGGACTTAATGCAGCCCGGCAAGAAGAATATCGGCACGATTCTTCAGGTTCCGAGCGAGGAGCTTGCGGAAATGCTCGGTCACGCCGGACTCGAACTTATAATTCTGGACATGGAGCATTGCCCTATGACCCCGCCCAAAATTGTTTCAATGGTCAGAGCCTGTGAGTCCGTCGGTGCGCTGCCGTTCGTGCGCGTACCCGATGTGACCGATGAGGACGCGATAAAGAAATCGCTTGACGCCGGCGCCTGCGGAATACTGGTTCCGAACATAGAAAATGCGGATCAAGCGCGTAAGGCCGTTGAATACGGCAAGTTTGCACCGGTCGGCAAACGCGGCGCCTGTCCGTTCGTCCGCGCAAACTGGTTCGGCGGCGAGGACTGCGGAGCATATTATGAGAAAGCAAACCGCGAAACTACTCTAATGCTCCTTGTTGAGGGGCCGGAGGGCGTGAAAAACTTGCCGGAGATAGTAAAAGTCGATGGCATCGATGTGATCCAGATAGGCGCGGTCGACCTCTCGGTAGCACTCGGTATACCCGGCCAGACCCGGCACCCGAAGGTGATAGAAGCAATCCGTCGCGCGGGTGAGCTGTGCGCCGAAAACGGAAAGATACTGAACTATTTCATAGACAATGCCGAGGACGCTGAGGCAGCCAAGGATTGGCCCGGAATAGGCGTGTTCCTGCTGCCCATTCCGGAGCAGGTGATACACGCGCATTATGCAAAGCTTGTAAAGGAAGTAAAACCCTTCTGCTGATATACAATAACGTTCAAATGTCGGCTTGATTTGCATTGAAAAATCGGAATGTCTGTGCTACAATAGAACAAATATACAGGAAACACAGATATTTAATGAAACCGGAGAAAGATCTATGTTGATGAAGGTGGAACGAGTCACTGCAGACGTTATTGTTGCAGAGCAGCTAAAAAAATGGATAATCGAAAAAAATCTCCAGCCGGGTGACAGACTCCCCACGGAGCAGGTACTCAGTGAAGAGCTTGGCGTCGCGCGGCACACCCTGCGCGAGGGCATCAAGCGGTTGTCGCAGCTTGGGATTGTGAGCAGCAAAACAGGCTCTGGTCTGTATATCTGCGACGTTAGCTTCGAGAACATGGCGGAGTACATGCAGTTTCTCAAGCAATGGGGATATATCTCGCTGCCGGATATATACAGTGTGCGTGAAATGCTTGAATGCAGCATAGTATCGGAAGCGGCGCAGCATATAGACGATTCGCATATGCAGATAATGTACGATGTGATAAGCAATATGCGCGAATGCATCGACAATGGCGACTTTGACGGTTATGTTCAGCAGGATATCATTTTTCACATGAACCTTGCCGAGTCCACCGGGAACCATCTTTTGAGCGGTATTATCTCTGCACTGCGGCAGGTGTTCAAAGAGCATATGAGCCAGCTCGACCGCAAAACCGCGATAACCAGCTTCAAGCAGCATAGCTGCATTGCGGAGGCTGTGCGCAGCGGCGATTCGGAACTTGCGGAGAAACTCATGCATGAGCATATCTCCGGAACAAAGGGCTCTTACGTTTCGTGACGATTTTACTGAATGAAACCCGCTTTTCGTACGTTTTTACCGAAAAGCGGGTTTCTTCCTGCTTTCTGGAGCCTTGAGAGCCTGAGCCTTTTTGAGGGACGCTTCACCGTATGGGATCCAAAACTCCAAGAATTCAAAACTAATATTTTAACTCAAGCCTACCGCTTGAACACGACTTTTTCGTAAGATTTACCCAAACAGGCTTTTTCGCTATGTCCTCAAAATTGGCTGACCCTGCCATCATGGTCAGCCAAATTTGATGACACTGCGTCAAACGCAGTGTCATCAAGGCTTTCCGGGCTTTCTCCCGGAGTTGATGCACCAATCGTCTGACCGTTGTCTCACCGCCTGTGAATCCGTATTCCTCAACCAGTCGGTCATAGATCCGCTTTGCGGTATGGTGCTGTTTTTTTGCAACGGCAGTGAGCATCCTCATCCAGGCACCCCTTGACGAAGGAAATGACATCATCTGTAATGACGGTAGCCTCTCTGCTGTAGTCCTTGCGCTCCCAGGGGACGCTGTTGCCATCCCAATACTTTTTGTCGGTGTTGCGGGAAATGTGCAGCGCACCGGCAATCTGCTGCTTATATTATTATATTGAAAATCCCGTAGCTCAAAGGCTACGGGATTTTTGACTGCGGCGTAAGCTGATGCTACCGACCACACTATGTCTTTATATCGCGGCTGATGTCTTTTTTCCTATCAGGCAAGCAAAGCAGTATGGCAGCCAGCACTACCGAAAGCGCGGAGATTATCTGTGACACAGACATGCCCAGCAAAAAGCCTCTATACGCGTCACCTCGTATACACTCAAGGACAAAGCGCATAATGCCATAAGCCAGCAGATAAGCGGCAAGCATTCTTTTGCCGTCTGCCTTTTTTGCTCCCATATATGCTAAACCAGCGAATAAAAGCAGCGCGCCTACGGCCTCATAAAGCTGCACGGGCAGCAACGGCACGTCATGCGGCGCAATCTCGGACTGGGAAAAATATACGCCCCATTTTTCGGAATACTTTCCGTAGCAGCAGCCGGCGCAGAAACACCCCATGCGTCCCATACAGTGGATCAGCGGAAGCGCGGGAAGAAGAATGCTCAGCAGTCTTTGCGCAGGTACTTTAGCCGCCCGGGCATATAGACAGACTGCTAACACTGCCCCATATAGCCCGCCGTAAAAAACAAATCCGGCATATAGATATTTCTCTAAAAACGCCGCTGTTTGCGTACACAAGTAGTGACGGTCCGCCCAAAAATCTGGGAAAACCGTGACTAAAAACAGAAGCTTCGCACCAACAAAGGCCCCTACTATGCCATAAACGAATGCCAGCTCCACATCCGCTTCCAACTCTGGGCATCGCTTTTCAGCGTGTTTTAAATAAAGTACAGCTAAGAGAACACCCACTCCAGCCATGATGCCATACATAGGGATTTCTCGGGATAAAACATGAATATAAGGCAGCATATAATATCTCAAAATAAAAGCAGATACGCCGCAGCGTAGCGTATCTGCCCATCATAGTTACATATTATTAAACATAAGAGCACCAGAAGTACCGACTGCGCCGATAGCACCCACGCAGGCAATGCAAGCCACGAAGAAAATGGCTCCGCCGATTAGTCCAATCAAAGACAATACAAACCCGGCTGTTTGAATGCCGCCGACAAACCCGGCTTTCTTGGCATTGCCAGCAAGGATTAGACCAACGATACCTAAAATGACAGACACTAGAGCGGAGTAACCAAAAAACCACAGTACAACAGAAATAATACCCAGCACCATACTGGCAGTTGCTGCCCCTTTCCCGGGAATATTATCATTGCTTTCCATTTTTTCGTCTCCTTTTTCTCTATTTTGCAAATAAATGCAAATAAATTATAATTGCTTTTTATATGTAAGTCAAGAGACAATGTATAGAATTGTATGGGGAGAGTGCATAGAGAGGACGGGAGTTCCTTTTTAAGCTATCAAGCCATGTCGACGCCTTAAAAATCCCGTAGCTCAATGCTACGGGATTTTTGACTGCGGCGTAAGCCGTCGGCAATGTATAAAATCGCACGGGGGAAGTGCAAAGCGGGGAGGGGAGTCCCGTCAAGGCGCCGCATGGTTAACAGCTTGAATGCGGCGCAAGGGCGTAGAATTTTTTTATAATGTGACTTCATCACGGTAAACGGCGGCGCAATGCATTATTATGTAGCCATAAGAAAGAGGTAAAGACGTGTAAAATAATAATTAAAAGATAGAAAGGAGCCTATACGATGGCTGAACTGAAAATTATGAAAATGAGGTGCATCGCTCCGACAAGCCCGTCCTGCTCGACTTCTGCGCCGACTGGTGTGGCCCCTGCAAGATGCTTGCTCCTCTGCTGCATGAGCTTGCAGAGGAATACGACGGAGTCTGCAAGGTAGGCAAGGTCAACGTGGACGAGCAGATGGAGCTTGCCATGCGCTATCAGGTCTCAAGCATCCCGATGCTCGTGGTTCTTAAGGACGGCAAGCCCGTCTCCAAGGCTGTCGGCTACCGCTCCAAGGCGGATCTACTCGACATGCTGAAAAATGCAATCTGATAAAGAAACAATCCCCCTCCTGCCGATTGGCAGGAGGGGGGAAAGCTATATATATCGTTTTGTCACACGATCCTTCTGTCTCTGACCTGAGAATCGTAATGCTTGTTGAGCAGCGGGCGGACGACGTAGTAGATGAGCTTGTTCTCGCCGTTGAACATGTACAGCGCGAAGGTCGCCACGAAGCCGACGAAACCGATGACAACGAGCTTCTTTATGAGCTTGAATATGAATTTCCAGAACTTTTTCATGTGCTATCCTGCCTTTCTCAGTATGCCATGGAGTCGTCGAACTCGACGATGGTCGGGTCGAGAGGCTTCTCGTTGAGAACAACGGACATGTAGTTGTTGATGCAGTTTCTCATATCCTGACGGGACACGGTACGGCAGTCCTCAAGGTCATGCTCGATGAAGACGAAGTGGAAGCCGAGGTCGCGCGCCTGCTCTTCCATGACGGCGTGGACGCCGAGCATGCCCTTGCAGGCGATGTTGTCGTTGAAGAGAACCATGTCGCAGTTGAAGTTCTTTGCCCACTCCCAAATGGCGTTGACGTTCTCCCAGCCGCCGACTGCGTGGTGACGCATGGTGGCCTTCTCGGAGAACAGAGCCAGATCCTTGATGGCCTGCTCGGGATCGGTCGTGCTGATCATGTTGTGACCCATGGTGGAGTCCATGTTCAGGACAATGTTGATGCCCCAGCAGTTCTGAGTCCAAGTCGGGAAGTCGGTGTAGTAAACGGCGGAGGGTCCCCACAGGAAGGCGCGGTGACGGGTCTTGCCCGCAAACGGCTCGTACTTCTCTTCGTACGCCTTGCGCATGATCTTGATGACCTTGCGGTCGACCTTGTTGAAGTACGGATCCTGACCGTTGACGGACGCCCAGGAGTACAGACGGTACAGAGTCTCGGCGATGCCGACGAGCGGGGAGTACGGGGTCTTGAAGTAGTCCCACTTCTCAAGCTCGATGGTGTTCTGCTCGTTCATGAGCTCGGCGTACTTGAACAGCTCGTTCCAGTCGTACTTCACGCCGTATTCCTTCTCGATGAAGGCGATGGCGTCCTTGAGCATCTGGGTAGAGTAGGGGTGCGCGCCCGGCTCGTTGTGGATCATGGCGAGAGTTACGGGGAAGTCAGGCAGATTCACGCGGCGGCGCTGGAACATGGAGGTGCATTCGGATGCGTTGCAGGGCATGTTGGTGGTGACGAAAGCCTTGCCGATGATGGGGAAGGCGTCGTCTATGGCAACGCCGGTCTCGGCCGCGCAGCGGGAGCAGACGTCCGCGGGCAGGCCGTAGGATTCGGCAACGTCTATGTAGTAAGGCTCGATGTGCTGGTCGACATCGCAGATGATGAACTCAGGCAGGGTCTGGAGCGGGATGGGGATAAGATCCTTGAAGCCCTTCATGAACAGCGGGGGCAGAACCTCGTCCATCGGAACCATAACGTCGCTCAGCGGGCCGCCGCCGAGACGCTTGTCGTTTGCGAGGACGAGCGCGATCTTGCCGGTCAGGCTCTGGACGATGGCGTGCATGTTCATGTGAGCTATCTTCAGCTCGTAGCCGCGGTAGCCCTCGAACAGACGGTCGATGAACATGAAGGTGCCGAGGTAGGAACCCATCCAGCGGTATTCCCAGAAGCCCTTGAGGCAGGGGATGGGAGCGGAGGCGACCATCTTTGCCATGGCGAGGAGGTTATTCAGCCATGCGACGTAGTCGACCATGGTGTCCTTCACGCCGCGCCACTCACGCCATTTCGCAACGCCGGTCTTGTCGTAGTAACGGCTGCGCTGGCCGCCTACGCCGTGCTCGGCCTGCCAGATGGGGTCGAAGCGCTCAAGCTTTTTATCAATAGAAGCAATTATTTTGTCAGTAATCTTCATCTTATTTGCCTCCCTGAATGGACTTGATTTCCAGAGACTCTATGAAGGCCTGGAAGCGGGTACGGAGCTGGCCGACAGCGCCGAGAGCGTATTCCTTCTCGATGGTGCAGCAGGGGATGTGCAGCTCCTCGGTAAAGATATGGTTCGCAAGAACCTTTTCGTAGCTCCAGAACTCGCAGAACTTCATGTTCTCATAGATGACGCCGTTTGCCTTGAAGTCGTGCACGAGCTTGGTGACCTCGGCGTGGCGCTGGTCGATCTTCTCGCCGTCCATGAAGCGGGCGCACTGGTTCCAGTGCAGGTAGTGGCGGCAGATGGCGTCGAACGCGGTCTCGCCGGGCAGAATCTCGATCTGTTCGCGGCTGGGGAAGCTGCCGAAGCAGTAGCGGTCGGCAACGACCATGGCGCCGCAGGTCTCGATGAGCTTGGTGAACTCCGGATCGTCCACCTCGGAGCCGACGAGGACTACGCGGGCGCGGAACGGGAACTTCTCTTCCGGTTCGCGGGTCTTCAGCTCTTCCAGAGTCTCCTCGAGGTAGGGCTTGATGAGGTAATGCGGGCATACCTGGCTGACGAGGTTGATGACGTGGAACTCGTAGCCGGTGATGTTCGGGTTCTCGCTCTTGCGGAAATCGCCGATCTCGGTGATGATGCGGCTGATCTCGTTGTGATCCTCAATGGCCTTGCGCATTGCGGCGTCGGACACGTCCACGCCAAAGCGGTTCTTGAGCTCATCGACGACCTTGAGCTTGAGCTGAGCCTTGTAGTAGTCGAGGTTGGTCTTGTCGCCCTTCATGGGAGGGTCGATCTGAGTGACGAAGAAGCGGGGGTTCTTTACGGGGTTGATGAGGAAGAAGTGCTCTTCCATACGCTCCATGGTGGCGCAGGATTCGGCGCCGAGCAGCGCGTCGAGGTAGTTGTAGCCGCCCTCGATGGCGCGCTCGAGAATGGAGCGGGCGTAGGGACATGTACGGGTGGTCATGTAGTAGCTTGCGAGGTCGGTAGACGTGCAGCGTGGCGCGCGCAGGCGGCTTGAGAAGCAGCCGGGCAGATTCAGCAGAACCTCAGGGACGTAATAGCAGTTGTATCCCAGTGCGTACATTCCTTCTTCGACCGCCTTCGTGACAAGCTCGTTCTGAGCGTCCTGAAGGAGGTTTTCAAAGTAGATAAGATGCTTAAGGTCTTTCAAGCAATACACCTCTTTTTCAAATTTACCACACGAAAAATTTTGATTCCGGGCATGGCATATCTGGGAAAATATTAACACAATCCCGCCCAAACGTCAAGGAAAAGCCGGAGATATGAGCAAGAAAGGCGATAGACAAAATGCATGTATTGTATAACTTGGGTAAAAATATGAACCAAGCCAGGACCGGACGGCCCTGGCTTGGCTTGAGTGATATAAACTTTATCTGCGCTTGCCCGCGACCTGATACATATCCTCGTCGGAGATGACGGCGGTCACATCCAGGTACCTGCCGAATATCCCCGCAAGCTGTTCGGCGGGCATCAGACCCATCGACACCTTGCTGGCGGAGCCGTGATGGTGCGCGTCGATCTTCTCGCGGCTCATGCCGTGCGCCACGGTGAGCACGCCGCCCTCGGCGAGCAGCCCCGACAGATGCGTTATCAGCCGCTCGGGGTCGGGGAAGTGGGGGAAGGCGTTGTAGACCACGATCGCGTCAAAGCCCTGCCCGACATCGGCAGTCTCGATGTCGCCGCAGATGAAGCGGACGCCGGTTCCGGCATATTTCCGCTCCGCAAGCTTTATCATCTCCGGCGAGATGTCGATGCCCGTGACATCCGCGCCGCGCCTGATGTAATCCGGTATCAGAACTCCGGTGCCGCAGGCCACGTCGAGAACGCGGCTGCCCTCTCTGACTCCGGCGTTGTCGAGGATGATGTTTATCTTCCGGTCGCTGCGTATCAGTCCCGCGTCCCAGCTTGGGGCGCAGCGGTCAAAGAATTCTATTACGTCGGCTTTATCTATCATGGCGCTCTCCGTATCACGCGAAGAAGGACGCGGTGTCGATCTTCTGGTAGCCGCCGAAGCTGGAGGGGCAGGCGAATATCTCGTCGGCAAGCTCCTTGCCGAGGAACGCGGAGGTGATCTCGTTGGTCTTTGCGGTGATGTCAACGTCGGCAAAAAGGTCGGGGTAGACGGACTTTGCGATGAACCAGGTGTTTATCAGCGCTATCTCATAGTTGGTGTAGTAGGCGTTGTAGGCCATCTCCAGATACACCTCGTCTGTCTGCCATGCCTTGCAGGAGTCGAACATGGTCGGGTCCTCCTGATACAGCGGCTTTATGTTCTTGACCGCCGCGGCGTCCATGACGATGATGTCCATATCCGCGCCGAGGGCGACGAACTTCTCCTCCTCGATGGGCTGGACGCCGTTCGCGCCGAGGTCGGTGACAACGTTGCGGATGTTTGCGACCTCAAAGGAGGCGTAGGTCTGGGAGGTCATGAGGTGGTTCGTGGTGCCCCAGTTGCCGAGACCGCAGACGTAAACGGCGGGCTTGTCCTCGTCGGCAATGCTGGCGGTGCGCTCGGCGATCTCGGCGGTCTCCGCCGCGATGAAGGATACGAGCGCTTCGGCTTTCTCTTCCTCGCCGAAGATCTGACCGAGCAGGGTCATGCTCTGGCTGAACGCGTCGTCAAAAACGCCGTTCGGGCCTGCCTTGAGCGTCACGACGGGCACGCCGAGCTGCTCCTGAAGAGCTCTTTCTCAACGTCCTCGTACTCGGAGATGACGATGTCGGGATTGCAGGAGAGGATCTTCTCGGCCTCCGCCGCTTGAGCGTTGGGGCCGCCGACGCCGCAGGACGGGAGCGTGCTGAACACGTCGCCGTAGGCAAGCACATAGGGGCGCGCCACGGAATCAAACATCTTGGGGCGCTCCTCAAGCGTGAGGTTGTCGATATCCTCAACGCCGCAGAGCAACGAGACGTCGCCGATGTAGCTGTACATTCTGAGCGCGCCTGCGCCGATGCAGACGACGCGCGTGTAGCTGCCGGGGGTGACGGTCAGCTCGCGGCCTATCATGTCAGTGACGGTGATCTCCGAGGGCACCTCGGACGGGGCGGCGCTCTCCTGCGCTTCGGACGGCTGGGGTGTATCCTGCGCGGGGGCGGACTGGCTGCCGCAGGCGCAGAGCGAGAACATCATGGCAAGCGCCAGCAGCAGTGCGGCAAAATTCTTAATTTTCATACTGTTTTCCTCCGAGTATTATTTTCTTCCCATCGTGTTCGATGATCTTTGAGTTGATGTCGAATATATCTTTTATTATTTCGGGGCATATCATGTCCTGACCGCCGGAGTATTTGACCCGGCCGTCCTTCAGGAAGAAGAACCGGTCGCCGAAGTAGAGCGCCTGATTCAGGTCGTGAAGGGAGCTCAGAATGGCGATGTTCCGACTGCGGGCGACTTTCTTGGCCTCCTCGATGATAAGCTCCTCGTTTGCGATGTCGAGGTTGCCGGTCGGCTCGTCGAACACGAGCATCTTCGGCTCCTGCGCCAGCGCGCGGGCAATGGCGATCTTCTGCTTCTCGCCGCCGGAGAGGTTTTCGGCGTTCCTGTCGGCAAAGCTCTCAAGCTTCATCTCGGCCATGATCCTGTCCACCACGTCGTAATCCTCCTTGCCCGCGCGGAGACCGAAGTACGATACCCTGCCCATCAGGATCGAGTCGTACACGGTGAGCGCGCCGAAGTGGATGTGCTGCGGGACGTAGGCGATGCGCCGCGCGCGGTCGCGCTTCGGCAGCTTCAGCAGATCCTCGCCGTCAAAGCGGATGGTGCCGCCGGACGGGGTGCCTATGCCGAGGATGTTTTTGAAAAGCGTGGTCTTGCCGGAGCCGTTCTTGCCGAGCAGTATACCGATCTCGCCGTCGCGCAGTTCGAGGTCGACCCCGTTGAGAACGGGCGCAGAGCGCCTGGAATAGCTGAAGCGCAGATCTTCTATTTTCAGCATACGCCGTCCTCCTTTTTCGAGAAGATGACCGCCACAAAGAAGGGCGCGCCGAGCAGGGAGGTTATCGCGCCGACCGGCAGTGCCGAGCCGCTGCCCATACTGCGCGAGAGCGTATCCGCAAGCAGAAGCAGCAGGCTTCCGCAGAGCGCGGAGACGGGGATGGAGTAACGGTGATCCTGCCCGAGCAGCTTTTTCGTGACATGGGGACAGATCACGCCGACAAAGCCGATGACGCCGAGGAAGGACACGCACACCGCCGTGATGACGGAGGCGGCCAGCATCGACACGAAGCGCAGCGCGTCAACGTTGACGCCCATGCTCTTCGCGCTGGCGTCGCCGCTGAGGAGGACGTTGTAGCGCCATGAGAGCAGCGAGAAGATGATAAGCCCCGCCGCGACGGCGGCGAGCATTATCGCATCCGTCCTGTAGGTCGCGCGGCCGAGGTCGCCGAAGTTCCAGATGACCGCGGCGGACAGGCCGACGTCGGTCGCGTAAAACTGGAGTATCGTCGTCGCTGCCGTCCACACCGCGCCGACCGCGAGCCCCGCGAGCACGACGACGTTCGGCGAGAACGATCGCATCCGGCACAGGCCGAGGATCAGCAGGATCGAAAGCGTGGAGAAGATGAAGGCCATCAGCGAGGTGGCGTAGGGGTTTGCCCCAGCGGCGAAATTCGCGACGTTGTTCCCCGTGGAGAGGAAACCGCCGGAGAAGGCGATTATCGAGAGGTTCGCGCCGAACACCGCAGCGTTGGAGACACCGAGCGTCGAGGGCGACGCCATGGGGTTATTGAGGTTCGTCTGCATCACGAGGCCGGACGCGGAAAGCCCCGCCCCCGCGATCACCGCGGCGAGGACGCGCGGGATGCGGATGTTCCAGATGATGCGGTTGTTGGCGGAGCTGCCCTTTTTGGCGAGCGCGGCAAAGGCGTCACCGAGGGACATGTTAGACGAGCCGACAAACAGACACACGAACGCCATGACTATGACCGCGGCGAGCATTGCTGCGACCACGGTGTTTTTCCTGCTGCGCCGCTGCGGCGCGATGTCCTTTTTCATGTGTACACAGTTCTCCGATTGATGAGAGTGAGATGATTATATATGCTGTCCGAGAATTTTGTAAGCCCCCTAGGGGGATATTTTGTTATAAAGCTTGACAAGCTAATATATGTTAGCTTATAATATGGCTAACGCCTGTTAGCTAATGCGGCTGCGGACGAATAGAAATGTCAGGAGAAACAAGCATGGAATACATATTGAGCAAAAAATACGACACGCCTGAGCTTCAGGCGCTGATAATGGGGCCGAATCCGGTGAAGCTTGAGGAGGAGCTGCTGCGCGGAAGCCGCATACCGGCGGGCGCAGTGGTCTGCGACCTTGGGAGCGGGACGGGGCTGACCTCGGTGTTCATGGCGAAGGAGTACGGCTTCACGGTCTACGCCGCTGACCTTTGGAGCGATCCGGACGAAAACCGCAGATTCTTCAGGCGGATGGGGCTGAGTGACGGGCAGGTAATCCCCGTGAAGGAGGACGCGACGGCGATGCCGTTTGAGCGGGAGTTCTTCGACGCGGTCGTTAGCACGGACTCGTATAACTACTTCGGGCGCGATCCGGAGTATCTGGACGCGAAGCTTGCGCCGTTCGTGAAGAGCGGCGGCTATATCTATATCGCCCTCACGGGGATGAAAAATGACTGCCATGACGCGCTGCCGGAGGAGCTGCTGCTCTCGTGGACTCCGGAGCAGCTGGACTACATACACGACGCGGATTAGTGGCGCGGGATAGTGAGCCGGAGCACGGAGACGGAGCTTCTGGAGCTGCGCGAGATGGAGTCGAACGAAGAGGTGTGGGCGGACTGGTTGCGGCAGGATAACAAATACGCCGCGGGCGATCGTAAAGCGATGGAGGCCGGCGGCGGAAGGTATCTGAATTTTATAAAAATCGTACTCCGGAAAAAGTGAATATATAAAAACAACTGCGAGGAACTTCGCGGGGCGTTCGTAAGACAGTTAACGGAGCGTATCGGTGCAGATGCGCTCCGTTTCTTTATACTAATATGACATATGGCACAGTTGCAGGCAGCCCCCTTGGCTCTCCCTCTGGGAGAGCTGTCACCGAAGGTGACTGAGAGGGCCTTACAGGCGTTTTTGAATGGTGATATCAATTTGTGTGCACACGCCGCGAAAATCCATATCAACATCTCGGTTGGAAAAACGCAGGACCTCCAATCCAAGCGCTGTCAAAAATGCGGAACGCTCAGAATCATAGGCCATCCCCTGAGGCTCATAGTGTTGAGAACCATCCAATTCAATAACTAACTTGGCAGAAGCACAATAAAAGTCTACGATAAATCTCCCGATGATTCGCTGTTTATAAATCTTCACCGGATATTTGCGGAGGAAAAGATACCATAGCTTTCGTTCGTGGGGTGTCATCTCACTGCGTAACCGCCGGGCGTTTTCCAGTTGACTGTTGTCCTTTGGTATGGTCATGTTTTCCCCTCTCAGTCGGCTGCGCCGACAGCTCTCCCAAAGGGAGAGCCAAGTTCCGCGCGTAATGCACTACACCGAACGGTGCATAGAAGCGCGCCCTCGTTATCTGTTCGATAAATTCCGATTTGCAGGTGAGTTCGGCTCCATAGTATCATATGGCCGGATAAACTACAAGAACAGCCACAGCAGTGCAAACTGCTGTGGCTGTTCGCTGCCTTACGAACACCGGCCATTTTGCGGCGTTTTCCTTTTTCAGTCGTCCGGCTCGCCGGCCATGACCGTGTGCCGGATGCGCGGGATACCACACCCGCGCCGCTTGCGCAAGGGGGGCGGCGGACAAAAACTCCGGCGGCTCAAAAGCAAGAGCCGCCGGAGTTTTCTGATATGGTTTTGTTCAGGCGTTTTGGATCAGCAGCTCCGCGATCTGCACGCAGTTGGTGGCTGCGCCCTTGCGCACCTGGTCGCCGCAGCACCAGAGACACAGGCCGTTGGGGTCGGTCAGGTCGGGGCGGATGCGGCCGACGAACACGAGATCCTGATCCGACGTGTCGAGCGGCATGGGATACTGCAGCGCGTCGAGATCGTCCACAAGGCGGCAGCCGGGGGCGGCGGCGGTGGCCGCGCGCGCCTCGTCGACGGAGATGTGGTGCGCGAAGTGCACGGCGGCAGAGATGGAGTGGCTGCGCACGACGGGCACGCGCACACAGGTGCACGACACGTTCATGTCCGGCAGGTGCAGGATCTTGCGCCCCTCGTTCTGCAGCTTCATCTCCTCGGAGGTGTAGCCGTCGCACTGTTCGCCGCCGATCTGCGGGATGACGTTGTAGGCGATCTGGTGCGCGAACACCTTCGGGGCGTAGGCCTTGCCGTCGCGCAGGGCGTCGACCTCATTCTGCAGCTCGATCGGGCCGCCGGCGCCCGCGCCGGACACGGCCTGATACGTCGAGACGACCATGTCGCGGATGGGCGAGAGCTTGCGCAGCGCGTTGATGGCCGTCAGCGTGATGATGGTCGAGCAGTTGGGGTTCGAGATGATGCCGTGGTGCAGCTTCACGTCTCCGGCATTGATCTCCGGTACGACGAGCGGCACGTTCGGATCGAGCCGGAAAGCCGAGGAGTTATCCACGAACACGGCGCCGGAGCGCACGATCGCGGGGGCAAAGCGCTCGGCGATGTCGTTTTCCGCCGCGCCGAGGACGATGTCCATGCCGGCGAAGGCGGCGTCCGTCGCCTCCTCGACGACGATGTCCTGCCCCTGCCACGACACGACCTTGCCGGCCGAGCGGGCGCTCGCGAGCAGGTGCAGCTCCCCGACGGGGAACTTGCGCTCGGCGAGGATCTTCATCATTTCCTGACCCACGGCGCCGCTTGCGCCGAGGATGGCAACACGATACTGCTTCATATCCGAAAACTTCCTTTCTTACTTTACAAAGCTGTTGTACAGAACCTGAATGGCGGGGGCAAAATCCTTCGTGTCCACGCCGACGATGATGTTGAGCTCGTCCGGCCCCTGCGAGATCATGCGGATGTTGATGCCGTGCTCGCCGAGGGCGGCGAAGATGCGGCCCGACGTGCCGGGGCGGAACACCATCTTCCGGCCGACGGCCGCGACGATGGAGATGTTCTCCGTCACGTGCAGGTGATCCGGCTTGAGCTGCTTTTCCAGCTCGCCGAGCACGGAATACAGGCACGGGGCGATCTTCTCGCTCGGCACGACCAGCGACAGGCAGTCGATGCCGCTCGGCGCGTACTCGATGCTCACGCCGTTGCGCTCGAACACCTCGAACACCTGCCGGAACGCGCCCACGCTCGAGGACATGCCGGTCTTGGCGATGGTGACGATGGAGTAGTTTTTCCTGCCCGCGATGCCGGTGATGAGCCGCCCGTCGTCCACGTCGTCAAACGACTCCATGATGAGCGTGCCGGGGTGGTCGGGGTCGTTGGTGTTGCGGATGTTGAGCGGGATGTTCTTCTCGCGCACGGGGAACACCGTCCCCTCGTGCAGCACCTGCGCGCCGACGAAGCTCAGCTCGCGCAGCTCGTTATACGTGATACGCTCAATCGGCAGCGGATCGGGCACGATGCGCGGGTCTGCCATGAGGATGCCGGACACATCCGTCCAGTTTTCGTACACGTCGGCATTGAGCGCCGCCGCGAGCGCGCCGGTGATGTCGCTGCCGCCGCGGGAGAAGGTGCGGATCTTGCCGTCGGGCGTCACGCCGTAAAAGCCGGGGATGACGACCCTGCGCCCCTCGGCCAGCCGCTGCAGCGCGGCGTAGGACGCCTCCTTGTCGATCGTGCCGTCAAAGCGGAAGCGCACCCACAGCTCCGCGTCGAGAAAAGAGTAGCCGAAATAGTCCGCCATGAGCAGGGCGGAGAAATATTCGCCGCGCGACACGAGCTCCTCCTCCGAGATGCCGCTGCGCAGCTGCTGGCGCAGCACGTCGAGCTCGGCCTCGATGTCGACGCTCAGCCCGCACTCGTCGCGGATGGCGATGTAGCGCTCGCAGATCATCTGGAAGATGCTCTCGCAGCTCACGCCGTACTGCAGATGCGCGTGGCAGAGGTAGAGGAGGTCCGTGAGCTTGTGGTCGTCCGCGCTGCGCTTTCCGGCGGCGGACACGACGATGACCTTGCGCGCGGGGTCGGCGCGCACGATGTCGCGCACCTTTTCAAACTGCTTGGCGTCCGCCATCGACGAGCCGCCGAATTTTGCAACCTTGAGCATGGCGTCCTCCTTACTGCAGCGCGGCAAAGAAGCTCTCGCCGTCCTGCCCGAGCGCCTGCGCCATGAGCGCGTGCATCCGGCTCACGGGGACCGGCTGCGTGATGACGGCGCCGTCCCAGTCACCCTCGGCGAGGGCGGCCAGCTCCGGCAGCGCGGCGCGCGTGCGCACATAGTAGCGGTGCTGCACGCCGGCGTTGTCCGGCACGGCCGGAACGAAGGAGTCGGTGTAAAAGGCGTGCACGCCGCGCGTGATGTCCACCAGATCCTGCACGACGTTGTAGGCAGTCGGGTAGCGCCCCGCGCCCTGGCCGAAGAAGCTCTGCACGCCCATACGCTCGCCGTCCATGCTGATGAGGTTGAAGTTCGCGGGCACGGCGGCCTCGAGCGCGTCGCTGCCGAGCAGCGTCGGCTCGACGTAGGCGCTGATGCTGCCATCACGCTGCTCTGCGGCGGCGATCAGCTTGCACGTGCAGCCGTGCGCCTGAAAGCGCGCGATGTCCGCCTTGCGCACGTTGCGGATGCCGGACACCGGCACGTCCGCCTCGCGCAGCGACACGCCGAAGGCGACGTTCGCGGACAGGATCAGCTTGCGCTGGATGTCCAGCCCGTCGATGTCGGCCGAGGGGTCGGCCTCGGCATAGCCGAGCGCCTGCGCCTGCGCGAGCACGTCAGCAAAGTCCGCGTCGCTGTGGTGCATCGCGTCCATGATGTAGTTGGTCGTGCCGTTGAGGATGCCCCAGACGCGGGAGATGTGGTTGGCGCGCGCGGCCTTTTCGAGGTTCGTCAGCCACGGGATGCCG
>ENA-ORSL01000627-ORSL01000627.1-human-gut-metagenome-genome-assembly--contig:-NODE-627-length-35248-cov-3.111585_pt1 | contig 35248 bp, 33 predicted proteins | sample MGYA00242190_ERZ509157 | MGnify/ENA primary metagenome ERZ509157 (study PRJEB26280, sample SAMEA2338664) | human gut metagenome | biome: human gut; feature: human-associated habitat; material: faeces...
TGCCGGTATTCAGACGGCTTTGGACATTGCAGATGCCGGATTTGAAGTGGACATTGTTGAAAAGCAGCCCACTATCGGCGGTAAAATGGCGCAGATAGACAAGACATTCCCGACGCTGGACTGCGCAGCCTGCATACTTACCCCTAAAATGGTGGAAGCTGCGCAGAACGAAAAAATTCATATTTATTCTTACAGCGAGGTCACAGCAGTCAAAGGCTTTGTGGGTAATTTCGATGTAACCATAAAGCGCAAGGCGAGATATGTAAAAGAGGATATATGCACAGGTTGCGGGCTGTGCACCGAAAAGTGTCCTCAGAAAAAGGTTCCCAACGAGTTCAACCTGGGCATGGATAACCGCCGTGCAATTTATATTCCGTTTGCACAGGCAGTGCCCAAGGTTGCGGTCATCGATCCCGACTACTGCAACATGCTTAAGAACGGCAAGTGCGGCGTATGTGCCAAGGTCTGCTCGGCGGGAGCGATAGACTACAATGCCAAGGACGAGTTTGTTGACGTCAAGTACGGCGCTATCGTGGCGGCTACCGGCTTCAATCCCATAAAGGTTGACGCTTATGACGAGTTTGCTTACTCTCAAAGCCCCGATGTCGTTACGTCGCTTGAATACGAGCGGCTGATGAATGCCGCCGGACCCACAGCGGGTACGCTTCTGCGTCCATCGGACGGTAAGCATCCACATACAATCGTATTCGTTCAGTGTGTAGGCTCGCGTGAATCGGGCGATTCCTCCAAGTGCGGTAAGCCGTATTGCTCAAAAATCTGCTGCATGTATACCGCAAAGCACGCTATGCTTACACGTGAAAAATATCCCGATACCGATGTCTATGTGTTTTACATAGATGTACGTACGCCCGGAAAGAACTTTGATGAGTTCTATCGCCGTGCAGTGGAGCAGTACGGTGTTCATTACATCAAGGGTATGGTCGGTAAAGTAGTGCCCGAGAACGGCAAGCTGAAGGTCCAGGCCTCAGATCTGCTGGCGGGTGAGCAGCTGCATATCGATGCAGATATGGTCGTGCTTGCCGCCGCAATTGAGCCGGATAAAACTGCCCGCCCCCTGGCAACCCTGCTGACTGCCAGCATGGATACCAACGACTTCTTTACCGAGGCACATCCCAAGCTCCGTCCCGTGGAAAGTCCCACTGCCGGTGTGTTCCTGTCCGGATGCTGCCAGGGTCCCAAGGATATTCCGGAAACCGTTGCACAGGCGGGCGCCGCCGCAGCCAAAGTAATAGGACTGCTGGCCAAGGACAGTCTGACCTGCAATCCCTGCGTTGCTCATTCTGATGAGCTTATGTGTTCGGGCTGCTCGCAGTGCGAAAAGGTATGTCCCTACGGTGCAATCACTTATATTGACAAAGAATTCAGAATGCCCGATCGCACCACCAGAGTACGCCGCGTAGCTCAGGTTAACGCAGCAGTCTGCCAAGGGTGCGGTGCCTGCACAGTGACATGTCCTTCCGGTGCGATGGATCTTAACGGATTCTCTAACAAACAGATCATGGCGGAGGTAGATGCGATATGCCGGTAAATGAAACATTCAAGCCCAAAATCGTGGCTTTCTGCTGTAACTGGTGTTCTTATGCCGGAGCCGATCTGGCAGGAACCAACCGTCTGACTTATCCTGCTGACGTCAAGATCATCCGTGTTCCTTGCTCATGCAGGGTAAATCCCATGTTTGTGCTCCGGGCGTTCGGCCGCGGTGCCGACGGTGTTATCATATGCGGATGTCACCCCGGCGATTGCCATTATACCTCGGGCAACTATTATGCCCGTCGCCGCATGACTCTGCTGTTCTCCATGCTGGATTATCTCGGCATCGAGCGCGAGCGTACCAGAGTAGAATGGGTGTCAGCAGCAGAAGGTGCAAAGTTTGCCGAAACAATGAATGACTTTGTGGCCGCGGTCACAAAGCTGGGTGAAAACAAAAGATTGGAGGACCTGAGATGCAAGAAGCAATGAAAAAGCGTGCCGTAGAGCTGCTTGAGAGCGGTCAGGTCAACCGGGTACTGGGGTGGACTGCCGGGGAGTTTTGCTATGACGTGACTCCCGCAGTATTCAACAGAGTCGAGGACATCAACAATGGCTTGATCTACACCCCGTTCTGCGGAGCAAATCTCTCAAAGTATCTGGTTAAGGAAACACTGAAGGACGGCAAAATACTGGTGTTTCTGAAGCCCTGTGATACTTACAGCTTCAATCAGCTGCTCAGCGAGCATCGTGTTGACCGCGAAAAGGTTTACGCCATCGGCGTGCCCTGCGACGGTATGGCGGATGTTGAACGCCTTAGAGATAATAAAATAACGGGCATAAAGAGTATAGCCTTCAACGGTGACCTCGTGACAGTCGAAACCGTCTACGGGACCCGCGAGGCGAATAAGGCTGATATTCTTGCTGCCCGCTGTGCTGAGTGCAAGTCTCACAAGCATGTCGCATATGATGAACTGCTTGGAGACGAGGGTGTCGTGCTGGACAGCCATCGCTTTGATATGGTGGAAAAGTTAGAGAGCATGAGCGCTGACGAACGCTTTGCGTTCTGGCGCGGTGAGCTGTCACGCTGTATCAGATGCAATGCCTGCCGCAATGTCTGCCCGGCCTGCACATGTGAGAAGTGTGTATTTGATAACGCTGAATCGGGCGTTGAAAACAAGGGGGCGGCTGACAGCTTTGAGGAAAATATGTTCCACATTATCAGAGCATTCCATGTGGCCGGTCGTTGCACCGATTGCGGCGAATGTTCCAGAGTGTGCCCCGAGCACATTCCGCTCCACCTGCTGAACCGTAAGTTTATCAAGGATATTAACGAGCTTTACGGTGATTATCAGGCCGGTGAAACGGTAAATGAGCGCGGTCCGCTGGTCAGCTACACCACTTCGGATGCCAATCCCTCAATAGTTCGCGAAAGGGGGAACTGCTGATGTTTAAGTTAGAAAAATCACGCATAAACGAGCTGTTTGCGGCCATTGCAGCGGATGCTGTGCTGTATTTGCCTGTGGACGTTGAAAACGGCGGTGCACGCTATGAGCAGTGGCACGACGGAGCTGTGCTGTCCAAAGCAATGAATACCCGGCGCAGTGCAAAGGATTTCTTCTTTCCGCAGACCGAGGACCTGGTTGCATTCAAGGTGGAGGGCCAGAGTATTCAGGTTATCGATACGCGCAAGCCGTCCGATGACTTTGTAATTTTCGGTGTGAGGGCCTGCGACGCCGCTTCCTTCTCCATTTTAGACAGAGTTTTTCTGTCTGATCCGGTTGACACTTACTATGCTGAGCGCCGCAAGCACGGTGTTATAATGACAATGGCTTGCACGGCCCCCGAGGAGTCCTGCTTCTGCACAGCCTTTGGAATTGACGCCACCGCTCCGGGCGGTGATGTAAGCTGTTGGATGGATGACAGCAGCCTCTATCTTGAGCCGATTACCGAAAAGGGAAGAGCGCTTGTTGAACGGCTGTCCGGTATGCTTGCCGAGTGTGACAGCTCGGCTGTTGCGGCACAGGCTGCGGCAACACGTGCCATTATGGAGCAGTTGCCTTTGCACGATCTCAAGCCTGACGACTTCACACAAAAACAACTTGAGGTCTTCAAGTCGGATAAATGGGCTGAGTTGTCACAGTCCTGTCTCGGTTGCGGAAGCTGTACATTTGTATGTCCCACCTGCCAGTGTTATGATATCAAGGATTTTGATACCGGTCACGGTATTCAGCGTATGCGCACGTGGGACAGCTGCATGTACTCTGAATTTACAAAAATGGCGGCCGGCAATCCCCGCCTGACACAGCTCGAGCGCTTCCGTCAGCGCTTTATGCACAAGCTGGTGTATTTCCCAATGAATAATGACGGTGTTTACGGCTGTGTGGGGTGCGGCAGGTGCCTGCGCAAATGTCCCATTTCAATGAACATAGTCAAGGTAATGAAGGCACTTGGAGGTGAGTACAATGACAAATGAGCAACTGATTCCCGGCATAGCCGTGGTAACTGAAATACGTCAGGACACCCCCGATGTCAAGACCTTCCGAGTTGTCGGACTTGACGGCAAAAAGCCGTTGATACACAAGCCAGGTCAGTGTGCCATGGTGTCTATCCCGGGCGTGGGTGAAGGTATGTTTTCTATCACCTCATCTCCTACAAACGAGGATTTTCTCGAGTTTTCCATCAAAAAGTGCGGATGTCTTACATCGTGGCTGCACCGTATAGAGCCGGGACAGCAGATCTGTGTTCGCGGCCCTTACGGTAACGGTTTTCCGGTAGATACCGACTTTGTCGGGAAAGACCTGCTGTTCATTGCGGGCGGTATCGGACTTGCACCGTTGCGTTCGGTAATTAACTATTGTCGCCATTACCGTGACAGATACAAGCACATTGATATCGTATACGGCTCCCGTTCCATGGACGACCTGGTCGATTATAAGGAGATCATAGACGAGTGGACAAAGGACAAGGATATAACCGTATACCTGACCATTGACCGCCCTCAAGAGGGGTGGAACGGTCACGTAGGCTTTGTCCCCAACTATGTCAGCGAGCTGTGCTTTGAAAAGAGCAGAACCGTTATACTGTGCGGTCCCCCTGTTATGATCAAGTTCACGCTTGCGGGACTTACGGTCCTTGGCTTTGAAAAGTCACAGATTTATACCACAATGGAAATGAAAATGAAGTGCGGAATCGGCAAATGCGGTCGGTGCAACATCGGTAATAAGTACGTCTGCCATGACGGGCCGGTGTTCCGCCTCGATCAGCTTGACGAGCTGCCGGATGAGTATTGATAAGGAGAAATTGAAACCATGCAAGATATGGTAAATGTTTACCTGATGGGTAAAAAGTATTCAGTTCCGTCCAGCCTGACTATAATGGGCGCAATGGAATATGCGGGTTATCAGCTGGTCCGGGGCTGTGGGTGCCGTTGCGGCTTCTGCGGTGCCTGTGCTACTATCTACCGCATCAAGGACGACAGAGAGCTTAAGGTCTGCTTGGCCTGCCAGACGCAGGTACAGAACAACATGTATGTTGCTACATTGCCCTTTTTCCCGCTGATAAAGCAGGTGTATGATATAGAAAAGGTCAAGCCTGAGGAACAGATAATGATGCAGCTCTATCCCGAAATATACAGCTGTATCGGCTGTAATGCCTGCACAAAGTCGTGTACGCAGGGCCTCAACGTTATGCAATACATAGCGTATGCTCAGCGCGGTGAATTTGAAAAGTGCGCTGAGGTTTCGTTTGACTGCGTAATGTGCGGAGTTTGCTCATCGCGTTGCCCTGCCGGTATTTCTCATCCGCAGGTAGCACTGCTGGCAAGACGCCTTACAGGCAAGTATCTGGCTCCCAAGAGCGAGCATCTCGAGGAGCGGGTTCGTGAGATCAAAAACGGTGACTTCAATGAGTTGCTTGAAAATCTCATGGGAAAGCCGGTCGAGGAGCTTAAAGAGCTGTACAACAACCGGGTAATAGAGAAATAAGGGGGCACATAAAATGTTAACACAGGAAATGCTTGACTCGATCAAAAAGGTGGAGGCTACCCGTGCCTCCCGTATGGGCGTGGAGCCGAGAAGAATGTCCCCCGAGGAAAAGGACGCTCTGCTGAAGGAGTTTCACCCAGACTATATTCAATCTCAGTTTACAAAGCTGTCGGTTGGCCCCAACAAGGGAGAGAAGGTCCCGCTGGAGCTTGCCGCCATGCTTCAGGCAAACAGCCGTATTAAGCCCACTGATGTGGATCTGGAGCATCCGGATTATGACGTTGACGTGCTGGTCATTGGTGGCGGAGGTGCAGGTTCGTCTGCGGCCATTATGGCGCACGAAAACGGTGCCAATGTTATGATTGTTACCAAGCTGCGTCACGGCGATGCCAATACCATGATGGCTGAGGGCGGTATACAGGCTGCCGACAAGCCGGGCGACTCACCGGCTGTGCACTATATCGACGCACTGGGCGGAGGACATTTCAAAAATGTCCCCGAGTTGCTCTGCAAACTGGTTTCGGAAGGTCCGGAGTCTGTTCAGTGGCTTAACAATCTCGGCGTGCTGTTTGACAAGGATGCTGACGGAACCATGATCACAACACACGGCGGCGGAACGTCCCGCAAGAGAATGCATGCTGCCAAGGATTATACCGGTGCCGAGATCATGCGGGTACTTCGTGATGAGGTAATCAACCGCGGTATTCCGGTAGTTGATTTTACTTCTGCCATCGAGATTATTCTTGATGAGAACGGCCGTGCCGCCGGTGCAGTGCTCATGAATATGGAAACCCATGAGCTGCTTGTTGCCCGTGCAAAGACGGTGGTTATCGCTACCGGAGGAGCCGGACGCATGCACTATCAGGGCTTCCCAACTTCTAATCACTACGGCGCAACAGCCGACGGTCTGGTGCTGGCTTACCGTGTCGGTGCACCTCTGCTGTACGCATATACGCTTCAGTATCATCCTACGGGTGTTGCATATCCTTCACAGATCTACGGTGCGCTCGTGACTGAAAAGGTTCGTTCTATCGGCGCTATGCTGGTCAACAAGGACGGCGAGGCATTTATGCACCCGCTGGAAACCCGTGACGTGTCGGCGGCCTCCATTATCCGTGAATGCAAGGCACGCGGCAAGGGAGTGCCGATTCCCGGTGGCGGATACGGTATCTGGCTTGATACGCCTATGATCGAGTTGCTCCACGGCGATGGAACAATTGAAAAGCGTATTCCCGCAATGCTCAGAATGTATCTCAAGTATGATATCGATATGAGAAAACAGCCTATTCTGATTTACCCCACATTGCATTATCAGAACGGCGGTATTAAAATCGCGGTTAACGGCATGAGCGACGTTGAAAACCTTTTTGTTGCCGGTGAAGCCGTCGGCGGTATTCACGGTGAAAACAGACTGATGGGTAACTCGCTGCTTGATATTATCGTATTTGGTCGTAACGCAGGTGTAAATGCTGCTGCAAAGGCTAAGCAGACAAAGGTCGGCAAGCTGACGCTGGATCACATCGATCGTTTTGCCGCCGAACTCAAGGCCGCAGGTATACAAACAGACCTTGTTTCTCCCATGCTCCTGCCCCGGTATACGCACGGAAATCCCAAATACGAGGCTAAATGAGAAGGGAGCACTGACTGATTATTATGCTGAACGATTTATTTTCCATGGGCACCACCTCGGTGGTGCTCATGGGAGCATTCCTTATCTGCCTTATCGGATATGCTATAGGAAGCATCAAAATAAAAGGCGTTTGCCTCGGTACTGCGGGTGTTTTCCTTGTAGCCCTGCTGTTCGGATACCTGTTTACGCTTGAAGGACTCAATGACATTCCTCTTTTGAGCAAGTTTTACATTGAAGGCTCCAAGTCCTCTGCCGTATCCAACTACAAGTTTATCGAGAGTGTCGGGCTGGTGCTGTTTGTAACGGCAGTCGGTTTTATCGCAGGTCCAAACTTTTTCAGAAACCTAAAGAAGAATGCTAAATCGTACGTTCCGTTGGGTGCGATCATAATCGCGATCGGTGCCGCACTTGCGGTTGTCTTTGCATTGATACCGGGTATCGGTTCGGATTACAGCACCGGTATACTGTCCGGCGCACTTACTTCAACTCCCGCATTTTCAGCCTCCAAGCAGGTAGCAACGGAGGAGGGAATGGTAGCACTCGGACACGCAGTTGCATATCCTTTCGGAGTTATCGGAGTAGTGCTGTTTGTGCAAATTGTTCCTAAGCTGCTACATGCCGATATGCAGGTTGAGCGCGGCTACATACACGGAGACGTTCCCGGAACCGAAGCGCCTGTAAAGCAGAAAAAAGAGGGTCGGCGGATCGTGCTTGACGAATTCGGATTTGGTGCGTTCGGTCTTGCCGTCGTACTGGGAATACTGCTTGGCTCCATTAAGATCCCGCTGACCGGCGACGGCTTTTCCGGGGCATGCTTCTCGCTCGGCAACACGGGCGGGCCACTGATAGTGGCTTTGATATTGGGGCACTTTGGCCATTTAGGACATATCAGCGTGAAGATCTCTGACTCGACTCTTAAGGTCTTCCGTGAGTTCGGACTTATGCTGTTCCTCATCGGTGCCGGTGTCGAGGGCGGTGTTGAGCTTGTTTCACAAATCCAGGCATCTGAGTACGGAGCGATGCTGGTTGTTTACGGCTTTATTGCCGGTGCTTTAATGACAACACTTCCTTTGATAATCGGATATCTTCTGGCACGTTATGTGTTCAAGCTGCATCTGCTGAACAATCTCGGGTCGCTCACCGGCGGCATGACCAGTACTCCTGCACTTGGTACACTGATCGGAGTTGCCGGAACCGATGACGTTGCTTCTGCATACGCCGCAACATATCCGGTGGCGCTTGTAATGGTTGTGCTTGCTTCTAACCTTATAGGTACATTTATTCCATAAGTGTAGGCAAAACAAAATAACCTGACAGGTGAAAAATCGCCTGTCAGGCTTTTTATTGAATTTTTAGCTTTTCAAAATGTGATATGTGTGTTATAATATCATATATGCATAGTAATCGGTTATATCAGTGAGGAAGCCATCTTGAACAGCAGATCACAAAACAACAATAAACATGAGATCTTAAGCCGGATATTTTCATCTGATGATGTAAAATCGTTGCCCGAGAGCAAGCTGGCACAGCTCGCTTCAGAGCTTAGGCAAAGCCTGACGGAAGTCGTTACCGATAACGGCGGGCATCTCGCGTCAAATCTCGGAGTGGTTGAGCTTACCATTGCGTTGCACCGCGTATTCAATACGCCACACGATCATATTATCTGGGATGTCGGACATCAGAGCTATGTTCATAAAATACTTACCGGCCGTTACGGTGAATTTGACACACTTCGCAAGCCCGGTGGGCTGTCAGGTTTTACATGCCGTACAGAAAGCCCTCATGACTGCTTCGGTGCCGGTCACAGTTCAACGTCGCTTTCCGCCGCACTCGGATTTGCAGAGGCTGACAGGCTGTCAGGCTCGGACGCTTTCACTGTGGCAATACTGGGTGACGGGGCATTTACGGGTGGCATGATCCACGAGGCACTCAACAACTGCAATCGGGATCTGCGGCTGATAATTGTCATTAATGAAAACGAAATGTCCATTTCGAAAAACACAGGGCGTTTTGCAAGCAGTCTTGCAGAACTGCGTTCTCGTCCAGGATATTTCCAAACCAAAAAAACCACCGGTAAAATTATAAGGCGTATACCACTCATAGGTAATCCGTTGTTTAACGGGATACGCAATCTGAAAAAATCACTGAAAAATCTTATATACGGAAGCAATTATTTTGAAGATATAGGCCTGTATTATATCGGGCCTATTGACGGAAACGACGAGGCCAAGGTTGAAACTGTATTGCGTGAAGCAACCAAATTAGGCGAAAGTGTGGTCATACACCTGAAAACTAAAAAGGGAATGGGGTATGCTCCTGCAGAGCAGCAGCCTCATTTATATCACAGTCTGCCGCCTTGCGGAAAAGAAAAGCCGGATAGGACTTTTTCGTCGGAGTGCGGACGCATACTGTGTGCCGAAGGCGCCAAAAATCCAGATATTGTTGCGATAACCGCCGCTATGAGCTACGGAACAGGGATAGAGTGTTTCCGAAAGGAATTCCCGGAGCGCTTTTTTGATGTAGGAATTGCAGAGGCACATGCCCTAACATTTGCCGCGGGACTTGCGGCGGCAGGAAAGCGTCCGGGAGCCGCAATTTATTCGACATTTCTTCAGCGCGGGTTTGATAACATAATTCATGACATCGCACTGCAAAATCTTCCGGTGCTTATATGTATTGATCGCGCCGGACTTAACGCAGGCGACGGTATAACTCATAACGGTATTTTTGATGTGGCATTTCTTGCCGGTCTTCCCAATGTGCGTATTTATACTCCGGCGACATTTGATGCGCTTGAACGCGCAATAGACGAGTCGCTCAGCCGGAACTGCCCATGCGCGGTCAGGTATCCTGCAGACGGCGAAAAAGCTGAGGTAGTAAAAGCGTTTTATCAGTCTGACTCTTCATATTGCCCGGTTCGTATGCAAGCCGACTGCGGTGACGAATGTCGTGTTGTGATAATCTCTCACGGACGTATGGTTTCGGTCGCATTACAAGTGGCAGACATACTGAGACGGTCCGGTGTTGCCGCCGGAGTTATGCTGCTTGAACGGCTGACACCGTGGAATGAAATCGCCGGTGAAGTGCTCAATAAGCTGCCCAGAGGAGTTAGACTTATAGTCACGTTAGAGGAAGAAATACGATATAGCAGCATGGGAATTTCGCTTTGTGATGCGCTACACTGCGCCGGCCTTCCCGCCGGAGTGAAGACTCACGTTATCGCTACGTCCGATCCCTTCGTGCGCCCGAGAAAAGGCGAAACAGTTTACAGCGCAAATGGGCTTGACTGTGTTTCGGTGACCGATGAAATTTTAAAGACTCTCTGAACTATCAATGATAATATCGGTTTGAGGCAGTATCCGGTGAATTATTTTAATAACCAAATGTGGCAGCTCCGATCGGAGCTGCCACATTTGGTTTGGTTGTTTATGAGAACTATCCGATTAATTTTCAGATGCGTGCAACGCCGGAACGACGCGCAGCCTCGGCAACGGCTTTTGCGACTGCGGGGCCGACGCGCTTATCAAATGCCGCCGGAATGATATAGTTCTCGTTCAACTCATCGTCGGAGATAAGTCCGGCGAGTGCGCGGGCAGCGGCAATCTTCATTTCGTCGTTGATGTCGGATGCGCGGACATCAAATGTTCCGCGGAATATTCCGGGGAATGCCAGCACATTGTTGATCTGATTGGGATAATCAGATCGTCCGGTTGAGATAACGCGGGCACCCCCGGCCTTTGCGTCATCCGGGAATATCTCCGGAGTCGGATTTGCACAGGCAAAGATTATGGCGTCCTTATTCATGGTTTTTACCATTTCGGTTGTTACAACACCGGGAGCGCTGACGCCGATAAACACGTCTGCACCCACCAGCATGTCGGCAAGCGAGCCTTGTTTACGGGACAAATTGGTAACTTCGGCCATTTCATCTTTGATCCAGTTCATGCCGTCTGTGCGTCCCTTGTAGATTGCGCCCTTGCGGTCGCAAAGAGTAATATCGGAAAAGCCGTCAGACAGCAGCAGCTTGGTTATGGAAATGGCAGCGGCACCGGCACCGTTTACGACTATGCGGACGTTTTCTTTTTTCTTGCCTACCACCTTGAGTGCATTGGTCAGCCCGGCCAGCGTGATAACGGCGGTACCGTGCTGGTCGTCATGGAAGATCGGAATGTCGCATTTTTCCTTGAGCTTGCGCTCAATCTCAAAGCAACGGGGAGCAGCAATATCCTCAAGGTTTACCCCACCGAACGAACCCGACAGCAGGTATACGGTATTTACAATTTCGTCAACATCCTTGGATTTGATACAAAGCGGAAAAGCGTCAACACCGCCGAACGCCTTGAACAGCACGCATTTACCTTCCATAACCGGCATACCGGCTTCCGGGCCTATGTCTCCGAGGCCGAGAACTGCAGTTCCGTCTGTGATAACGGCGCACAAATTCCAGCGGCGGGTCAGATCGTAGCTTTTATTGACGTCTTTTTGTATTTCAAGACAGGGCTGGGCAACACCGGGCGTGTATGCCAAGGAAAGGTCATCCTTGGTTGCAACCGGAACGGTTGCAATAACTTCAATTTTGCCGCGCCATTCGGCGTGTTTTTTCAGCGATTCAACAGCGTAATTCATTAACTATCTCCTTTGAATAGTGTTTATGTTAATTACATTATATCAGTAAATCGTGCAAAAATCAATAGTATAATTTTATTTTTCTGATTGCAGTTGCTTATCGTTTGCAAATTGCAAATTAATGCTACTGTTATATCAATACATTATTTTCATTGATTACACTGCAACTGTAAGGTAAATAATATTAGAACAAAAGATCACGGGGGAAAATATGAAAAAAATAAAACTAATCAGCCTTGTTGTGGTGATTGTTTGTGTTGTGATAACCACACAGCTGTCAATTTCAGCGGCGGGGGAGTCATACAGCTGGTATTGCATGCGTAATAAAAACCATCTTCAACCACGTTGTGAAGCCAATATGAGTTTTATTGAGCATTACAACGGTTATTATGTCGACCGCCGTCACGGAGATGATTGTGCAGACAAAGTTGTTTACCTGACTTTTGATGCCGGCTACGAGAACGGTAACATTGCCAGAATACTTGATGTTTTAAATCAAAAGAAAGTCAAAGCCGCGTTTTTTATACTCAGCAACCTGCCGAAATCCAGTACCGACCTTGTAAAACGAATGGCTGCAGAGGGGCATACTCTATGCAACCACACCGCTTCTCACAAGGATATGTCATCGGTATCCGATAAGGAGGCTTTTGCGGCTGAACTTTCCGGTCTTGAGCAGGTATGCCGAGAATATACCGGACTTGAAGTGGCACATTTTTACCGTCCGCCCGAGGGACGCTTCAGCGAGCAGAATTTGAAGGCGGCATCCGAGCTTGGATACAAAACTATTTTCTGGAGCTTTGCATACGCCGACTGGGATAATAACAAACAACCCTCGCCGGATTATGCCAAAAAGCTTATATTAGATAATATTCATAACGGTGCAATACTGTTGCTGCATCCGACCTCAGCCACCAACGCTCAAATTCTGCCTGAGGTTATCGACACCCTGAGACAGCAGGGATACCGCTTTGGAACCCTGGAGGAGATGACGGCACAATGAAGCATAGGGCCGTGTTGAGCCTGGGGCTGGCGGTATTTTTAATGCTGAATATTTTCAGTATGTCGGCATACGCCAACCGTTATTCTGACGTGGTGTACTGTAAGAAAAATTCGCAAATGAAAATTGCCCTGACTTTCGACGACGGCCCTCACCCGGTGTACACTGGAGAAATACTGGATATACTCAAGGAGTATGGGGTAAGAGCCACATTTTTCGTTGTGGGCGAAAACGTTGAGCGGTATCCGGAACTGGTTATACGGGAAATTGCCGAAGGACATGAGGTCGGGAATCACACATATTCACACAAGCATCTGTCCAAGACTCCTCCTGCGGAGATAATACGTGAAATTGAGGCTTGCGAGCGCATCATATATCAGCAGTGCGGGGAGTATCGAACAAAGCTGTTTCGACCTCCCGAGGGCGTTCTCCCGTCTGCTGTGCATGACTATGCACGCGATGCCGATTACACCGTTGTATTGTGGAGTGTTGACACTTATGATTGGGCGCACAACCCTATAAACGAAATAATGAAAAATATCAAGCGCAACACTGAACCTGGCGACATAATACTGATGCATGACAGTGTAAAGGACAGCCTTACACCTACCGCATTGCGCCAGGTGATACCATATCTTCTGGATCAAGGATACTCATTTGTCACTGTGAACGAGCTTCTGGGGTGTCAGTAATGAGGAAAAAGCGGTCGGGAAAAGAAAGGGAACGTATGGCAAATAATCGGGAAAAACATCTCGGCATTCCTTGCACCCGACCGCTTATGGCGAAAAAATGTATAAATTTACTTAATTCCGGACAGCTTTGTTTATGTATTAAAAGAATTGCCAAAAGCATAAAATAGTGATATGATATAATTGATAAAACATAAAGGTGGCTTTAGGCATGGAAATTACAGGCATTAACCGAAGGACGTGGGCGGAAATAGATATTGATGCTTCTGAGCGCAATTATTTGGTTGTTCGTCGTGCTGTTCCGCCGGGGGTTATGATGTGCTGTGTGGTTAAGGCAGATGCTTACGGACATGGGGCGATAACAGTATCGCGGTTGTATGAGAAGCTCGGAGCCGACTATTTAGCGGTGTCAAACATAGACGAGGCGTTGCGACTGAGACAGGGCGGAATCAGAATGCCTATACTTAACCTTGGCTTTGGAGCACCGGAATGTGCCGTTCTGATGAGCAAATACAACATCACTCAATGCGTATATTCCTCGGAATATGCCGATAATTTATCGAATTGTGCTGTAATGTCAAACGTCAAAGTCAAGGTGCATATAAAGCTTGATACCGGTATGGCCCGCATTGGCTTTGTGTGTCGGCCGGAGCATTTTGAAAAAATTGATGATATCGCCCGTGCGGCTACATTGCCCGGATTTATAGCGGAGGGAGTATTCACTCACTTTGCAGATGCAAATTCCGGTGCGTGCGGTGCGGAATATACACACCGTCAGTTTGAGTGCTTTACAAATACAATACAAAGGCTCGGAAACCTCGGTGTGAAGTTTGACATACGTCACTGTGCGAACAGCGGAGCGATATTTGATTATCCGGAGTATGACCTTGATATGGTGCGTGCAGGCGGCGTGCTGTTTGGTATAGCGCCTGATAACCGCATACAAAATCTGCCGTCTCTTGAAGCTTCAATGACGCTGAAATCGCTGATAAGCTGTATTAAAACAGTGCGTTCCGGTGAATCGGTGGGTTACGGCCGCAGTTACATAGCAGAAAAAGATATGCGTCTTGCGACAGTTCCTGTAGGCTATGCTGACGGAATTGACCGCAAACTGCCTCGGGTATGGATATCCGGTTGCGCAGCTCCCGTGGTCGGACGGATCTGTATGGATCAACTCATGGTTTGCGTTGACGGCATTGATTGCAGCGTGGGAGACGAGGTGATTGTGTTCGGAGGACGCGGGAAAGCCGGGGTCGAAAAGCTTTCTTATGAGCTGGGCACAATAAGTTATGATACCTTGTGTGGCGTAGGGCATCGTGTTCCTCGTGGATATATTAAGGGAGGACAGCTCGTCGGGTGGAATGAGATCTGATGAGTGTGATCACAAAAACATAAAAATCACGGTATAATGCTATAAGCAATTATACCGTGATTTTTATCAGTGCTCGGTAATCATATTGTCGGCGGGAACTTCAACATCGCCATCGCCTGGGTCATCTTTGTCGGAGTCGTCTGTGCTGCCAGTGTCATCCGAGCTATCCGACCCGTTTTCTCCGACATCTTTTTTGTTCACTACAGGGTCTATCATATATTTCTCAATTACCGGGTAAGCGGCATATGCCTTGATGAAAAATACCGTGCCGATAAAATAAAACAGCGGAAGTATCAGCGGGAGAATGATTTTCAGCGGGAACAGCAGCAGCGCCAGTATCACGTTAACTGCGGCGAGTACTACAATGCCGAGAATGGCGAGCAGATTTCGCTTTATGCCAAGCGCGGTGAATATCAACGAGTTTTTGATCATTTTCCATATGCTGATATCAAACGTTATCATTTGCATATAGATGTAAAAACGCATGGTGTAATATATGAATATCAGCGCCACTGTTACGGCATACATCAGATCAAGTCTGAATGAACCGGTCTGATAATAAAAATACATGAAGTCAACGGCTAAAACGGCAATGCACAAACAGTCGAGCAGACCAACGATCAGTCCCTGACGCCAGTTTTTCTTAATAGCGTAAAAGTAGTCAGAAATCACGAATACCGGGTCACCGCGTACCAGACTGCGCGCGAGGTATGTGCCGGCAACATTCTGCCAACCGAATGTAAAAACGTACACAACGGAAATCGCCGCGATAACATAGTAAACATATGAGTTATGCACCGGGACGGCCAGCTGTATGCTGTTGATTGCCATTTGTATATCAGCGGTCGGAGAATCGGACATGAAAGATGCACCGTAAAGAGTGGGGAACAGGGGACTGCCCGATGAGGCGGTCGTTGGTCCCATGATATAAATCGCGATGCAGATAATAATGGGTAAGACTAAAAAGATAAGTATCAGGTTAACCGACAACAGCCGGGAGAATTTCCGGAAATACAGCTTGAAAAAGTTTACAAAATTCTTGGGGCCTTCCTCAACTTTTTCAACGCCTTTACCGTCGCGGTTCATGTCAAACAGTTTGAACTTCTTTTTTTTCTTGTTTTCCAATTTGAATATTCCTTTACAATTAAACCTTTACAATATAAATATGAGGCACAACCGGTACACAGCGGATATCATCAGCGTATATCCGAAGGATATCAGAAGCCCCAATATATAACTCCAAAAATAACGCGACGTCAGCAAAACACGGGGATGTCCCACCTGACGGAAAGCTACGGCTGCAAGCTCGGCACGGACACAGCAGGATATTACAATAACGCTGTAGAGCAAGCTGAAAAACAGCAATACGGCGCGCCACACGCCGCTTATACACACGCCGCTCAATAAATAGCTTACAGACCAGCCTGCCGAGATGCCGTACAGAGCCAACGTCAAACGACAAAACGAGCCTGCAATATAAGTGAAGCCTGTAGCTATAATTATAACCGATATTTTGAATATGTCAACCGAATTATAAATTATTGATGCGATAAAGTCGAATAATTTTGCATATTTGCCGGGGTTCGCCAGCTCTGCCAACCTGATATAGACTGTACGTGGCAGACTGTTGGGAAACAGCCGGTAGGACAACACCCCTAACCCTGAAAACAGTATAGCGACAAAAGTGTAGATCAAATACAGCCGAAAACGAATATATCCGGCGCTTCTGAAGCGTTCAATACGGCGCGAGGATAGTATAGCGGCATTTAGCATGGCATTCTCACCTCCGTTGTTTTATACATTTTATTAACGGAGCTGCCCGATTATTATCTGTTTTGACGCATTATTTCAAAGGCAATTACCGAGGCCGATGCTGCGGTAGTCAATGACCCCATGAAAGGGCGTCCGTAGTCAATACGAACCGTCATGTCAGACAGAGAAAGCAGCGAGCGGGAGATACCGCGTTTTTCGCCGCCTATGATAAGCAGCAACGGCGCTTTTAATTCGGCCTCAAATAGCGAAACCGAATCACGTATGCCGGCGCATACTATTTTGTAACCTGCAGAGCGGAATGCGTTGACGGCGCTTGTAGGATCATCAACGTAAGTAGGCATCAGCTCACTTGTCCCGGCAGAGGATTTTATAACCGTTCCGCTTGCATTAGCCCAATTGCGTGGTGGGAGAACTATGCCGTCAAAGCCCGCGGCATACAGAGAACGGACGGTATAGGCATAGTTAAACGGGTCTTCGATTCCGTCAATAAATGCAAATATTCCGTCATTTGGCAATTGTTCCTGGCATATTTTTGAGAATGTTCGGTCTGAGCAGAGAGCTGCTATACCGCCGTGTGTGGTTCCTGCAGTAAGCGTATCCATTTGCTCGGGACTTGTTATTTCGACCTTATATCCCAGCTTGTGGGAATTAGCCTTTATAAATGCGATTTCCCGGATCTTTTTGTCAGCCGCGCTTCGGGATATGTAAACGCGGTGTATTTTTCTGTCGTTAACGCCTGAATTGACAGCGTTTATCAGCGCCGATACCGAGGTCATGCCTTCAATAATTATTTCTCCGTGGTAATCAGTCATAGTGCAATCACCTTGTAAAAATTGGTAATATATCCAGCCCGGTCGCATATGATTTAATGTAATAATTTGACATGGAGCGGATTTAATATGATGTACATTTCGGCAAGTAAGGAGCGGTGTGTACAGCTTGCATGGTACATGCTTGAAAACAATGCCACGGTTAGAAGCGCCGCAACAAGGTTTGGTATAAGCAAGAGCACTGTACATAAAGATGTAACGCAAAATTTGCGGCAGATAAACAAGCCGCTTTACAATGAAGTCAAAAAGCTGCTTGAAAAAAACAAGCAGGAACGGCATTTGCGCGGAGGCCAGGCCACCCGACGCAAATATTTGCATATAGTAGATTTTTAATTAGATCAAACGATGATGGCAGATTTTTGAAATTCAGATTTCTTGTCAGATAGGGACGACAAGTGATTCGTAAAATCCGGTTTGCAAAAACGGAGTCATAGGTGTGTGTATTTAAAGCTTGCAATTTGTTATCGGTTTATAAGTCACTTATCGTAAATTCATGATACCGGGCGTAAAAATCCAGGGGAAGCGCATAATCTTATTCACAGAGAACTATTTATCGAATTATACAAAATGCAAATTTTGTATAATTGAGGGAACCGAAATACCTGATTTTCTGCAAGCCTTGGCGTTTCTACACCTCATACCTTAAATATCCGGGGCCGGGCTTGGATTCAGCACTGGCTCATACTATGAACCGTAGTTTTGTAAAAAGTATACAATATAATTGCATCAAACTGTTTAAATCAACAAAAAATCAAAAATTATGAGATTTGATTTGCAATCAACGCCCTTATGTGTTATAATAAATGCAGATTATGAAGTAATTTTTGAAGGGATGGTTATATAAAATGGCAATTAAAATGCGCGTCCTTTATTGGACCAACAAGGCTAAGGTCAAGGCTTTGGCAAACGAACTGAAAAAAGAATTTGATCTCGCGCTCAACTCGGTAGATGCAATTCCGCCTGCATATTCCTGCGATAAGGAGCGGCTTGTGGTACTGTGCATATCCATTAAAGATGAGCCGGATGATAAGCTCAGATTGTTCTGCCGCGAGCTTACTAAAGCCCGTGCTCAGAATGTCGCGCTCATTATAGATGGTAATGAAAAAGGCGCTAATTTTATCAAGAACATACTGGCCGAGGCCGGGACCAATCTCATCAGCGAGGTGTGTTACTTCAAAGGCGGTCTGCCTTTCCTGTCTAAGATCACCGACGACGAGAAAAAGCAGGTCTTCGATTGGGCTCACCGTGTCGTGGATCAGCTGGCCTGAAAATTTTTTAAGATCTCCGGAAATAAAAAACCGGAGATCTTTATTTTTCTTCAGCAAATCGCATGGATTGTATTAACAGTTTTCCGCTGCGATCGGTGACGGTAATATACTGTGGGCGGCAGGCATCGCTTTCTATATCAAGGCGAAGCGTGCCGTTATTGTGACGTATCATGTACTCAAGCGCAAACTCATATTGCGTCCAGGTTTCATTGTTTTCTGTGAGTTCTTCGACGCTGAGCTTTGTTATCATTATGTTGTAGAGCTTTTGCATTGTAAATGATTCTTTGCAGTATTCATCGTCAGCAAAAAACGAGTTATATTTTTCAACGTCTCCCTGAATTATTGAGTTTATAAAATCAGACATGAACTGGACACTCTCACCGTATACCTCATAGTCGTCGGGCTCGAGTGATTCGCGCAGACCTGTGTCTACATCATAAATATAAATATTTCGGTCAAGCTCCATGTATCCTGAGTCTGCGTAAATGTCTTCGTCATAATTCGGTGTAGCGAAAATTATTGTATTCGGGCGCTTGTCGGTCCCCCGTGGTTTTAACAGTGAGTCAAGATCTATAAACCTTGCAAGCGTATAGCATAGCACGACGAACAATGTCATTCCCGCGAATATCAAGATGATTATTTTTTTTATCTTGGCCTCGATATTGCGACTTCTCTGCTCCGGCGCTTGAGTGTTCCCTTCGGCGAACGCCTGTTCGCCTTGCGATTGCGTTTTTTTCATCGGCAAAAACCTCCGGTATTATTGTAACACAACATTGACAAATAATCAAGGATATTATGATTAAACAACATGAAAAATACCGTGAATTTTGTGTGAAAAAAGCATTGGAACTCCTTCACCGTACCAACATATTCAGCCGTCAAAAGTGCTGACGGTGCATGAGAAAAATCATAAAAGATGTACGGATTGGCTATTGATGTTTTTTAATAGTTGTGTTATAATATAATGAATATTTATTTAACAAAGGACATTTACTATGAAATACCTTGTTCTTATTCCCGACGGCATGGCGGATCGCCCCATTCCCTCGCTTGATAATATGACTCCGATGGAAAAAGCCGATAAACCCACAATGGACATGCTTGCTGCTGAGTCAGTGGTGGGCACGGTGCTCAATGTCCCGCACGGAATGGTGCCAGAAAGCGACACCGCCAACATGGCCATTCTCTCTTTTGATCCGAAGGTATATTCCAAAGGCCGCTCCCCGCTTGAAGCTGTAAGTATGGGTATTGACATGAAGCCGGACGAAACCGCTTACCGCTGCAATGTTGTCACGCTGAGCGAAGGAGGAGACTATGCCTCTAAAATAATGATCGATCACAGTGCAGATGAAATTACAACGTCTGAAGCTGATTTGCTGATCAAGGCGCTTCAGGAAAAGCTGGGTAACGAATACCGCAGATTTTATACCGGAGTCAGCTATCGCCATTGCCTCATTTGGAAGAACGGAAATGATAAATATAACTTCATGCGTCCACATGACATTCTCGGTAAGGCAATAGGCGATTACCTTCCTCGCGCGGAGGACGGCGGTGAGGAATTCCTGAGGCTTATGCACGACAGCTATGAGATATTGGATAACCACCCGGTGAATGTGGCTCGGCGTGAAAGAGGTTTGCGCCCCGCAAATTCAGCCTGGTTGTGGAGCCCGGGCAAAAAGCCCAAGTTACCTAATTTTTACGATAAATGGCATCTCAAAGGAGCTGTTATATCGGCTGTTGACCTTATAAAGGGCATTGCAATTTGCGCCGGTATGACATCTATCGATGTCCCGGGGGCGACAGGTAACATAAATACCAACTTTACCGGCAAGGCTGAGGCTGCCATCAAGGCATTTGGCGATGGCTATGAGTTTGTATATGTACACGTTGAGGCTCCGGATGAGTGCGGCCACCGTGCCGAAGCCGAAAACAAAACGCTCTCGATAGAGCTTATAGACCGTAAAATCCTCAAACCTGTATACGAATATCTTGCGCACTGCAACGAAGATTTTAAAATCATGGTGCTGCCGGATCACCCAACTCCGGTTGAGCTTCGGACTCATTCTCCTGAGCCTGTGCCGTTTATGGCGTATTCCTCTCTCAGACAGGTTCAAGGCGTCGCCACCTTTAACGAGCATACCGCAGCAGAAACCGGGCTATACATTCCTGACGGATATAATTTGTTGGATTTCTTGATCAATAAGGTTTAAATCTGTCACACATTAACTTTTTTCGCTTTTAATCGTGATATTTATTCAAATTTGTGACTGCATTACGGGAAGGAATAACTGAGATGAACGAACATAACGACGTAGCAACGTCCCGCGACGACAAAATGAAAAGAATTTCGTCCGAGGTGTTTGAGAGCTTTGAAACATTTGTATACGGTTGCTGTATTCTGCTGTTTTTGCTGACGTTTGTTTTTCGCATCTGCCGTGTTGACGGTCCGTCTATGAATCAGACACTGCATCACGGTGATATGCTGATAATATCAAATCTTTTTTATGAGCCTGAGCAATACGATGTGATTGTGTTTCACCAGACCGACAACGCCCGCGCAGGCCTTAATGAAACAATAGTTAAACGTATTATAGCCACTTCCGGACACTATGTTAAAATAGATTATGATAAAAACCTGGTGTATATTTCCGATGACCGTGTGTTTGACGAAAGCGATCTTATAGACGAGTCAATGTATAAATATCTTGATTCCGGCAGGTGGAATCGAAGCGGTGTGTATGAGACATATGTACCCGAGGGTAAGCTGTTTGTTATGGGCGACAATCGCAATCATTCCACTGACAGCCGCTCGAATGATATAGGGCTCGTGGACAGTAGACGCGTGCTTGGAAAAGTCATTGTCAGATTCTGGCCGTTTTCGGATGCCAGGACATTCGGATAACATCACATGCCAGCAAATACCGCCAATTTGGAGAACTAAATGCCTTCTAATGTGATACAGTGGTACCCCGGGCACATGGCTAAAACCCGGCGTATTATAGAAGAAAATCTTAAAAACGTGGACATTATAATCGAGTTGCTTGATGCACGTATTCCGTACAGCTCACGCAACCCTGAGATAGAAAAGCTCAAGGCATCAAAGCCTTCGATCGTGTTGCTTAATAAGGCTTCTCTGGCTGATCCTGAGCAGACCGCAGGCTGGTCGCGGCTGTACAGTGCCGATGACTGTATCTGTATCCCGACCGATTGCATCAGCGGAAACGGCTTGGGTCGTATAGCGCCTGCAATGCGTCAGCTATGCTCTGAAAAGCTGGAAAAATATCGCGAACGAGGAATGACCGGGCGTAAGCTCAAGGCCATGGTGCTTGGAATCCCAAACGTCGGAAAGTCTTCACTGGTAAACAGGCTTGCCGGAGCAGGAAAAGCAAAGGTCGAAAACCGCCCCGGCGTCACACTCAATAAGCAATGGATTGCCACGGCGGCCGGATTTGATCTGCTTGATATGCCCGGAATACTATGGCCAAAATTTGACGACCGCCGTGTGGCGGAAAATTTAGCGGCAACCGGTGCCGTCAAAGACGTTGTAATCGACACAGAGGCTGTTGCGCTGGCGTTGTGCCGGCGTTTGCGCAAATATTATCCGGAGCAGCTGTGTACACGCTACAAACTGGGTGAGCCATCGGAAGTATTCGGATTTACCGATGCGGAATTGCTTGACTTTATCGGGAGAAAGCGTGGATTCCGTATCAGCGGCGGTGAAATTGATCTTGAACGTACCGTGTCTGTGCTCCTTGACGAATTTCGTTCGGGAAAAATAGGCCGAATAACGCTGGATCATCTGTCAGCAGATAAGCTTGCTGAACAATGATCCGGTACTGAAAATTGACATTGTTCCGTTATATAAATCACAAATCAATATAATTCTCTGCAAAATATATATTATTTATTTTTAAGGATTACCGATATGCTGGAATATACGCTTGAGCAAGCTGCTTTGAATCAAGGATACTCCGTTGTATGCGGTGTAGACGAAGCCGGGCGCGGTCCGCTGTGCGGCCCCGTTGCGGCGGCCGCATGCGTGCTTCCCTGCGGATTGGTTATTGACGGGCTTAACGATTCAAAAAAACTTACCGCCCAAAAGCGCGATATTTTGTTTGATGTGATAAAGCAAGAAGCGATCGCTTACAGTATTGCGCTTGCGACCGTTGAGGAAATTAATGAATATAATATTTTAGAGGCTACGTTGCTTGCAATGCGTCGGGCAATAGCCGGTCTGACTGTGCCTGCCGACTACGCTTTGGTGGACGGTAATGTGTTTCGTGACTTCCCTGTTGATGGCCGGGCAGTTATCGGCGGCGACGCTACAAGTCCGAGCATCGCTGCGGCGTCGATACTTGCCAAGGTGACACGTGACCGCATATGTCTTGAGCTTGACGCACAGTATCCCGGATACGGCATTGCGGCAAATAAAGGATACGGAACGCGGGCGCACATGGAAGCATTGCGCAGCCTTGGTTCTACGCCCATACACCGCAAGCAATTTATCCGTTTTCTTGACAGATGACTACACAGTCTCGAACTTCAACCGCCATCGGTCGCCTCGGAGAAGATGCCGCGGCAGAATATCTTTTGACAGAAGGATATGCGATAGTTGAACGTAACTACCGCTATTCTCACCGGGAAATAGATATTATTGCGGAGAATGAAAACCGGCTTATATTCGTTGAGGTCAAGGCGAGAACAGACAACGGCCGCAATCTCGAGCGTTACGGCCGTCCGAGTGATGCTGTCACAAAACGAAAGCAAAAGCTGCTTTCGGAGGCCGCATTTTTCTATCTGAGAACTCATGAGGCTAAAAAAGTTCCGAGACTTGATGTAATAGAGGTGTATTTTTATCCGTCAACTGACGGCAAACCTCCGATGATAAAGCGCATACACCATATAAAAAATGCTTTCACTGCATTAAAATGAGTCAACAATATATATCATTTTGGCAAGGAGAATTTCATGAGGCTTATAGATCTGCACTGTGATACGGCATCTGCCATATTCAAGCACAGAACGTTGCTTGAGGATAACGATCATCATATTTCATTGAATAAGTTGGCTGTATATGACAACTTTGCACAGGTAATGGCGATTTTTATTCCGCATAATCTGTCGGATGCCGACGGATATCTCCGATTTTGTGAGATACATGAATATTTTGCCTCCCGGATTTCTTCAAACGTTGACAAAGTTGAATGGATAACTCATGGAGATGATATTCAACATGCGTGGGATAATGGTCACGGCGCCATGGTGCTTAGTCTTGAGGACGCACGGATATTGCAAAATGATATCACAAAGTTGGATTTTATATATAAAAAAGGCGTCAGATCTATTGTTTTTATGTGGAGCGGCGAAACCTGTATAGGCGGTTCGCATAATACTGAATCCGGACTTACGGATTTTGGTTGTAGTGTAATGCACCGATGCTTTGAGCTTGGCATAGTGCCGGATGTCTCGCACGCTTCCGCGCAGACTACGTCAGATATGCTCGAAATAGCGTGCGAAGCCGGAAAGCCGGTTATAGCTTCACATTCAAATTCCTATGCAGTTTACCCGCATACACGCAATTTGCGTGATGAGCACTTTGGGCTGATACGCGATCTCGGCGGCATTGTAGGACTGAGTCTGTGCCCTTATCATCTGTCCGGAGAGCACGCCGGAGTTGACGATATAATTCGTCATGCCGACCACTACCTGTCACTTGACGGAGAAAATGTGCTGTGCCTCGGCTGTGACCTAGACGGTACAGATCTGCCGGATGGTTTCTCTGATGTACGCGACCTTGAAAAAATTCAGGACGCAATGGTACATGAGGGCTACAACGACCGTCTTATAAATAAAATCTTCTGGGCAAATGCCAAAAGGTTCATGGAAAACAACATAAAATAATCTGAAAATAAATACTTTAAGAAGGTAATGCATCATGCTGTACAAAAGCACAAGAAGTGAAAAAGCAGCCGAATTCAGCTCGGCATATGTAATAAAAAACGGCCTGGCGGCCGACGGAGGACTCTATGTTCCCGAGAGCTTGCCGCCTTTTACCGGTGAGGACATCGATGCACTGCGCCGCATGGACTACCCGCACAGAGCCGCAGAGATACTGTCACGTTTCCTTACCGATTATGCGTATGACGAACTGCTTACGGATTGCAGTCAGGCATATAATTCCGTTTCCTTCCCCGGCGGTGCAGCTCCGCTGTCGGATGTATACGGCGGTCAGCAGCTGCTCGAGCTTTGGCACGGTCCTACAGCGGCATTTAAGGACATGGCGCTTCAGATCATGCCGCGTCTGCTGTCAAGGGCACTTGTAAAGACCGGAGAGATGCGTTGCGCTTATATTCTCGTTGCAACGTCGGGTGATACCGGAAAGGCTGCATTGGAGGGATATCGCGATGTTCCGCACACACGGATCTCGGTGTTTTATCCCGTTGACGGAGTCAGTCGAGTGCAAAAGCTGCAAATGGCAACACAGCTAGGCAATAATGTAAAGGTATATGCCATAAAGGGCAATTTTGATGATGCGCAAAATGGCGTAAAGCAGTTGTTCGGTGACGAGGACATGGCACGCGAGCTTAATGAATCCGGATATTTTTTCTCGAGCGCCAATTCGATAAACTGGGGACGGCTGGCGCCTCAGATAGTGTATTATGTATCTGCATACTGCGATATGATAAATTCAGGGCGGATAAAGCAGGGCGATGAAGTCAACGTGTGTGTGCCGACTGGAAATTTCGGAAACATTCTTGCGGCTTACATAGCCAAGCGTGCAGGAATCCCGTTTGGTCGCCTAATCTGTGCTTCCAATACAAACAACGTGCTGACCGACTTTCTGACTACCGGCACCTACGACCGCAACCGTGAATTCCATGTTACTATGTCGCCGTCTATGGATATTCTTATTTCCAGCAATCTTGAGCGTCTGTTGTATTTTACCTGCGGTGCCAAGCAGACTGCAGAATATATGAACCAGCTTAAAGCTTGCGGAAAATATACCGTTTCTCACGATGTTCTTGCGGATATTCGTGCTGATTTCGCCGGGTATTATGCAGACGAACGTGAAACAGCCGATACTATAGGATGCATGTATCGCGACAATTCCTATCTTTGCGACACACATACAGCCGTTGCGGTGTGTTGCGCCGGAAAATATATTGCAGAAAGCGGCGACCGTCGCCCCATTATCACGGCGTCAACCGCAAGTCCGTATAAATTTGCCAAAGATGTTTACCGCTCGCTGACTGGAGAAGCTGCACGTGGAGATCTTGAGGCGTTGGATCAACTGCATGAGCTTACAGGTGTACCGGTTCCCTACCCGCTTGAAGGAATCAGCCGGCGCCAGGTGCGGTTCACCGAGGTTATTGATGCTGCTGATATGAAGGCGGCTGTAAAGAAGGATATCTGAAATACAATTAACACCGGCGATGTTTTCAACAGTGTGTATAGGCTATAGTTACAAAAATCAAAGGCGGCCTTGCGGCCGCCAGGGATTATTGTTCTTTGTGCTTAAATGTTGCGCAGAGCGTTTCCGCGCTGGAAGCGGCGTTGCTGGGACCTACAGAGATACGTTCGGCGGTGCAGTAGCAGCTGCCGTCATGGTAATAGCAGTTGTGAACGTCACAGCTGATGCCGTGGTTTACATCCTTCTTGTCAACATGACAGCCGCAGTTGTGGTTTTTATTTTCCATTTTAATGTGCTCTCCTTTTTGAAGATTACGATTATATTTTACCCCGCATATGGCGTCACATACAAGAAAAATTTAGCATTGGAGGACGAATTTTGCCTGTATATGTGATATCTGATTTGCACTTGTCCACCGGCAACGCAGACAAATCAATGGAGGTGTTCGGTCCAAGATGGAAAGACTATACGCGCCGTCTTGAAAACAACTGGAGAGCGCTTATAACGCCTGAGGATCATATTGTGGTACCCGGAGATATTTCATGGGGGCTGACGCTTGAAGATGCCATTCCTGACCTTAAATTTCTCGACAGTCTGCCCGGACACAAAATAATCGGCAAGGGTAATCACGATTTCTGGTGGCAGACGTTGGCAAAGATCAACCGGGCGTTTGAAAGCAACGGCATTACTACAATTGATATACTTTACAATAACAGCATGGTTGCAGATAATATGATCGTCTGCGGTACGCGCGGTTGGTATAACGGCGACCGCAGTGTGGCGCTTAACGACACAGATAACCAGAAAATAGTTAACCGTGAAGTAATTCGCCTGAGGCTGTCGCTTCAAAGCGCTGTCAGACTGCAACAGCAAAACGGATTGCCTGTTGTTGTTTTCATGCATTTCCCTCCTGCGTTCGGTGAGTTCGTTTGCCGTGAAATCATGGATCTGCTACATGAATTTGAGGTAGAGCGTTGCTTCTTTGGTCACATACACGGCAATATCGATGCACCTAGGAACTTTACTTTTGAAAATGTGAGGTTTACGTTGGTGTCGTCGGATCATCTCGGATTTACACCTATTCCGGTGTTTTTATGACATTTATTAATATATTTATTGAAAAGTATTGACAAAAAATTGTTTTTGAAGTAAAATTAAGAGGTTATAATTATAAATTTCGGAGGAATTCAAAATGAGTTTAGTCAACGCCGAAAAAACCGAAAAGAATCTTTACACACTTGAGTTTTCGGTTGACAAGGCAACATTTGAAAATGCGGTAAACAATGCCTACCGCAAGCAAGTCAGGAAAATCAATATTCCCGGCTTCAGACCCGGCAAGGCTCCCCGCCACATTATCGAAAAGATGTACGGCAAGGGCTTCTTCTATGAAGATGCCTTCAATGAGGTACTTCCCGATGCATATGCCGAGGCAGTGAAAGAAGCGGCAATCGAAGCTGTGGGTCAGCCCGATATTGACGTCAAGTCCGTTGATGACGGCGTCGTGTTCACCGCCAAGGTGTACGTAAAACCCGAAGTCAAGATTGACGGCTATAAGGGCATCGAGGTTGAAAAGCATATTAACGAGGTTACCGACGCTGAAGTTGACGCGGAAATCAATACACTCAGAGAAAGAAATGCACGCGAGATCAATGTTACCGACAGACCTGCCGAGATGGGTGATGTCGCTACTATCGATTACGAAGGCTTCTGTGATGGCGTCGCTTTTGACGGCGGAAAGGGCGAAAATCATCCGCTCGAACTGGGCAGCGGTGCTTTTATTCCCGGCTTTGAGGAGCAGGTAGTCGGACACAGCGTAGGCGACGAATTTGACGTTAACGTTACTTTCCCCACTGAGTACCATGCCGCGGATCTGGCCGGCAAACAGGCAACATTCAAGTGCAAGCTCCATGCTATCACTAAAAAAGAGCTTCCCGCACTTGACGATGAGTTTGCAAAGGATATTTCCGAATTTGATACCTTTGATGAATATCGCAATGATGTTAAGGCAAAAATTCAAAAGAGACATGACGCCCAGGCGGATGCCGCAGTTGAAAACGATCTGGCAATTGCTCTGATGGATAAGCTGGAGGCTGATATTCCCGAAGTTATGTTCGAGAATGAAACCGAGAATTTTGTTCGTGACTACGACAACAGACTGCGCATGCAGGGGTTGAATCTCGATATGTATTTCAAGTATACTCAGCAAACTCTTGATGATCTGCGCAAGCAGATGCGTCCGCAGGCTGAAAGCCAGGTCAAGACCCGCCTTGCCCTCGAAAAGATAGTTGAGTTGGAAGGAATCAAGGCAACCGACGAGGATGTTAATGCCGAGTATCAGCGTCTTGCCGATGCATACAATATGGAAATAGACAAGGTGAAAGAGCTTATCAAAGCCGAGGATATCGCCAAGGATATGGCAGTTCAGAAGGCTATGGAATTTGTCAAGGCCAATGCCGTTATCAAAGAGTGTCGTGATGATCACGATCATAACGGTGATTCTGAAGAAAAGGCTGCTGAAAAGCCGGCTAAAAAGCCTGCCGCCAGAAAGAAAAAATCCGCTCCCAAGACAGATACCCCCGCAGGACCTGCCGATACAGCCGACTCCTCAGAGTCAACCAATGCCACTGGAGCTGAGGACTGAACACTTAAACCTGAGTGCTGAGGTGTAATGCCTCAGCACAATTATTCCAAGAAAGGAAATAATATATGTTTGACCGCAGAACTATACTGAATGACGCGCTGGTCCCCATGGTAGTGGAGCAGACCGGTCGCGGAGAACGTTCGTACGACATTTTCTCCAGACTGCTGAATGACCGAATTATTTTTCTCTCTGACGAGGTCAACGACACCACCGCTTCACTTGTCGTGGCACAGCTGTTGTTCCTCGAAGCGCAGGATCCAGATAAGGATATTTCACTGTATATAAACAGCCCCGGCGGCTCTGTTACTGCCGGCATGGCAATTTATGATACAATGAATTTTATCAAGTGTGATGTGGCTACCATTTGCGTCGGAATGGCTGCCAGTATGGGAGCTTTTCTGCTGGCGGCAGGTGCACCGGGAAAGCGGTCAGCACTTCCCAACAGCATGATAATGATTCATCAGCCTTTGGGCGGCGCTCAGGGCCAGGCGACTGATATTAAAATCGTAGCCGATCAGATCATCAGAACGCGTGACAATATCAACCGTATACTGTCAGAACGAACCGGAAAGCCTATTGAGCAGATTGCGCTCGATACTGACCGCGATAATTATATGACCTCGGCACAGGCCAAAGAATACGGTCTGATAGACAATATTTTCGAAAAACGTCCCTGAATCATCGAAAGGCTGACATAACATGGCAAATTCAAATACGACCAATCGCAATAAAGGCCAAAGATTCTGCTCGTTTTGCGGGAGAAATGAAAATCAGGTTAATTTTCTGATTCCCTCCCCTACAGGTATTTATATTTGCGATTTTTGCATTGATGCCTGTGAAGAGTTGATTTACGAAAGCACGCTGTCAGAACAGACATCTGAGATTGGAAAGCTGTCACTGGATCAGCTTCCGCGTCCCCGTGATATCAAGGCGTCTCTTGATCAGTACGTTATAGGACAGGATGCAGCGAAGATCGCATTGTCAGTGGCTGTTTACAATCATTATAAGCGCATACTCAGCGTGTCCGGTGATTCGAAGAAGCAGGGACACCGTAACCGCAATAAGGCCTCGGTTAAGGAAGAATCGACCGATGATGTGGAGCTGCAGAAAAGTAATGTCCTGCTGATAGGACCTACTGGTGTCGGCAAAACGTACCTTGCCCAGACTCTGGCAAAAACGCTGAAGGTGCCATTTGCCATTGCCGATGCCACCACACTGACTGAAGCCGGTTATGTGGGGGAGGATGTTGAAAATATTCTTTTGCGACTTATTCAAGCGGCAGATTATGATATTGAGCTGGCCGAGCATGGAATAATATATATCGACGAAATCGATAAAATTTCGCGCAAAAGTGAAAACCGCTCTATAACGCGCGATGTGTCGGGCGAGGGGGTCCAGCAGGCGCTACTTAAAATACTTGAAGGGACTGTTTCCAATGTGCCGCCTCAGGGAGGACGAAAGCATCCAAACCAGGAGTTTATTCAGATAAACACCGAGAACATTCTGTTTATCTGCGGCGGTGCTTTTGACGGACTTGAGAAAATCATTGAAAAACGCAAGGGAAACAACACCGTCGGATTCCAGGGGGAGATACGCCGTAAGGACGAAAAGCTTGATTCCGGTATATTCAAGGATGTTGTTCCACACGACATCGTCAAATTCGGGCTCATTCCCGAGCTTGTAGGGCGTATCCCGGTTATCGTATCGCTTAATGAGTTGGATAAAGACGCTCTTGTCAAGATAATCAAAGAGCCGAAAAACTCACTGGTACGTCAGTATATTAAATTGTTTTCCATGGACGGTGTGGACCTTAAGTTTGACGATGATGCGCTTGAGGCTATTGCCGAACAGGCCCTTGAGCGTCACACCGGCGCGCGTGGTCTCCGCTCAATTATGGAAGGCATTATGACAGATATAATGTATGAAATACCGAGCAGGCGTGATGTTGAAGCTGTTCGCATCACTGCTGACTGTGTACGTGGCAAGGGCAAGCCGGAACTTACACTCAGAAAAGCAGAAATAGACGTTCAGAGCAACGAATAAAAGGCGATTCCATACAATAATGAATGGCCGCATACCGCAGGCTTTTTACAGCATACGGTATGCGGCTTTTTTACGCCTTGGCGCTTATTTCAACGGCGGTTAAAGGCAATGCAGTGTTCCCTGCTCTGTTTATGATTGCTTATACAAACGATATCTCAGCTCCCGCTACAGTTGTTGCAGGTATTGCAACGACGTTCGACATTACCTGTAGCTGTAAGTGAGGGCGGATTGAACTCCGCTGTCGGGAATGCCATGGCATTGAACAGGCTGCACGGGTCACTCTCACGTCCGGGAACACATTCTTTGTCCGGAACACTGTACTCAGTTGCGTTTATCAGATATTGGGCCGGACGTACAATGCGTACTACCGAGAAAATCCCCATTGATACCGCAAGATAGCGGTCATGATCGCGTGCCTCGTCGTTGAGCGGGCCGTCAATGTTGTATGTCACGTTCTCGGGGACGTCGGAAGCGCGGCAGCAGCAGCAACAGTTGCACTCTTCTTCGCGCTCAAGCACCTTGAGGCTGAGTATTATGGGATCTACAGCTTCTACAACCGCGCTGGGCACGTTTTTGGTGCACTCGGCGGGCTCGGGCATTGAGCAGAAGCCGGATGGGCCGTTGCTGGAGCGGAAAATATTGACGTTGCATTCGCTGCCGTAAAGTACAACACTCTTGTCTACAACGGCGATGCCTTCAAACTCCTGTGTACGGCCGCATACGCAGGCCTCTAACAACAGTTTGATGAAAAAGCGTATGTTGACAGTGTAAAAACCGCGGTTGAACTGTACAGGATCGATAGTTATGTGAGCCAAGGCAATGCAGGCGTTCTTGGTACGAACGCTGTTTGTGCGCTCGATGAGGTCACGTCCGAAGTCTGTAAGCAGTACACGAACGTTTTCGTAACAATCTCTGTCGCGGCAGGAATCGAGCACCCGGTTGGTTTCGATACAAACGGTTTCTCGTCCGGGGCTGGTGCCGCAGGAAAATCTATTATCTGCCATTTCTGAAGTATACCTCCGAAATTATTTTGTTTTTGGATGCTATCCTCTAATATTCTATGCCGATTTTTTTATTTTGACATAAATCGCTCTTTGAGAGATATGTTTTTATTGACAAATATTCCGTTTTCATGTATAATGAAATAAGTATTTTTAAGGTGGATAAAGTTATGATAACTGTCCTTACATTAATCACCTACTTTCTTTTTGCCGTAATTATTGTGCTTGGAGTATTATTCGGATTCAAGCGTGGGCTGGGGCGCAGTGTTGTCCGTGTGGTATACATGGCTGTACTGATTCCGGTTTCGTATTTTTTGGGACGCGCGGTGGCGAACCCAATTTCCGATAAACTGATACGTTTGATTACAAACTCAAAAAACAAGGTGATTCATACAATTGTAGAAGGATCGCCTGAAACTGCTGAGCTGCTGCATCAGATGGCACGTGTTTTGGTCATTCCGCTGCTGTTTGCGTTGTTGTACGGATTATTTGAGGCACTGTCGTATATATTGTTCAACCGTATAAGCAGTGCTGTGCTAAATAAAGTACGCAAAGGCAAGGAGCCTGTCAGCCGGTCGCGCTTATTAGGAGGGCTTATAGGCTTAGGCCGTGGATTGGTGGTATCGACTATACTTCTGATTCCGTTGTGCATGGTGATCACCGTAGTTTCAACGTCTGACCCTGCGGCGCTGGCATCTCTCAAGGTACCCGGATTTAAGTCCGGTGACAAACAAGTCGCTATGGCAACCTCACCGGTCGCTGTCCTTGCTTCAAACAGAATCCTCTACCCTATGACAATGGTTCCTGCAGACACAATACCGGAAGAATATGCTGAGTTGCGGGATAGCGGCATATGCGTGATGCAAGAAGCCCCGTACATAATAAATGCGGTCGGAAATGCTAAACAAACATATTCTGACGCTACAAAGGCTAAGAGCGACAAATCTATTGCTGTCATAAAAACAATAGGTGCCATAAATTCTTCTGTTGGTGATTCCAAGGTACTTCCCGCTGTGGTCGCTTACATTATACGAGTAGAGGCGAAAGAGATTAAGAAAAGTGACACGATATTTGGGTTTGACTATAGCAACTCAAATGAATTGACAAAGCAATTACTGCACGAAATGTTGGCGGTTCTTGAAGAGGTAAACTCGGAAAATGTAAATTCTATATTATCCACGCTTACCGGTGACGGTGATCAAAGCGGTGCACTTGAAAGCGTGGTTACAATTATGAAAAATACTAATTCCGGTGAAACTATACGTCAGAATGCAGATCTGTTCTCCGAGACATTGGTCGATATGGGGAAAAGCAATGACCTCAAGCAGATCAACAGTATTGTCAGTCAGATCGGGATACAATATTTAAATAAGTCCGGCATGTCACTTTTCTCAGATGAAACACCGGATGAAAAGAAGAAACAGATGTTTGACACCGTAGCTGACACGATCAATAGATACTATGACGAAATCAGTGTAAATATCGATGCTTTTGATGACGGCGGAAAGACGTATGAACAATGTGTCAATAACCTTTCTCAGGTGATAATTGACGCTACAAAAGATGAAAACTACACTATAACAGAAGACGAAGCAATAATCGTATCAGTAGGACTGATCTCCTATTTTGAAGGCCACGACGAGGTAACAGCTGAGGGACTTATGGAGTACATCGGATTGTCCGACGAGGAGATTGCCCGTATAAATGCCACAGGGATACCATCAGGTAAATAATTAGTTAGTAATAGGATCGTAAATTATTTTCAAAAAGAAGCAGAGACAATGACTGAAAGGTCAAAGTCTCTGCTTATTTATTTTCCTTTATGAGACTATTTTTACAGTGTTCATAATTAATGCTTGAGTTTTTCAAGCTCGGTGTTGAGTGACTCGGCGCTCTTGCCCCATGATTTGCTATACCCCTTGACAGTGGAGGCTATGCGGTTGTTGTTAGATGAGATGATTGAACGGAGCGAGCCGAGCATTGCAAACTTGGCCGAATAGATGAACGCGCCCTCGATCTTGATACTGTGGTATATGAGGTCAAGCATTTCTATAGACTGCTCGTTCTGGAGGTATTTGTAGGAAAGAGCGGTCTTATAGTATGCGGGATAAATGGTTTTATAGCTCTCCTCGGAGAGAACTTCAAGCACGGCACCCATCATGGGCAGGTCGGCTTCGTTCACGGTGGAAACGACACCTATAACGCTGAGCTGATCTTGGACGTGAGTGAAGTAGTCTTGCTGTGCCTCGTCGTATTTCGGCATCGGGACGATACCGTAATCATCTGCGAAGTTATTGGGGGTCAGGAAGTTTTCTATTTGGAAGATCATTGTGGTACACATTGCGGCGTTGCCAGAACTGAAGCATGATATGATCGTTGTGGCATTTGATCCGTCAACAGAACCGCCGGTCGTTCCAACGCAGTAAACCCCCCCATTGTTGAAGATGAGATCCTGAACCGCGGATACGGCATCTGTCAGCTTGTCGGTGTTAATATCGATCGAATAAATGCCGTCATTCAGCTGGAGGAACGGTATATTCAAGGATATCCAGTATGGGTCGGTCGAGGTGTTTGCACCGGTTACAAAGCCGTAAAGGTCTTCGGCATCCTTTTGCGTATCGCCGTTTTTGTCAATGTAAACATTCTTGACCATTTCAGCCTGCTTTGCAATAGTCCACTCACCGCGTTTTACAATATCGTAAAGATCCTCGAGTCCCTGCTCTTCCATGACTCTCTTGTTGTAGAGCGTGATATACATATTGCGGTACATCGATATTGAGTACGCGCCGGAAGCTATGTACTGTTTGGTGCCGTTATTCATGATCCCGTTGAAGCCCTGGGTCCAGTAATACTTGTCAAGGTCGAGGTTTTCGACGGAAAGCAGGTTGTAGAAATCGCCTTCGAGAACATAAGAGGTGTGAGTATATCCGGGCATTGTGGCGATATCATAAGATTTGTCGCCGGATGCAACGGCGTTTCTTATCGCGTTGCCGACGTTGTAAACGCTGTCTGCCGCGGCGATCCGAATATCCAGCTTTACGCCGATACGGTCCTCAATCGCCATATTGCGGGAATATACAGCATCATTTACCGTCTCACCGTTGATACCGGCTGTGGCAAATTCGTCATCGGAGAACGGCTGACCGGTCACGAGCATTCTTATCGTGCGGTTATTGAAATTCAGATCCTCCGGAATATCCGAGATGTAATTCGGGGCGTCGGTCTCCTCCGGGGCGGAGGTTTCTTCAGGCTTTGATTCTCCCGAGTAGGTTGTTGTATCTGCTGGGGGGGTGTTTTCTTCGTCCGGGATCTTGGCACAGCTGACAAATACAATGAGCATGAGAAGTGCCATTACTGCTGTTAAGATTCTGACCTTTTTCATCGTTTGAATACCCTTTCACATAAGCTTTGAAAATAATGTTTATCTGCATTGTACCATATACACACACGTTTGTCAAGCATAAACGGAGCCGTAAAACATATTCAAAAAAAG
>ENA-ORSL01000631-ORSL01000631.1-human-gut-metagenome-genome-assembly--contig:-NODE-631-length-34799-cov-7.076416_pt1 | contig 34799 bp, 33 predicted proteins | sample MGYA00242190_ERZ509157 | MGnify/ENA primary metagenome ERZ509157 (study PRJEB26280, sample SAMEA2338664) | human gut metagenome | biome: human gut; feature: human-associated habitat; material: faeces...
GCAGTCATTAAGATTTTGATTCGCTGCGCGGAGCACCACTGGTTCGCAATGACATTCGTTGTTCGTTTCTGCTCAGCACAATGTGCCGATACCGAGCAGTGCCCTATCGTCTTACAACTACACACCAGTCTGTGCACGCACCGTCCGCGGCAACTCGCCGCAAAAAGAAATGACCCTTGACTGCCATGCCTTGTGATCAGCATGTTGTTTCGCAGCCAAGGGTCATTTCTGTTCACTCTTATTATCTAACATCTTGGTTACCTCCGCATTCTGCAGATTGACGATTTGCTGTGCCTTTCCGTTCCGCCCCAAACCTCAATTCCTTCTTTTCTGTCCCTTTCTGCGGGATGCTCTTATGAGTGGATGCTTTCGGTTCGTCACGCAATCGCCTTGCCGTTCTTCACGCCTTTGGGGTGAATTCTTCTTCCTGTTTTCAGATTCTACACTTCCTACTTACTTTCGTTGTGTCTTTCCTTCGTACTTTCAGAAGAACGGCTGTCTAAGGAAGCTTTCTCTTTTGAGGAGAGGTGCTTTCCTTTTGTGCCTTTATATTAGCATAGGAATTCCCGGTTTGCAAGACGGAATATTGTATAAAATAGCTAATTTCTCTTTGTGCAAAGAGAAGATTTTGGCAATTTATACCATCCCCATCTTGACCTGTTCCCGCTCCTGTGCTAGAATGAAGTTGTTGGGCGGCTCACTGGGAGCCGCCCTTTTTCTGTTCCAGATAGATAAGCAGTACGCCGATGTCCGCCGGGCTGACCCCGGAAATTCGTCCCGCCTGGCCCACGGAAACCGGCCGGATGGTGCTGAGCTTTTCCTGAGCCTCCAGCCGCAGACCGGCGATGGCGCGATAGTCCATGTCCTCAGGGATTTTCCGGGCTTCCTCCCGCTTGAATTCCGCCACCTGCTTTTCCTGCCGAGCCAGGTATCCCGCGTATTTCAGCTGAATTTCCACTTCCTCCGTCACGGCCTTAGAAAGTTCCGGCCGCTGCCGGTCAAAGGGGGCGATGTCCGCGTAACTCACCTGAGGGCGGCGAATCAGATCGGCAAGTCTGGCAGAGCCGGTGACGGGAGCGGAGCCTTTGGCCTCCAGCATGGCGTTCAGCTCTTCGCTGGCGGCTACGCCGCTGCCTTCCAGACGGGCAATTTCCCGGCGCACCCGGTCATACTTTTCCTCCACCGCCCGGAGCTGCTCCTGGGGCACCAGACCGATCTCCGCGCCGATGTGGGTCAGACGCTGGTCGGCATTGTCCTGCCGGTGCAGGAGCCGATACTCCGAACGGCTGGTCATAATCCGGTAAGGCTCCTGGGTACCCTTGGTCACCAGGTCATCGATCAGGGTTCCGATATAGCTGGTATCCCGGGTGAGAATCAGGGGCGGTCTGCCCTGAATTTTCAGAGCGGCGTTGATGCCGGCAATCAGCCCCTGAGCCGCCGCCTCCTCGTAGCCAGAGGTTCCGTTGAACTGTCCCGCACCGTAAAGCCCCGCCACCGCTTTGGTTTCCAGGGTGGGCTTCAGGCCGGTGGGGTCAATGCACTCGTATTCGATGGCATAGGCCGGGCGCATCATTTCCGCGTGCTCCAGGCCGGGAACGGTGCGCAGCATTTGCACCTGCACATCCTCGGGCAGGCTGCTGGAAAAGCCCTGGATGTACATTTCCTCGGTGTCTCTGCCGCAGGGCTCGATGAAAAGCTGATGCCGGGACTTGTCGGCGAAGCGGACGATTTTCGTCTCGATGCTGGGGCAGTACCGGGGGCCAACGCCGGAAATGGTGCCGTCGTACATGGGACTGCGGTAGAGGTTTTCCCGGATGATTCTGTGGGTTTCCTCGTTGGTGTAGGTCAGGTAGCACACCGCCTCGTTGCAGGGCTTACAGGTGGTGCGGAAGGAGAAGGGCTCCACGGTGTCGTCTCCGGGCTGCACTTCCATTTTGGAAAAATCGATGCTCCGCCGGTTCACCCGGGGGGGCGTGCCGGTTTTGAACCGGCGCAGGGACAGGCCCAAGCTCCGCAGATTGTCCGCCAAGCCTACGCTGGGGTGCATTCCGTCCGGGCCCGAGGGAACGACGCTTTCGCCGGTGATCACCGTGCTGTCAAGATAGGTTCCCGTGGCGATGACCACGGCCTTGGCTTCATATTCCGCCCCCAACTGGGTGCGCACCCCGCGCACTGCCCCGTCCTTTGTCAGCACCGCCACGATCTGTGCCTGCTTCAGCTCCAGATTTTCCTGAAGCTCCAGGGTGTGTTTCATGTACTTCTGATATTCCCGCCGGTCTGCCTGGGCCCGAAGAGAGTGGACTGCCGGGCCTTTGCCCCGGTTGAGCATCCGGTACTGGATGCAGCAGTGATCTGCCGCCACACCCATTTCGCCGCCCAGGGCGTCCAGCTCCCGAACCAAGTGACCCTTGCCGGTGCCGCCGATGGCCGGATTGCAGGGCATGTTGCCCACCGCGTCCAGGTTGATGGTGAAAAGAATGGTGTGCAGCCCCAGCCGGGCGGCCGCCAGTGCCGCCTCGATGCCGGCATGGCCCGCGCCGATGACGGCTACGTCGCAGCTTCCTCCGTAATAGGTCATTGCGCTGCCTCCGGAGCCTCCTGGGGCTTTTTCTTCTCCTCCGGCGGCAGCACGAAGGGCTTGCAGATTACCTCGCACCGGTTGATGGGAGTGCCCAGGCCGTAGAATTTCTCCTCGTAGCCCGTCATGATGCCCACAATGCCGTCCTTATGCAGATCCCGGGTCAGGTTTTTGACCTCCAGACCGCAGGCGGCAAATTCCTCCAGAGAGAACTCGAAGAGGGGGGCATTGTCGGTTTTGAAGTGGATTTCCCCGTTTTCCCGAACTACATGACAGTATTTTTCCAGGAAGGTTCGGTAGGTCAGCCGACGCTTGGCGTTTTTCTTCCGGGGCCAGGGGTCAGGGAAGTTGATGAACAGCCGGTCGATCTCCCCGGGGGCGAAAATGTCTTCCATGTTGGCAACGTCCATGTCGATGAAAAACACATTGCTAAGACCCATGGCCTGAGCCTTCTCCATGGCCACCACCATGGCCTCCCGGCATCGCTCCACGGCAATCAGCAGCACCTCCGGGTTTGCCTGGGCGGTTTCGGCGGTGAATTTTCCCTTGCCGCAGCCCACCTCCACCCACAGCTCCCTACAGTCGGGCTTCAGGTTCCGCCAGGTACCCTTGTGAGCGGCAGGATCCCCAATCCGGTAGGCCCCGCACTTTTCCGTCCTGGGCTCCAGATTGCGCATTCTTCTCATTCGCATATCTATTTCCTCCAAAAGGCTTCGTTGTGATTTTCTGAGGAAATATTATACCAGAACCAGGGCATCCAGTCAAATAAAATCCACGTTTTTGCCGGATTTTCATTCCTCCAGCGCCTGACGAAGCTTCTCTAAGGCTCGCTTCTCGATTCGGGATACATAGCTGCGGCTGATGCCGGTGAGCCCCGCCACCTCCCGCTGCCGCTTGGGGCTCTGGCCGTCCAGTCCGTAGCGCAGGACGATCACCTGCCGCTCCTGGGGAGAGAGCACCTGCTCCACCGCTTCCCGGAGCTGCTCTGCCTGTTCCCGACTGCAAATCTGCTCCAGCAGGTCGGTGTCCTCCGCCACCACGTCCATCAGCTCCAGCGGCGCCCCGTCCACCCCGGTGTCGATGTAGTCCGACAGGGATACATCCTGGGCACTCTTCCGTTGAGAACGGAAATACATCAGGATTTCATTTGCTACCATCTCCCCAACGACTTTTAGAAGCGTTGGAGGGTTCATTTTTTCCCAGGCCGCTATTATCCTCCTCAAAATCGCCATAATCGACATCTGCGAAGGCTTCCAGGGGTTCTTCTTCGCCACTTTCGTCGTCCATGTGAGCTAACCTGTCATCCATATCGGGGAATTCAATATCACTTTCATCCGCACCAAACAGAACCACATGTGCATTCACACCGTCCCAAATCACCTTGCGGACAACGGTTCTGATTGCTGCTCTTTTTTCCTCGATGGACATATCATCAATGCTGGTACGGAACATGGACAGCATCTGCCGCAGCAGATCAAACTCAGCATCGGTAAGTGAATTGACATTGACCAAACCTTCCAGCTCATGGATGCGGTTCTCCACATCCCGGTTTATATCGGACAGTTCTTCAATGCGCTTCAAAACACGAGGCTTGGCAATAGAGTCACCAACCATGCTCAAAGAATCAACAAGGCCATTGATGGTTTTTTCGTTCATCTCATGTTCTACCCGAAGTTCCTCCAGCTGCCGCTCATACTGTTCCCGCTTGCCGGTGTAGAACTCACGGCTCTTTGCAAGCTGAGAAATGAAACTGCTGTCATGGTCTGTCAGAGATTTGATTTGCTCAATGATTGCTGCATCTAGGATATTACCATTGGCATTACGGCGGTTGCAGCGTTCCCGCTTGCTCCGCTCTTTCATTTTGCATACATAGGTGTAAATGACTTCACCAGAAGCAGTTTTGCGCTGGGACAGTTTGGGGTACATCCTTTCGCCGCAGGAGCAATACACCAAACCGGTCAACAGGGCTTCATTATTCCGGGGCTTGCGGTATGCCTTGGATTTATTTCTGTCCAGGGATTCCTGCACCTTGATCCACTGCTTAGAGGGAATGAAACCGGGATGCTTACCAATAGCAATAATCCACTCGCTGACCGGAAGAAGCTGTGTAGTTCTTCCCTTTTCCTGGTTCGTGCGGTTGTAGGCCATGATACCGCAGCTTCCGTCAAATGCTTCCTTGGGGAAGAAAATCTCCGCTTCCTTTTCTATGAAGTAGTTGTAGGCATCTTCGTCTGCAATCATATAGACAGGATTCTGCAAGATCGCCTTGATTGCAAAGCGGGTAAAGTCCTTTCCCTGCTTGGTTTTGATTCGCTGCCGCAGCAACTCTGCTTCCACAGCGGTCAAAGAATCCGTTTCTATATAGAGGTCAAAAATCATTTTAGGAATCTCGATTTCCTCAGGAATCGGGATCAGCTTATAAGATTTCCGTTCTTTTCCGTCAATGGTGATCTTACTGACGGAACCGGATTTGAAGCCGGTGGGTGTATTGCCACCCAGCCAACGGCCCGTCTTTGCCAGCTCGTGCATATTATCCCGGATGCGCTCGGCAATAGTTTCCCTCTCCAGCTGGGAGAATACAGAAATGATGAACATCATGGCCCGGCCCATGGGAGTGCTGGTATCAAACTGTTCCTTGATGGACACAAAGGATACATCCAGCTTGGTCAGTTCATCAATCAGCCCCGTAAAATCACTGATATTACGGCTGATTCTGTCCAGGCGATAAACTACAATTGCCTTGAACTTATGCTTACGCACTTCCTCCATCATCCGTTTGAAATCCGGTCTTTGCAGATTACCGCCGGAGAACCCCTCGTCCTCAAAGACAACACAGCGATCCACATATTCCTCTCCAAACATATTGCGGACATACTCTTTGCACAGTTCCACCTGATTGCCGATACTTTCACCCTTGCCAGTGAACTTGGATTTACGGGAGTATATGGCAATCTGTTCTTCATTTCTTCGCATATCTTTTTCCTCCCTCTTGATATGTGATGTTATTTGTACTATTATATCACAGCGCAACTAATGTGTAAACAGGAAGATATCGATGTGGGATGTGGCAAGTGTGTTTGAAGAAGCAGGCAACACTGGAAACTGACAGGCCACACTATCAGTTTCCAAAAAAAGAAAGGCCACCTGGCTGCGCTAACGCTCAGTCAGGTGGTCTTGTTATGCTTATATCACATCGCCAAGATACGCTTCATACAGTTTTTCTAACAAAACCAGGCAACGCAGCCATCGCTGCCATATCGGACGCAGTACAAACCCGGTGGGCGCAACTGCTCTTTATGAGCAGCGGCTGTCCGTTCTGTCCGCCAAAGCAAGGTAGTACCATATTTTCCGCAGATGCTAACATATCCACCAGAGTATCCGGATCCACAAGGGGATAGTCTGCATCCATCAAAAAAATCCAATCGCATTTATCCGCCAGGGAATGAATGCCTAAGGAAATGGATGTACCCTGGTTTTCCGGCTGTGGATTCTGTAGAAAGAATACGCCATACTGGGCAAGCTGCTTTTCCATTTTCTTGTCGGACGGTCCCGTAACCACTGTGATCCGTATCACACCGGTTTTCTGAAGGGTTGCAATCATTCTTTGGGCAACGGTAATCTCGCCTGAGGGCGGCAAGGGATTGGCGTTTTTGCCCGCTGCAATCAAAACAGCGCCGAGCTTCACTATGGTCACCTCCTGTATGTAAAAAGGAGGGATTCCAATGAATCCCTCCCCAATCGATGTTATCCGCAGGGAAGGCCACTGCCAGCATTCACTTCCTCATTTAGGGAAGCTCTGATTAAATCGGCAAGAGCTGGGAGCGAGAGATTTTTCTCTAGCCGAAGGCTTCAAAAGTGGAGGAATACTTTGTGTATTTCCCACTTTTGAAGCTGCACGGATAGGGAAAAAGATCCGCTATCCAGCCGCAGACGATTTATTCAGAGGTTCCTTAGATAACTATATTATATTTCAAAAAGCGGATGCTTCAAGTAACCTGAAACACTTCCGTGCGAAACGGCACGAAAACGAACCAATTTGCACATAGCATCACAGCCGCAGGATGTGCCGTTTTCCCATATACATGGGGCGGTCAGAATGCCGGCACAAAGACGCGTGTACAACTACCTCCAAATCAGCGTATAGCGATGTTACTGCATCGTGGATTCGTGCTTCCAGACCTGGGCACACTGTCCGGGCTTCGATGGTCAAACTTCCGTCCAGAGAAGCACGGTAGTCCACCAGCCCTTCGATCCGGAAGCACGCGCTGTCCAGGTCCTCTATGGAGATTTCACCATCACGGCGGGAAACGGTGTCCAGACGCTTGGTAACACTACCGCAGGGGCAGGGTGGCAGAATCCGGGTGTAGTCGCCGGTTTTATAGCGAATCAGCGGCATGGCATCGGCGCCGATGGTGGTAATTACCAGTTCGCCGTATTCTCCATCGGGCTGCACATTGCCGTTTTCATCGATGATCTCGGCAATAATATGGTTCTCCCGCAGGTGCATCCCCTCCAAAGCCGGACAGGTCACTGCACCACCCAGGCCACACTCCCGACTGCCGTAGTGGGGATAAAGGGGACTCCCCAAAAGGGACTCCAACTCCCCCATGACCCCAGCGGGACAGGCATCCCCGGACACCAGGGCGTGACGGATTGGTAGCCCCGGATACAGCCGCAGAAGGCCCAGCAGTGGCACCGGAAAGCCAATATAGGCCGTGGCACCTGTTTGTTCTATCTGCCGGGCCGCTTCTTCCCAGCATGTCCCAAATCCGCCCCGGATGGGAATGGCCCCCAGGGACTCTACCGCCCTCGCAATCAGATCTCCCAGGCCGAAGGCCCCGGAAAAAGGAAAGGCGATCAGGCATTTTTCCCCGGGTGACAGCATTTCCGAGATACCGGCGGCAAAAAATCCCACGGTATGCTGGCAGTCCCCCTCCGTATAAAACACCCGTTTGGCAGGGCCCGTGGTGCCGGAGGTGGCACCGGAAATCACCCGGCTGACCTGGGCCTGAGAGGTGGCAAGATACCGTCCCGGGTTGTCCGACAGCATCTGGGGGGTGGTAAAGGGCAAACAAGACAGGGCATCCAAAGAAGAGACCTCACGGGGCAGCCCCTGGCTTTTGGGCAGACGGGCCAGGGTTTCATTCAGGCGGCGCAATTGCAGGTCTTGCAGGTTCTCCCGGGTCAAATAGGGGATCCCCTCAACCCTCTCGATCCATTGTTCCAGTTTCGTCCGATTCATAAAAGCAAGTCAGATAGTGGGCGCAGAAAGGTTTGATTTTCCCCTCGGCGTATACGTGGAGGCTGCAACGGTGCAGCCGTTCGATATTCAGATTGCCCGCGTCCTGGAAGACCATGGAAGAAAGGGTCAGACTTCTGTGGCGCAGACAATACAAAAAGGTATCAAAATCCATTTCATCGGAAAGCACCCCCTGGGGGGCCGCTTCCTGGGGATAACGCCGCCAGTGCCGGGCCACATATTCCCGGTTGTGGGAGGCTCCGCACTTTCTCTGGGCGGAGTGGGTGATATTGGAAAGGGGGCGCAGCTTTCCCGTAGGCTCCGCCAGGAAATTGGCGTGAAACCCGCAGAGCGGATGGTCACATTGGGAGGGCATAAAGCTATCCAAGGGAATATTTGCTTGTCTCGAAATATCCGCCATCAGATCATCCAGGGTATACCGGGTTCGGCTTCCCTCCGGGCAGCGGCCAAAATAGGAAACCGGCTGAAAGTGAATGCCCCGAACCCCAGGAACCCTTGTCTTTGCAAAGGCCACCAATTCCCCCAAATTCTCCGTATTGACCCCAGGTACAACCGTTGGCACCAGAGTGACCCCCAGACCCAGGGCTGCACAGACATCCAGCGCACGGATTTTTTCTTCCAGCAAGGGTCTTCCCCGGAGTTTTTCATAAATCTCCTGCCGGGTGCCGTCAAACTGCAAAAATACAATGTCCAGCCCCGCCTTAGCAAGGGCCTTGGCATATTCTACATCCCGGGACAGCCGGAGGCCGTTGGTATTCACCTGAACATAGCTGCACCCCACCTCTTTGGCGTACCGTACCAGTTCCGGCAAATCGTCCCGCAGGGTCGGCTCCCCGCCGGAGAGCTGTAGGAGGGGTTTCCCGCAGAGGGTACGAATGCGGTCAATGGCCTTTTTTATCTGCTCCAAGGGCATGTCCGCCTCCTGCTGGCCGCCGTCCGCAAAGCAGAAAGCACACCGAAGGTCACACCGTTTTGTAACCTCCAGAAGGACGCAGCAGGTGCCGGATTCATGCTCCGGACAAAGGCCACAGTTTTGGGGACACAGGGTTCCCAGTTCCCCCAAAGGCTGGGCGCACCGGGTCCACGTATCAAAATCCACATTGCCCCGCCACACATCCGCCGAAAAGGCCCCATGCTCCGGACACTCCTTGGAAAGGAATACGGAGCCGTCTTCCCGCTGTTCCAGCTGGGCCGGAATATTCTTCAGGCAGACCGGGCATACCGAGCGGGTTGTTCTGGGAAAGGATGCCATTTTTTCACCTCATGCCGAAACATTCTTCTTTAAAAACAAGGTAGCTCAGGTTATACGGCTCACAAAGAGATTCCACCGCCCCGGAGAGAATGGCCTGAACTTCCCCGCTGGGGCAGACGGCAGAACCATTGAGCATCACTGCCAACTCCGTACAGGGGGCGGTAAAGGTTTTGGTCACGGCAATATCCCGGCCAATGCCCAGCAGGTCTACCTTTCCGTAATCCCCTTCCGCAGTCCAGGCCAGCAGTTTCAGGTGGGGAATATCCTGGCCAATGGCGGCCACTTCCCGCTGGACGGTTTGGGCCAAATCCATTAAATAGGCGTTGCCGTCAAAGTCATTGCAGCAGACGGTGGCGTGGTACTGGATATAATACTCGCTGATCCGGCCCATGGCCCGGCCAAAGGCCTCTCCGCCGTAGCCAATATCCGGCCTGTGCATGGAGGCGGACTGCCGGATCATGGCCTGAGAAAGGTCCTCCAAACCAGCACCTGTCAAGGCACTGATGGGAATGACCCTGGCCTGGGGGTAATAGGTTTCCAGCCAGCGACATTCCTGCTGTATTTCCTCCCGGGTCAGAAGATCGCACTTGTTCAGAACGATCAGATCCGCTTCCACCAGTTGGGTATGGAGGATATAGTGGATGTCGCTGTTTCCTGCCCGCAATTGGGCCAATACCTGGGGTTCCGTCAGCACCGTAAAGGGTGCCAACTCATAGCGGCCTGGGTAGTCCCGTTGGAGGGTGTGGTAAACGTGATCCAAGGCCCCCACGCCAAAGCCGGGGATATCGGAAATCACCAGTTCACAGCCCTCCTTGTCAAAGAGGCTGTCCAGACGTTCAACCAGAGTCTCGGTGATGTAGCAGATGCAGCTGCCTGTCAGTTCCGAGGCATTGCAGCCGGAAAGAGCGGCCAGTTTGTGATCTGCCAGACTTTGCTGCCCCAAGTCATTGCTGATCATGGCGGCTTTGCCGTGGTGGGCAGAAAAGAATCTCGTCAGGGCCATCATGGTGGTGGTTTTTCCGGAGCCTAAGAAGCCGCTGAATACCGCAAATTTTTTCATGTGAGAAACCCCGCTCTATCTAATATTTCCATACATTTTTCATAGGTCGCGGCAATGATACCCGGGCAATACCGCACCTTTTTTGCAGGGCTGATGCCCACAATATCCCAGCAGTCTGTCGCCTGAAATTCCTCCTCTGCCCGCCTAACAAACCACTGGGTAAACTCAGCCAAGGCCGTCTTGTGGGCCGGGTGCTCATAGGCGGCCTCCTCCGGCTTTCCTGTAAAGTAGGAGATCATGCAGCAGCCCGCCGGCATACAGCCGCAAATATGGCCGCTGCCGCCAATGCCGCCGTTGAGTCCCTGCATACAGCGGACAAAGCCGGGATTTTCCTCAGAAATGGTTTCCATCAGCAAAATGGCCAATATCTGTCCGCAGGCGTAACCGCAGCGGCTCAACTCTAAAATCCGTTCTTCCAGGTTCATCGGCTCACATCCTTTCGCAAACGAACAGTACATAACTGACGTGCTTTCCCTGGGGCGCACACACATGCTCCTGGGTCCAAAGGGCTTCCAGATAGTACGCCCGCCAGCTGCTTGTCATATCTTCGATATGCCGCACCGCAAACCCCGCTGTGCGGCACTGGTTTAACAGTGCTGTCACGTCCTCGGTCACGTCCGAGAATACCAGTTTGCCGCCGGGGCGCAGGAGCCTTGCCGCCTCCTGAATAGCCCCCGGCACATTGCCGCTGACATAAAAGCTGCACTGGCTGAGAATGCCGTCAAAGGAAGCAGCTTCCCAGGGGGTATGGAGAAAATCGCCGGGTTCTACGTCACTTCCCCGGGGACACAGGTCCAGGCCCTGGGCTTCATATCCAAGCTCCCGCAGGAGCCTGACCCCTTCTCCGTCACCGGCTCCCATATCCAGCCAGCGGCAGCCCTGGGGCAGAAAGGCCAGTTCAATCAGATAGCGGCTGTGTTCCAGGCCGCCGGGATGGCCCTGCATTATTTATCCTCCAGGGCTTTCTCTACGGAAAGCACCTTGCCCAGGGCCAGTTCCTCAGGGACGTAAATAAAGCCGCACTTGGGACACACCGGAAGCTCCACCGGGAAGCCATTGTCCAAGTACATGAACTTTGCCTTTCCCTTTTCCAGCTTGCATTGGCATTTGAGACAGGTGAGCTTTCCCTCCGGGTCGATGGTATAGTAATTTTTATCTGCCATGGCGTTCTCCTTACTCCCGGTTTACAATATTCATCCGGTGGCTGTAGGCTCTATGCACCCGGTACCCGCCCCCAATCGGCTCAAAGCGAACCCAGAACGTCACATTGCCCAGACGAAGGCTGGTCAGGCACAGGCCGGTTTCTCCATCCAAGATGCCCTGGCCGGTTTCCCGCAGATGCCGCAGAACCTGAACCACATCGGATTGGAGGATCATCCGGTCATCCATCATAGACTCCGCCTCCGGGGTGTATTCAATCACAAATTCCGGCTCCATTTCCGGCACCTCCTGGTTCCAAATCTGCTTCATCAGCCCGTATTTTAACTCTAAACGGTTTTTCCGCTTGGCACTGATATCCGGGCAGTTGTCCGCCGGGGTATTATAAACCAACTCCAACAGGTGCATGGACCGGCGGCCCTGACGGGCGAAGCGGTCCCGACAGGCCATGCAGTAGCTTAAATAGGGCAAATCCGACCGCTCCAGGCACTGGACAGTCATTTCATCTGCCACCTCTCGGTTGGCATACTGGGTCAGGCCACCATAGCCGCAGCAAGGGGCCTGATCTCCCTCATAGGGTGTTTGCATCACCTGGCAGCCCAGTTCTTCCGCAATGCGGCGAATGGAATCCTGGGTCTGCCGGTCTCCCCTGGCACCGCAGCCGTCATGGACCGCCACAGGCCCGCAAAACTGCCCATGGGGCGGCAGACCGATTTCTTCCAGGACTTCCCAAATTCCCCGAACCTGTTGACCCTGACCGGTAAGCTGCTTTTTACAGGTGGGGCAGCCCGCAATGACCACCGGATTTCCAAGGCTTTCCAGCTTCTCCCGGAGAAAAGCCACGGTGTCATCGTAAAGCTCATATCGGCCCGCCCAGTCGCAGATGGCACCGCAGCAGCCCAGCATCAGGGCAACGCCCCCTTGCAGGCGGTCACGCAAATCCAGATACGCCGCTTTCACCGCCTGGGGGGCAATGGCGGAGGCCTGGCAGCCGGGGAAAAAGACGTATTTACAGGTTGTAAACCCCGGTTGGGCCAGGGACAAAAAGGCCTCTCCGTTGGAAAAAAGCATGTCCATCAGAGCAAACTCATGGGGGGCCAAGGGCATTTTACCGGTGGTGACCATGTTTCTCCGGGCGATCAGGCAAACCTCTGCCATGTCATAGCCATTGGGACACAAGACGCTGCACTGGCCGCAGAGGGAACAGGCGTTGATGGGCTTGTTCATCATGTGGTCGCCCATAATGATGGAAACATTGTTGTAAATCTCCCGGGTCAGGACCCGGGGGAATTTCTTGTAATGGCGCAAATAGGTGCAGCCCTTGATACATTCCTCACACCGGCACTGGATGCACCGGGCCGCTTCCGCTATGGCTCCTTCCCGGTCTGTACAGGCAATGCGCTTGCTGGGGGCGACACCCTCCAAGGAGGTATAGAGCCTGGTTTCCACGCTGCCCTCCTGGCCCCGGGTGTTGGCGGGGTCCAGCTTTTGGGCCATACGGTCGGCGGAAAGAGCCGCTTTTTTGGCAGCGAAAGCAGCACCAAGAACCCCCTTCCAGGGACCGGTAATGAGATTTCTCTCCCGGCAGACCATCAGCGCTTCTTCTGCATGATCTTCCGGAAAAAGGGCTCTGAAAACGTCAAAGGAGGCACAGATCAGATCGTATTGTTCCGCCTCCTGCCGGAAGCAGTTCTCCGGGTCGGCGTTCCAGAGGAAGCGGACATCCAAGCTGGATACATCCGCCTCTGCCCCCTGGGGAACCTTTGGCAGGACCTGGGTCAGCAAAGCCCCGGCATCGCTCTGGGGAAGATAGAAGGTCACGGGATACATTTTTTTGCTCAGTTCCCCGGCCAAAAACAGGGTAAACAGGTCTGCCCCAAAAATCGCAGCGGTTTTGGTTTTCTTCCGCAGCAGCCCCCTACCCTTTCCGTGGCTGCCGTAGGCTACGGCGGCGGCTTCCAGTTCCCGCAGGGCAATGCCGTCCCCCAGGGAACAGAGCTTGCATTTCCCCTCGCAGGGTGCCTCACACAGGGACGACAGGATATGGGGCAAGGGGGTGATTTTTTCGTAAAGCCGCAGGGCCTTGTCAAAATCCCCCTGGGCAATGGCCTGGGTCACGGCCTTGGCATCCAGCTTCAGCGGACAAGCGGCGCTACAGTAGGCGGGCTGTTCATGGACGCACAGATGCTCCCGGGCTTCCAGTTCCTCTTTGGTAAACATCCGCTTTTGCCGGTAAATATGGGTAGAAGCCCGTTCTTCCAGGATCATGGTATCACCTCCTCAGAAATTGCCAATAGAGAGGCGGTCCCCCGCCTCTCCATTGCAGCACAAAGAATCAAGAATTCAGAACGTGTATTTCCTTAGTTTTGAAGCTCCTTCAGAGCAGCCAGAACCACCTCAGGCAGTGCGGGGACTCGGGTAATCCGGGCACCGGTGGCATTGTAAATGGCGTTCAGGATGGCGGGGTGGGGTGCATCCAGAGGTGCCTCGCCGCAACCGGCGGCACCGTAGGGGCCTTCGGGGCGGTATGTTTCAACATAGTGCAGCTCGATGTCATCGGGAACATCCTTGGGGTAAGGAATGCCGCAGTTTTTCAGGCTGGTGTGCTTGCTCAGGTCATCAAAGTCCTCAGTAAGAGCCAGACCGATGCCCTGGGCCAGACCGCCGTAGAAGTTGCCGTCAACCAGCAGCCGGTTCATAATGGTACCAACGTCTGCCACACAGGTGAACTTTTCAACGGTGACCTTGCCGGTCTGGGTATCCACGCGGACCTCCGGCAGGAACAGGGTGTACATGTATACGGAGAAGGGGTCACCCTGGGCGGTGGCCTGGTCAACGGGATGGTCGGCGCAGTAGGTGGCGACCCACTGGCCCTGTACCTTGGTGTCAATGCCATCGGCTACCATTTCATCATAGGTGCGGTAGGTGCCGTCCTCTTTCCGCATGGCGGTCAGCAGGTTCTCCGCTGCCAGACGGCAGGCATTGCCGGACATGACCTGGCTGCGGGAGCCACCGGCGGGGCCGGAGTTGGGGGTGATCTTGGTGTCGTTCATGACAAGGCGGATCTGCTCCGGACGAATGCCCGCCTGACGCAGGGTCTCATGGGCAGATACCAGCATACCCATATCCGCACCCTGGCCGTGATCCTCCCAGGAGGCGTACATGGTAACGCTGCCATCGGGGTTCAGCTCCGCATAGGCCTGAGAGGAGTCCACGCCATCCAGACCGCAGCCGTAAACACCGGAGGAAACGCCAATGCCGTACTTGAAGCGGCCGTCGGAGGCGGCGTTCTTTTCGGCAACACGCTTCTTGGCGGCTTCATAAAGCGGACGGGCCTGCTTGTACATCTCTTCCAGGCAATAGACATCGGGCTTGTAGCCTGTGGGAATGGTAGAACCCTCGGATTCCTTGTAGCAGTTCAGCTCCCGGATGTCAAAGGGGTCCATGCCCATCTTGGCAGCCAGAACGTCAATGGCGATTTCAGAACCCATAAAGGACTGGGGAGAACCGTAGGCACGGAAAGCGGAACCCCAGGCGTGGTTTGTAAAGACGGTGGTGCTCTTATTACGGATGGTGGGAATATGGTAGCCCGCACCTACGAACTGGCTCAGCCGGTGGGTCAGCAGGTCGCCAAATTCGGAGTAGGGACCGTGGTCCACATAGTTATCGCCCCACAGGCCCAGGAGCTTGCCCTTTTCATCGGCGGCCAGCTTGATGTGCATGAAAGCGGGGCTGCGCTTGCCGGTGTAGGTGATGTTCTGGAACTGGTTGAATACCAGGGACACAGGGCGGCCGGTGATCTTGGCGGCAACGCCCAGAATGGCCTCGTTGGTGGGAGAGAACTTATAGCCGAAGGTACCGCCGGTGTGGTTCTGGACCAGCCGCAGCTTCTCCATGGGAACTCCGATGCCGTCGGCGATCATGGGCATATGCAGATGGATGCCGATGGACTTGGAATGTACGGTGAGCATGCCGTCCTCGTCGATGTATGCGTAGCCGCAGTCGGGCTCTAAGTGCAGGTGGGGCTGGCGGGAGCAGTAGGACTCGATCTCAACCACATTGGGAGCGGCATCGAAGTCGATATCGGGGCCCTTGATACAGTTGGTCTCATAGTAAGCGTTGGGAACACCGGGATGGATCTCGATTGCGTCTTCGGCAATGGCGTCCATGGCGTTCATGTAAGCGGGCAGCAGCTCGATGTCGACCTTGACAGCATCAGCAGCAGCACGGGCATGGGCCTCGGTGTCAGCAGCAACAATGGCAATGGCATCGCCGAACTGGAAGATCTTCTCGTCACACAAAACGGGACGGTCCCAGCCGTCACACTTGTTGTTCAGAGGCAGCATGACCAGGCCGTTGATACGGTTCTTGCCGCCTGCAGCCACGATGTCCTTAGCGGTGATGATCTTGTAAACGCCGGGCATCTTCTCAGCTTCTGCGGTGTCAACACCCTTCAGCAGAGCGTGGGAAACGTTAGCCTGTACCAGAGCCAGGCGCAGGGTGCCTTCGGGCATCTTCAGAGCGTCGTCAGCGCCGAAGTCCCAGGTACCCGTAACCTTCTGGGCAGCGGAAGGACGGACGTACTTGGTGCCGATGATGGAGTCGCCGGTGGGCTTGAAGACCAGGTCTTCCTTGGTGATCTCTCCGCGGTAAACGCGGGCAGCGTCCATAACAGCGTCCACCAGAGGCTTGTAACCGGTGCAGCGGCACAGGTTACGGTTCTTCTGGAACCAGTCACGGACTTCTTCACGGGTGGGAGCATTGTTGTTGTCCAGCAATACCTTTGCGGTCATAATGAAGCCGGGGGAGCAGAAGCCACACTGCGCACAGCCGTGAGCCATCCAGGCGACCTGCAGGGGATGCATATCGGAGATGGTACCGATGCCTTCGATGGTGGTGATCTCAGCGCCGTCCTTGATCTTGCTGAGCTTCATCAGGCAGGAACGGGCGACCTTGCCGTCCACGATGACGTTACAAGCGCCGCAATGGCCTTCGCCACAGCCGATCTTACAACCGGTCAGCAGCAGGCGCTCACGCAGGAAGGTGGCCAGAGTTTCGTTCTCATTGACCATCATGGTGCGCTGAACACCGTTGATAACAAACGTCTTTCTAATCATATTGTTTCCTCCTCAAATTCTTCTAATTTTGGGGATTTACACGTGGGTACCGCAGGGATCTTCATCGGGGCCACCCCCAGTTAAGTCCTGCATACGCTGCATGCCTCTGGCAGAATAAAAAACCAGCTGGGAAATACTGCCGTCCAGGTTCTCTCCCCGAAGCACCAGACCGTTAGCGGTCTCGTAATAGTCAATGGGGAGGGTACGGCGGTATACTTTCCCGGTTGCCTCATCCACTACTTCAACGGTTACCTCTTTTGCAGAAATTTCAAAAACCTTTTCTTCCATGGATGTCACCTTCTGCCTTTATCGCACTTTGGCATGCTTTGCCACACATATATTTTATCAGTACAAACAGGCCAAAAGCAACTTACAAACAATTGTAAGTTACAGAAATAAATATAAGGGGATTATGCACTATGCACAATCCCCTTATATTAAAATTTAAAATTTAATATGTTATTACCAATTTTTCACATACTATTTACAGAGCACCAAGGTTCCTCCTGTATCACACAGGGGAACAGCAGGGAGGGTCTGTCCCAGTTCTGCCTCATACCGGGCTAGCGCTTTTGCCACACCGGGCAGTTTCGGGCTGCCCCAATCGTGGAGAAGCAAATAGCCTCCTTTTGCAAGTCTTGGCCAGAAATACTGCAAACCGGCCAATGTGGTCTCTTCAAAATCCACATCCAGACTCACCAGACAAAACTGCTCCTCCAACCCATTTAAGGATTCCGGGAAGAAGCCGGGCTTTACAATGATATTTTCAGGATTGGGCATGATGGCCAGTACCTTCTCTATGCCCGTATTGGCATGGGCTGCCTGGAAGGATTCGGAAGCGCCTGCATTTTCCCGAAAGCCTTCAAAACTGTCAAAAAGGTACAGTTCCCGCTCCGGTAATAACTGATTGATACACCGGGCAAAGAATCCGCGGTAGACACCCAGTTCCGCTGCGGCACCGGGGACGTTTTCCAATCTGCGGCAAATCAGCTCCAGAGTGGCCAGGCGTACATAGTCATTCTGCAGTTCCCGCTCCGGCAGAACCGCGTCTGCCAATTGTGCCGGGGTCGGCACGATATGCTGCTTTGGCAGCAGTTTTCTCAACAGGTCTTCTCCCAGGATCTCCCCTGCCCTGCAGTTTCGGTTGCGATCCCGAAGCTCGCAGTAATTTTTTAGATACAGGCAGTTTTCACCGGGAATTCCCAATTCGTTACAAGTGCGGGCAACCGCATCCGCATGGCGGGTGGTGATGATCAGAAGATCTGTTTCTTCCAGATGCAATTGGCTGGGCAGGATCACCGATCTGCCTAAAAAGGTATCCCCGCAAGGGAAACTGTCCACAAATGCGCAAATGCGATCCAGCGCCAGCCCCTGCTCCAAAAGCTCTGACGCGCCGCAGCCGGTGCCCCATACATAGATGCCCATACTGTGACCTCCTCCAAAAATCTCCGCTTCATTATATCAAAGTTCCACAAATTTACAAGTTGTTGCTATTTTTAGTTTACAAAGCAAAAAAATATCGATATGATAAGAGCAAAAGGAAGTTATAATTAATTACGATTTGCATTCTAAAACAATTTGTGGAGGGATTTCTATGCAGATCGGTGCATTGATCGTTGCAGCGGGTATGTCTTCCCGTATGGGGGAATTCAAGCCCATGCTCAGTATCGGTTCCATTTCCGTGGCGCAGCGGGTCATTGCCACCCTGCAGCAGGCAGGCGCCACGAAGATCGTCATGGTCACGGGCTACAATGCCACCGTTTTGGAGCGGCACTTAAGCGGAAACGGTATTATTTTCCTGAGAAACGAGCAGTACGAAACTACCCAGATGTTTGACTCGGTGAAAATTGGTCTGCGGTATCTGCAGGATAAATGCGACAAGATCCTCTTCACGCCTGTGGACGTGCCCCTCTTTACTGCCCAGACGGTGAATATTTTGCTGGACTCCGGTGCAGCGCTGGCTTGCCCCATGTGTGAGGGAAAACAGGGACATCCCATCCTCATCGCCAACGAACTGATTCCGGAAATTCTGAATGATTGCGGAGAAATGGGGCTGAAGGGTGCCATGGACCGCTGCACAACGCCCCTGTTGCGAATCGACGTGGATGACCCCGGCACGGTACACGATGCAGACACCCCGGAGGATTTCTCCGCACTGGTAGACTATCACAATTCCCAGTTGGTACGACCGGTGGTCAGCGTTTCCTTAACGAAGGAAAAGCCTTTCTTCGACAGTAAGATCGCCATGTTGCTGACGCTGATCGATGAGACCAAGTCCGTCCGGGCAGCGGGACAGCGGATGCAGCTGAGTTACTCCAGCTGCTGGAATACCATCCGCACCCTGGAAAGCCAACTGAGCTATACCCTCATCGAACGAACCCAGGGCGGCGCCGGCGGCAGCCAGAGCTATTTGACCCCTAAGGGCAAACTGCTGCTGGAGCGGTATCTGGAATACGAAAAGCAGCTGAAAAAGCAGGCAAATGAACTGTATGAAGACTATTTCGGAGGGATCTTCGAATGAAAAAAGTCTATCTCATCCGCCATGCGCTGCCAGACTTTCCCGGAGGCAAACGCATGTGCATTGGCATGACCGATATTCCTTTAGGAGAGCAGGGGTTTTCCCAGTCAGCAAAAATGGCAGCCCACCTTCCCCCTGTCACAGCGGTCTTTTCCAGCCCCCTTTCCCGGGCAGTACAGACAGCACAGGCCATTGGAATGCCCATTACCATTCTGGGCGGTCTGCGGGAAATGTATGCAGGAGAATGGGACGGGCTAACCTTTGATGAGATTCGTCTGAAATATCCTGACTTGTATGCTGCCCGGGCCAATGATTTGACGCTCCCCCTGCCCGGTGCAGAAGACTATGAAACAGGATTTGTCAGGTTTACAGCGGCCATGCAAACAGCTGCGGAAATTTCCGGCGGCGACTTTGCAGTGGTTTCCCACGGAGGTATCATCGCCCAGTTTCTGCAGAAAATCAGCGGAGCCTGGTATAAGCCGGATTATGTGCAGATCATCACACTTTATTATGAAAACGGGACATTTGCTTTACAGGAGGAAAAATAAATGCGGAATATGCTGAAAACCATCAAAGATAAATTGGAGCACGGCCAGTCTCTGGTATTGGTTACCGTTATCGCCTCCTCCGGCGCTACCCCCAGAGGTGCCGGTGCACGTATGCTGATCGGCAAGGAAGGCCGTATCTGCGGTACCATCGGCGGTGGTGCAGTGGAATACCGCTCCGAGCAGATCGCTGCCAAGGTACTGGAGGAGAGAACCTCTTTCGGCCATGATTTCACACTGACCAAAGACGATGTTCAAAACTTAGGCATGATCTGCGGCGGTGCCTGTAATGTATACTTCCACTACCTTCCCGCAGAGGATATCCATACCGTCATGCTTTGTGAGAAAGCAGAAGTTCAATTTCAAAAAGGCAGTGACCTTTGGCTGCTGACAGAAATCGGCGATGGGGGACGGATGGGGCTATATTCTCAGGATTTGGGGCTTTGGGGGATTTCTGCTTCGGAAGAGCTAAAGCTGTCCCGGCATCCGGAACGAATCGGTAGTATTTTTGCCGAACAGATCAACACCTCCGGCAGAGTCCATGTATTCGGCGGCGGTCACGTGGCCCAGGAGCTGGTGCCGGTGCTTGCCCGTGTGGGATTCCGCTGTGTGGTGATGGACGATCGTCCGGAGTTTACCAAGCCGGAGCTGTTCCCCGGCGCGGAGGAAGTGATCTGCGGGGATCTGCGGAAAATCAGCGACTATATGACCATCGGTGGAAACGATTATGTGTGTGTCATGACCCGTGGCCATGCCTACGATACGGTGGTACAGGCCCAGGTTCTGAAATGCCGCCCCGCTTATTGCGGTGTGATTGGTAGTGCCATGAAAGCTGCCGGTGTCCGCAAGACACTGAAGGAAGAATACGGCCTTGTGGAGGAAGAATTGGACTTGGTTACTACTCCCATTGGCCTGAATATCAAAGGTGAGACCCCTGCGGAAATCGCCATTTCCATCGCTGCCCAGATGATCCTGTGCCGGGCAGAACTGAACGGCCTATGAAGCGCAAGCTCTTTTTGACAGGCCCCATTGGCTGCGGCAAAAGCACTGCCATCCTCACCGCCATCGGAGAAAAATTGCCGGCATTCGGGGGCTTTCTGACCAAGCGGTTCCGGGATGAAGATGGTCAAGCCATCGCCTTTTCCCTGGAAAGCCCCAATGGTAAGCAGAAAGCAGAATTCCTGGATTGTCGGGGTTTGGTTCCCGCAATCCATATGGATGTTTTCGAAACCATGGCTCCGGAATTGTTAAAGGGTAAATACCTTATTCTGGATGAGATCGGCGGTCTGGAGCTACTCTGCCCTGCCTTTACGGCTGCGTTGGATACTTTATTGGAACGCCATATTCCAATCATTGGCGTTGTAAAAGGAGAAGGGCCTGCTGGCGTTATGATCCAAAAGCTGGGGCTGACAAAGGAATATGAACTGGCAGCAAACCGTTTTCGTGAAAAGCTGTGCGGCGATCCGGACACCTTAGTATACGATTGCGAAGAATTTGACGAAGAAGCGCTTCGCCTGGCGAAAGCCTGGGTAAAGGAGTATGCCAATGGATAACTTTTTTGATTTGTATGACCTGCTCATCGATGGAATCGACACCGCCGAAACCGTAACCCGTACCTTTATGGGACAGTGCTGGACAGCGGTGGAAACCGAAAAAAGCTTCGGTATGGCTATGACCACTCCTGTGGATACCGCCCCCCGTATGTATGAAAAGGATTTCATCGGTATGCCCTTGGCAGAACTGGCAAAAGCCGCCAAAAGCTGGAATCTAAGGGAAGCCGGCTTCGGTATGGCCGCTGTCAACGCTTACTACAATACACCGAAGCGTTTGGAAGCACTGGGTGCTTATGAGCCTTTCGAGAACTGCTGTACCGACGGTGTTGACCTGCAGGGCAAGCATATCGGTGTGGTGGGGCATTTGAATATGCCAGAGTCCGTGTATCAGCAGGCTTCCTCTGTCCGTATTTTGGAACGTTCTCCCAGAACCGGTGATTATCCCGACTCCGCCTGCGACTGGCTGCTTCCCCAATGCGATGTAGTGATCATAACCGCCAGCACCCTGGTGAACAAGACCCTCCCTCACCTGCTGGAGCTGTGTCAAAACGCCTATACCATTCTGGCCGGTCCCAGCTGTCCCATGTGTCCTGCGCTGCTTAGCCTGGGCATTGACCGGATCGCAGGCCTTGTGGTCACCGATGTGACCGGTATGAAAAACAAGATCCTCAATGAGATTCCCGGCCCACCCTATCCTATGGGTAAACCCTTCCTGCTGAAAAAGGAGAACCTATGAGTCCGATTGAAAAGAAACACCGCCGAACCGTAGTGATTATGGGGTTTGCGCTGATAGTCTGTCTCCTGCTGTCCTTTACTTTGGGACGCTACCCCGTACCCCTGGGAGAGCTTTTGGGAATTCTGGGAAGCAAGTTGGGGCTGCCTGTCGATCCTTTTTGGACAAGCCAGATGGAAGCAGCTGTTTGGAATATCCGCCTTCCCCGGGTGGTTCTAAGTGTATTGGTTGGAGCCTGCCTGGCGGCTGCCGGCGGTGCCTACCAGGGTGTCTTCCAGAACCCTATGGCATCTCCCGACATTCTGGGTGCTTCCGCCGGTGCTGGCTTCGGCGCGGCACTGGCCATTCTTCTGGGCGCTTCCAGTATTGGCATCACTTTGGGTGCCTTTGCTGCAAGCCTTGTGACTGTTGCGCTGGTCTTTACCGTCAGCCGCCACGCCAGAGGTGACCGGGTGCTGGGATTGGTGCTGGCAGGCATCATGATTTCGTCGCTATTCCAGGCTGGAACTTCTTTCCTAAAGCTGGTCGCCGACCCCAACAATCAGCTGCCACAGATCACCTACTGGCTGATGGGCAGTTTAAGTGGTGCCAAATGGGCCGAAATCGGCTTTGTGATTGTTCCAATGCTCTGTGGCCTGATCCCGCTGCTTTTGCTGCGCTGGCGTCTGAATGTGATCACAATGGGTGATGATGAAGCCCGGGCCATGGGTGTGAATCCCCAGCGGATCCGTGTGCTGATCGTCATCTGCTCTACCCTGGTCACAGCTTCCGCTGTGTCCGTCAGCGGAATGATCGGCTGGGTGGGCCTGGTGATCCCCCATATGATGCGCCGACTGGTAGGCTCTGACTACCGTTACTTAATGCCCGCATCCCTTTTGGGCGGCAGTATCTTCCTGCTGATCGTGGACAATGTGTCCCGAAATGTTGCCACATCCGGTATCCCCATTGGTATTCTCACCGCCTTCATCGGAGCCCCGTTCTTCCTGTGGCTCATCACCGGAAAGGGGGATCATTATGAGCATTGAGGTCAAGAACTTAAACTTCTCCTACGGCCACCGCCAGGTACTGCACGATATCAGTTTTTCTGCCCGCAAAGGAGAATTCCTTTCTATTTTAGGCCCTAACGGTGTGGGCAAAAGCACCCTGTTTCGTTGTGTGCTGGGACTTTTATCCGGCTACACCGGGCAGGTTCTGGTGGATGGCATCGATGCCCGTTCTTTTTCTGTCCGGGAATCTGCCCGGCATATTGCCTACATTCCTCAGTCCAGTCATCCAATTTTTAATTACAGTGTGTTTGATATTGTCCTTATGGGCAGAACCAGCGGTCTTTCTACCTTCCGCAGTCCCGGTAAAAAGGATACGGAGAAATGTCGTTGGGCTCTGGAAAAGATCGGTATATCCCATTTGACAGACCGGTGCTTCCATCGGCTTTCCGGCGGTGAGCAGCAACTGGTGCTGATCGCTCGGGCGCTGGTGCAGGATGCCCCCATTCTGATGCAGGACGAGCCAACCGCCAACCTGGACTTCGGCAACCAACTTCTGGTGCTGGAACAGGCAAAGAGCCTGACCCGGGAGGGCTATACCGTTATCCAGACCGCCCACCACCCGGAGCAGAGCTATATGTTCTCCGATCGGATCCTGGCCATCCAGAAAGGCCGGATTCTCACCCAGGGAACGCCTGCCCAGGTTCTCACCGAGCAGACAATGCGCGCGCTGTACGGCGTGGATGTGGAGATTGTCAGTCTCTATCAGGATAAGGCGCGGATCTGCATTCCGCGTAATATAAAGGAGGAAACCAAATGAAAAAGCATCTATTGTCCCTTCTTCTGGCTGTATGCCTGATGATGGCCGTTTTTTCCGGCTGCGGCAGCACCAAGGTGGATGAAGCTGCCGCCGCTCCCGAAACCACGGCAGTTCCTGCGGCAGCCACTGTGGAAACCACTGTTGAGGCTGCCCCCGAAACCCGTGAATTCACCGATTCCACCGGCCGCACTGTGACCATTCCCTATGAAGTAACCAGGATCGCGATTTCCGGCCCCCTGAGCCAGGTGTATATCCTGCCTTTGGCCGGTGACATGCTGGTGGGCGTTTCCAATGCCTTTGCTGAGGACGCTGCGGCCTACCTGCCTGCTTACATCTTTGAGCTGACGGAAATCGGCCAACTCTACGGCGGCAAGGGCGAAATGGATCTGGAAGCCCTGCTGGCAGCGGATCCCGATGTCGTCATCGACATCGGCGACGCCAAGAGCACCATTGTCGAAGACATGAACGCCCTGACCGAGCAGGCCGGCATTCCCTTCGTTCATATTGATGCCACCGTTGCCACCGCTCCCGACGCCTACCGTACGTTGGGCAAGCTGGTAGGCCGGGAAGAAAAGGCTGAAGAGCTGGCCGCCTACTGCCAGAATATTCTGGATATGACTGCTGAGATGATGGAGAAGGTTGACGCTGACGGTGCCCGGAAGACCCTGCTGTACTGTCTTGGCGACGCAGGCGTCAATGTCATTGCCGAAGGCTCCTTCCACGCAGAGACCATCAATACCATGTCCGTCAATCTGGCTGACTTGCCTGACGTCGTTTCCAGCGGTGCCGGCAACGAAGTGGATCTGGAGCAGATTCTGGTCTGGAACCCTGATGTCATCATCTTTGCTCCCGACAGCATCTATGACAGCGTAAGCGGCATGGCCGCCTGGCAGAGTGTCGGTGCCATCGCTGAGGGTAACTACTACAAGGCTCCCTACGGCCCCTACGGCTGGCTGTCTTCTCCTCCCTCTGTCCAGCGTTACCTGGGTCTGCTGTGGCTGGGTGAGCTGCTGTATCCCGATTACGTGGAATATGACCTGCAGGAAGAAGTCACCGAATACTACAAACTGTTCTATGACTGCGACTTGACAGATGCTATGTATCAGGATCTCATAGCAAACGCTATGCCTTGAACTAAGTTTATAAAAGCGGCTCCCGGAGGTGTACTGCCCCCAGTTTGTGAGAACAGCACAAACTGGGGGCAGAGCAAGTTGGAACACATTACTTGTATGCCGCATCGGTTACGGTTTTGTGTGTATTCCCCGTTTCTTTGCCAGCTCGCTTGCCGCCTTGCGGCGGTCATCGGAGTAGGGTGCCGTCAGCCGGATGCTGATCCGGCTCTTGTCGATCTCGAACCGCAGACCGCCTTGACCGTCATCGTCGGTCTGCTTGCACAGTTCCGGGTATTTAGCTGCGTACTTCCGCAGCCGCTTCTTCAGGTTCGTATCGTGGGTATAGACCTCCGCAAAGGGGTCTTTTGCGTTGTAGTACACATCGGTTGTCTTCTGTTTTTTCGTAAGACCTGTTTTCATAGAAATCCTCCTAATTTTCGTAAATTTTTCTCGGCTCTTGAGCCGGGAAAAAGGGCCTGTTTTCCGATGGAAAGGTTCCAAACGATGCGTTGTTCGTTTAAAACTCTCCTATCGGATTTTTCTTGATTTTCCCGGCTCTTGACATTATCTTTCGTAGTCCCGCTTGGGCGGCTTTTTCTGAGGTTCCGGCTGGTGTCTGACGGGCCGCTTTTGCGCCGGCGGTTCCAGCTTTCTTTCGTCCTCCCGGAGCAGATGATCCACATCCTGCTGGGCTTCCATCATGGTGATAGGACTGTACTGCTTCCCATGGGCCTTCTGCAACCGATCTCTTGCATCCTGGGTGTAGGTCTTGCGTAGGCCCTGCCGCTGGACATGAAGTTCGGCCTTATCCATGCTCTCTGCTTCTCCGGTCAGTTCCCGGAACTGAACCAGCGCCGCATCCAACTCGGTTTGGTACTTCGCCTCCGTCTGTTCCAACCGCTGCAGGGAGCTTTCCATGGATGCCACCCACTTTTTCACTTCCTTCATGCCCTCATCATCGGTTTTATCGAAGCGGCTGAGAATCATCGCCTTTTCGCTGTGCAGTTCCTCAATATCCTCGGATAGCTGAGCAATCCGCTTTGCCAGTTCCCTCTGCTTTAGAACATTCAGCGCAGAGGTTGCTTTCTTTTCGTCCAACAGCCCCTTGCGCTCCCGGCTTAGGGTTTTGATCTGACCTACAAGGTCAGAATACTGCCGGAGTATCGGTACCACATCTGCCAGGGTATTTTTGATACTGCGTCGGTTGGCTTTTGTGTGCAGGATCTGATACCGGAAGATCAGCATATTCCGCCGCAAGGTTTCCATAGCCTCCGCAATAGCAGGCACAGTATTTTTGACAGCCTTTGCAATCTTTTCAAAGGCGCTCCGCAGTTCCCGCAGCAGCTTGTTATCTGCCTTAATCTGCCGGTTCAATTCACACCGGTCAGCGATGAAACCCTGCTGTTCCATGGCCCGTGCGGTCACACCCTCATGGATGGTGGGCTGCTCCAGAATGCCACAATCTGCATGGCTGCGGTGATCGATCCGTGCTTCCGCTCCCACCCGTTCCAAATAGCGGTTGGTCACATCTGCCCAGGCAGAACGCCACAGCACCAACTGCTCGTCACTGTTCCACCGGGCGGCGATGGGGTTTTGCCGCCCGAAGCGGGTGCTTTTGGGTGTCTTGGATGCCCGTTCATATCCCGCCGCTTCCGCAGCAGAGGGAGCCATATATTCCTTTTTTCTGCCGATCTTATACTGGTACTGCTTCTCCCATCCTTCCCTTTGGGCCTGCTTGAACTCCGCCCCGGTAAAGCCCATTTCCTCGCCGTCCCGGACACACAGATATTCCTTTTCTGTTTTGTACTGCCACTGTCCGTTTTCAGCCAATGGCCGCACCGTCACCATAATGTGGGCATGGGGGTTATGTCCGTCCGTATCGTGGATGCACACATCGGCGCACATCCCGTCTGCAACGAAATTATCTTGGATAAATTCCGTCAGCAGGCTTTGCCACTCCGCTTTTCCCATCTCAATGGGTAAGGCCACAACGAACTCCCGTGCCAACCGGCTGTCCTTGGTTTTCTCGTTTTCCTCCACGGCATTCCAGAGCGTACCACGGTCAGACCATTCGGCTGGCGCATATTCCGGGAGGAATATCTGCTGCCAGACAAGGCCCTGTTTTCGGGTGTAATCGTGCTGTACACCGTCGTAGTCATTTAGAATTTGGGAACAGCTCATATAGGCCGCAGCCGCTACCGCAGAGCGGCCTGCACCCCGGCTGATAACCTTTGCTTCCAAATGGTAAATCGCCATTCTCGTTTTCCCTCCTTTCATTATTTCTGTTTCTCTTTTCAAAGAGAAAATGACCCTAAGTTCAGCTGAGGGTCATAACCGCAACAAATCTGCCGGTGGCAGGTTTGTGCGGGCAGTTGGTGGAATACCGTAGCTTCAAGCGACGGTATTATGTTCGGTATGTACCGCACACCAACTGCGTGGACAATGACAGCACTTTCGCTTCCAGTGTGGCATTGTCCATAGGCTGTCGCAACAGCCGCAACCCCCTCGGAGAGCGCACGATTTCCAACGGAAATACCACCTCCCCTCCGGGGTGGTGAGTAAGTGCGCCCTTCGGGAAGCCTACGCCCGTTCTCAGCCCCCGTTATTCGTATCTTTCGTACCCAGTCGCTTCTCCAGAATCGCTTTCAGCGCTTCCAGTTCCATGTGCTGTGCCTGGGGAAATACGCTCTCCAAAATCGCACCTTCCTGGATCAGCCGCCGGGTTCTGAGGCTTCGCTCCTTCTTCCGGTTCCGTGCCTCCGCTTCCTCCATGCGGTGCTTCGCTTGAAGCAGCTTCTTTTCCTGCTCTGTCATACCGTCACCCCCTCCAACAGTTGTTTCGCTTTGGTCAAATTTTCCGCCATGTTCAATTTCCGGATATTCTGATCGTTCACCTTGATCGCTGTACACCGTTCCAGTACCCGGTCATAGATTCTCGCCCTTGCAAGGTCTGCCGGATTTTTCAGTTCGTCTACCGTCAGATTGGTGGTCACGATCATGGGAAGCTGGCTGCGGTATCGGCTGTCGATGATGTTGAACACCTGCTCCCGGGCAAACTCCGAATTCCGCTCCACACCCAGGTCGTCGATGATCAGCAATGGGAAAGAATTGAAACTATTGATATATGCGTTCCGATCACCGGAATACATATCGGTCAGTTTGTTTAGGAGTCTTGCAAAGTTGGTCATCATCACCGGCACACCTTGATCCAGCAGCGCATTGGCGATGCAACCTGCAATAAAGCTCTTGCCGCTTCCCACATTCCCCCACAGGAGCAAGCCCATGGAGTTCTTTCGGAACTCGTCCCAGTGCTGAACGAACCGCTTCGCCATATTCATTTGCTTGGGGTTGTAACCCAAATCATTTTCAAAGGTGTGCTTCCGCAGCACCGGGTCGGTCAGTCCCACGCTGCGGTTCTTGGCAACCGTGTCCAGAAACTCCCGGTGCTTTCGCTCTTGCTCCCGCTGTTCATAGGCCGCCGTTTGGCAGGCGCACATACAGCGGGGTTCAAACAGTTTACCGGTCATTTCAAACCGTTTCTGCCGGGGTGTTCGGCACCGGCTGCAATAGGTCAGCTTGCTTTCTTCATCCAGGTACTCGTCCACCCGGAGTTGCACCGACTGAAGGATATTCTCCAAATCCGTGGAGATCGGTTTCATAGGCTATCTCCCTCCTCATAGTCATAATTTCTGTTAGGTTTCTCATTCGTTTTTCTCTGCTTATTACTTGTGGACAGTTTCTTGTCTGTCTGGGGCTTAAAAGTTGTCCATCCGGTGGAACAGTTTTCTGTCTGTACCTGCACATAAATTTTGCTGGGCAGTCCTGCCCCTTGCCGCTTACGGGAAATGAAATTCTTCTGCTCCAGCACCGCCAGAGCATTCTTCACGGTCATTTCACTTTTCCCGCTTGCACTTGCCAAGTCTGCTATCGTGTAGTAGATGAACACATGACCCTGTTCATCTTCCCACCCTTCATTTTTCATGGACAGCCTTGCCCGATCCAAAAGCAGAACATATACCAGCTTCGCTGTTTCGCTTATGTCCATCGTAAGCAAAAATCTGGGGTATGCCATATATGCCGGGATCTGGCTGTCTTTGCGTAACTTCACCGTCATGCGCTCACCACCGTTCTCATAAAAAAGACCTCCTTTGATAGATTCGATGACAGAGTTTCCCCCTGCCCATAAATCGTACCAAAAAGAGGTGGTTTTGACATTGAACGCCAATTGAGCGCAAATTGACAAAAAGAATGAGCGAGATTCCTTTTTACGGAACCTCGCTCTCATTCGTTATACAAGTAGTTTTTGATTTTTCTGTCTGCTGACAAGTGCCGCCTGTCCGATCTCCTTGCGCTTTTCCTCCAAGAGCGTCGGTTCATCTTCAAACACTACTTCAAAGATAGCCATAGCTCGCTGGTGGTGGAGCTGCGCTTGGGCCGCATCGCCCATTACCAGACAAACACTTCCCATTACCTGCTGAATCAAGCCATAATCTAGGCACTGATCAGAATTGCGTTCTTTCACTGTCCTTGCCAACTTCAGCAGTGCAGAATAAGCCCGTTGGGGTTCACCCAAATCGGTAATCAATGCTGCGTAATTGCAGATCTGGGTCACACTGTCATGATAGCCGGTCAAGTTGTAGTCTTCCAGTAGCTGTACACCCTGTTCCATATACAGTTTGGCAAGATCCATGCGTCCGGCTTTGTGGTATAGCGCACCCAAATTGGCGTGTAGATTTGCCGCAAGATGGGCATTGCCGGAATGGACTTCACCCAGAACCTGAATTGCTTCCTCCACCAATTCGATTTGTTTTTTGGCGTTCTTCTCCAATACTGCACGAGCATCCAGCAGGCAGGCACGGTCAGCGGATGTGCCAACGGAATCATCGGACAGGATCGTTGTCATCTCTTCGATGATTGCCTGCATACCCGTTTCATAGCGGTACTTGTCCATATACTGGAACACATTCTCCAGGAACAGCAGATACTTAGCAGTATCGTCCTTGCAGATTGTTGTGATGATGCTTTCAACGGTGTAGAACACTTGCTTGTTATTCATAAAATCCAAACCGTGCATCAGGCTGATCTCCTGCAAGCTGTCCAGCAGCACTGAGCAGCTACAGACAGAGGGTTTCAGTTCCTCCACCGCAACCTCCCGGATCATGGGGTGCAGCAGAATCTCCCGATTGTTCTTAGGGTGAATGAATCCCATCTCCATCAAATCGTTGATAGTATTCATGTTCTTCTGATCCATCCATGCCGCAAACCGTCTGGAGGAAATGCCATTAGCAGGAATGAGGGTCATGCAGCGCATAATCTCCAGTTCACTGCCTGTGAGCTTATACAAGGAAAACAGGCTGTGGATATGGTCATAGTAGGTAGCTTTCTTGTTTCTGCCGTCCTTTGTGGTGCCGATTTTATCGTCCGCATACAGGGCGGCTTTTTCCTTTTGGAGCTTGGTCAGCAGTGCCTTGGGTTTCAGCAGACCGTTTGCCAGCAGTCTCGCTGCCAGCTCCACCGCAAAGGTATGTCCATGGAGTAGAGCAATGATTTCTTTGATCTCGTCCCGCTTTCTCTCTGCTTCCGGGAAGAACTTGCCCACCAGTTCCAACAGGGTATCCGGGTTCAGTTCACCTACCTCCAGCGAAATGTGGTTTTCATATCGGCTGCGGGTGGTGAATAGAATTCTGCAACGGTACTTTAGCATCACATCCAGGAATTGATCCTGAGATGCGGTGACATTGAAATTGTCCACGATCAGCAGGGTATCTTCCCGCAGACTGCGCAGGAACCGGTTATGCCGCTTGAATCGGGCATCGTCACTCTCGTCTGGCATATCGTCTGCAAAGTCCAGATCGATCACAGCCTGCTTCAGATCGCCGGGATAATTTACATAGATGACATTGGTGTATTCCTTGCCATATTGCTTTGTATAAGCCTTGGCAAGCTCACTTTTGCCGATACCGGGAATGCCGTGCAGAAACACCTTACTGTGATCCACCAACAGGGCATGAAGCTGTTTCAACTCCTGCTCCCGCCCAAGGAACCACCGGCAAGGTCTGGGGATGTCGGTATCGAAAATATAGTCCACAACAGCCGGGGAGAGATTGCCCGGTGTCAGAAGCTGCTTCTTCCGCACATCCCGCTTTTCAAAGCGGAGCTGCATCGCAAGGCAGAGGATTTCCATTATGAAAATCGCTTCATCGTTTTCATCCTCAAAAGTATATCCGTCTGTCAGCTCCATCTTCTTTTGCGGGGACACATTGGGAGCCTGCAGCACAAGGTCATACAGTTCTTGGGCTGCCATGGCACTATCGGGCATCATCGGCAGCAGCATATTTTTAATGCGGCTAACCAGCTTCCTTTGATTGAAGCTGTCCTGGTAGAAGCTGATAATATTGGGACTTAGCCTTGCCAAGCCATTGATCCACCGGCAAACCTGTCCCTGGTCAAATTCCATAGCCGTCTGCGGACTGAATCCCATGTCCAAAAATAAGGAATCCAAAAAATCCGCCTGATTGCCAAAGTTTTCATCCGGGATATTCCGCCGCAGCACCGCCATCACCGATGCAAAGTCCAGTCGTTCCATCTTTTCACTCCCTTTTGCTCAATTTCCGCTCAATTGGCGTTCAATGCAACCTGACTGCGTTTCCTCTATAATGAGGGTACAAAGAACCTAAGATGACTCTATTATACAAGCTTCTTCAAGAAATGTGTAAGCAAATCGCGAACATACATTCGATAAGAGGCGACAAGGTTCGACATCTTGGTTTTCCGGCATTCCGGGCAAGCGCCCAAGGAGGTGACCGTTATCCGAAGCATGGCGCCGATCAATCTGATCGTGTATTACCCCAAAACCGAAGAAGGCCAGATAGAACTGGCAAAACGGGTGTCCGATGTCCACGCAGCCGCAGTAACCCAGCGAATCAAATCGCTGAACTGCCCCTCAAGCCAAAAGCTGGAACTTTTGGATGCGGTCATCGAAACCGTGAAAGAAAGAAGCAGGGAACAGACTTGATGGAAAGTCTATTCCCCCCTGCTTCTTATTATTTCCCTTCCAATCTTTTCGCCGTTGCCTCAACAGATTCCAAAAAAGCCTGCTCAACCGGTGTCAGATCACCACAGTGAATGCGCTTGTATTTTTGATATTCCTCTTTTGCTTTTTGCTCAGCCAAAGCATGAGAAACAGAACCGGCATTCTGGAGCACCTCACTGTCCGTCATCCTTAAATAATCATCAAGACGGGCAATCCAGTCCTTCATGTACATGGGCTTCTTACGCATGGCCTGTAGCTCAGCCAAGTCCAAATATGCCGACACTAAACGGTTCAGTGTTCCCAGTTCATCCTCGTTCAAATAGTTTTTCGCTGTCTTTGCTTCTGCAAGTGTAGGACGCTTACCCTTGATTACCGTCATGCCCATCATGGGAAGCAACGCATTGGCTCGTCCACTGACCAATTCCGCAGCCGTCATACCTGTAGCAGCGTAGAGCATCTTATTCTGTACGGTTTTGAAAAACAGAACACTTTCTTCCGCACTGGCAGAATAGTCCACGCTGGTAGCATAAATATCCAGCACCTTTCTCCAGAACACCTTCTCCGAAGAACGAATATCCCGGATTCTTTCCAGCAATTCATCAAAGTAGTTGCCGCCGCCGGATTTCTTTAGCAGATCGTCATTCATGGCGAATCCCTTGATCATATACTCTTTTAGAATCGTATTCGCCCAGATGCGGAACTGGGTGCCACGCAGAGATTTCACACGGTAACCAACAGAGATAATTACATCCAGATTGTAATGATCAACCTGATATGTTTTTCCGTCAGTTGCAGTTGTTGCAAAATTTGCAACAACTGCTTCTCTTGTTAGTTCGCCCTCTGCAAAGATATTTTTAATATGCTTTGAAATTGTAGACTTGTCCCGCTGGAACAATTCTGCCATCTGATCCAGAGAAAGCCAGACTGTTTCATTTTCCATATGAACATCGATTTGGGTTTTACCATCTTCCGTCTGGTAAATTATCAGTTCGGTATTGTTCTCACCCATTGTATGACCTCCACCGCTAATTCGTTAATTTGTTCTAATTATACCATAGTTCACTGTAAAAAGCTACATCTTTTCGTACAGATCATGCTCGTCCCTTAAAATGCCTTTCCCAGCATTTTAAGCTGATAACCTTTCTGCCGCTCTCCCATTCCTGCAAGCAACGGACTGGGATTCCCATTTTTCTCGCAAAAGGTTTCTTGCCCATACCAAAGGATTCCCGGTATGCCCGGATGCGGACAGCTTGTCCATCATAAAGGAAATGATTGAATTCATCCAGGAAGTCCGTCACCGGAACTCCGTAGAACTGCGCCAGCCGATCCACCTTCTCCGGTTCAATATGCTGCGTAAAGCCTTCCTCGATGGCCTTGTAAACACTGTGGGTCATCCCCACCTTGTCTGCCACTTCCACCTGCATGAGTCCCTTGCTGTGTCTGCACCAACGGAGCCTGTCCAGTACATTATCGATCTCCTCATATCTGCGATACCGCTGATTGAACTGGGTCGCCTCCAAAATCTTCCGAGGGGCGCACAGTACAAAACTATGTATGTATAGAGGTGCATACCTCACAATGAAATTCTGCGTCTGGGAAAGGACATACAAATCGCCCGATAACCGGTCCAAAATGCGCCATGCAGACCGTTTGAAGCTTTGGGGTGCAAGGTGCTGACTCTTAAAGTCGCTGGTGTGAGGATAGCATTTTCTACGCATCTGGCAGCATAGGTAGCCAGGCGGGCGCCCTTGGCCGGGTCAAAGGTGGTGATTCCCTTGATGAGCCCGATGGTGCCGATGGAAATCAAGTCCTCCTGCTGAGCCGTCTGGGCGTAGTATTTCTTCATAATGTGCGCCACAAGGCGCAGATTCCGCTCGATGAGGACATTTCTGGCCTCCAGGTCTCCCTGTTGGGCCAGGGCCAGATAGTGCTGCTCCTCCGCCTCGGAAAGTGGCTTCGGAAAGCTGCCGGTGCTCAGTTCCAGAGAATACAGCAGGGTGCTGAGCATCAGCCACACAGCCGATAGCATACGCGTCACCTCCATGGCTACTGTATTCGCCGTTGCTCGTCCGATTTCCTCCCCTCGAAAGAGGCAACCGGCAGCATCCGGGAATTGGATGCTGCCGGTTCACACTTTCGTTCAAAGATAAAGCCATCACTGACGCTTTTGGATTGTTATGGTGTCAGGTTTTCCGCTTACTCCGATGGAAATGAGTGATAGAATATGACGATTTCCGCGTCACTGTCAAATATATCATTTGTGGAAAACTTTGTAGAACCCGCAATTGAAACCTCTTTGACTTCACCATCATCGTGTAGCCACCCCTTTTTCAAGTCACCCATACCATTCGGTACAGGTTGGTTCAATCGCATAAGTGCAGAGACTCGTACCAGTCAAGGATACTGTAGTATCCAGCCTGTGCGAGTATTTCTGTTGAGATTGCTCGCTGCACATGGCCATTTCTGGCAAACTGGAATTTATAAAATCGCCGTTCAAAACAAGGCACATCTTCTTGTGTCAGGTAGTGACTAAAAAAATTTGCTTTTTCCTGTCTAAAGTGCTATAATCGGTATATACCGAAAACAAAAAAAGGGGGGGAAAGCGTCCATGCCAAGACCGCCGCGGTGCCGTCGGATTTGTGGCGCACCACAAGTTGATACCTTCTGTCCCAACAGGAGCGAGGATACCGAGCCGATCCTGCTGACGCTGGACGAGTACGAGGTCATTCGGCTGGTTGACTTGGAGCAGCAAACCCACGAGCGCTGTGCCGCGCAAATGGATATTTCCCGCTCTACCGTGCAGGAGATTTACGAAAGCGCACGGCGCAAGATCGCAGCGTGTCTTGTCCACGGGAAACCGCTGCACATCACCGGGGGAAACTACCGCATCTGCGGAGGACAGGAGGCAGCTCACTGCGGCCGTTGCTGCCGGATGCAGAGAGCCAACATGGAAAAATCAGGCAAAACTTGCAAAGGAGATTCCATTATGAAAATTGCAGTTACCTATGAAAACGGTCAAATCTTTCAGCATTTCGGCCACACCGAACAGTTCAAGCTTTATGAAGCTGCGGACGGCA
>ENA-ORSL01000634-ORSL01000634.1-human-gut-metagenome-genome-assembly--contig:-NODE-634-length-34739-cov-2.805184_pt1 | contig 34739 bp, 17 predicted proteins | sample MGYA00242190_ERZ509157 | MGnify/ENA primary metagenome ERZ509157 (study PRJEB26280, sample SAMEA2338664) | human gut metagenome | biome: human gut; feature: human-associated habitat; material: faeces...
ATCTAAATTGAATGTATTTCTTACGTCCGCCTCTTACGGAAGCAGCGCACTGTTATAAAAACAAACCGCGTGCCAAACTATCTCATGAGGCAGAAAAAACAATAAAAAAAGATTTATCGGAATCAAGAGAGAGTTTTTCTGCTATCTTTGTTCTCGGACAAGTTCATCTGCGACAGTCAGACCTGAAAACTGCCAAAATGGCTGAAAAAATATAAAATGTATGACGAAAATAGCACGACTTCTATTATTTCTTTGCACCTTATCGGTATTCCATATTTCTATAGCACGCCCACGGGTAGCCGTAGTACTAAGCGGAGGCGGTGCAAAAGGTACGGCTCACATCGGGGCACTGAAAGTAATTGAAGAAGCAGGAGTCCCCATCGACATGATTGTAGGTACGAGCATGGGTAGTATCATCGGCGGGTTATATGCCATAGGATATACGACCGAACAGCTCGACAGTATATTCATGGCACAAGACTGGAACACATTGCTTAGCGACAAAGCTTATCGCAACGCGCTTAACCTACAGACCAGAGAACAAAATTCACAATACATCCTCTCCGTCCCCTTCTTTGAAAAACCGCAAGACTTAATCAGCGGAGGAGTCATTAAAGGAAGAAACATCGGGCGTATGTTATGGCAACTCACCGAAGGGTACCACGATTCCATTGATTTTCAAAAAATGCCTATCCCGTTTGCCTGTATTTCCCAAGATTTGGTGACGGGCGAAGAGATCGTATTCCGAAACGGCGTACTGCCCATCGCCATACGTGCCAGCATGTCCATTCCCGGTGCTTTTGCCCCGATATCCATGAACGGCAAACTACTCATCGACGGTGGTATCATCAACAATTACCCGGTAGATGTGGCACGGCAAATGGGAGCAGACATTGTCATAGGGGTGGACGTACAGGATCCGATGAAAAATGCAGAAGAACTTCAAAACAATATCTTCGCACAACTCAACCAACTCATCGACTTGCAAAGAAAAGACCGTTGGGAACAAAATATCGCGCTTTCGGACGTCTATATCAAGGTCGATGTAAAAGGATACAACACAGCCAGTTTCAACACAACAGCCATAGACTCCCTGATGGAACGTGGAGCACAGGCCGCCCGCTCACAGATAGACACCTTACGGGCCATAGGCGGTCGTTTCTCTCCCGACGATTCCATCGTGAGCCGTCCCACTCCTCCTTTCTTCTATATGCACCGCCCGGGAAATATCGAAGCGCGCTATGCAGGAAGCTTGAAAATCCTGATAGGCGATGCGCCCAGAAATTCCATCAATCTGGGACTTAGGTTCGACAACGAAGAACTGGCAGCCTTGCTGTTCAACGGACAAATGCAACTCGGGAAAAAAAGGAATCACCACATCAACCTGACTTTACGTTTAGGAAAGCAAACTTATGGCGACGCGCATTACAATCTCAACTTAGGCAGGGAATGGAACCTTACCACCGGTTATCGTTATACTTACAACGATTTTAATATCTATGAGAAAGGAGAAAGGACGTACGGCATCAGCTTCAATCATCATTTCGGAGAGGTCGGATTCACCAAAAGCTGGAAAAACGTACGTCTCAAGCTGGGAGGAATTTACCAACTCTACAACTACGGCTCCCTCCTCTATCGCTTCGAGGACAGCTCACCGACAGATATTACCAAAGAAAGCTACCTGAAGTTCGGCACACAATACGCCGTCAACACATTGGACGATATTTACTTCCCGACAAAAGGAGCTGAATTCGATATGGAATACTACTATGCCATACCATTAAACGGAAACAAAGCCTTCCACACAGCCGGAATACACTGGAATGCCGCATTCTCTTTCAACTCGCGCTTCACTTTAATGCCCCGGATAGAAGGACGCTATCTGACGACAGAAAACACCGTGGCCGAGATGAATACACTCGGAGGTCAAGAACGGGGCAAATACTTCAGCCAACAAATACCATTCTACGGCATCAATCATTTCGAGATGTCCCATCGTTCTTTGGTCGTAGCGGGAATAGAGGCCCGTCAACGCATCGGAGGAAAGCATTACGTCAGCGGCGTATTCAATATCGCCGCCACATCGGACGACTGGATGCATTTTTTCAAAAACAGCTTCAACGATAACGACCTGTTGGGATACCACATCTTCGGTGGAGCCGTAAAATATGACCTCCGTACCTTTATAGGCCCTATCGGTATTACGATTTGCTTCAGCGACCGAGCCAAGACCGCCGGATACATAAGGGCGGGATTCAATTTCTGAAACCCGCCCTTATGTCCTTCACAGCTTTTTCACTCGGCTTTAAACTCCAAAACTCCACCTTTCATCAAGTCCCGGATGGCAATGAAAGGCGCATCCAGTTTCTTTCCGTTAAAAAGAATGACCGGCAGATGCTTATGTTCTTTCAGACCTTCGGCACGAACTGTCAACACTTTGCCATGCGGCAGTTCCACACGGGCCGACGGGAACCGCGGAATCCCCAACGCATATTCTCCCGACGCCGGAGTCACCGGATAAAAGCCCAACGAACTGAACAGATACCAGGCAGACATCTGTCCGCAGTCGTCATTTCCCGACAGTCCGTCCGCCCCGTTCCTGTAATGGGTATCCAGGATTTCCGGAATACGTTCTTGCGCCTTGTCGAAACGACCGCAATAGTTATATAAATACACATAATGGTGGCCGGGTTCATTGTCATGCCGGTAATGCCCGTTGTCGAACACGTTATCGAGCGCTGCGGCAAAAGACTCGTTACCTCCCATCAAATCTATCAGCCCCTGCACATCCTGCATGACACAAAACTGATAAGTCCAGTTGGCCCCTTCGGTAAACCCTGAATGCTCCCCGGCCCAACAGCCATCGGCATTACGCGCTTGGAAAAGTTTCGTTTTCGGATTATACAAATAGCGGTAATTCTTTGCCCTTCTCATCAAATCTTCATAATCGGTCGTTTTTCCCAAAGCCTTTGCCATTTGGGCAATGCAATAGTCGCTTAAAGCAAATTCCAACGTGCGAGCCACGGATTCATTCGTCCGATCATCCGCCACGTAACCGTTCTTCAAGTAATAAGACAATCCGCCGCGTGCCTCATATCCGCCGTTCCACCATTCTCTGTCCCCCCAACGGTGGAGACTGTCGTCCGTAGGAGGCACGTAGGCATCCTTACGAATCGCTTCATACGCCTTCTCCACGTCATAATCGCGAAAGCCATTGATGTAAGCATCCGCTATTACAGCGTCCGCATGCGTGCCGATCATGATATTCGTATAGGTAGGATTCGGCCATTTGGGTATCCAGCCGCCCTCTTCGTACATCTGTACCAATGCCGTAACCATATCATCCACCCGTTCGGGCGCCATGATTTGCAGCCAAGGGTGTTCAGCCCTGAAAGTATCCCACAAAGAATAAGCATTATAGGAAACGCCCTGATGCACCTTATCGTCAAACGGACTGTAATAACGGCCATATTCCGAAAACTCCCGAGGATACTGCAAGGTACGGAAAAACGCCGTATAGAATATCGTACGGTCTTCTTCGCTCGCCCCCTCCAGGTCTATCTTGGAAAGCTTTTCCTCCCATTCCTTTTTCACTCTTTTCGTCACGGATACAAACGAAGACCTGGCCGGAATCTCTTTCGACAGGTTCACCGCAGCTTGCTCGAAGTCGATAAAAGAACTGCCGATACGTACATCAACCCACGTCGTCCCCGCAGGAAACTCGACATATCCGCCTACCGAACCACCTTCCTCCTGTACAGACTTTCCGCTGACCGCCCCGTCGCGCCATGTGCCGTAACCGGCGAAGTCTTCGGAGAACTTCAACACATAATATCCTTTGAATCCCGGTAAGGCCGGCCCCAAATGGGCATCATGCCTTTCCTTATTATATATATGCACCTCACGCTTGTCGGGATAAATGCGTATGAAGCCTCCTTCGTTTTCCCTCCCGGCCTCCAAATAAAGCAAGGATTTTTCCCCTTTGGGGTAAGTGATATGAAAGAAAGACGCACGTGAAGTCGCTGTCATTTCCGTGGTAATCTCCGAACCGCCGTGTTTTCCCGAAGCGTATGACACCTTATAAAAATAAGGTGTAGCCACTTCTTTCCCATGCTCCAGACGCACCTGCCTGTCCGTCGCCTTGATTTTCAGTTCTCCACTTTGGGGCATCAGGGTCATGAACCCGTAATCTCCCATCCAGATGGCCGGCTGATGCGTCCCCATAAAACCGATTAAGACCGAATCGCAACGGCGATACATCGTATGGGATATACCGTTGAGGCGGGTCGCCGCGCACCACTGCGTCATGGCAAAAGGCGAACCCACGGCCGGAGTCGTCCCCCCGTATTCCGTCTCGTGGCTACCATCCGTACCAATCATCATAGACACTTCGTCCACATGGGATTTAGCTGTTTTTGCGGCTTTGCCCGACATGACAAAAGGACACGAAGCCACACTCATCAATAAAAATAAAGTTCGTAATACTCTCATGTTATCAAAAATTTGGTTAGGGTTGTCTTACAAATAAACGGAAAAGAACAGCCCTGCGGCCATTCTTTTCGTTTATAAAAAAGGATATTGTCACGGATTGGCATTGGCATCCTGCAAGGCTGCCGCAATCAGTCCTTCCACTTCGTCACAGAGTTCGGGGTTGTCTTTCAACATATTTTTCACGGCATCCCTTCCCTGTCCTATCTTCGTATCGTTGTAACTGTACCAGGAACCGCTCTTCTTCAGAATGCCCAGTTCCGTACCCAAGTCTACGATTTCGCCGATTTTAGAGATACCTTCTCCAAAGGTGATTTCAAATTCAGCCTTACGGAAAGGAGGCGCCACCTTGTTCTTCACCACTTTCACGCGTACCTGATTACCGACCACCTCGTCGCCGTCCTTGATACTCGTCACGCGACGGATGTCCAGACGCACGCTGGCGTAAAATTTCAAAGCGTTACCACCGGTCGTCGTCTCCGGATTGCCGAACATCACACCGATTTTCTCACGCAACTGGTTGATGAAAATACAAGTGGTGTTCGTCTTGTTGATTGTGGAAGTCAGTTTACGCAAAGCCTGACTCATCAGGCGGGCCTGCAAACCGACTTTATTGTCCCCCATATCGCCCTCGATCTCAGCCTTCGGTGTCAAGGCAGCCACGGAGTCTATCACGATAATGTCGATAGCCGACGAACGGATCAACTGGTCAGCTATTTCCAATGCCTGCTCCCCGTTGTCCGGTTGGGAAATCCACAAATTGTCCACGTCTACGCCCAACTTGGCGGCATAAAAGCGGTCGAAAGCGTGCTCCGCATCGATAAACGCGGCTATCCCGCCGGCTTTCTGCGCCTCGGCAATGGCATGGATGGCCAAGGTCGTTTTACCGGAACTCTCCGGACCGTAAATCTCTATGATACGTCCGCGCGGGTATCCCCCCACGCCCAAAGCGGCATTCAACGCGATGGAACCCGTAGGAATCACATCCACCTGTTCCACGTGGTCGTCACCCAGTTTCATGATAGAACCCTTTCCGAAGTTCTTCTCTATCTTGTCCATCGCCGCTTGCAGGGCTTTCAGCTTCTCCGTATTCGGTCCGCCGCCCCCAGTGGTTTCTTCTTCTTTCTTTGCCATAATCTTTTTTATAATCAAATCATCTATGTTTCAGCTCCCGGCAGCACCCCGACAAGAGATGCTATCCGGGATATACTGCATTAAAGTTCAAGGTCGCCATTGAACACTTCGTGCCAGGGAAGCCCGTCCTTGTTCAACTCCTCCATGAACGGATCCGGGTCGAACTCTTCCACATTCCACACACCGGGCTTCTTCCAGATGCCTTTCAGGAACATCATGGCTCCTATCATGGCCGGCACGCCCGTCGTATAGCTAACCCCCTGCATGCCGGTCTCCAGATAAGCGGCATGATGGCTGCAATTATTGTACACGTAATAAGTCAGCTCTTTTCCGTCCTTCACCCCACGGATACGACAGCCGATACTGGTCTCGCCTTCGTAGTTTTCACCCAAATCCTGTGGGTTGGGCAACACGGCCTTGAGGAACTGCAACGGAACTATTTTCACCCCATTGTAATCCACCTCGTCTATGCGTGCCATACCGATATTCTGAATCACGCGCAGATGCGTAAGGTATTCCTGTCCGAAAGTCATCCAGAAGCGGGCACGCTTGATGGTCGGGAAGTTCTTCACCAGCGATTCGAGCTCTTCGTGGAACAACAGATAAGAGTCGCGCGGACCGATGTTCGGATACGTCAAGTCCTTATGGATTTCCATAGGCTTCGTCTCCACCCACTGTCCGTTCTCGTAATAACGTCCGTTCTGAGTAATTTCGCGGATGTTGATTTCCGGATTGAAGTTTGTGGCAAAAGCCTTATGATGATTTCCCGCATTGCAGTCCACGATGTCCAGGTAATGGATTTCATCGAAATAATGTTTGGCCGCGTATGCCGTATACACACCGGAAACGCCCGGGTCGAAACCGCAGCCCAGAATGGCGGTCAGTCCGGCTTCCTCGAAACGTTTCTTGTAGGCCCACTGCCAACTGTATTCAAAATGAGCCACGTCCTTCGGCTCGTAGTTTGCCGTATCCAGATAATTGCATCCGGTTTGCAGGCAAGCTTCCATAATGGTCAAGTCCTGATAAGGCAAGGCCAGATTCATCACCATGTCCGGTTTGTAACCGTTCAGCAGTTCCACCAACTCTTCCACGTTGTCGGCGTCCACCTGTGCCGTTTGGATAGACGGGTTCCCGATGGCCTTCACGATAGCGTCACACTTGGCCTTCGTACGGCTGGCAATCATGATTTCGTCAAACACTTCCGGATGCTGGGCCACTTTGTGCGCTGCTACCGTGGCCACACCGCCGGCACCGATAATTAAAACTTTTCCCATTTTTTTGAATTCGGTATTATAATTAAATATGTATAGGATGCAAAGTTAATGACTTTTTCCAAGAAGGAAAGAAAAAGCCTGTTTTTTTGATTTTTATTTGAATTAGATAATTTGCTCACGCTCGGCAGACTCGAACAAGTTCGGTCTGTTCTCGCTTAATCGCAAATTTCGTCTCCTCTGATGCCCAACGCATTCATCAATGAGTAACCGAGAATTTCCTGACGGAATCCTCTCCCCGCCTGAGGTTCCATGGCCAGCAACGTGATGTCCTTGCCTTCGGTCCGGCCCAAAATCTCGCGTACTCGAAGACCGTATTTCTCCACGTCCGGCACGATGACCAGTCGTTTGATGCCTTTCTCGTCGGCCAATGCCTCGAGCGACTGCAAATAGAGGGCGTCTCCGTCCACCAAGTTCTCCACCTGTACGGAACTCAACTTGAATTCTCCCAAATGTCCGTCGCAAAACGCCTTGCCGTCAAGCTCGGCCTCGAAGTCCGAGGGGGTAAAGTTGTCTAAGGCTTTCCGCCCCTTGCCGTGGATAAACACGACCTGTATGTCGTTCTTTCCCTCTCCGACTCCCCCGTCCAAAGCCGCGCAAACCAGCCATTGCGCCAGGTCGGCCTTAGGAATCGGACGGTTCAGCATCCGTTCGAAATTCACGATTAAATTGAATGCCACGGCATCCACGTAATCCGCATCCACCAGTATGACATTCTCACTCCATTTCGTTTTTTCCATTTTATGTAGTACTGTTTTCCGTTCACAAAGATACAAAAAAACAAAAGCAGAGCAGCGCATGAAACGAGAATCTGTTGTCACCAACTGCGTCTTTTTGCTTTCAAAATGACAGCAAAAAGGTCATGCAGGCTAGTGGAAAAACCTTTTTACAGCGTAGTTTCAGATGTTTTCGAGGCATCCTTAAATACAATTTTTCACGTTTAAGGTTCGTTTTTTAATCTTTTTAAGCCGAAACGCGTTTCAATCTCAAGAGATTGATTTTCCGTTCGGCTGAAAAAACATTTTTTTTCTCCGCTTGTCGGCCGGAGGAGGTCTGCATCGGGAGGCGAAATGTACCTGAAAACGACGTAAGGACAAGCTTTTCCGGCTTGATTTTTTGCTATTTGAAGCCTTTCCGTTTGCCAAAGGCTGATGTCAAAATGCCATGTCTATCCGATTTGTACTATCACGCCCGGCACTCTCCTGCGCAGAACCTCGCAGCCCGGCCTTCCGGATGTTGCCGGAAAGCTCCTTATGGACGACAGACTGTCTTCCCGCCGCCCCGCGAGAATCACGTATTTCCGCAGACTTCCGCACGGGGACGCAAATAACGGATTCTCATGAAGATTTGACTTTTTGACAAAGACGCTTGCCCCTTATATGAAAGCCCACCTGCCAAAGCCGTCAGTCCGCGAAGCATCCGGCCTGCCATTTTTTTCATGTGTTATGACATTTTGTCAGACTATTCCTTATGGCAAACATTTTGATGCAGGATAAGTGTGGCTCGAAAACGCCACACTGAAACACAGAAAAATAAACAATTAAATATAGAAAGGAAACAACCATGACTTTTGACAAATTTACCATCAAGGCCCAAGAGGCCATTCAGGAAGCCGTCAACCTTGTACAGGCAAGGGGACAGCAAGCCATCGAACCGGAGCACTTGTTGGCCGGTATCCTCAAGGTGGGGGAAAACGTCACGAATTTCCTCTTTCAGAAACTGGGCGTCAACAGCAGGCAAATCGAACAGATACTGGAAAGCCAGATCGCTTCGCTGCCAAAGGTGCAGGGGGGCGAACCCTACCTGAGCCGCGAAAGCAACGAAGTGCTGACACGGGCACAGGATTACGCTTCCAAGGGCGGCGACGAGTTCGTCTCGCTCGAACCGATGCTTTTGGCTTTGCTGACCGTGAAAAGTACGGTCTCCAGAATCCTGAAAGACGCAGGCATCACTGAACAGGAACTGGCATCTGCCGTCAACGAACTGCGTAAAGGAGAAAAAGTGACTTCCCAAAACAGTGAAGACACTTATCAGGCGCTCAACAAGTACGCCAAGAATCTCATCGAGGAAGCGCGGAGCGGAAAGCTCGACCCGGTCATCGGACGGGATGAAGAGATACGGCGCGTGCTGCAAATCCTGAGCCGACGTACGAAGAACAACCCCATATTAATCGGCGAACCGGGTACGGGTAAGACGGCCATCGTGGAAGGACTGGCCCATCGTATCCTGCGGGGCGACGTACCGGAGAACCTGAAAGACAAACAGCTCTACTCCCTCGACATGGGCGCGCTTATCGCCGGTGCCAAATACAAAGGAGAGTTTGAGGAACGTCTGAAATCCGTCATCAACGAAGTGACGAAAAGCGAAGGGCGCATCATCCTCTTCATCGACGAAATCCACACGTTGGTGGGCGCGGGAAAAGGCGAGGGTGCCATGGATGCCGCCAACATCCTGAAGCCTGCCTTGGCACGGGGCGAGCTGAGAAGCATCGGTGCCACCACGTTGGACGAATACCAGAAGTACTTTGAAAAGGACAAGGCACTGGAACGCCGTTTCCAGACGGTCATGGTCAACGAGCCGGACACGCTCAGCACCATTTCCATCCTGAGGGGACTGAAGGAAAGATATGAGAACCACCACAAGGTGCGTATCCAAGACGATGCCATCATCGCCGCCGTGGAACTTTCCAACCGCTATATCACCGACCGTTTCCTCCCGGACAAGGCCATCGACCTGATGGACGAGGCGGCAGCCAAACTGCGCATGGAGCGTGACTCCGTACCGGAAGAACTGGACGAAATCGAACGCCGGTTGAAACAGTTGGAAATCGAGCGCGAGGCCATCAAACGGGAAAACGACCAACCCAAACTGGAACAACTGAGCAAGGAGATTGCCGAACTGAAAGAACAGGAAAGCAGCTACAAGGCCAAATGGGAGGCCGAACGCGGACTGGTGAACAAAATCCAGCAGAACAAACAGCAAATCGAGCAGTTGAAGTTCGAGGCCGAACGGGCCGAACGCGAAGGCGACTATGGCAAGGTGGCCGAAATCCGCTACGGCAAGCTCAAGGCATTGGAGGACGAAATCAACCGGATACAAGGCCAGTTGAAGGACACGCAGGGCGGAGACGCGATGATTAAAGAGGAGGTGACCTCGGAAGACATCGCCGATGTGGTAAGCCGTTGGACGGGCATTCCCGTGAGCAAGATGCTGCAAAGCGAGCGCGAGAAACTGCTCCATCTGGAAGAGGAACTCCACAAACGGGTCATCGGGCAGGACGAGGCCATACAGGCCGTGAGCGATGCCGTGCGGCGCAGCCGTGCGGGACTGCAAGACCCGAAACGTCCCATCGGTTCGTTCATCTTCTTGGGAACGACCGGTGTAGGCAAGACCGAGCTGGCCAAGGCTTTGGCCGAATACCTCTTCGACGACGAGACGCTGATGACGCGTATCGACATGTCGGAATATCAGGAGAAATTCAGCGTAAGCCGGTTGATCGGTGCGCCTCCGGGATACGTAGGATACGATGAGGGCGGACAACTCACGGAGGCCGTACGCCGCAAACCTTACTCGGTAGTTCTGTTCGATGAAATAGAAAAGGCGCATCCGGACGTATTCAACATCCTCTTGCAAGTGCTCGACGACGGCCGTCTGACCGACAACAAGGGACGCGTGGTGAACTTCAAGAACACCATCATCATCATGACGAGCAACCTGGGGAGCGGTTACATCCAAAGCCAGTTCGAGAAACTGACGCCGCAGACCGGCATACAAGCCCGCGAAGCCCTCATCGAGGAGACGAAAAAAGAGGTGCTCGGCATGCTGAAGAAGACCATCCGTCCGGAGTTCCTGAACCGTATCGACGAGACCATCATGTTCTTGCCGCTCACGCAGGAGCAAATCAAACAGGTGGTGCGCCTGCAAATCAACGGTATCACCCAGATGCTGGAGGGCAACGGCGTGACCTTGCAACTGACCGATGCCGCCCTGGACTTCCTGGCCGATGCGGGTTACGATCCCGAGTTCGGTGCCCGTCCGGTCAAACGGGCCATCCAGCGTTACCTGCTGAACGACTTGTCGAAGACCATGCTGGCACAGCATATCGACCGGACGAAACCCATCATCGTGGATGCGGACGGAAACGGATTGGTGTTCAGAAACTAAGCATAAACAAAGAGCGGGAATGTGAAACCACACATTCCCGCTCTTTTTGTTCGTATTTCATAATATCCTTACTTTCAAGTATCCATACGTCCATCTCTCCGCCAGTATGGGCTTATAAAACAATCAAGAAATAATGCAATACCTAAAAACAGGTATTTACTCAATCCGCAAATTACTGATTTTTAACGATTGCAAAAGTCTCTGTCCAAGCCGTATCTTTGCATTCGCAAAACAAACCTCCTAAACTCATAAAAATTGAAAACGGTAATCAGATTGTTAAGCCTTACATTGGCATTTATTGCAGGAACAAACCACCTCTCAGGACAAGCCCGGAAACAGGCTATGGTCTCAGGCAAGGTGATCTCCACTTCGAACGAAATCATGGACTTTGCTACCGTACAAGTCAAAGGGACTTCTATCGGAACACGCCCTAACGAAAAAGGGATCTATCATCTGAAAGTCGATGCGGGAAAACATACATTGGTGTTTAAGGCTATGGGGTACGCCACGGTGGAACGTACCGTCACTCTCCAGGCCGGCGAACGCCAAAAGTTGAATGTCAAAATGCACCAAAAAGATATGGAACTGGCCGAAGTGAAAGTGGAAGCCAGCCACGTGGGCCGCATCAACAAATCGGCATTCAACGCTGTGGCCGTAGACTTGAAAGGCATGGCCGGACTGAATAAGAACCTGGCCGAAGTGCTGACCACCGTTCCGGGCGTCAAGCTGCGCGAGACGGGCGGAATGGGTTCGGACATGCAACTCATGCTCGACGGTTTTACGGGTAAACACGTCAAGGTCTTTATCGACGGCGTACCGTAGGAAGGAGCCGGAACAGCCCTCAATCTGAACAACCTGCCGGTGAACTTCGCCGAACGCATCGAGGTCTACCGCGGAGTGGTTCCCGTCGGTTTCGGTACCGATGCCTTGGGCGGGGTCATCAATATCGTCACCAACCAAAGGAAACTCGGTTGGTTTGCCGATGCCTCTTATTCTTACGGCTCGTTCAACACCCACAAATCTTTCGTCAACTTCGGACAGTCGTTCAAGAACGGTCTGCTGTATGAAATCAACGCTTTCCAGAATTTCTCGGACAACAACTATTACATTGACTACTACGTTACGGAATTCAGTGACGACGGTATTTCGGAGAACACTGACAAGACAAAGATTTACCACATGAAACGTTTCAACGACCGTTTCCACAACGAAGCCGTGAGCGGCAAAATCGGGGTGGCCGACAAGAAATGGGCCGACCGCCTGATGCTGGGCTTTACCTACACCCACTTTTATAAGGAGATACAAAACGGAGTGTTGCAGAAAGTCGTATTCGGAGAAAAACACCGTCATGGCTTCTCGTTCATTCCCTCTTTGGAATACCGCAAACGCAACTTGTGGGTCGAGGGACTCGATGTCATGGCCAATGTCAACTACAACCACAACATCACCCACAACATAGATACGGCATCTTACAAATACAACTGGTTGGGACAACGGAAATATACCGGTGTGCCCGGGGAGCAATCCAACCAGAACAACGAGGCCAAGAACAAGAACTGGAACGGTACGCTCACGGCCAACTATCGCATCGGCCACGCCCATCTGGTCACGCTCAACCATGTGCTGAGCACTTTTGAACGTACCACCCGTTCGTACGTCGCAGGAAGTTCGCGCCTCTCGGACTTCAGCATCCCCAAGCGTTCCCGCAAGAACGTCACCGGACTGTCTTACCGCTTCATGCCCACAGAGAAATGGAACGCCACGGTGTTCGGCAAGTATTACAACCAATACAACGAAGGCCCCGTATCCCAAAGCGACGACGGTATCGGCAACTACATACAGATGTCGCAAAAAACGAGTGCTTTCGGCTATGGAGCGGCAGGAACTTACTTCATCCTGAAAAACCTGCAGGCCAAACTGTCATACGAGAAAGCTTACCGCCTGCCCTCGACCGACGAACTTTTCGGTGACGAAGACCTGGAAGCCGGACGGGCGAATCTGCGTCCCGAAAAAAGCGACAATGTCAACTTCAATCTCGGATACACCCCACGATTCGGTAAGCACGGACTGTACATGGAAGGAAGCCTCATCTACCGCGACACGAAGGATTACATCCGTCGCGGATTGGACAACGTGGGCGGTATGGACTTCGGATTCTACGAGAACCACGGACGGGTCAAAACCAAAGGATACAACGTCTCCTTGCGTTACAGCTATGCGAACTGGTTCAGCCTGGGCGGAACATTCAACAGCATGGATGCCATCGACCGTGAGAAACGACTGGCCGAAGGCACACAACAGGCTTCGCTGACCTACGGACAGCGCATCCCCAACCAGCCCTACCGCTACGCCAACTTCGACGCATCATTCTATTGGCATGACTTGTTCGGCAAAGGTAACATGCTCTCGCTCACTTACGACAGCTACTACCAGCACGAGTTCCCCCTGTACTGGGAAGACTTCGGAGACCCGGACACCAAAGCACGCGTCCCCGAACAGTTCTCCCACAACCTCACGCTGAATTACAGTGTGGCCAAGGGACGTTACAACTTTTCGCTCGAATGCCGTAACCTGACGGACGAAAAGCTTTACGACAATTACAGTCTGCAAAAGGCCGGACGGGCTTTCTATGGAAAGGTAAGGGTTTACTTCGGGAAATAAACAGCATCATTCACTCAATAAATAATTAAAAACATGGAAAAAAGATTCTTTACTTGGGCGCTTGCTGCCGCCCTCTGCGCCGGCGGCGCATTGACTTCATGCAGCGATGACGACACGACTCCCGGCGGAGGTAACGGTAATGACGGCACCACAACTCCGGGTACAAGCAAATACGTCATTGCAGCCAAGGCCGACGAAGGTACTTATCTCGTCACCAGCGAATCACTCGACGAAGGTACTGTAAGCGTATTAGGCAATGGTACGGAAGCTATCGGTGCATCCTACTGGGTATTTTACGGACAGGACTATCTTTTCGGACTGCAATACAATGACGGAAATGCGGGCACCGGAGCCTCTTATGTCCTGAACGCCACAACCGGAAAAGTAAAAGAAGCACGTGAATATACGTTCAACCGTGTAACGACATACGGCACATGGGGCGACAACGTCATTACCTCTTCCACCAATGACGGCTCGCAGGAAAAAGATGCCCAAGGTAATTATGCCAAATATTTGCAGTTCAACTACCTGAATGTCCATTCCGGCAACACGACAACCGGTAAGCGTATTGCAGAGAACTTCCTCGGCAACGGCGAGATTGTCAGCTTTGCCGGTTTCGTGGAAGCCAACGGCAAACTTTATACATCCGTAGTTCCGATGGGCATGAGCCACTATGGTGTGAACACCTTCCCTGAAAAGGTCACGGACCAGGCACTCATAGCAACCCAAGACGGTGGACAAGGCTCTGGAAGTTACACAGCCGGACAAATCCCTTCTACCCAATATCCAGACAAGGCTTTCATAGCTATTTACAGCGGAGACAGCTTCAACGATACTCCTATTATAGTAGAAACCGATTCGATCGGCTTTGCTTGCGGACGCAACCGTTCGCAATATTACCAGACTATCTGGGCAGCCGACAACGGTGACCTCTATGTATTCTCTCCGGGCTACGGACGTACTGCCACCTCTTCTGCCGACCTGAAGAAAGTCACAGGCCAACTGCCTTCGGGCGTTGTCCGCATCAAGGCCGGCCAGACCACTTTCGACCCGGGTTATTATTATAACCTTGAGGAGCAAGGCACCGGACATCCGATGTTCCGTTGCTGGCATATCACGGCCGACTATTTCTTACTTCAGATGTACAGCGAAGGAACGATGAGCGGCAAGAATGCACCGACCAAAGAATTGGCCGTATTCAAGGGCGAAAGCGGCACGCTGACCCAAGTAACCGAGGGATTGCCGGCCCAAGGCAAGATTTCTTCTTTCGGTATTCCGTTCAGCGACAATGGCGTGGCTTACATTCCGGTCACGACTACAGACGGCGATGCTCCGGCACTCTACAAGATAGACCCGGCTACGGCTAAAGCTACCAAAGGGTTGACCATCATTACCAACAACAGCGTGTCGGCCATCGGCAAACTGTCTGCTACGAACTAATTTTGGGATATGAGAAAAGCATTCGCCAAGATTCATCTTTGGTTTTCCATTCCATTCGGCATCATTATCAGCGTCGTCTGCCTTTCGGGGGCGGCGCTGGTATTTGAGCAGGATATCACCCGTGCCCTGAATCCCGGTTTTTATCGGGTCGAAGTAGAGGATGGAGCAAAGCCGCTCACGCCTTCCGAACTGGTCACGAAGCTCCGCACGCAACTCCCGGACTCATTGCGGATTTCCGGCCTGCAAATGTCGGGCGACCCGGAAGAAGCCTGGATGGTCAGCTTTGAGCACTTAAACCGCAAAACGCTAAGCGTAAACCCTTACACCGGCGAGATAAACGGATGGAACAAAAGCTATCCTTTCTTTCAGACCATGCGCAAACTTCATCGCTGGCTGATGGATGTTCCGCCTCGGAAAGGAGACAAGACCGTGGGTAAAACTATTGTCGGTGTCACTACGCTGGTCTTCGTTGCGATACTCATCAGTGGTGTGGTGATTTGGATACCGCGGACCAAAAAGGCTTTGAAAAACCGCCTTCAGGTATCCTGTAACAAAGGATGGCGGCGTTTCTGTTACGACAGTCACGTATCGCTCGGTTTCTACACCACGCTATTCCTACTCGTCATGGCGCTGACCGGACTTACCTGGTCGTTCACTTGGTACCGCACTGCCGCCTATTCTCTTTTCGGTGGCACCGCGCCAAAAGTGGAAAATACGCCTCGACCGGAATATCGGCAAAAGGGACGGAAAGATGCCGCAAAACAGCCCCGTCCGAACGGACAGCGGCATGCCGGCGGAGAAAAAGGCCGGAAAGGGACCACTTTCAATTATGCCGTATGGGACAAAGCCGCAGACGCAGTCCGCCAGATCTATCCGACCTACAAGTCGGTCAAGCTGGGTACGGAAGGCATAGAAGTGGCTCCCAACCCGAAGACCGACCGCCGTCAAACGGATAAAATACAATTCGACCCGCAAACCGGTCGCCTCGGCTCCATAACCTATTATAAGGATGCCCCGGCCTCACAAACGCTGAAAGGTTGGTTTTATGCCTTCCACACCGGCTCCTGGGGCGGCATGTGGACCAAGGTACTTTATTTCCTGGCTGCTTTCATCGGAGGGATTCTCCCGCTCAGCGGCTATTACCTGTGGTACAAACGAAAGTTCTCGTCTCGACGGAAACGTTAACGTCTTCATTCTACGTAATACATACGTCCCCGGGAAATCCAAAACGGAAATTCCCGGGGACGTATCTTATATCCTATAGCCCGACCCACTCTTCCGAAAAGATAGGCGGACTGGTCCATGTAGGGTCGCGGAACCACCGACGAGGATAGATTTTCATACCGTTGCCGTCTACGGCCAAATATGCGCCCCAAAAGCTGAACGTGGAATTGGAAATGATATGCCCGCGGCACAACGTCATCAAATATAAATCCACATAGTCGGGCATCAGTTCCGTATGTTCCACATATACGGCATCCTCCATCCAAAGATTCTCCCTCACCCATTCCATATCGTCGGAAAAGAAAAAGAAACGCGCATCGGGCCGCTTCTTTCTGACATAAGCAATGGCTTGCTGGAAATAGTCCACTCCGCATAAACCGAAAATCGAGTTGGAAGGATGCAGATAATCTCCGCGCCTCACGTGTACCGATACCGGATAATCCACGGCTCTTATCATCTGTACGAAACCGCTCTGCAGTTCCGCCAAAAACTGACGGAAAAAGAAGTAACGACGAGCATTCGGTATAAAACGCCGGTGCTGACTGTAATCGTCTATCAACACGGCTTCCGGCTTCTCGTCATCATACAATCTTTTCAAAACTCCCACGGCACGACAGATTTTGAGTCCCCAAACCACCAGTTTTATCCCCCACGAACAAGAAGGCAATTCCAGTTCAAAACAATCGGAAAGCCTCAAACCATTGTGCTGTTTCAGCCTACGGCGGTCATAAAACAGATAAACCTTATCGTTTCCGGACTCCATCAAATCCCGGAAACGACAATATTCGAACATCTGGTTCCCCAGTCCTCCTTTCAGACAAACGATTTTCATGCCGTCCGCGTACAATTCTAAAGACGTACTTTCTTTTTCACCTTTTTCGACTCGTTTTGCAAACGGTCGAGTGCCGTCACCACATACGTATATTTCCGGCTCCCGTCCTCATACGGCAGTTTATAGAAAGTGTTCGGCGTAATCGCCACGATATTCTCGGCGTATTCCAAATCTATAGGCTCGCCCTCGGCAAAGCGATAAACCACATATTGACGCGCACGGTTCATCTCGCTCGTTCCGCGCGGCTCACGCCAAAACAGCATATAGCCGTCTTCCGTCCATAAAGTGGTCAGTTTGCGTACTTTCTTCGGACGCTTGTGGTCTATCCACGGCATCTCGGGCTGCAAGGCCGGATAACGATGGTAATAGTTGCGCAACATCGTGCCATAATTTCCTTTGTTGTCCACCACTGCCTTGGCATACCATTGGCAACTGCCCTCGATGTTAGGCAACGAACGTTGCAAAGCCATCTTGCGCTCCATCTGGTGTTTGTTCGGGTCCACGGGGTCGGCTTTGGCCACCGTACGGTCCACGTCCTGCCCGATGTAGAGAGGCCGGTGTCCGGCATGCTCGCTCCACCAGCGTATCAGCGTATCGTAGTCGGCCGCGGAATGCCCGATTTCCCAATACACCTGAGGGATGTTATAATCCACCCAACCTTCTTTCACCCATTTCAACACATCGGCATAGAGATCGTCATAGTTCTGCAATCCGCGCGTATTGCTTCCCCTCTTCGGGTCGCTCTTCAAGTTACGATAGATACCGAAAGGAGACACGCCGAACTTCACCCAAGGCTTGACGGCATGGATGCAGTCGTGCAACTGACGGATGAAAAGGTTCACATTCTCCCGTCGCCAGTCATCGCGGTTCATTCCGTTCCCATAACGTGCATACGTCTGGTCGTCCGGAATGCGCAAACCGCTTTCGGGATAAGGATAAAAGTAATCGTCGATATGAATGCCATCCACGTCATAACGCAACAGTATGTCCGTCACGACGTTGCAGATATAGTCCCGGTTCTCGGGCATCCCCGGATCCATAATCAGTTGTTCGCCATACCAGAAATACCGCTCAGGATGCTTTCTGTAATCATGTGTGGCAGCCAGCTCCTTCGTACCTTTCGTTTTGGCCCGGTAGGGATTGATCCAGGCATGCAGTTCCATGCCCCGTGCATGACATTGGGCTATCATCCACTGCAACGGATCCCAGTAGGGAGAAGGCGGCGTGCCCTGCTGTCCGGTCAGATAACGGCTCCACGGCTCGAAGCTGCTGGCATAAAGCGCGTCGAACTCGGGACGTACCTGAAACAGGATGGCATTGATACCGCACTTTTGCAGTTCATTCAACTGGTACGTCAGCGTACGCTGCATCTCTGCCGTACCCAACCCCATAAACTGATAGTTCACACACTGTATCCATGCGCCGCGAAACTCCCGTTTGGGCGACAACTGGGCCTGGAGCGCAAAGCTGCAAAGCCACATCATCAAAAGCAAAAGTGATTTTTTATTCATCATACACGTTATTTCCGTGCAAAAATACAATAAAAATCCATCATGCGTTTGCCAAACATTGACTAACTTTGCAAACATAAGGACAATTAACGAAAACAACTGATGAACGACTACATACATATCAAGGGGGCAAGGGTGAACAACCTGAAGAATATCGACCTGGACATTCCACGCAACAAACTGATTGTCATCACCGGCCTGTCCGGTTCGGGCAAGTCTTCGCTGGCGTTCGACACGCTCTACGCCGAAGGACAGCGACGCTACGTGGAAAGCCTGTCGGCTTACGCCCGGCAATTTCTCGGACGAATGAGCAAACCGGAATGCGACTACATCAAAGGCATCCCGCCCGCCATCGCCATCGCGCAGAAGGTAAGCAGCCGTAATCCCCGTTCCACCGTAGGAACTTCCACCGAGATTTACGAATACCTGCGCCTGTTGTATGCCCGTATCGGGCGCACTTTCTCCCCCGTGAGCGGACAGGAGGTGAAAAAAAACACCACGGAAGACGTAGTGCAGTGCATGCTCTCCTATTCCAAAGGCACGCGCTTCACCGTACTCGCCCCGTTGCAGGTGCGTGAAGGGCGCACCCTTCAAGAGCAACTGGACAGCGACTTCAAGCAGGGTTTCTCGCGCATCGAAGTAGACGGCGAGGTCGTGCGCATAGAGGACTTCATGCTGGAACTGGCCTCGGATCCGTCGAAAGGCGAAGACCGCACCATCCATCTGCTCATCGACCGCATGAGTTGCGACGACAGCAAAGATGCCATCTCCCGACTGACCGACTCGGCCGAAACCGCTTTTTATGAGGGGAACGGGCAATGTATGTTGCGCATCGTTCCATCGGGCATCCTGCACACTTTCTCCACACGCTTCGAGGCGGACGGTATCACGTTTGAAGAACCGTCGGACAATTTATTCGCTTTCAACTCGCCGGTCGGTGCCTGCCCCGTATGCGAAGGGTTCGGCCGCGTCATCGGCATCGACGAAAAGCTGGTCATCCCCAACTCGGCCCTGAGCGTGTACGACGGAGCCGTGGTCTGCTGGCGCGGAGAAAAGATGGGCGAATGGAAAACGGAGTTCTGCCGCCGGGCACAGAAGGCCGACTTCCCCATCTTCGAGCCTTATTACAAGTTGACACGGGAACAAAAGGATTATTTATGGCACGGAAAGACCGGTGCTTCATCGCCCGAAGAGGAAATCTGCATCGACAACTTCTTCAAGATGTTGGAGAAAGACCAATACAAGATACAGAACCGCGTCATGTTGGCACGCTACCGGGGCAAAACGATCTGCCCCCAATGCCACGGCACGCGCCTGCGCCCCGAAGCCGGATATGTGAAAGTGGGCGGACGGGCCATTTCGGATTTGGTAGACCTGCCCGTCACCGAACTGAAGAAATTCTTCGACACGCTGACACTCACCGCCCACGAGGCGGAAGTGGGCAAACGCCTGCTCACCGAAATCAACAACCGCATCCGTTTCCTGCTCGACGTAGGACTGGGATACCTCACCTTGAACCGCCTGAGCAACACGCTTTCGGGCGGCGAAAGCCAACGCATCAACCTGGCCACGTCATTGGGCAGCAGCCTGGTGGGGTCGCTCTACATCCTGGACGAACCGAGCATCGGACTGCACAGCCGTGATACGGACAAACTCATCCGCGTGCTCCGGCAATTACAGCAATTAGGCAACACGGTCATCGTGGTGGAACACGACGAGGAAATCATCCGTGCGGCAGACTATATCATCGACATCGGGCCGCAAGCCGGACGCTTGGGCGGCGAGGTGGTATTCCAAGGCGACCTGCAACAGATGCTGGCCGAGAAACCGCAGGACACGCGAAGCTACACCGTGAAATACCTGACGGGACAGGAAACCATCGCCTTGCCGGACAGCGTACGCCCGTGGACAAACTATATCGAAGTGAAAGGCGCACGGGCCAACAACCTGCGCGGAATCGACGTACGCTTCCCGCTCAACGTCATGACGGTGGTCACGGGAGTCAGTGGGTCGGGTAAGTCCACCCTCGTGCGCGACATATTCTATCGCGCCATGAAACGGCAATTCGACGAAGTGGCCGACCGTCCGGGCGAGTTCCTCGGACTGGAAGGCGACCTGCAAATGGTGAAAAACATAGAGTTCGTGGACCAGAATCCCATCGGCAAGTCTTCGCGCAGCAACCCCGTCACCTACATCAAGGCCTACGACGAGATACGCAAACTGTTCGCCGCACAACCGCTGTCCCAACAAATGGGCTTCACGCCCGGCTTCTTCTCTTTCAACACCGAAGGCGGACGTTGCGAGGAATGCAAAGGCGAAGGGACGGTCACGGTGGAAATGCAGTTCATGGCCGACCTCGTGCTGGAATGCGAGTCGTGCCACGGCAAACGGTTCAAAAGCGACCTGTTGGAGGTGAAATTCGGCGGGCAGAACATTTACGACGTGCTCAACATGACGGTGAACCAAGCTATCGAGTTCTTCGACGCGCACGGGCAATCCAAGATATCCAAAAAGCTCAAACCGCTGCAAGACGTGGGACTGGGCTACATCAAGCTGGGACAATCGTCCAATACCCTTTCGGGCGGCGAGAACCAGCGCGTGAAACTGGCCTACTATCTCGGCATGGAGAAAACGGAACCGACCATCTTCATCTTCGACGAACCGACCACGGGGCTGCATTTCCACGACACGCCTGCTGGCGGCTTTCGACGCCCTCATCCTGCGCGGCCATACGCTCGTCATCATCGAACACAATATGGACGTCATCAAATGTGCCGACCACATCATCGACCTCGGCCCGGAAGGAGGCGCGCAAGGCGGCAACGTGGTCGTGTGCGGTACACCGCACGAAGTAGCGGCCTGCCCGGACAGCTATACGGGTCGCTACCTGAAAGAAAAGCTCTGAAGTCCGGCCTAAACCACCCAATAAGATAAATAAGAAGCCCCTCACACATTCACCGTGCGAGGGGCTTCACCAACCTTAAAATCCACTATCCTCTACCGGACCATGGCTTTTACCACTGTAGTCCGTCCGTCTGCACCGGCCACCTTGAAGAGATAAGCTCCTTTTGCCAGTGCGAAAGTCACTTCGCTTCCGACAGCCTCCTCTACAGCCACGACTTTACCGTCTACCGTCACAACGGTCACGACATCGCCGTCGTTCACACCAAACACGGTGGCCTTGCCCATGCCGGACTTCACATATATCGCATGCCGTTGGTCTGCATCCATACGTTTGAAACTCAAAGTAAAGCGTCCCTCAGCAACTCCCGCTTCCGCCGTCCGGAACGAGTAAGCCCCTTCTTTCAGGTCGGCTGCCTTGCCCGTCGCTGCATCTTTCAGCATCACATATTCATAATCTTCGGCCTCGCAACCTTCCGGAATGCCGATGGAGTACATACCTGCTTCCGGCAGGCTCACGCCCACGCCTATCGTGCCTTCACGGTCAATGGCCGAAAGCAACGAATAACGTCCGCCGTCGCGTACGGCAAAGATTTCAGGTTCGCCGTTGTCGTTCATCCATTTCACACCGTCGCGCGCCAAGTCGAATTCCGTCGAGGCTTCTTCCGACGGCACCGCCGTCAACTGCAACTCGTCATAGATGCCGTCGTTTTCCTCCAGACCACGCTTACCGGCAGCGGAAGCGACATACAAGGCCAACTTCGTACTCCTCGTGTTGTGGTCTATCTCTGCCTTACGCATGCCCACCGTAAATGTTTCCGTCTCTTTCAGGGTCGCCGTCTGGGTGAATACTGCGCTGCCCACCGGGATATTGCCCTGTGTACGCTCGCCATCAGCCCCCATGCCATCCGTGTAATATCCGTTATTGGCATAACCGTAAACCACACGGCCGTATTCCATATCCTCGTAGTTCATCGTACAGAGGTAAGGTGAACCGAAGAGATTCCAACTCATATTCTCCTTGTGGGTGAACTTGTCTCCGGTGTCGCTTGGCGAACTCCAAGGACTGTTGAAGTTATACTTATGCAACACGACTTTCTTCGGTTGTCCGTCTTCCTCATAGCTTGTACCATAGAAACGGAGTTTCACGTCCTGTACCGGACTACCTTGTGCTTCGAAGAGCAAGCCTTCCGTCACGGTTGACAAATCGGTGGAAACGTCTTGCCAAGCCTTAGAATCTTCCGAAGCGAACTTGTAGTCATACTTCGCACGCTCCAAACCATTATACTTGTAGGCTTTCACGTTGCTTGCCCCGAGCCCGTCATTTCCGTCCACGGTCATTTCCATCGGGCTGAACGGCATGGCCACCAAATCCTTATAACCGTTTGTGGCTGTCAACTTACGTTCGGCTGCAAAGTTCCTCAAATCCACTCGCTTACCGTTGCCCCACAGGCCTGCGCCGTGTTCCAGCAACAGGAATCCCGGATTGAACGGTGAGGAAGCCGTATAGTCGCGCTCCAATTGAAGTTCATTGCCTTCACGGACATAAACCACAGACTTACCGTGCGGATAGTCATCGTCACTCACTGTGGCGAAGTTATTCTCTCCGCCGACGATATTCCAAGTTTCGAAGCAGCCGTTATCCACTTGATTACGGATACGCTTGTTACCTGCAATATCTTTCTCGTGGCCGACCATCGTCATTATCGCTTGAAGACCATCATCAGAGCCCTTGTCTATGTTCGTTCCGTCTGTTTCCTTTAACTGGTATTTCCAGTAACCGTCCGTTACATAGCCATTCTCCGAACCATTCTGGATGACATTTTGCTTTTGGTCGGTTGTAAGGCTTTCGCTGTTCACAACCGTCACATTCACGGCTTTTCCTTCACCACTCACAGTTGCCCCGTCAGCCAAGGTATTATACAAAATACCATTTGTACCGACCTGTATCGATGCTCCGGCTGTCAGGATGGAAGTGGCCAGCATACCGTTGCCCTCTACCGAAGACGTACCCGACACCTCAAAGCCGTCCACCACGCTTGCACCCGAGACAGTTACCCCTCCCTTCAGGGCAGAACGGTCGGCAGTTTCCAGCAATCCGCTACGAGACATTAATACCTTTTCCACCGAATTATCCTCTGCCACAGTCTCGGTATTCATGCCTCCGTACACCTTCACACCGCCACGGGTCAAATGTAACGGCTCGTTGCTTTCCACATTCTGATGCACAAACACATAACCATTGTTTCCAGAAGAAGTATTGGCATAAACCGTAGCCAAATCCACAGCTCCCTGCAAGTCGCTCATGGCATGTTCCCAACTACTTCCGCTGTTGTCACTGCCGGCCACACCCTGCTTCACATAGATGTATTGACTCAGTTCCGAAGCATATTCGTATGCACCGACATCGATGCTTCCGCCTACCTTACGGCTCTTTCCGGCCAAATCCTGTTCTTTATCCAAGGATGCCACATTATCTGCATAGAGTTCATCCTTACCTTGGTTCAGCAACGTGAAACTGGGTCGGATGTTGTAGTCACGCTTCAACACATCTGTTGTATTGCTCGGATCTACGAAGTTCGGTCCTTCCTCCAAATTCGTATTAGCAACATCGCCCAACACTTTATTGCCATCGCTTTCACCACTTTCAAATCCGGCTGCTCCGCTATTCCATGCCACCGAGTTATACACTTCGGCCGAACCGTTGATACCCGCTACATTATTGTTAGCAAACGTAGCATTCACCACCTTGACCTGACTGCCCGAAACAACATTTAATCCTGTCTCACCATCGGCAAAAAGCGTATTGGCTATCAAAGCCCCCTCATTGGCTGCATCCGATATTTTCATGCCAAATTCACCTGTCTTCCGGAAAGCAGAATTTTTCAGTGTGAGCTTACCGTTCCCCGAAGTAGTAGCATTCAATCCTATTTTGGCTTCTTGGAACGAAAGGCCGGAAATATTCACCGGCTTACCGTTGGTAGCGACACTCAGCAAAGTGACATCATTATTACCGTTACTTCCCGTCAACACCGTAGGCTGACCGAAATCCTGAATACCGGATTCGTTATAGGAACCGTTTACGGTCAATGCCGATACATATGTATTATCTGTTCCGCTCATGGAGATTTGGTAAGCTATGTCACCCACAATCAAGTTATTCCCCATAGTGTACGTACCGGATTTGATACGTACTTCTTTATCCGTCTGTGCCGGCTTTTGCTGCGAACCGGTAGCATTGGCCATGGCGTTCAACGCCCCACGCAAGTCGGAAGTAGCATTGTCCCAGCTCGATCCGTCGCGCTTTCCGCTTTCCGTAGTAGCTACATACACGATATCCAAGCTAGACAAATTCACAGGATACTGATACTCGAACACACCGATATCTATTTTCTTAACCATTGGCTTACCGTCCGGTCCTGTCGGACCGGCATAACGGGAAGCAGTACTTTTCATATATAAAGTATTATATGATGCAAAGTCACCTGTCATCCACTCCTTATATGCCCCAGTAGCCTGAGTCATATCCGATTCTGCCGCAGCCAACTGACCGTCACCGGCATCTACCAACACGGAAATCGCTACCGGCTCCCATTTCGCAGAAACCTTATTTCCCTCCGTTCCGGCCACCGTAGACGGGTCGTCGAAACGCGGACCATTGACAGCGTTGTTTTCCTGGTCAAGAAGAACAAAACCATTAGTCTGTTCTAAACCCAATTCTACATCAAAGGCCGAATATTCGATGCCCGTAGCCGCAAGATAAACAGGACTACCTTCACACTCATTACCCCACACGGCTGTGTTTGTCATTTTACTTGCATTGGTAGTTGTACTTTCCACATAAACAGCCGCATACTGTCCTGCTTTATTCCGTACAAAAGTATTGTTCATCAAGTCGACCTCTCCGGTACCGCTCACCGCAACAGCACCGCCCCACGACGGGTTGTCCTCCATTCCCATGTCCGTACCATTATTGGCCCATAACGTATTGACAGCTTTCAACCAATACGTGCTTCCATCTGCTCCAGCTAAATAGAGTGCACCGCCGCGAATATTCTGTCCTTCACCTGTTGTAGCAGCATCGTCAACCTTTGCATCTTCTACCGTTCCGTTTCCTGCAAAGATCGACCCTACGGACGTTACATTCGCATTCAGTGCATATACAGCACCTCCACGTACAGCCTTATTATTCAGCAAACGACAACGAACCAACTTATAATCTACGCCTACGGTATAAATACCGGCGCCACGGCCTACCTCCGAACGACCTTTCATCACGTTGTAAGTCTCACCATCCATAATGGTCAATCCATCCAGAGTCACACCTCCCAAACCAGATACCTGCGCATCAGCTTTGCTATACAACACATGATAAACGTTCTTTTCCTTGGCCGAAAGATTGACATGTCCCGAAAGAATCGTCGGGTGTGCCATTTCCCAAGGTTCGGTAATACCATTCGAGTTCAAGTCTCCGCTTTCACGGGCATCCAATAAGTTAAAGATATCCGTATCATCGCCTTTTAAGTCCGTCAGAGAACCTATTGAATCTAGCTTCGCCAACCCATACGAATATAGTTCATTTCCCGAGAATCCGCCGAAGATCTGCACACCTTGCGGAATTATAAATGAATTCTGGCGTTGGTTCGGCTCACCCGTTTCAGGGTCAGCGTCCTTACGTGCATTACGCGGCTTGTAAGTCCCTTCAGCCATCCATATCTCAAAATCCGTGTCCTCGCCAAAGTCGGTCGCCCTTACCTTATTAATATAATCCAAGGCTTCATCCAGAGAAGCAAGTCCCGTATAGAATGAACGTCCTTTCAATTCATCTTCCCGTCCAGCCTCTTCATTGCTCAATTCAACATTTGCCGTTAGCGACACAAAGATTCTCTTAATAATTTCACCTTCATTTCTCGGCATTCTCATACTACCACCTAAATAAGCATAAGCCCCGGCATCTATTTTTTCCAAATCCTGTGCTCCCTGTTGCTGTATGCGAGAAATTCCTTGCATATCGTAAGCGGCAACTTCATTTTTCGATTGCAATTCCTGTTGCAATACCGATGTGGTTCCTCCTTTCACCAACAGCGAGAACGGACGCGGGATGTAATAACCTTTAAAATAAAGATCTTTATCTGCTTCCATCTTATGGTTCCCGTAATTACCCGGCAACTCATAAGTTTCTACGAAACAGTTATTGAACGGATAGAAGCCTCCTTTTCCATTTTCCTCCGTGTCAATGCCTCCAAACAAAGCATCCTCAAATTTCTCATCCGTCACACCACTGATATTCTTGTCGCTCGGAGCTGTATTCCCCCACACTACGGTATTGACCGTCAGAGCAGCACCGTCTTCCAGATAAAAACCTCCGCCTACTTCGGCAGCCTCGTTTTCTACTACTGTACCCGAAATGACATGTGCACGATTATCTTTCGTCACACCATCTTCAGCCGACAAATACATACCGGCCCCCTTATCGGCTTTGTTCTGCATTACGCCGCAACCGGACACCATACCGCCGGGCAACACAAACAATCCGCCGCCTTCGATAGCTTCGTTGTTACGAACCACACAGTTACGTATGTGTGCCCCCTTCGGCACAATGGCACCGCCACCACGGGTGTTGAAACTACCGCTACCGGAAGAAGCCGTAGCCAGACCATCCTCCAAATAAACACCGTCAAGCACCGTCTGTTTATCCAAAGCAGCCGTTCCATCCTGTCCGAACTGTACGGCATGATAACCGTTCACCGCCTGGCGGCCTCCGGCCTCATCGCTCACTGCACTCAACACAGTCATATATTGCGCAGCGTTGCGATTGTCATCATTCCAGTTTCCATCATTCTGATATATACCGCCCACATAAGAACCTTCATTATATCCGCCCATCACGGTCACGCCTTCCGGAATCACGAACGTGTAACTCTTCGGATCGTTCGGATTAGCCAGCGTATTGGAATGATACACAGTAGTATAACTTTCATATCCGGCAATCTTCACAATCGCCGTATTACCCTCTGTCACACGCTGTCCTGCCACATTCAGCACTTCCTGCAACTTCATAGCACAGGCTGCATTAGCCGGAGAAGAAGCGTCTGCCGTACCGTTACCGTTAAAGGTCACATAATACACTCCTTTATCATCAGGCTTAACCATATCTTCATTCTTGCGTTCGTAAGCACCGGCGTCCACCGTACAGTCTTTCACGCGATCGGTGTAATCCATATCGGTGTAATCGAACAAGTCTATCGTATTACCATCTATCTCAATAATATTTTCACCCATATTCAAGGCTATACATCCGGCCTTCAGATGATAATTTCCGACTACGCTATTTTCAAACAGCTCAATATTCCCTTTCTTACAATTCTTAAACTCTATTTGTGTTCCGTAATTATCAATCTTCTCGGAAATGGAATTGTAACAAGCCATCTTTCCTGCATTCGATGCCAAATCCTTATCGCCGGTCAACCCTTTATACCCTGTATTTCCAACAGTAATACAATTATACAACAAAAGTCTGCCGTTCGGGTCGCTGTTGTCATCATGGTACACACAAATACCGCCATTTCCACGGGTTGTGTGTTCTGTATTATTTCCTACTACCGTATTATTGAAGAACTCTCCGTTCTCAATGAAGAAACCGCCACCATCCGCATGCACTCCAACTGTTTTGTTTCCACTGACAACACAGTTATAAGCCGTACCGTCGTATAAATATCCTCCGCCACCATAAGCTGTATACTGACTACTCCGTCCTAAGGTATTATTCGTAATATAACAGTTTACAAGGGAACCTTGGTCGCAATACACACCGCCACCACGCAATTCCTTATTCGTATTGGTACTGGAATTTATATTGTCGGTCACAATACTGTTGGCCAATGTCACATTGGTAAATATCAACGCTCCGGCACCGCCGTTTCGTTTTCCGCTATCACCCAAATAACTTATCTCATTTGAATTGATATAACCGTTTGTCAGTGTGAAACCATCCCAAGTTGTAGGCGTTCCAAAACGATTGGAACTCTCTGCCATCTGATAGTCGCCTTTGCCCGTTCCCACATAAATATATTCACCACCGGAAACATACTTGTGCGTACCTTTGCCCTCACCCACTTCGTTATAGCCGGGCTTGGTCAATATATGCGTACAAATTTCGGGAGCGGCAAAATCAGGAGACGATGTGGAATAATATCTCGACTCCTCCGCCTTTCTATGAGTTGACAAGTTCGAAGCAGCCCGATAATATTCCTTCTTGTCATCAAATTCTATGTACTCTCCTTCGTCCTTTTCTGTATATTTATACCACCTCGAGAAGTTATTTCCTTCTTGCGTTATAGAATGGGTTCCAAGACCAACTCCTACTTGCACAAAAAACTTCTCTCCCTCATAGTCATAGCCACCCAAAAAAGACCCGGTTCTATTGGAATAAGCCGTTCTCTCTGACGCCGTACAATGCTTATACGTCCCATATCCGGCACTTGCTTGATAATAGGTACCTTTATTAACATAAACATAATTGGCAATACCACTGACGGCCTCTACATACTCTCCACCGTTCTCCGACCATACATAGCCGCCACCGGAAGCTTCCTCATAATGCTCTTCTGCTTTTATATAATCACCTTTATTTGCACCTACATATTCATAAGATATACTGCTTGCATTTATCGGATTGTATTTGTCGGCCTGTCCTAATACACGGCGTGTGGTTGCTTGGTCTTTCGTTTTAGGCCTGAGAATCGTTTCATAATCTTCCGCGTTGTAAGTCCCGTCATGATATACGAATTTGGAAACAAACGGATGCCGTTCGTCCATACCCGGTGCTCCGCTATTTGGGAAAGCACCGTATACATTCACTCCTTCCAAAATCTCAAAACAGTTTTGCGAGCCATTCTTAGGGTCTTGCTCATAAATACCGGCAGCCACCCACACCTGCGGCCTCGCTCCATTAGGAAGTTTGGTACCTGCCGCCGTTTCCACAGCCTTACGTACTGTGGCAAAAGGTTTTTCCCACGACAGACCATAGCCTTCGGAGTCTTCACCGGTATTCCGTACATAATATACCGTACCACTCTCCGGCAAATCAGCCTCGTACGCTCCCAAGTCAGGTATACCTCCCAAGTCACGTCCCCGTCCGGAAATATCTTCCGTGACACCTTCTACCTCATTGGCTTTATTAATCAAAACGGCCGCATCCGTAGAACTGGTCAGCGGACGGAACTCTGAATATCCTCCTAAATACGTATCATAGCCTAAAGTAGCTCCCGGCGCATTCGTCGGATTGGCAAAGTTCTTGGCTCCGTCGGCCGACAACGTATTCAAATTTTGCATGTTATTTGAACCGGACGTATTTCCGGCACTGAACGAAGTGGAATAATTTCCTCCCGGTGCGGCACCCTTATTGTTCACCACCGTAACATAATACATCGTCAAGTTGTTTGCAGCAATAACCGAAGCACTCTCCGTCGTATTCGTATTATTGTTCACCACGCAATTCACCAACGTCAAATTGCTGCCGTCTTGTGCAGAAATAGCCGCAGCCTCCACGGCCGTATTGTTCTCGAAAACCGTGTTGCGTACCGTTACCGCAGCCCCTTTGCCCACCAGCATACCGGCTCCGGACTTGTATGTGCTCGACACAGCATAACCGCCCACGACATGGAAACCGTCGATTTCCACATTGGCATCTTCGGCCACCGTGATACAATGGTATAACCCATCCTCCAAAGCCTTGCCTTTGGGATTACCGTCTATCACGGAACGGTACTCCAAAGGTTTGCGTGCAGCACTGCCATCGTCCTCTACGCGATAGCCGCCTTTGATAACCAACGGACGTTCCGTTTTCAGCACATTGATAGTGGCCGTCTTGGGGTCGAGATTAGTAAAACTGTAACGCGGATAGCAATCGCCTTCACGTACCAAAATCTCAAACCGTTCAACTCCATCCGTCGCCTGCACATTGGCAAAATATTCTATCGCTTCGTTGATCGAACGGTAAGCCTTAGCCCAAGAACTTCCGTCGTGTTCTGCATCCGTACAACTTACATCGACATAAAGACGCCATACCTTATTATCCGCCTGATGTTGAAGGGTTCTTTTTTCCGTCATCACAGCTCCTACGCTCGGCTTTTGAGCAAACAGATCCCCTTTGATATCCAACTCGGGAGCCAATACCACTTCCTCGGGGAAACGTCCTAATTCCAAACCTATAGAACGCAAGTTAGAACCTTGCACCGGAAACCAATAATACTCCACGTTCTTCAAGTTCGCGTCCACTCCTCCCTGGCTGGGCATGCCGCTCTGTTCAAAATCAGGCGTAATAACCCCTTCTGTATTAGAAGAGTTGTCATCACTCAAAGACACCATGTCCTGTTGGAGCGTATTGTTCCATACAGAGTTGTTCATGCCCGACACCGCCGTATTGAAGAAACGTACGGTCTTCACCGTAGGATTCACGGCATACATCGGCACGTTTCTCTCCTTAATCAGATTGTTCCACAATACGGAATTAACCGAAAGGCCGTAACCTTTCACATACAGTCCGCCCGTTTGTGCCGATTCGTTGTCGGCTGGGTCCACCGTACCCACGGAGACATTGTTGACCATCGTGGTTTGCAGCATCACACCTCCTTGGTTACAATAGACCGCACCGTTGTGGCGGCTCGTGTTGTTGCTCACCACCGACGTAGACAATATCTGATATTCGGGGTGCATGCTACCGTCCGTCCACTCCGTATCGGAAACCATATAGACGGCAGCCCCGTCGTAACCCGAATTATTCGTCAGCATGGAACGCAGCACGATACCGGAATTGTCCACATAAACGGCTCCTCCCTGCTGTCCTTCATTATTATACAGCAACGAACCGATGATGCGTCCGCCATAAAGGTAGACACCACCGCCTTTTCCCGTGGCTGCATTCTCTGTCACCACGCAATTTGTAAGATAAGCATTTCCGGCCATATAGACTCCGGCTCCGCGGTCGCCGAAGAAATTTTCTTTCGTACCTACAGTCTCCTGAGCCGACCCTCCTTTGATGGTCACTCCGTCGAGCACGGTCACATTCTTGAACGCCGTACCGTCCAAATTGGCGAACCATACCACGTGATTGGAATTACTGCCAGTCACGCTCCATTTATTATCAGCCTCATTATATTCACATTTTCCTCCGCCGCCCGTTGCAGCTCCTCCATAGGCATTCCCCACAAACACGGTAGGATGTGTGTACTGCCAAGGCATGCTTCCTTTTTTATTATCCCGCTCAGCTCTGGTTTCTTCATTCCCTTCAAATCCGCCATACACGCTCACGCCATCTTTCATGACGAAAGCCGCCGAACGGTCGGTACTTTCACCGCTCATATAAACTGAAGGCTGGTAAGTACCGGCTTTCACCCATACTTCTCCACCTTGGCCTCTTTCCGCCAATCTGTTAATGGCTTCCTGTACGCTTCTAAGAGCATTGCCCCAATCAGAGCCGTTGTTGGCATCATTTCCATCCGGCTTTACACGCAAGATACGGTCGGCCGACACAGCCTGAAACTCGTATGCACCGATATCCGTCGCGTCACCCACCTTACGCGCACTTCCACCCAAATCATAGCCTCCATACGTTGCCGAAGCATAGGCATCATCCTGGCCTTTGTCGATAAAGGCAGAACCTTCGAGTGCCTGCCAGTTCCAAAGTGGATAAGCATTATAAAGCCAGTTGAAATCGCGGTCGAAACTCGTTTTCAAAGAGGGCGAAGCAAAAAAAGGCGATGCCTGCGAACGGTCATTATTCTTGTCGCTTACATATACATTTCCAAAATTATCCATACGATTAGGACCTTCACCCTCAACCTCGTGATAAGAAGAATTTCTAAATCCGGGAGTAAACTCAGAAAACAACGTGGTATTACCCCAAACTACGGTATTGACGACCTTGGCATTATCATTTGCACCACCACTAACTGTGAGGTCCACACCTGCCACAGTATTACGGGCAATCGTAGAGTTAAGCACGCTCGCATCAGGAGAAATACGCACTCCGCCGTTTTCGTTGTTGAAGATCGAGGTGTTGACCACAGTACCCTTACCGGCGATGTAAATACCGCCGCCTTTGTTGGCCACTTCCGCTATCAATCCGGCCTCATTATTATATACCACACATTGGTTAATATAAGAATTGCTGCTGGTAACCTTTCCCGCCTTCTCGTCCACATAAATAGCTCCGCCGTTCTGTACGGCATAATTGTTAAAGAAGAAACAACGTTCTATACGGTAAGCACAAGAGTATGTTTCATGTCCCGTCACCAATACACCACCACCATTCACTGAGGCATGACCGCCCACAATCGTAAAACCGTCCAAAACGGAAACGGCATCGTTTATATTGTTCGCAACGCTATTATTGAGGTTCATCGTCAACACATGCTCTGCATTGTCCGAACGAAGAGCGTTGGAAGAGCTAATCAAATTGACATGGTCGATCGTGTCGTTCATACTAATATCGCCCGAAAGGATAGAGCGACATGCGAAATTATAGGCTTTACCCAAAGTTGCACGTTGCTCCAAAGAAGTCTCATTTCCTTTGAAACCGCCGTAAAGCTTCACGCCAGCCTTCAATGTCCAGCCCTCTTTAGGTGCCAGATAAACCTGCCGGTAATCGACACTATTTTTACGGATTTCCTCGAAACCCTGCACCCAGATTTCATCACCGGGCTCGGCCTTTTCCAACGCCGTTTCAAGCTTGATAACGTCTGTCCAAGCGTTGTCCATACCCGTCGGTACCAGTCCCGTCGGTGTCACATAATAACGTGTCTGTGCTGCGGCTGTCCCGGCCATGAAGCACCATGCCGTCATAAGCAAGGCAAAGATATAAGCCTGCCTCCGTTGTTGTTTCCCTAATCTTAATATCGTAGTCATAATATGTAGATTTTACCCATTAATTGTTCGCTGCCGTTTTTTGCGTCAAATTCAATTCTTTTGTAGTTTCCTCAAAAGTGGTGCCTGATACGGTCAGGTTCACCTTGTGCCATGAGGAGCGCTCCAATGCGTTGGCAAAGGTTGCCGTGTAAAAAGTCTCTTTTTCATCAGGGGTTTCAGCCACCCTGTGTTTTACCACAAAGTTGAAGTAGTTTTTCGCACCGCTGAAAGTATAGAAATAAGTCCGCCCGTTACGTTCGCTAATAGGACTGTTCATCCTATATGCAGCCTCGTGATCCAACGCAGGTTCGGCAACCGCCTTCTCCCCGGGAAAGAAATAGCCTTGGGATGTCCCCCTAAAAGTAATATCGCTCATCTTGGCCTCCACATACTTATCCCCCTCGTAAGCGTCTTGCGCATCCCACTGTACGTCTACTTTGGCAGCCAGACGGTCAAGCCCCACCTTAATCTCTGTCGTTCCTTCCTTTACCACTTCTATGGGCTGTCCTTCCTTCGTTTTGTCGGTCATCCCGCTGAACAAGCTAAGCAAGTACTTCTTCTCGTCTGCTGCATCCAAACTTGTTATCGAAGGAGTCTGCAAATTCAGGATATCTTGTTCGCTGTAAGGCGCAAAGTTATGCCCGACAAGCACTTCGTCGTTGTAGGCTACAGCATATACCGCCTTCACCACTCCGGCAAAGGCTGTGAACTTGCGCATCTCTCCAGATTTATAATCCTTGTCGAGAGTATATTGCAATACCTGTCCCCAACTGTACACCAAGAATATGTCGATACGCGTCCAATACTGGCTGTCAAACTCGTCCACCTCTTCACCTGGGTCTCCCATTGCGCGCAGGGATTTGGCATTCAAACGGATAGACACCGAAACTTCGCAATCTTTTTGCGGTTCTATGGCTGCTTCGGGAACATCATCGTTGTTGCATGCCGTCCAGAACGGTATGCACAACAAGAGCATCAATCCCCATTTCATGATTCTTCCATCCATATTTCAATCCTCCTTATTCTTTGTTTACATTTCCTGGTCGTAATCGTTACCGGGCTTCCAGTCGGTGTTGATTTCCACACCGGCCGTCACGTCCACGGCTTCACCGCTCCCGTCCGAGATGTTGAACGTGGCTTCCAGTACACGTCCGGCCCGGATCGGGTCTTCCACGGTGAATATATGTTGTATGGTTCTGTCTTCGC
>ENA-ORSL01000635-ORSL01000635.1-human-gut-metagenome-genome-assembly--contig:-NODE-635-length-34631-cov-6.925411_pt1 | contig 34631 bp, 32 predicted proteins | sample MGYA00242190_ERZ509157 | MGnify/ENA primary metagenome ERZ509157 (study PRJEB26280, sample SAMEA2338664) | human gut metagenome | biome: human gut; feature: human-associated habitat; material: faeces...
AAACCTGCCGATGGGGCAAACAATGGAGCGTATGAAAGAAGGCTATTCCAAAATCAGAAATGAGGCCCTCGCCCATGCGTTTGCGTATATGAACCTGATCGAACATTGGGGAAGCGGCATTCCGAGAATTATTGATAAAGTAAAAGCTGCCGGATTGCGGGAGCCGGAGTTTATTGGTGGCGAAGTTGATTTGCGTATCAATATTTATCGAGGTCAGGTTGACGGCACTGTTGACCTCAATACCGCCGTTAAACTGCCGGAAAACCGCCGGAAAACCGCCGATAAAGTGCCGATAAATGAACAGGAACAGCAAATTTATAAGTATGTATCGGAAAATGTCAGCATTACAACGGCACAGGCGATGAAACTTCTTGGCATTAAACAGCGTAGAGCTAGAGAAATACTGGTTAAAATGGTAGAAAACGGTTGGATTAGAAAAGAAGGTGCTTCAAGAAGCACAATTTATGTAAAAAATACGGAAGGGTTTAACGACACAGATCAGTAAACGGATTGAAATCCTTTCCTCAGCCATTTCAGAACAAAAAAAGCATATCCATAATGTTTGAGTAGCAAACAGCGGAATTGCTTTGACGCAGGATACGATCCCGGTAATTGAAACCATGGAGATTCTTCAGAACTATAAGTCCATTGAAGATGTCAAAAAATCTGCACTGGCAGCATATATGAGAGAATTCGCAATGAGATACTCTGATGCAGCGGCAGTGTTTGTCCTGAAAAATCGGAAATATAAGAAATCTACGATTGCATTTTTGGAGCGCTTCTTGAATTACTTTGGTGTTGAAAACACATTACATCAGTTCTTATCCGCACTCTCGTCATATGCAATTCCGGAAATGGAGGAATTTTATGAACCTGCACGAGCATAAAGAAGAATTTGAAGAGCTGATTGCTATCACAGCAGATTATATCGGAGTTCCTGCCGATGCAGTTCGCGGCTTCTAAAGCTTACAAAAGAAACAGACAGCTTTCCTGCTGAACGAAAACAGTCTGGACATTTAAGGAGATTTATATACTTCATAGGCAAAGGAAAGACCTGCCAGCAGATACAGCAATGATATGCAAGAAGAAGTGGGGTCATCTGTGAATAGCCGTGACAATTCATTGAATAATTCGAAAAATCATGATAGAATAAAATATATTATGGGTGTGACTCAATGAGGTGATGTAATGCAGATGATAGATAATATTAATAAGACCGTCAAGGACGATTTGCAAGCAGGTATTCATAAAGGCAGTAAGATCTCTGTTGCTGCTGCTTGCTTCTCTATTTACGCGTATCAGGAACTTAAAAAGCAGCTTGAAAACATCGACGAGCTTCGTTTCATATTTACATCTCCAACATTTGTGACTGAGAAAACGCCGAAAACACAACGAGAATTCTATATTCCACGCATTTCAAGAGAAAGCAGCCTGTATGGTACCGAGTTTGAAGTAAAACTTCGCAATGAACTGACGCAAAAAGCAATTGCAAAAGAGTGCGCGGATTGGATCAGACGCAAGGTCGTTTTCAAGTCAAACGTCACACAAGAGCAGATGATGGGCTTCATGACGGTCGACGAAAGTACCTATATGCCGATTAATGGATTTACCACTGTTGATCTTGGCTGTGAGCGCGGCAACAATGCCTATTATCCGGTGCAGAAAACCGAGAGTTTCGAGAATGCGAACTACTTCCTCAAGCTTTTTGAGCAGCTATGGAATGACAAGAAAAAGCTGCAAGATGTCACGGATATTGTGATCGAGAATATTTCCGCCGCGTATCGCGAGAACGCCCCGGAGTATATCTATTTTGTTGCGCTCTATAATATCTTCAAAGAATTCCTTGATGATCTTACAGAGGACGAGCTGCCAAACGAAGCGACGGGATTTAAGGAAAGCAAAATATGGGGAATGCTTTACAACTTTCAGCGCGACGCTGTGCTTGCCATCATCAGCAAACTCGAAAAATACAATGGCTGCATTCTGGCAGACAGCGTAGGTCTCGGTAAGACCTTCACCGCACTGGCAATCATCAAGTATTATGAGAACCGAAACAAATCTGTGCTTGTTCTCTGTCCGAAAAAACTCTCAGAGAACTGGAATACATACAAGGGCAACTATATCAACAATCCCATTGCAGCAGACCGTCTGCGATACGATGTCCTCTATCATACGGATCTTTCCCGCGAGTATGGACAATCGAACGGCATTGACCTTGGCCGTTTGAATTGGGGCAATTATGACCTTGTTGTCATAGATGAGAGCCATAACTTCCGCAACGGCGGCGAGGTGTCCGGAGAAGACGCAAAGGAAAATCGTTATCTGAAACTGCTTAATAAGGTCGTTCGTGCCGGGGTGAAAACGAAAGTGCTGATGCTGTCGGCAACACCGGTCAACAACAAGTTTATCGATCTTAAAAATCAGCTTGCGCTCGCCTATGAGGGCGACGCTTCGCAAATGAGTAAAAAACTCGATACGACCAAGAGCATTGATGAAATCTTTCGTCAGGCACAGAAGGCTTTCAACGCATGGAGTAAGCTTCCGGCTGAAGAACGCACGACGGACGAGCTTTTGCGAACGCTAGATTTCGACTTTTTTGAACTGTTGGACAGTGTAACAATTGCACGGTCAAGAAGGCACATCAAAAAGTATTACAACACGTCAGACATCGGCAAATTTCCGGAGCGTCTGCCGCCAATTTCGCAGTGCCCTCGCCTGACCGACTTGAACGATGCAATCAACTATAACGATATTTATAATCTTCTCATGTCGCTGAACCTGACGATTTATACACCGTCAAATTACATCATGCCGTCGAAACTGGCAAAGTACATCGACATGACACATCACAAGGGAAACAGTCTGACCCAGCAGGGACGTGAAGAAGGTATTCGTCGCCTTATGAGTATCAATCTGCTAAAACGTCTGGAAAGCTCGGTTGCATCTTTTCGGTTGACCATTGAGCGTATTCGGAAATTAATCAATGATACCATTGAGACGATCAAAACCTATCAATCCGGAGACTGCGTTCTGAATCTGACCGAGATTTCCGGCACAGAAGATTTCGATTATGATGATCAGAACACCGATTTCTTTTCAGTCGGCAAGAAGGTGAAAATCGATCTTGCTGACATGGACTATGTTTCGTGGATGCGTGAGCTTGAAAAGGATGCGGAAAATTTAGAACTTCTGTCTATCATGGTTGCCGACATCACGCCGGATCATGACACGAAACTGCAAACACTGTTCGATTTGATTCAGAAGAAAATCGAGCATCCGGTTAATCCGGGCAACAAAAAGATCATCATTTTTACGGCGTTCTCCGATACAGCGGACTATCTTTTTGCGAATGTCAGTAAGTTCGCGAAAGAAAAATTCGGACTGGAAACGGCGGAGATTACCGGAACGGTTGACGGAAAGACTACCATACCAAAGCTCCGTGCAGACCTCAATACAGTATTGACCTGTTTCTCTCCTGTTTCCAAAGGGAAGTCAGTTCTCCTGCCCGGAAGCAAAGATGAGCTTGACATTTTAATTGCGACCGATTGTATTTCAGAAGGTCAGAACTTGCAGGATTGCGACTACCTCATCAACTACGACATTCATTGGAACCCTGTTCGCATTATCCAGCGGTTTGGAAGAATTGACCGTATCGGCAGCAAAAACGACCATATTCAGCTCGTCAACTTCTGGCCGGATATGAATCTTGATGAATATATCAACCTAAAAAGCCGCGTGGAAACCCGCATGAAAATTTCAGTCATGACATCTACCGGAGACGATGACCTGATCAATGCAGAAGAAAAGGGTGATCTGGAATATCGTCGCGCGCAGCTCAAGCGGCTGCAAAAGGAGGTCGTGGATATTGAGGACATGACCAGCGGCATTTCTATCATGGATTTGGGATTGAACGAGTTTCGACTTGATCTGCTCGAATACATGAAGCAGCATGAGGACATAGAAACCGCACCGAAAGGTTTGCATACCGTCGTCGGACAGACAGAGGATTCTCCTGCCGGCGTTATTTTCGTCCTCCGGAACATCAATGACAGTGTGAACATTGACAATCGGAATCGTATTCATCCCTTCTATATGGTCTACATCAGTGAAGAAGGAGAAATCGTCTGTGATTACCTCAATCCAAAACGGTTGCTCGACACGATGCGTCTGCTCTGCCGTGGCAAGCATGAGCCTTGCGTGGAGCTTTGCAGGCGATTTAATGAGAAAACGGATGACGGGCGCAAAATGGGGGAAATCTCCGAGTTGCTGAGTGAGGCGATCCGTTCCATTATTGATGTAAAAGAAGAAAACGATATTGACAGCCTGTTTAGGAGTGGTGGCACTACTGCACTGCTCAGTGCGGTATCGGGACTGGATGATTTTGAGCTGGTTTGTTTTTTAGTCGTGAAATAGGGAGGACTTGTGATGCTTGGATTTCCTGTATCCACGGAGTTTAACAAAAGAATACCGAAGCAAAAGTTCTATGAGAACCTTGACATTTCCCCAGCTTTACGACGTGTGTTTGTTGATCAAATCAAGCTGGTTTACTGGCGAAACAAGCTGGCAGCGTCTACACAGAATATTGCTACGGGTGGAGTAGTGACCGAGATTGAAGTGTTCGAAGTGCGGCTGAATGATCCGCAGCTTGATGAAGCGGTGCTGAAACAGATCGACAAGGAAATCCCATATCATATTCTCTTTATTTTGACTTGTGACAGCAAGGCTCAAGCATGGATTGGCTACAAGGAAGCTGCTGTGTCCGGTAGCAACGCCTTCAAGGTCAGTCGCTATTACCATACCGACTGGATACCGGAAGACGAGCTGCATCTCAGCGTTGACGGCTTGAATATGGATGCCGTCTATGAAAACTTTGTTCGTCAGATTGCCGGGGACAAGCTGCAAACGGATTCCGGCGAGAGTCTGAAAGACTCTGTCGAGCGAGATGAAAAGAAGAAGCAGCTTGAAAAGCAGATCGCCGCGTTGGAAAACAAGATGCGGAAAGAGAAGCAGCTAAATAGGCAGATGGAAATGAATGCGGAGTTGAAAAAACTCCGAATAGAAATAAAGCAGGTGACATGACAAGGAGGTTGTAGTATGGCAAATGTGAATACAAAGAGGATTGAAGAGTCCGCAACTACGGCCTTAAAAACTGCATTGTTAAGATGCCCTATACTTGAGTCATATATCGACTCGAATGATAAAACACCCTCATGGGATGGAACAGTGTTCGTATATAAATCTGAAAAAACGAAAAAGGATAATCTCACTGGTCGTGTTCCAATCCAGATTAAAGGGACAGAGAAAGTTATCGTATCCGATGATGCGACTTTTTCGTGTAGTGTTGCAGATTTGAAGAATTATTACCACGATGGGGGATGTGTTTTCTTCCTTATAAGTGTTGATTTGAGTTCGGGCAGTTCAAAAATATTCTATAAGACATTGCTTGTCGTTGATCTTGACAAGATAATTAAAAGTGCTGGAAAGCAAAAGACGACTACAATTCACTTGACACTTTTTCCTACTGATGCTAATGAGATTTCTAGTATATTTATGGAATTCACTGACAATGTACATAAGCAGATGGGATTCATCGGGAAAGATATCCCCACTTTAGAATCGTTGGAAAAAAACGGTGCAGAGATTACTTCGTTGACTTTTACAGCATCGGGTATTGGGTTAACTTGGGAAAAGCTTCCTAAGTTTTTGTCTACACATGATTTTTATCTGTATGCAAAAACTAAAGGGTTAGATGTAGATGTTCCTATTGATAAAATCACAAAAGCAATTGTATCAAAGCCTGTGGATGGAGAGGTTCGAGTAAAAGAGCGATGTTTCTTCCCAACATATCATGTGGTGTATGAGGAGGGAAAGTCTATTATTCGCATTGGAACAGGGATTAGTGTCGATGTATTAGAGGAGGATAAACGTATTACGGTACATACAAATAGGCCGGATACTCTGTCCGATTATATTCTAGAAGCGGAATTCTTTTTGGATATGGTTGAGAAAGGTGAATTAACATTGAATGGAGTGACACTTTTGCTTAATGGAGTATCCCTACCAGACTTGCAGGCAAAAAAGAAAACTCTTGAATACTGTAAAGATGTAAAGAAAATGTTGGATTATTTAGGAGTGACGGAAGAATTATATCTGAACGATTTGTCTGAAAATGATGAGAAGAATCTTAGAAATTTCACCGGAGCGGTACTATATAACAAAAAAATAGGTTTTCCTAATATTGAACAAGATCAGTTCTATGGTGCGTTCAAAATTGCGAATCTTGCGATTTGGATCTGGGCAAACAGACAATTAGACGGTCTGTATAGTATAGAAAATTTTTTTAAATTGCATCAGATCACACTTTTTACAGAAGACGATGTTGAATTACAAAAACCTATTCAAACATCGCAATTTGTACTGCTTGATAAAAAAGGTTTAGTTCATATCTCTAATATGGACTATGAAAGGGTTTACTCAGACATATCCCAAACGTTTCCGTCCCCTGAGTATTGCACGAGGGTTAACTTTTTGATTCTTGATATGATTGCTGCATACGATGAACAGACGAAACACGATGAGAAGTTGCTTGACTTGGCAGAAAGGATATGTGACTGGCTAAGGAGTATCGAGTCTGTGATTGACTCAGAGCTTTTGCTTCTTAATAAGTTCCAAATTACGAAACGTCGCAGAACACTTTCTATAAGTGAGATTGTGGAACTTGCAAAACTTACAGAAAGGAAGTATCCACCTGCAATAAGATGTGGAGCATACTTACTTATGGATGCTGATGAAGAGGCGCAAAAGTGCTTTGATGAGTTTTTACCTATAGAACAAGAGGAATTTTTGAAATATCCGATTTGTCACTTTGGCAAACTTACAATGGAGGAGGATAAAACAAATGGATAAACTACGCATGGAATCGCCGGATATGACGGCGCAGAACATAGACCGCATTGCCACCCTGTTTCCGAATTGCATCACGGAGATGCTGGATGAGGAACACAGTACACCGGAGAAGAAGGTGTACAAGCGCGCGGTCAATTTTGAGCTATTGAAACAGATGCTTTCGCCGGATGTAGTGGACGGCGACGAGGCATACGAGTTCACATGGGTCGGCAAGAAGGCAGCTATCGTAGAAGCCAACAAGCCGATCCGGAAGACGCTTCGCCCGTGCGTGGCGGAGAGCAAGGACTGGGACAATACCGAAAACCTCTACATCGAGGGCGATAATCTGGAAGTCCTCAAGCTCTTGCAGGAGAGCTATCTCGGCAAGGTCAAGATGATCTATATCGACCCGCCGTACAACACTGGCAACGACTTTATCTATGCCGATGATTTCATGCACTCGCAGAAAGAAGAAAACGAGCAGATGGGAATGTATGACGAGGATGAAAACCGCCTGTTCAAGAATACCGACACCAACGGGCGGTTTCATTCCGACTGGTGCAGCATGATTTATTCACGGCTGATGCTGGCAAGGAATCTGCTGGCGGATGATGGGGTTATCTTTATCAGTATTGATGATAATGAGGTGGAAAATCTTAAGAAAATATGCAATGAGATTTATGGAGAGCGGAACTACATTACAGAAATTGCATGGCAATGTTTGGATACTATAAAGAATGATGCAAAGTATTTTTCGGATAATCATGAGTATATATTAGTATATGCTAAATTGTTAAATAATGTATCTATTCAAGGTGTTAAGAAAGGAGAAAAACAGAGGAACTATTATAAGAATTACGATAATGATCCACGTGGAGACTATTTGTTAACGCCATTACATGCGAAAAGTGGCACAGAAAGTGGAATATATACTTACACATTTTCAAATGGTCAGACATGGACTCCCCCTCAGGGAACATATCCAAGATTTTCGGTTGCGACTTTAAAATCTCTTGAGGATGACAATAGAGTTTATCTTGATCCGAAAGGAATTAAAACGCCCCAAAAAAAGACTTTTTTATCGGAAGTTGGGGATAGAATGCCACCAGTTAGTTTTTGGGATTATGCGTCATTTGGAAGTACGAGACAATCTAATAAAGAATTGTCGGAATTGATTAATAAAGGTATGTTTCAAAACTCAAAGCCGGTAAAAACTGTTCAGACACTTATAGATTTGGTGGCAAACAATAGTGAAGCTATCGTCCTCGACTTTTTCTCCGGTTCTGCTACCACCGCTCACGCTGTCATGCAGCTTAACGCCGAGGATGGTGGACATCGTAAATTTATCATGGTGCAGCTTCCGGAGAAGTGTGCCGAAGCAAGCGAAGCCTATAAAGCAGGCTACAAGAACATCTGCGAAATCGGCAAAGAGCGTATCCGACGTGCTGGCGAAAAGATTGTTCAGGAACAGGCGCATCTCGTAAATTCTACACGCGCCGGTGCTCTTCAGAACAACAAAGCTTTTGCAGAATTTACTACATCGGATTCAGCTCAAAAGACGCAGGAAGAAATTCGTAAAGGACTTGACGTCGGTTTCCGTGTCCTCAAGCTGGACGATACCAATATGAAAGACGTCTATTATGCGCCGGATGACTACGATCAGGGAATGCTCGCAGGTCTGGAATCCAATATCAAAGATGACCGCACCGACCTTGACTTGCTGTTCGGCTGTCTGATCGACTGGGGGCTGCCGCTGTCCCTGCCGTACAAGTCCGAGCAAATCGACGGCTGCACCGTTCATACCTACAACGACGGCGATCTAATCGCCTGCTTTGACGCGAATATTCCAGAAAGCGTGGTCAAGGAGATTGCAAAGCGCAAGCCGCTTCGCGCCGTCTTCCGCGATTCAGGCTTTGCATCCAGTCCGGAGAAAATTAATGTGTTTGAGATTTTCAAGCTTTATATGCCAGAGGATGCGAACGATATTACAAAGCGCGTGAGGGTGATTTGATGGAAGAAATGATAATAATGCCGGAAATTTCAACGCCAAATGAAGAGGATTGGAGCTATTATCTGCAAAATACTCCCGATAATTATTTACAAGGGGTGTTAGTTTCCTTGCTTGAAGAAAATCGTTTTTTTGTGGACTATCGGTTTCTCAAACTCTTGTGGTGGTATGTAAACAAGGGAGGAAAATTCTGCACCACAGAATTGACTATCAAAAAAGATTCATCCTTATTATATAGGGCACGGGTGTACTATGAGGAAAAGAATATAGCAGAACGTAAATGTGAGAGTGCCTCGGAAAGAAATAATAATAGTTTCCTTGGATATAGTAAAAAAGGAAGCTTTATTCCGCCGAAAGGAATATCTGTTGGAAACGGACGCGCAAATCCAAGCGGCATCACATATTTATATACAGCGAATGACCCTCTTACTGCCCTCGCAGAAGTTAATCCGCCTTTAAAAGCAGAGGTAAGCGTGGCAACCATCGTAGCCAAGGAGAATCTGCGAATACTAAACTTTGCGAATCTGCATTCGGCTTCAACAGGAGAAGATACTGCGCGGGTGAAGTGGATTCGTGATTTTGTTCTTGCATTAACTCGAATATACAATACACCGGTATTAGATGAAAACTATCTTCTATGCCAGTATGTAAGTGAATTTGCAAAAAACATTGGGTTTGACGGAATCTCATTTAGATCATCTAAAGTAAAAATTGATTTTATCAAGAATGAGGGAATAAACTTTGTGATTTTTAATCATCAAAAGTGTGAAGCGGTTTCCTCGGAGCTATACTATATCTTTGATCGAAATTTAGAAGTGAAACGGAAAGATAGTTTAGGTTCTTATCATACAGTAACCAAAGAATCCCTATGAGATGAAGAGAGGCACAGTGATGAAAAAAAATGAAATAAATATAGCAGTCAATAATGACTTTCTTAGAAGTGTTTCCGATGTACTGTCGCAGGCAAGAAAAAATGCAAAAACCGCTGTCAACATCTCTATGGTCTATGCTTACTACGAAATCGGCAGAATGATTGTGGAGGAAGAACAGCAAGGTGAAAATCGTGCAGCTTATGGAAAGCAGCTTTTGAAGGAGCTTTCGGCATATCTGACAGAGAATTGCGGAAAAGGATTTTCCGTCGGCAATTTGAAAAATATACGTCAATTTTACAAGGTTTATTCATCAGATCAAATTGGCGAAACAGTGTTTAGCCAATTTGAGAATCTTCCAGCAGTAAGCACGGGAAGAAAATTCTTTTTGAGTTGGTCGCACTATTTAAAGCTCATGAGAATTGATGATGTGGATGAACGACATTTTTATGAGATTGAATGCGTGAAGAATAACTGGAGTTTAAGGGAGTTTCAACGTCAATTTGATTCCGCACTTTACCAGCGTCTTATGCTCAGTACAGAAAAAGATGCAGTCAAGCAACTCTCTGAGAAAGGTCAAATTATAGAAAAGTCATCTGATCTGGTCAAAGATCCCTATGTGCTGGAATTTTTGGGATTAGAGGAAAAAACTAAATATTCAGAAAGTGATTTGGAAACACGCATTATCGACAATTTGCAGACCTTTCTTTTGGAATTGGGTGCCGGATATACATTTGTTGCCAGACAGAAGCGATTTACATTCAACGAATCCCATTTTCGGGTAGATTTAGTTTTTTATAACCGCCTTCTCCGCTGCTTTGTTGTGTTTGATTTGAAAATCGGGACATTGAAGCATCAGGATCTGGGACAGATGCAGATGTATGTGAATTACTATGATCGCTATGAAAAACAAGAGGATGAAAATCCCACAATCGGTGTTTTGCTGTGTCAGGATAAGGAGGATTCTTTGGTAGAATTAACGCTCCCAAAGGATTCCAATATCTATGCGTCAAAGTACCAGCTGTATCTGCCGGACAAGAAGATGCTGCAAAAGAAGCTGCAAGAGTGGATTGATGAAGAGACCGGAGGTGAAAACGATTGAAGCTGCAATTCAAACATCAAAAATTCCAAGCGGATGCGGCAAAAGCAGTCGTTGACGTCTTCGCAGGACAGCCGTATCTCACGCCATCCTATATGATGGACAGCGGTTACGGTCAGCAGACCATGACGGACGATACTGACTTTACCGGTTGGCGTAATGAGCGTATTGTACCGGAGCTTTCGGACGAACTGATTCTGGAACATCTGCAGAAAGTGCAGCGTGCGAATCAATTAAAACCGTCTGAAATACTGGAAGGCCGTTACAATCTGACAATTGAGATGGAAACCGGCGTCGGCAAGACCTACACCTACATCAAAACCATGTATGAATTGAATAAGCACTACGGTTGGAGTAAGTTCATCGTGGTTGTGCCAAGTATTGCAATCCGCGAGGGTGTTTATAAGTCCTTTCAGGTAACGCAGGAGCATTTTGCGGAAGAATATGGCAAGAAAATCCGATTTTTTATCTACAATTCCGCTCAGCTTACGGAAATTGATCGCTTTGCGTCGGATAGTGCAATCAATGTTATGATCATCAACTCGCAGGCGTTCAACGCCAAAGGGAAGGATGCGCGGCGGATTTACATGAAGCTAGATGAATTCCGCTCTCGCCGTCCGATTGATATTATCGCAAAGACGAATCCGATTTTGATTATTGACGAGCCGCAGTCGGTGGAGGGTAAACAGACAAAGCAGAGGCTGAAAGAGTTTTGTCCGCTTTTGACGCTGCGCTATTCTGCTACTCACAAGTCGGACAGCATCTACAACATGGTCTATCGTCTTGACGCAATGGAAGCGTACAACAAACGGCTGGTCAAGAAGATTGCTGTTAAGGGTATTACCGAGTCCGGCAGTACGGCAACCGAGGGATTTGTCTATCTGGAAAGCATCAATCTTTCCAAATCTGACCCGACAGCGACGATTCAGTTTGATTTTAAGGGTGTGTCCGGTATTCGCAAGAAAACCGCAACAGTTGGAATCGGTTACAATCTTTATGACAACTCCGGCAATTTGGACGAGTACAAGGTTGGATTCGTGGTCAAGTCCATCGACGGACGTGACAACTCCGTGGAATTTCTCAACGGTATCAAAATCTTTGCAGGAGACATCATTGGCAAAGGCAGCAAAGAACAGCTTCCTCGCATTCAGATCCGCGAAACGATACTTTCCCATATCGAACGCGAAAGACAGCTTTATTATAAGGGAATCAAAGTCTTGTCCTTGTTCTTTATTGATGAGGTAGCAAAATACAAGCAATATGACGAGAACGGACATCCATATAACGGTGTTTACGCTGATATGTTTGAGGAAGAGTACAACGATATACTCTGTTCGATGCAGCGGGAAATCGGAGATGAAGATTACATACGTTATTTGGACGCAATTACTGCCCATGACACGCACGCGGGCTATTTTTCAGTTGATAAAAAAGGAAGAGTGACAGACAGCAAGCTTTCCAACAAAAAGGAAGGTACCTCGGATGATACGGATGCCTATGACTTGATTATGAAGAATAAGGAGTTGCTTTTGGATCGTGACCCAAAGAGATCTCCGGTGCGTTTCATCTTTTCGCACTCTGCGTTGCGAGAAGGATGGGATAATCCGAATGTATTTCAGATTTGTACACTGAAACAGAGCAGCAGTGATGTCCGCAAGCGTCAGGAGGTTGGTCGTGGTCTGCGCCTGTGTGTCAATCAGGACGGTGAACGTATGGATGCTAATGTTCTCGGTAACGATGTGCATACCGTTAATGTTTTGACCGTTATTGCCAGTGAGAGTTATGACAGCTTCGCAAAAGGTCTGCAAAGCGAGCTTGCCGATGCGGTTGCAGGACGTCCGATGGCTGTTACCGCCGATATCTTTAAGAACAAGGTACTTGTGGATACAGGAGGCAATGAGCAGGTTGTAGACGGCGACACAGCGCAGGCGATTTTTGAGGATTTGATTGTCAATGGATATGTCAAGCGCGGCATACTGACAGATAAATATTATGATGATAAACTGATTGGCGCAGTACGAGTTGCGGAAGAGGTTGCAGACAGTCGTGACGCAATCCTACACATTCTCGATTCCATTTATGACAATCGCGCAATGCAGCCGGAGAACGCTCGCGACAAGAATGTCGAACTGCAAGTTGATCCGGACAAGCTCGCAATGCCAGAGTTCAAGGCACTCTGGGAACGAATCAGTCCGAAATCTGTATATGTGGTTGATTTTGATACAGATGAGCTTATCGGCAAGGCAATTAGATCGATTAACCGAAGTCTTTATGTATCGAAGATTTTCTTCAAAGTTGAAACCGGTGCAATGAATGAAATCAAATCAAAAGATGCTCTGATTAGCGGAAGCGCATTCTCAAAAACAAAGTCTACCGCTTATGACAACAGCAAGCGGATTCATGCTAACAGTAGCGTCAAGTATGACTTGATTGGCAAGTTGGTCGGAGAAACGGGATTAACAAGAAAGGCAATCGTCGCGATTTTGACCGGCATTGAAAAATCTGTTTTTGAGCAGTTCAAGTTCAACCCGGAGGAATTTATCATTAAGACTGCTGCACTGATCAATGATGAAAAGGCAACTGCAATTATTCAGCATATCACTTACAATGTGCTGGACGAGCATTACGACACAGATATTTTCACAGAACCGACCATCAAGGGAAAGCTTGGTAGCAATGCCATGAAAGCGCAAAGGCATTTATATGACCATATTGTCTATGATTCCGCAAATGAGCGCGATTTTGCGGCTGATCTTGATACCAATATGGATGTTGCCGTCTATGTGAAACTGCCTGATAGCTTCTATATCGCAACCCCGGTCGGACGTTATAATCCGGACTGGGCAATTGCTTTCTATGAAGGTACAGTCAAGCATATCTATTTTATCGCTGAGACGAAAGGCTCCCTGTCGTCTATGCAGCTCAGGCTCATTGAAGAATCCAAAATTCACTGTGCAAGAGAGCATTTTAAGGCAATCAGCAATGGAAATGTGGTTTATGATGTTGTGGACAGCTATCAAGGCTTGCTTGAAAAAGTTATGAAATAAATTATGATCACCGGCTGTGTTTAAAGCACTGGGCGTGGAGTAGGGTAAGCAAAAGTCCGCGCAAATGACAGATGCAATTTTTTTGAAATAATAGGCTGTATCAAATAAAATGTTTTGTAATCCCATCGAACTGTTGTATAATAGTATACAGAATATATACTCTTTCATTTGAAAAAGGAGGAGACGAATGGAAAAACGTCTTAAGCTTAGCGAAGATAATATTTTGAAGACGGCAAAATCTGTGGCGGAGGGAATCATTCATTACGAAGCGGAGACTTTTGACGGAAAAGAATATATCATGCGTGTGAATCCCATGCAAAAATGCAAGGTCTGTGATGCTGCAAATGGTGTGGAATCGCTGTATCCTGCGAAACTGTATGTGGATTTCGTGGGTTTAGAAGAAAAAAGAGAGAAAGTCTTTGAAATTCGCAGAAGATTTTATGCAGAAGGACAGGAATATCTGCTCTTGCAAGATGAAAAAGAGGAACTTTATTTGCGTGCCTATCAGGAAAAAGAGTATGATGCGGGGAAATTCAAAATTCTTCTTTCAAATGCGGATGCAGGAATCGGAAGGATATTAGGTGCAGGATTGAAGGTAAATTACCAAGATAGTGGCGATGTCTGTATAAATCAATGCAATGCGACAGAAGCAGAAATACAGACTTTTGTCGAGGCCTTGCGGGCTTATGAGGGCATTCCGATACCGGATGATGGTTTATTCGGTCAAAAAAGTGTGTTTGCCGGATTTGGAAGCGGAAAAAGCCCCGGCAGTTCTGCGGGAAGCTTTACCGCCGCATATTTTAATCATCACAGCAGATTTTTATAATAAGGAATATACAAGATAGAATGAGAACGGTTTTCATCGTAAACCCGAAGGCGGGGCAGGGAAAAGGCAATAAGAAATTTACGGAAAGAATTAGGCACGTGGCGGAGAAAGCAGGGACTGCTGTCGAGATATATACGACGGCAGGAATTGGTGATGCGGAGATTCTTGCAAGGCAGATTGCTGAAGAGTCAAATGCAGAGCCAACGCGGATTTATGCCTGCGGAGGCGACGGCACGCTCAATGAGGTTCTGAATGGCGTTTTACATGCAGGCTGCGAAGGCGGTGCAGGCAGTAAGGGTAATGAAGAGTGTGAAAGCGGTGCGGATATTGCAATCGGTGTGGTTCCCATCGGTACTGGAAATGACTTCTGCAGGAATTTTCCGGAGGCGGCTGATTTTACAGACATTGAAGCGCAGCTTGCTGCCGAGCCGAAGCGGTGCGATGCCATAAAATACAGTGGAATTCTCGCGGGCAAGGAGCAAACCCGTTACTGCGCGAATATGTTCAATATCGGTTTTGACTGTAATGTGGTCGATTTGACGGCGACGCTGAAGACTTATCCGCTGCTTTCCGGTTCACTTGCTTATTTGATGGCGATTCTTGCGATTCTCGTAAAGAAAAAAGGCGCTAATCTGAAAGTGGAAGTTGACGGAGAAGTGAAGCACGACGGACCGCTGCTCTTGACTGCGGTTGCCAACGGATGTTTCTGCGGGGGCGGCGTGAAGAGCTCGCCTATGGCCAGCATCTCCGACGGCCTCATGGATATAAATATAATTTACAATGTGAAGAGAATGGAATTTCTTAAGAAGTTTCCATATTACTCAAAGGGCACGCATATGGAACTTCCGGATATTTCCAAGATACTATATGCGGCACAGGCAAAGAAGATTGTGATAATGCCAAACGATGGTACGATGCGGCTTTGTGCGGACGGTGAAATTGTGGATGCCGGAAGGGTCGAAATGGAAATCGTGCACGAGGCATTCACTTTCCTGGTACCTAAAGGAGAGAAAGAAAATGACGATTGAGAGAAAGAACAATCTCGGAACGATCAAATTAGATGATTACATATTTGCCCAGATCATACAGACGAGCCTTTCAAAGAGCGGCGGCAAGGCATTTCACGCTTCCGAAAAAGGAAAGCTCCTGGGAAGTCAGGGCGTAAAGAGCAGCATCGGCGAAATTTCTTCAAACATCAGGATTCGCGAAGAAGCGGACAAGTATGTAATCGAGTTTTATGTGATTACTTTGTTCGGTGCCAGCATACGAGAGACCACCAATGAAATATTGGACTACATTGAGTATGAGATGAAAGGGCTTTTCCCGGGAAAGGGCGGCAGACTGATACTTCGCATTGTCGGAATTAAGTCAAAACGAATCGCGCCGCGCAATATAAAGGTAGTGAGAGAATATGAATCTGAAAGATAATATTTCCTGCCTGAGGGGCGTGGGTGCAAAACGGGCGGAAGCACTTAAGAAACTGAATATTGAAACAATCGGAGATTTGCTGTGGCTTTTTCCGAGAAAATACGAAGACAGAAGGAATGTTCTATCCGTCATGGAAGCGCCTTTGGACACGGATGTGCTGATAAGCGGCAGGGTTGTAACCGCCGGGCTTTCGGGAAATCCGTACAGCAGGTCGAGACTGCTCAAGGTGCTTATCGAAGACAACACGGGAACGGTTCAGCTTCTGTTTTTTAATGGAAAATATCTTGCAAACTATTTCAAACCCGGGGCTGAGTTTGTTTTTTTCGGCAAAATCACGCTTCGAAACGGCATCAGACAGATGACGCATCCGGAATTTCATAAGCCGGGGGACAAAGGCGACATTCGCGGGCTGATACCGGTTTATCCGCTTACTGAGGGACTTACGCAGAATCAGCTCCGTTCATGGCAGCTGGAGCTTATGGAAAAGCATGCGGCGGAGGAGGCAGCCGAATGGCTGCCGGATTGGATTGTAACGGAATGCAATTTGTGCAGCCCGGCGCATGCACTGTCGAATATCCATTTCCCGAAAGAAAGAAAGAATTTTCTGGAAGCCAGATATCGTTTGATCTTTGAGGAACTGCTCACGCTTCAGACAGGGCTGTTCTATATTAAAAACGGAAGCAGGGGCAATGCGAATGCCGTAGCGGCTTCCAAGGCGGTTTCGGTAAAACCGTTTGAAAATTCCTTTCAATTTGAACTTACCGACAGCCAGAAGAAGGTTTTTGCTCAGATAGAAAAAGACATGGAGCAGGAAAAGAACATGAACCGGCTTGTACAGGGTGATGTGGGCTCCGGCAAGACCGCGGTTGCGGAAATGGCAATGTTTAAAGCGGTAAAAAGCGGATTTCAGGCGGCAATGATGGCCCCGACCGAATTGCTCGCGAAGCAGCATTTTGCGAGTCTGAAACGCGATTTTGAGCCTTTCGGGGTGAAAGTGGGACTGTTGTCAGGTTCGCTCAGTGCGAAGGAGCGCAAGGCGGTTCTCGAAAGCCTGAAATCCGGAGAGACCGACATTTTGGTCGGCACGCATGCATTGATACAGTCGGATGTGCGCTTTGCAAACCTCGGTCTGGTTATCACGGACGAACAGCACCGATTCGGTGTCAACCAAAGAGAACTGCTGTCCGCAAAGGGCAGGAATCCGGACATTCTTGTAATGACGGCAACGCCGATACCGAGGACGCTTGCGGTTATCCTGTACGGAGATATGGACATTTCGGTGATTGACGGAATGCCTCGCGGAAGAAAACCCATAAAAACATTCGCAAGAAAAGAAAGCGCACGCGGCAAAGTATATGATTTTGTGCATGAGCAGGTAAAACAGGGCAGGCAGGCCTATGTTGTCGCCCCTCTTATCGAGGAGTCCGAAAAGCTGAGCTGCCGTTCGGCAGAAGAAGTTTTTGAGGAACTCAGAGCAAAGTATCCGGATATCCGAATCGGTTTTGTCCACGGATTGATGAAACAGAACGAGAAGGATGCGGCGATGGAAAAATTTGCGGCCGGCGAAACGGACATACTGGTATCGACCGTGGTAATCGAAGTCGGCATTGATGTCGCAAACGCAAGCGTTATGGTGATTGAAAACAGTGAAAGATTCGGTCTTGCACAGCTCCATCAGCTCAGAGGCAGGGTTGGCAGAGGAAGCACGCAGTCCTACTGCATACTGATTTCCGACAGCGAAAGCAGGGTGGCGAAGAAAAGAAACGAAATCATGTGCCAGACCACTGACGGATTTGTGATTGCGGAAGAAGATTTAAAGCTGAGAGGACCGGGAGAACTTTTCGGCACGCGCCAGCACGGACTGCCGGAGCTGAATATCAGCGACCTAGTAAGAAATGCCGAAATCCTCGAAACCACAAAGAACATAGCCGTGGAACTGATCGAAAGAGACCCGGAGCTCTCAAGCCCTGAAAACTCCGGATTGAAAGAGCGGGTCCGGAAAATGTTCGGCGATAAGATTCAGCTTCGTTTATAAGCCTTTGTAAACCTTCCGATACAGTAAAAGACCTTGAGAATGTCCCAAGGTCTTTTACCGTCTATCCAAAGTTTTGATTTACTTTCCGGCTAACTGTTTTTCAGCCATTTCAACTAACTTCTTAGTCATATAACCGCCGACATAACCGTTCTGTCTTGCTGTAAGGTTGCCCTTGTCAGCCTGTTCATAGTTTGTTAATCCGAGCTCGTTTGCAACTTCTGTCTTCAAGCTCTTTAATGCAGGTTTTGCATTGATGTTCATTTTTTCTTGTAATGACATTTTGTTCACCTCCTATTACAGTACTAGTTTGACACATGCGAAAGTTATTATGTGATGTAATAATTGGCGGCGTTGGTCCTGTTTGGAAAAAACGCGGGATTGCAGAAACGCTTTTTTTTCGGTATAATAAATGAAAAACGCAAAGGATAACATAAATTTATGAGAATTATTACAGGAGAATTTAAAGGCAGGCGTCTTGAAATGCCTGTTGGAAATGATATAAGACCGACGACGGAAAAAGTAAAAGAAGCGCTTTTCAGCATGATTTCGGGAAATCTTTACGATGCTGTCTGCGTGGATCTTTTCAGCGGTACGGGAAATTTAGGGCTCGAGGCTTTGTCAAGAGGTGCCGAGAAGTGCTATTTTGCGGATAACAGCAGGGCCAGCCTTGAACTGACGAAGCGAAACATCGCGATGTGCCGTGCTGAGGATTGGTCGGTGGTAATCGCGGGTGATTATGAACGTGCACTCAATCAAATCGCCGCAAAAGGCGAAAAAATCGACATTTTTTTCTTGGATCCGCCGTATAAGAAGGGATTGTACGAAAGGTGTTTTGAACTCATTTCCACCCTTGAACTTCTTTCGGAAGAGGGGATTATCGCAGCCGAACATAATGCGAAGGATGAATTCCCGGATGAGATGGCAGGCTTTGCAAAGCTGAAAGACCGGACATACGGAAGCATCGGAATCACAATTTACGGCTGATTCTTCTTGCCTATAAATTAAGCGTGTGATAGAATTAAGTTTAGATATCGGGAGGCAGTTATGGCAACGAAAGCTTTATATGCCGGGTCCTTTGACCCTGTGACACTGGGGCATCTGGATCTTATCGAAAGAGCGGCAAACATTTTCGACGAAGTTGTGGTAGGAGTGGTTGTAAACCTGGAGAAGCACACTTTTTTTACATTTGAAGAGAGGAAGCAGATGCTGAGAAAGGTCACAGAGCATCTGCCGAATGTTTCGGTGGACATGTGCAACGGACTTCTTGCGGATTATGTGAACGCGAACGGTTTTAACGTTGTGCTCAGAGGACTTCGCAGCACGGCGGACTTTGACTCGGAACAATCGATGGCACAGCTTCACAAGCATCTTTATAATGAAAACGTGGAAACTGTTTTTCTGATGGCAGACGCAAAATATGCTTTTATCAGTTCTACGATGGCCAAGCAGGTCATTTCACTCGGTGGGGACGGATCGGTTCTTGTTCCGCCATACATTCTTGAAGAAATGAAAAGGAGAGTTAAGTAATGGAAGATACAATGAAAGTTTTAGAACTACTGGAAGAACTTGAGGATATCGTAGATGCCGCAACCAAAGTTCCGATGATGAGCAAGGTAATGGTGGAAGCAGAAGATGTGTTCAGTATTATCAGAGAAATCCGATTGGCTCTCCCGGATGATGTACAGCAGGCAAAGTGGATCCGCGATGAGAGAGATCGCATTTTGGCGGATGCGAAGACTGAATATGAAAGAATCATCAGAGAGGCGAAGAAGCAGGCAGATTACCTTGTCGAGACCAATGAGATTACCGCAAGAGCAACGAAGCTGGCACAGGAAATCAGGGATGATGCCGATATCAATGCAAAAATCCTGAAAATGAAGACATACGATTATGTGGACAAGATCCTTTACGATATGCAGGCAAAGATGGACGAGATGAATATGCGCTATTTCGGCGAAATGTACTCGAACCTCGAGAAGACATTTGATCAGATCAATCAAACGCTCAGTGCAAACAGAGAAGAGATCAAAGACCTTGCATACAAAACGCAGAATGACCTTGGTGCGGAATAAGGGGATATCATAAATGCAGACGAAGTCATCCCGCGAGGTCAGCCTTAATTTTTTTAATGTGGCACTCATGTATGTCGGAGCTATCATGGGCGCAGGTTTTGCGTCCGGCAGAGAATTGTGGCAGTTCATGGGTCTTTTTGGTGCGAAAGGAATTATCGGAACGGTTTTCGTTGCGATTTGTTTTGTTGTACTCGGATTCATGACTTCCTACATTGCCCGCACAAAAAACACGAATGATTTTTCGATTATTATCACGCCTCCGGGATACCCTAAACTTAGAAAATGCGTGAGCATATTTATGTCGGTGATGCTTTTTTCGGTTTTGATCACGATGTCCGCGGCAGGCGGGGCGCTTCTTCACCAAAACTATGGAATCAGCAGAGTTTTCGGCGGAGTTATTATATGCTTTTTCGTCGTAATCACGGTACTTGGTGATTTTGAACGGGTTTCACATGTGTTTAAATATATTATGCCGGTGCTGTTTGCCATTGCGGTCATTACAAGTATCGTAATTATTTTTAGCAATTTCGGAGATCTGGGCTATCATCAAAAAGTAGAGCCTGCTGCGATGGCACCGAACTGGGCACTGGCGGCACTTCTATATATTTCTTACAATCTGCTTGCCATGATACCGATGATCTCAAGTTCTTCAATACACGCAAAGAACGAGAAACACGCCCTGTGGGGCTCGGCACTCGGCGGACTCATGGTAGGGGCACTCGCTCTTGTAATCATACTTGCGCTTCAGACCGACATGAGCTTTGCGGATGTGAACGATATGCCGATGCTTGCGTATGCACAGCTTATTTCAAAACCGGTGGGGCTCATCTACTCCATCATACTTTTCGTTGCGATTTATTCCGCGGCGACGAGCAATTTCTACGGATTTACGACCAAAATCCCGCATGGCCCGAAAAAAAGCAAAATCGTGATTCTTTCCGCGTGTGCGGCATTCGGACTGGGTCTTCTCGGGTTTAAGAATATCGTCGCATACATGTTCAGTGCAGAAGGCTACCTCGGATTTGTCATCATCGCGCTGCTGATTGCAAACTTTATCTGTACATATAAAGAAAAGAGAGGTGCAAAGGCGATGCAGCAAAGCATGAAGAGAGGAAAGGAAAGCAGTTATTTTGCAGATTTTCCGGGACACAGCCGGTTCGATTATCCGGAATTTATTATCCGCGTAACCGGCGGAGCAGGCGGGGAGGCGCTTCTCATCATGGGAAGTGAGAAAACCGCGTTATATGACACAGGAATGGCATGTTTTTCCGACAACCTCATTCATAATCTGGAGGTTGTTCTGAATCAAGAAGGCAGGACTTTGGATTATGTCCTTGCCTCACACACACATTACGACCACATCGGTGCACTCCCTTATGTCATCCGGAAGTGGCCGAATATTATCGTCTGCGGAAACGAAAAAGCAAGCCGCGTTTTCAAGAGCAGGACCGCACTTGAAACCATGAGGACACTTGGCGAAAACGCAAAAAAGACATACGGCATCGACAACGTGGAGATAACCACGGACGGCATGCGAATTGACCGAATTGTGAAAGACGGGGAGCAGATTCCGCTTGGAGACAGAACCGTAACCGTTATCGAAAGCAAGGGGCATACGGACTGCTCGCTTGCATATTACATTTTGCCGGAAAAGGTTCTCATATCCTGCGAATCAACGGGGCTTCTCAGAGGTCCGGACAGAATCAGCACCGCGCCCCTCAAGAGCATTGACGAAAGCATTGCTTCTGCAAAACGGCTCAAGGATATGGATTATGAATGTCTGATTATTCCGCACTATGGCGTATGTCCATATGACTACAGATATGATTTCTTCGATGATTATATCAAAGAGCAGCTTGAAGAGAAGAAACTGATTGAGGACGGAATTGCGGCAGGACTTACCGAGGACGAAATTCTTGAAGAACACAAGAAGCGTTACTGGACCGAAGAGCGCGGAAAAGCGCAGCCGTATCGGGCGTATGAAATCAATGCCCGCATTGTTATCCGGCAGCTCAAAAATCAATAATTATTATAATTTGACAGAAAGTTTTACATTGACCGATTTACCTCGCTAAATCGGTCAATTATTTTGTTCAAAAAAAGTGCTTTTTTGTCTAATTCCTTGAAAAATAAACCTCTTATGTTATTATTTAATAGATGTTAAAAATATACTTATGAGGTGAACGGAAATGGAAAATAACAAGAAATTGGTTATTAATCCAAAATGGTGCAAGGGCTGCGGCATTTGTGTGGAATTTTGTCCGAAACATGTGCTCAGCTTAGCGCATGAAAAGGTGCAGATAAGCAATGCGGACGCTTGCATTCTTTGCGGGCTTTGCGAGCTTCGCTGCCCGGATTACGCAATTTATATTGAGGAGGAGGCAAAATAATGGCTAAGAGATTTCAGCTGCTGCAAGGCAATGAAGCTGTTGTGGAAGGAGCTATTGCTGCAGGGATGCGGTTTTATGCCGGATACCCGATTACTCCTTCAACCGAAATTGCAGAAAGAAGCGCGGTGAGATTACCGCAGGTTGGTGGCAAGTTTATACAGATGGAAGACGAAATCGGCGGGATTGCCGCTGCACTCGGAGCATCCGTTGCGGGACTGAAAGCAATGACCGCAACATCAGGTCCGGGATTCTCCCTGAAACAGGAGAACATCGGCTATGCGTCCATCGCGGAAATTCCAATCGTAATCGTTGATGTACAGAGGGAAGGCCCGTCAACCGGACTTCCGACATCCCCGTCGCAGGGCGACCTTATGCAGTCCAAGTGGGGAACGCACGGAGATCACCCGGTTATCGTAATTTCTCCGTCATCGGTTCAGGAATGTTATACCGAGACCGTAAGAGCATTCAACATGGCAGAGCGTTTCAGAGTGCCGGTTATCTTCCTTATGGACGAGATTATCGGACATTTAAGAGAAGGCTGTGAAATGATTCCTGCAGAGGAACTTACCATTTCCAACAGAAGAATCGACCGTAGATTTAACGGAACTTTGGCATATGCGGTTCAGGAAGGAAACTATGTTCCGGAATACGCGCCGTTCGGCGAAGGAGACCACTTTAATGTAACGGGTCTGTTCCATGACCTTGACGGATTCCCGACAAATGACAACAACATTACCGACAGTCAGGAAAGAAGACTTCTTGACAAAATCAGAATGAGAAGAGACCGTATCCAGAAATGGGAAGAAGTTGATTGTGAGGATTGTGAAACCATGATTATCTGCTTCGGAGGAACTGCAAGAGCAGTCGAAGGAGCAATCGAAGAATCTCATAAGTTTGACTCTATAAAAATCGGAATGTTCAGACCGATTACGGTATGGCCTTTCCCGGAAGAAGCCCTGCTTAGAGTTATTAAGAACAATAAGCACTTAAGACAGATTATCGTTGCTGAACACAATGACGGACAGATGCTCCTTGAAGTTCAGCGTGTGGTTGAAGGAAGAGTTCCTGTTTCTTTCCTCGGAAAGATTGACGGCACGACGATAACCCCTGCAGAGGTACTGAATAAAGTAAAGGAGGATTATTAATATGCCTAGCAAATTGATTGAAAAAACAATGCGTGTTAACAGACTTCCTCACATTTGGTGCCCGGGATGCGGACATGGAATTTTGATGAGAGACGTTGCACAGGCAATCGAAAACTGTGGTCTTGACCCGGATAAAGTGGTAATCGTATCCGGAATCGGATGTTCGTCAAGAGCTGCAGGATATATGAACTACAACACGCTGCATACCACGCACGGCAGAGCAATCGCTTTCGCAACAGGCGTTAAGCTTGCAAACCCGGAACTTACGGTAATCGTCATCACAGGCGACGGAGATGCTTCCGCAATCGGCGGGAACCATCTGATTCACGCATGCAGAAGAAATATCGACCTTACCGTTGTGGTATTCAACAATAACATTTACGGTATGACAGGCGGGCAGTATTCCCCTACAACACCGCACGGCGAAAAGGGAACAACCGCTCCTTATGGAAATATCGACTACAATTTCGATATTCCGAAACTTGCAGAGGCAGCAGGCGCAACATTCACGGGAAGATGCACGGCATATCATGCTCCACAGGCAATCAAAGTGATTGAAGCGGGAATTAAACATCACGGATTCTCCCTCATCGAAGGAGTATCGGTTTGTCCTACATACTACGGAAGAAAGAACAAGAAAGGCGACTCTGTTAAGATGCTTTCCTGGCAGAGGGATGTCGCTGTTGATGTGAAGAAAGCGCAGACAATGTCTCCGGAAGAGCTTGAAGGAAAGATGGTGATCGGCGAACTTTCAAGAAACGAGAACAAAGAAGAATATACGGATATGTATCTTCAGATAATTGATAAGGTTGGAGGTAATAAGTAATGGCAAAGACTGAGATCAGAATGACAGGTTCCGGCGGTCAAGGCGTTATTATGGGTACGATTATCCTTGCCGAAGCTGCTTTTGAAGACGGAAAACAGGTAGTTCAGTGCCAGGCTTACGGACCGGAAGCCAGAGGAGGCTCCTCAAAGGCGGAAACAATTATTTCAGACCAGAAGATTACCTATACTAAGGTATTGCTTCCGGATCTTCTTCTTTCCCTTACCCAGGTTTCTCTTGATAAGTATGTCGGAAGCCTGAAACCGGACGGAATTCTGGTTGTTGACTCGGAAATAACCGTTCCGGAAGAAGTTGAGAAGAAACACAGAGTTTACAAGCTTCCGATCCTGGAAGGCGCAACAGAGGTGATAAAGAATCATATGTCAGCGAACATCATTTCGGTAGGTGTCGTAAATGAGTTGATGCATGTGGCTACACAGGAAGCGGTGGAAGCCGCTGTTCTGAATCATGTTCCGAAGGGAACCGAGGAAACGAACCTCAAAGCCCTTCATTACGGAGCACAGCTCGTACGCGAATATAAATAATCCGAATATATAAACATGCCAAAAGGCTGCTCGATTCCGAATTGCTTTCGGAAAGAGCAGCCTTTCGCTTTAATATAGGAGCAATAAAATGAATTTTGGCATGCGAGTTATTATCTTCTAGGCTGCGGCCTTCTAGGAGGCTCACAGCAGGAATCTTCTCTGACATCACTTCTGCATGGATCACAGCAAGGATCGCAGCATGGGTTGCAGGACGGTCTTTGACATGGATCGCACTCGTCAGTCTCTTCGGATACTTCCCCGCAGTTTTCAAGCGTATCGGAAGGTCTGATCTGTTTCGGGAAAAGCGTTGGGAAAGTTGTGCAGACAGCGTTTTGCTGGGATTCAACGGATACAAACCCTGTTGAAAGAACGCAAAGCTGTACCGGAACAACGATTTTCTTCTCACATGTTACGCAGATCGCGATAATCAGATTTCCGGATACGTTTCCGTCGGCATCTATGCAAAGGTCTCTGCCGTAATTGTTTGTCGCAAGCCTTGCTTCGCATGCGGAATTGCAGAATTCCGTAAATCTCGGAAGAAATGCGGTATCAACGGTCGACGGCATACAGATTTCGAAGAAGTTTGTAAGTACCAGAGGCTGATTTGCATCAGCAACATTTACATCCGCACATATTGTGAACACCGATTCGTTATTGCAGCTGTCGGAAAGCAGCAAATCAAGTTCGATTATAACATTACCCGTAATTGTTATGTTCTGCGTTCCGAAAATCGGAGTGCCCATGCATCTGTCATCGCATTCCCGTGTTTCGGCATACAGCAGTTTTTCCGAAAAGTTTCCGTCGGCACCGACTACGGTAAGTTCCTCACCGCTGCCGTTCCTTAAGAATGTAGCGCCGGAAATCGTGGTGTTAACATCCAGTTTTAAGTTTGTAGGATCGTCTACATTGTTAGGATTAAAGCTCCGCCTGCATCTGATATCTATTACTCTTTTTACTCTGTGTCCGCATGGAATTGATGGAGTAAACGACTGATTTTGAACTGTTTTCATGCCCTGCAGATGCACTAATACCGCATCGTAGACTTTTTGCACATAAATCGGTTCTGAAACCACATTGCTTAAATCACCGTCAAATTCGCAGAGGACATTTGAGTTACAGCAATTTTGATAGAGGTCTTGGGATACTCTTCCACCAAAGCAGCTCATAAATATACCTCCTTATAATCCAATATCTTTTCTTTCTTACTATATGATTTTTCGGCAAAGTGTGTTACAATAAAGTGGTTATTTTATTTAGGGCAGGTTAGAAATGAATAAATCAGTAATCGGAATCGTAATTTCAATCTTATTCGGGTTTTGCCTTATTGTATGGGCAACCGATTCGGTAGGTGCATCCTTTGGAAAAATAGGAGAAAATATCGCACTCGGACTTGTCGCGATTGTTTTGATCATAGGATTGATAAAAGCCGGGAGGGAAAAGAAATGAGCAAAATTGAAATTAAAAAATTGAACTGCGGCGTTCGCGTCGTGATGGAAAAAATAGATTATGTGCAGTCGGCATCTTTTGGCATTTGGGTGCGCGCCGGTGCTGTGAACGAAAACGAAAAAAACGCCGGAGTATCGCATTTTATCGAGCATATGATGTTCAAAGGAACCGAAACACGGAATGCAAGAATGATTGCAGAGGATATTGACAGAATCGGCGGACAGATCAATGCTTTCACAGGCAAGGAAGCAACCTGCTATTATGTCAAGACCATCGGCTCGAATCTTCAGAAAGGTGCGGAGGTCATCCTCGACATGCTTCTGCACTCGGTATTTGACAAGGTTGAAATGGGCAAAGAACGCAAAGTCATCTGCGAAGAAATCAAGATGATTCAGGACCAGCCGGATGACCTGGCTCATGACACCGTGACGGAGATGCTTTTTAAGGGCAGTCCGCTCGGCAAGAGCATCATAGGGACTCCGACTTCCTTAAAAAACATATCAAGAAATGTTCTTGTGAAATATAAGGAAGAGCAGTACGCAAGGGATTCCATCGTCGCATCGGTTGCCGGAAACTTTGACGAAGAGGCATTTTGTGATTTTCTGGAGGATAAATTCAGCTCCATGGCAGCTTCCAAGGAATGTCCGGAACTGGAACCGAACGAGCACGAGAGAAGTTTCAAAGTAATGGTAAAAGACATTCAGCAGTCTCACATCTGCCTTGCCGCGAAGGGTCTTCCGCTTAGCGACAAGCGAATCTACGCTTTTCAGGTACTGAACAATATCATGGGCGGAAGCATGAGTTCAAGGCTCTTCCAAAACATACGAGAAGAAAAAGGTCTTGCATACAGCGTTTACTCCGTTTCCAGTTCTTTCTCCTCAGATGGATATTACCTGATTTATGCGGGTGTGGGTCACGATAAAATCAGACATGCGCTTGCCGGAATCGAAGAAGAATTGATGATTCTGAAAAGAGACGGTGTTACACAGGACGAACTTTCCATGTCGAAAGAACAGCTCAAGAGCAGTTTTATTTTCGGTCAGGAAAATGTTGCAAGCAGAATGTTTGCAAACGGCAAAAATGTCACTCTCCTCGACAGAGTCTATACTCCGGAGGAGATTATATCGGAAATTGACAGCGTCAGCCTTGAGGATATCGACGAAGTTAAGATGCTTATATGCGACCCGCATCGTTACACGGGAGTTGCGGTTACAGATAAGAGATTTGATTGGAGCAGAGCATGGAAATAAGGATTGTAAGCAAAGGCGGCGCCCTTCCTGCGTATGCAACCGAAGGATCTTCGGGTGCGGATTTGAGGGCCTATATCGAAGAGCCGATTACCTTGATGCCGGGCGAAAGGAGACTTGTGCCAACGGGGCTTTTCGTTGAAATTCCGCAAGGCGTTGAGGCACAGATCAGAGCACGCTCCGGTCTTGCCATAAAGCACGGAATCGGTCTGGTAAACGGAGTCGGCACGGTGGACAGCGACTACAGGGGCGAATGGAACATTCCTCTGATTAACTGGGGGCAGGAACCATATACGATACATAGCGGTGACAGAATCGCGCAGGTGATTTTTTCACGATACGAAAAAGCGGATTTCGTTTCGGTTTCCCAAATAAGCGAAACGGAGCGGGGAGCAGGCGGATTCGGACATACGGGTATTAAATAGAAGGGTTTGTTTAAGGCGAGGTAGAAAATGTTACTTAGAGAAGAACTGGAAAAACGCGAATTTGAGATTTTGTCGGAAAAAGCAGCCAAAAGTGCTGAATCCAAAGGAAGAATGTTTCCCGAGGAAAAATGCAATATAAGGACGGATTTTCAAAGAGACCGGGACAGGATTATCCATTCCAAGGCGTTCCGAAGACTCATGCATAAGACACAGGTATTCCTGGCACCGGAGGGCGACCATTTCCGGACACGGCTCACGCATACCATTGAGGTTTCTCAAATTGCAAGAACCATTGCAAGGGCACTGAATCTCAATGAGGACCTGACGGAGGCAATCGCACTGGGGCATGACCTCGGACACACGCCGTTTGGCCATAACGGGGAAGAAGTCTTGAACAAAATTCATCCGGGCGGGTTTGAGCATAACGTCCAAAGCCTCCGCGTGGCGGATGTCATTGAGTCCACACAGTCCAGGCGCGGAATGAACTTGACCATGGAAGTCAGAGACGGGATCGTGAATCATACCGGCCCTGTGCGTCCTTTTACGCTTGAGGGGCAGATTGTCAAAATCAGCGACCGCATCGCCTATATCAATCATGATATTGACGACGCCATTCGAAGCGGCGTTATTTCTGCAGAGGATTTGCCGGAAGAAGCCATTCGCGTTTTCGGCAGCACACACCGCATGCGCATCAACAATATGGTTGTGGATGTCATCACAAACAGCGACGGCAGGGACATTATATGCCAAAGCGAGGAATACAAAACCAATTTGGATGCCCTTCGAACCTTTATGTTTGCGAATGTTTACAAAAGCAGCCGGGTAAAAAGGGAAGAGGATCTAAACAAGGTTGAGGTCGTAATCAGTTCGCTGTATGATTACTTTATCAAGAACATCGACCAGCTTCCGGAGGACATGAAGGAAATCGCGGAAAGAGACGGCAAAAACGAAGCGGTGAAGGATTATGTGGCAGGAATGACAGACCGATTTGCACTTGCGGTTTACACGGATTTGTTCGTACCGAAGGGATGGAAATAAATCCCGACATTGACAAAAACTAAATTTTCGACATATTTTTCATAAAAAAAAGGAAACGGCCTTTTCTTCTCGTATATAAAACTAGAATGGTTTTGTACGGAGCGTAAGATGGGTCGTTTTATTAATAATTCAAGCATAGATGAGCTGAAGGAAAGCATTAATATCGTGGATGAAGTTGCCAAGGTTGTGCAGCTTAAGAGAGCGGGAGCCAATTACAAAGGATGCTGTCCTTTTCATAATGAGAAGACCCCATCGTTTGTAGTTTCCGAGCAGAAACAGATTTTTACGTGTTTTGGGTGCGGGGAAACCGGAAATGTAATCAAATTCACACAGAAATATTACAATCTGGACTTCCCGGAGGCCGTTGAGAAACTGGCAAGAGAAAACGGAATCACGCTGAAGCACAGCGGAACCGAGGACAAGGACCGCGAGAGATATTATGAAATAAACAAAGAAGCCGCAAGATTTTTCTACAAAAGCTTCACGGAAGCAAAGAATGCGGGCTATACATACATGAAGAAGCGTGGCATTGAGGATGCGGTTCTCAAAAAATTCGGAATCGGATATGCGGATGACGAATGGGACAGCCTCTACCGATACTTCAAGGAAAAGGGCGTAGAAGAAAAAATTCTCTTGGAACTCGGCCTTATTTCCGAAAGCAAGGGAAAATATTACGATAAATTCAGAAATCGTGTCATGTTTCCGATTATAAACACCGCAGGAAGGGTAATAGGATTTGGAGGGAGAGCAATCGGCGATGCACAGCCCAAATATCTCAATTCACCGGAGAACAAGGTTTTTCAGAAGAAGAATAATCTTTATGCTTTGAATATCTGCAAACAGGACATCGGAAGACAGAACAGTGCTATCCTGGTTGAAGGATACATGGATGTGATTTCTCTTTACCAGGCAGGCGTCAGAAATGCGATTGCGTCCCTTGGAACCGCACTCACCGAGAATCAGGCAAGGCTCATCAAGCGTTACACGAAGAATGTCATTCTTTCTTACGATGCTGACCAAGCCGGAAGAAAGGCGGCGATGCGCGGAATCGATGTGCTTTCCGGACAGGACTGCAAAGTCAAGGTTCTGCATGTCACAGACGGAAAAGACCCGGACGAGTTCATCAAGCAGCACGGCAGGGATGCTTTTCTCGCACTTACCGAAAAAGCACTTCCGATGATAGATTACAAACTGGATTCGCTGAAACAGAATATTAACCTGGGGAGTGAAGAAGGAAAAATTGATTTCATGAAAAAAGCCGCCGGAATTTTAAAAACTTTAAGCCCGATAGAGGCGGATATTTATATAAAAAAGCTTGCAAAAGAACTCAAAATTGCAGAAGGCGCTATAAGAATGGAAATCTTAGGCAATAATAGTACGGGTGAAAAGAAAATTGTGCACGCTCAGGAGCGGAGCCACGAGCCGGAGCAAGAGGAAATTTCGCAGCTTGAACTTACACTGATTAAATCCCTGCTGATGAATCCACCGTTTGTAGAAGAACTTTTGGATAAGCAAGAAATCATGGAAAGCCGGCAGGCACGCAAAATACTCAACATCATGTTTGAGCTTTACGGATTGAACGAGGATTTTGACAGTGCACAGATCATGGATTGCCTTGATCCGGATGAAAGTCAGAACCTTTCCGGAGAGCTGGATAGAATTATTATTGCAGGAAATGAAGACAAAGTTTTCGCCGAATGCATCAGAAAATGGGAACTTGACAAACTGCTCTTGAAAGAAAAGCAGCTGATTGACCGACTATCTCTGGCCGATGAAGAGGCCGGTGTGGAATCAATAAAAGAATTAACCGAAGAACTTATGAAAGTTCAGTCAAAAATCAAAACATACGGGGGAAGAATTTAATGGCAACAGAAAACAAAAACGAATTTATCGAAATGAATGCAAAACAGCGTACGGATGACAGCAGAGAAGAGCATTTTGCCGATGGTGAAGGGAAAGAGGAGTTTTCTGAAGAGAAGAAGCAGAGCCTGATTAAAGAACTGATTGATAAGGGTAAGACTTCAAAGAACAAACTCACTTACACGACGATCGCCGATGTGCTTGAATCCGCTGATTTAGATAAGAACCAGATGGATGACATATACGATATGCTCATGTCGAAGGGCATTGAGATTATATCGGAGACTGAGCCTGACGATTTTGACATTATACTCGATGAAGAAGATCTAACAGAGAATCCGGATGCAATCATCGAAGAGGCAAACGAAATTGACCTTGAAGCAAATATGCCAAAGGGTGTTGCGGTTGACGACCCTGTAAGAATGTATCTGAAAGAGATCGGAAAAGTTCCTCTGCTTACAGCAGATGAAGAAATCGAACTCGCAAAACGCATGGAAAAAGGCGATGAGGAGGCAAAGAAACGTCTTTGCGAGGCAAACCTCAGGCTTGTTGTAAGTATTGCGAAAAGATATGTGGGACGCGGAATGCTTTTCCTTGACCTTATACAAGAAGGAAACTTAGGCCTTATCAAGGCGGTAGACAAGTTTGACTACACCAAGGGATACAAGTTCTCCACCTATGCGACATGGTGGATCCGCCAGGCAATCACGCGTTCGATTGCAGACCAGGCAAGAACCATTCGTATCCCGGTTCACATGGTTGAGACCATCAACAAACTCATCCGTGTATCCAGACAGCTCCTTCAGACTTACGGGCGTGAGCCGACCCCTGAAGAAATCGCCCAGGAAATGGGACTGTCCGTAGACAAGGTAAGAGAAATACAGAAGATTGCACAGGAACCGGTATCTCTGGAAACACCTATCGGCGAGGAAGAAGACAGCCATCTTGGCGATTTCATCCCGGATGAGGATGTTCCGGCACCGGCAGAAGCAGCAGCATTCTCCATGCTCAAGGAACAGCTTGTCGAGGTGCTGGATACTTTGACGGAGAGAGAGCAGAAGGTTCTCAAGCTTCGTTTCGGCCTTGAGGACGGCAGGGCAAGAACGCTGGAAGAAGTCGGCAAGGAATTTGAGGTTACGCGTGAGCGTATCCGTCAGATTGAAGCCAAAGCCCTCAGAAAACTTCGCCATCCGAGCAGAAGCAAGAAATTAAAGGACTATTTGGAATAAACAGGGGATTTTCTGATGATGAAGCTAAGTCCAAGACTGAAAAAAATTGCAGAGCAAATAAATGCAGGCGAAACCATGGCGGACATAGGAACCGATCATGGTTTTCTGCCTATTTATCTTTGGGAAAACAAAATCTGCCCGAAGGTAATTATGGCGGACATCAGCAGCGGCTCTCTTTCAAAGGCCCGCGAAAACTGCGAGATGTATGATCCGGATGCCCGGTTTGATTTGAGACTTGGTTCGGGTATCGAAGTGCTTAAAGAGGCTGAGGTTGATGCGGTTGTCATGGCAGGAATGGGCGGCATTTTGATGACGGAAATCCTCGAAAAGGATGTTAAGAAGTCTCTTTCTTTCCGTAAACTGATTCTTCAGCCGCGCAAAGACGTCGGCAAGCTGAGATACTGGCTTTTTAACAACGGTTTCAGCATAACAAACGAGGCTTTGGTGCGGGAAGGCAAATATATCTGCGAAATAATCACGGCGGTTCCCAAGGAAGTTGCAATAACAAGGCAGATGAACGGAGACGACATCGAATATGAATTTCCGCATTCCCTCATTGATTACAATGATGAACTGCTGGAAGAATATTTAAACACAAAACGGAAGCTTGAAACGGAAATCCTTGCAAACATGAAAAAGGGCAAGTATACAACCGCGAAGGAAATCAGACATCAGGAATACCGAATTTCATATATTGATTATCTTTTGAGGAGGATCTAGCAAATGAGAATGGATGATTTTATAAGAGAAGTGGAAAACATAGCACCGCTTGAACTTCAGGAACCGTGGGACAATTCCGGCATACAGATCCGCGCCGGAAACAATGAAATTTCAAAGGTTTTGGTTGCACTTGAAATTAACGAAAGAGTAATCGATGAGGCAATCGGTGCGGGTGCGGACATGATTCTTACCCATCATCCTCTGCTATTTGAAGAGATCAAAAAAATTGACAGTAACGAAGTTGCGGGAAATCATATTGTCAAACTGATAAGGAGAGGAATCAGCGTTTATTCTTCTCATACACCGTTTGACAAATGCATAGGCGGAAACAACGATTACCTTGGCAGCATCCTTGGAATTGAGGACATCGGACCGATGCCGGGAGACGAAAGTGCGATTTGCAGAATCGGAAGCCTGGCTTCTCCTATGACCTGTGCGGAGTTCGCGGAGCACGCATCTCGCGTTCTGCGAATCGAGAAACATTTTTTCCATTTTGCGGGAATACCGGATGAACTTGTGTCGAAAATCGGCTGGTGCACCGGTGCAGGCGCGGAATTTCTTGACACAGCGGTTGCGGCCGGGTGTGATTTGTTCCTGACGGGCGATGTTAAGTACCATACGGCGCAGCACGCAAGGGATTTGGGAATGAATGTGCTTGACTGCGGACACTACGGCACAGAATATATTTTCTGTGAAAATATGCGTTCAAAGCTTGACAAATTCTATAATTTGGATATAATTCAATCTCGTGTGAACATTAATCCGTTCGCAGCAATTTAAGAGAAGATTTTAGAGGTTTCTTATGAAAGATACGCGTAAAACAAAGAGAAGAGTGATACAGGTTGCGGTGATTCTGCTGATTGCTGCAGTCGTTGTTACATACAGCATCACATTTATCGGTGCATTTTATTAATATTCATCCGTTTATTTTCGGGTAGAGCAGACGGTCGCGTGCGCCCTCATCGGCGTATGAGGAAAGTCCGGGCTCCATAGGGCAGGGATGCCGGATAACGTCCGGCGTAGGTAACTATAGGGAAAGTGCAACAGAAACATACCGCCGAAACAGTACGGCTGTGGCAAGGTTGAAATGGTGAGGTAAGAGCTCACCGGCGGCATGGAGACATGCCGGCCGTGTAAACCCCATCCGGAGCAAGACCAAATAGGGGCAAAAGGTGGCTGCCCGTCACCTCCCGGTAGGTAGGTCGCTGGAGCTTGTCAGCAATGGCAAGTCGAGATAGATGATCGTTTAATACAGAACCCGGCTTACAGCTCTGCCCGAATCAATTTTGCACGAAAGACCAAATTGAAGTCAGGAAATAACATTTACACGAAGTCAGCCTCTCTGAAAGGGGTACTAAACAGGCAAAAATACACGAAAAGGGGGTCTGTTTTGGGCACTTGGTGGGAATTGCCTAATTTTACCAGCACGCGAAAGATTGTTTACCCCGAACACTCAGATAGAAAGGGGCTGCCTGCATTAACGGAAAATAAGCG
>ENA-ORSL01000636-ORSL01000636.1-human-gut-metagenome-genome-assembly--contig:-NODE-636-length-34626-cov-4.476613_pt1 | contig 34626 bp, 36 predicted proteins | sample MGYA00242190_ERZ509157 | MGnify/ENA primary metagenome ERZ509157 (study PRJEB26280, sample SAMEA2338664) | human gut metagenome | biome: human gut; feature: human-associated habitat; material: faeces...
CTTTCTGCACATACTGAGCGAGCAGACCATTTATGGACAGGTTGTCCAAAACGGTACTGTCGCTCGTGCTTTCAGCGAGCAGTGTATTTATGGACAGATTCCATAAATACCTCGTTAGGGGGTGCCCCTAAGACCAAGTAAACAAGTTATTTTTTTACAGATTTTACAGTTACGTTTTACCATTTTAGATAAGACATGAGCAGTAAAACACTTAACCAATATTTTATTATAGGTTTCCAATTTATTCGAAAGCAATATAAATTTTTATTGAGGAAGTGGTTTCCTCATTTTCGTCCATTCAATCGCACCTCGCTTTACAGAACATAACCGACTTTTGATACGCCAATTACCCCTCGTCGTAAAAATGTAATATCTAAAGTGTCCGGCTCAAAAATATCCGTTTCAAAGGTATCAAATGAAAATCCTTCCGGTTCAAATGTATCATACTGGAAAGACTCATATTCAAATGTTTCTATTCCCATTTGCTCAATAATCTCTTTTGGCAAGGTATAATCTTGTTCAACGAGACCAAACATTGTAAATCCTGAATCCACACAAAATGATACAACCGCTTTGTATCCGATATTGTAGGTAAAAGAACCGATGATTGAACCGACAAAACTTCCAATCATATAACCTAATACCGGTACTTCTATGAACGCTTGAGAAATTCCACCGCCAATCAACGAACAAGCAGAAATATACATATCTCTGACAAGCTCGCCCGAAAGCTGAGTTCTTGTTTTCTTTCCAAGAGCTACCTGAAAAGCATTTTTGATAACGTTCATCGTCAGAACGGTTACTGTACCAACAATCGTCGGGTCAACAGATTTAAGTGCTTCTCCCAAAAGTCCAGCTTTACAGGAAGCTGTAATAGCTGCGGACACACTTCCCCGGATAAATCCTTCTGTACCACCTGATACTGCTGCAAATCCAATCTTCTTAAACTGCTCAGCGTTGATTTCTCCGTTTTTCATCAAATAGTCTATTGCCTTGATTATTTCCGGAGCAACTTTCAAGACAACAGAAATGGTAGCTGACGTAAGCCCGGCTTTGAACGCCTGTTGAATAATATAGTCGTATTTGATTAGTTCTTCGGTCGTAAGTCCCAATTCGTATGCATTTATTTTTCCCTGTTTCGCCAGCGTTGCAAGAGCTTCTGCTTCCTTTTTTGAAAGCGGAATAGATTCAGCTCCTTTATCGTCACTAAGACGGTCTTTTAGCAAGTCAAGCGTTTCTTGATAACGATAAACCTGTTCCGGTCGCCTTGCTGATTCGGTCTTAATCATTCGCTCAAGATACTGTGTTGCTTCTTCCAGTTGGTCACGGGGTATGATACGAATTTGCCCGGAGTAAATAGGGTCGTTCAATACACTTTCTGCATTATCATAACCTCTGCTATGCAAGAAATCTTCTAAACTATCTGTTCCACCGTGACTCTGATACTCCTTAAACCTTTGAAAGACACTGACAGCCTGTGCTTTTGCACTTGCTTGACCGTCACTATAATATTTTAGCCCGTACTTGTCTCCAAAGTTAGTAGAAATATCAGTTGAAGCGAAATCGTGGCTTCTATCAACAAAAGCTCTGTTTGCTGAACCTTTCAGTGCGGAATCAATATTAAATGTCCCGGTATGCCAGAACTCTGCAACATCGCCTTTTAGCACATTAGAAGCAGTCTTAAATCCCTCTAAGGAATTCAAATCCTGAACGAGTTTATTTATCTCATCATTCACAGACGCAACATAGGAATCAGACATAGTGGCTGCGGCATAAGCAGAAGCATTTTTTTCAAAATATGTATATCCTTCTTCAAATCCAACCATTATGCTTCACGCCCCTTTATAAACCTAAAAACTTGCTCAGGTCATCTAAATAGAATTTCATTACAGCACAACTATATTTCTGTTCTTTAATCTTGCTGTTAAGCGTAAATTTCTTTACCGCCATCACACCGGCACCAATACCTGCGATTGGAACTAACGCTACCGGTGAGATAACTGCCAATGCTCCTGCTTTAGCAACTCCCGCAGCCCCAGCAACTCCCGCTGCTCCTGCGGCAGCACCCGCTTTCAGAGCTTTCTTATCTTTGCTCTTAATTAACTGCTCAACATTCTGCTGATAGTTCTGAGCGTATGAAATAAAGTTCTCATATTTATCAGCTTCAACGACTTTCTCAACAGAAAGCACAGCCTGCTTTCCAAGCCAGCCATATTTCATTCCAAATTCCGCAAACCCCATATTCATATGGGAGCTTTTTTCTTTAATAAGTTTATCCTGTCCGATAAAGAGAATGTATTGGTTAGATGAAAGCTGTGCGGCATTAGTTTTGTAGTCCTTTTCAAGCCATACCTGAGCAGCAACCTCTCCATCTTTTGTTCCTACCGTCTCATCTTCTTTATCATCTTCCAAGCTGATAAGCTGTGCAAGATAATCGCCGTATTGACGGCATTTTTCTTCACAAACAATAATTAACTTTTTCATCACATTTACCTCACTAAGTATCTATTATCATTCAAATTCAAAACAGGAATGAACTATATCATCTAACTGTCTCCGGATTTCTGAAAAATCACAATCCAAATCAAGCGTTTTGACCGAAATTGAATTTCCACCCATTTTGTAATTGTTGTTCGGTAATACCAATTCATCGGTCTTTGCATAAAGCAACATTCCCGATACATTGCCAGTGTTATCAGTATCAAGGTTTTTAACATAAGTGAAAATCTGATACAGATTGCCTGAATGCAAAGTGTTTACCTCATACTGCTTTTGCGTTGTATGAGAGTAATATTTTGCGTCAATTACCAATGTCTTGTCGCTTTGTTTCAACATAATATCGCTCTGCATAACGGGTAGCATTTCTCTGTTTCCGTCATCAGTATCCCACGGGATTTGAGAAGCCGACGCTTTTATTTCGGGATGTTCCTTCCTGTAATATTCAAGAATAAACTTTTCATATAGCCTGCACATACGCTGTTCGTCAAGGAAATCCATCAACTTTGTGCTTCCGTCAGAGGTTGTCTGCAACAACCCTTTAAGTATCAGGTAACAAATTGAAATCAGCATTTGGTATGTCTGATTGTTCTTGTTAAATTGCAGTTTCCAGTTTATACTTTCTCGGCTCATTGGTTCTACCTCTGAGAAATAGATAAGAAGTTTACGAAGCTGCTTTTTTCTATTCTTGCTGATACTGCTTCTTACAAGAGTATCCATTGTCGTGCGGATAATTCGATTCATATAGGAATTCACCGAAAACTCATCGTAATTACACACCAACTGCTTTTTAAGCATTGATTGCTCTTTTACCGAAGCGGAAATATCTATTTTGCCACGGAGAGCTGACAAGGGCTCTGTTTGAAGCACATATTCTTTACCTAATCCTCTTTTGATTTGCAACGAGACTCCCTTAATGAGAATGGCTGCACATAATTCAGCGACATTATCAAATTCTTCTGTCGCCACCTGTTTATATCCCTGCTCATTCAAGACTTGAAACGCATATGAAAGCATATAGTATATGTTTTGTATGCGTATCATTTTATTGCACTCCTTAAGTTTGCAGACCAGTCTCTTACCTTTGTAGGTTCATCAAACCAGTATTCCTTGATTAACGGTATCACTTCATACTCTACAACGGATTTGAGCCATTCATCGGTAATTTCATCGTCGGTACAGAAGTAACTATGTCCAATTCTGAAACCATCTCCCAATGACTCGTCTGATGATATTGTATTGTTAAGGGACTCAACAACGGTTATCAGGCTTTCCAGTTTTGGAGAGTTCTTTTCCGCTAAGTAGTTTTTGAAGCCTTCCGAAGAAAAAGCCGGTGCAAAATCAAAGAATGCGAACCTTCTTCTTAACGCATAATCCATAAGTGCAAGGCTTCTATCCGCTGTGTTCATCATTCCGATAATCCTCACATTCTGAGGAACTGTGAACCATTCGTTTGAATAGAGCAGTTTTATCTTCTCACCACGCTTGTCTTTCTCAATCAACATCATCAACTCGCCGAGGATTTTGCTCAGATTGCCACGGTTGATTTCATCAATGATGAAGAAATACGGTCTTTCATTATCTTCTTCCGCTTCCTTGCAGAATTTATAGAACGCACCGTTTTCAAGTTCAAATCCTTCTTTTGAAGGTCTGTATCCCTGAATAAAATCTTCATAAGAGTAGCTTTGGTGGAACTGCACCATTGCTACACGGCTGGTGTCTTTCTGTCCCATTATTGAATAAGCAAGTCGCTTTGCGGCGAAAGTCTTGCCAACACCCGGAGCACCCTGCAAAATAACATTGTATTTTGCTTCAAGCAATTCTGTCAGGGTGTTATATGTATCTTCGTCCATATACACTTCATTCAGAAAATCATCCTTTGAATATGGCGGATACTTGATTTCTTTCTGTTCCGACACTTCTTCCGGCGTATCTTCTGCGAACAAATCAAGGAGTTTCTTAACATAATCGGGATAAGCCGATATGTTGGTAAGCGTTTTCATAACAGCCTGTCCGGGGTGTTCCCATTCGCCGTTATTTTGCCAGTCAACTTTTCTTATATGTTTATATGTATCTCTTGATGAATCGTAAATATAATCGGAAGTCACAACACCTCTGCCGATTATTTTGTGCATTCCCTTTTTTACGAAAACTACATCGCCGACTTTAATCTCGTTTGCAAACTGCCATAGGCAATGAGCATTATTCTTGTAGGAATAGCTTGCGTCATAGACTTTCTTCATAAATTCTTTGATTTCTTCTTTAGAAGCAAAGTCTTTCAGATTGGTTACTTCGTCCCAACCGATTCCCATAATGCCATTCTTGAAGAACTCGTCCCACATACAAGCATTATCGCCGGGAGAATAAATCCAATACGATGTCTCTTTGACATTTGAATCAATATCCGGTGTCTCTGTTTTCTTTTCATCGGCATAGGCGTGAAACGATAGTTCCGGAAAGCTATGATACTCATATTCGCTACTTTTCAGGGCATTTCTTGCCTGCTCACACATAAACAAATAATTAGAACCGTTAGGAATATCTCTATTTATTGAAGAAAAGATAGTCGTAAAGTAATGCGGCATATTATCTACATCAGTCAGGAATCGTTTATTGTTATTATCAAGGTTGATAAATGTGTATGGTCTAACCTGATACAAAGCAATGGTTAGTTTCGGCAATCCAATTAAGGACAAATTTAATGCTTTTTCAAATGCAATGGCTAAATCATCTTTATTTGAACTATCTTTTGAATATACAAGGGCTTTCTCAAATAAGTCCCACAGTATGTCAAAGCACTCAGGCTCTCTTTTGGGGTCGCCTACATAACGGTAGAAACAATATTGATTATAGTTGAACATAGGTATCCCATCAAAATCAGACGGCACATTTGATGTAACTCCAAAAGCTTTTTTATAACCAGTACAAAGGGCAATTCGTGCTTCGTCACTTTGCTTACCACGATTAAATAATGCAAAAACTGTAAACGGGTCAATGTCCGGTATAATCTCATTATCTTTTTCAATTTTCGGTAAATTCTTATTCGCTTCTTTGTGAGCCAGTTTAACTTTTTCTACTAATGACGCCCTATTGTCTTTATAAGTAAGAATTATGTCTGCTAACTCCTGATAAAACGGTATCCACGAAAAGTTTGGTTTATTCATTTCCAATCACCTCTTAAACTTCCATCATATTATCTGTCCAAAGCTCACACTGTGTCATGACAGTCTGCACAGCGTCCTCCATACCTTCCGGCGGATACTTGTGCTTTTTCAAAAGTTTCTTGATAAGCATACGCATTTTTGCTCTTGCAGACTCACGCTTTTGCCAGTCTATTGTTTTATTCTTACGGAGCGTATCAGCAAGCTCCTTTGTAATGGCAATCAGTTCGTCATTTTCGTAGAAGTCCTTAATTGCCTGTGGCTTTGTTAATGCGTCATAGAAAGCAAGCTCATCGGCAGTCAGTCCGAGCTTGTCGCCCTCTTTTTGTGCTGCGGCGATTTGCTTTGCCAATTTCAGCATTTCTTCGATGACTTCTTCATTGGTCAGCATACCGTTGAGGTAAGCATTAAGAGAACGCTGCATAATCTCGCTGAATTTTTCAGACTTAACCACATTTGTCCTGCGATAGACCGACACCTGCTCTGCAATCAGTTTTTTCAGGAGTTCAACAGCAAGGTTCTTTTCCTTCATATTTGCGACTTCCTGAAGGAACTTCGGGTCAAACAGAGAAAACTCCTCTTTAATGTCTGAGAACAGGTTGATAACGCCATCGCTCTTGATACTCTGCTTCAAAAGCTCGTTGATTCTTGCGTTCATCTCCGGCAGGGAAATCTTCTTTCCGACGCCTGTGTTTGTCAGCCTGAGTACCAATACACGCACGGACTCGAAAAATGCTGCTTCAAAGCGGCTGTCCTCATCAACCAAAGAAGAACAGAGAGATAATGCCTGATGAAGCATAAGGGCTTCTTTTACGAAAGAGTCTTTCTCATCAACTCTTTCTCTGCCCATGATGAAGTTGACTGCACCGCTGATAGTCTTTGCTCTTTCAAGGTCTGTGCCGTTTTGGAACTTGGAGTAATCATATCCGTGGAATTTGTCACGGCAAACAGACAGCTTCTCCAAGAACTTCGGATAAGCAACCTTAGCAACATCTGTATCGCCGTAGTTCTTCTTATCACGGGAAGTATAGTCATTCATTGCCTGCTTTAAGGCGGTAGCAATGCCTACATAGTCAACAACAAGTCCGCCTTCTTTGTCTCTGAATACACGGTTTACACGGGCGATTGCCTGCATAAGATTGTGTCCCGACATAGGCTTGTAAACATACATTGTGGCAAGAGACGGCACATCAAATCCGGTAAGCCACATATCAACAACAATAGCGATTTTCAAAGGACTGTTATTATCTTTGAATTTCTTTGCAAGCTCGTCTTTATGGTGCCTGTTGCCGATAATCTGTCGCCATTCTTCCGGGTCGTTGTTGCCGGAGGTCATAACGACTGCCACCTTTTCCGTCCATGCGGGACGAAGCTCCAAGATTCTCTTGTAAATTTTCATAGCGATAGGGCGGGAATAGGCAACAATCATCGCCTTACCGGTCAACAGGTTTTCACGGTTATTCTCGTAGTGGTCGAGAATATCGCAAACCAAAGAATTGATTGTGTTATCGTTTCCGAGAACGGCTTCCATCTGTCCAAGCTCACGCTTACTCTTTTCAATGACTTCCTCATCTGCATTGGCTGCCATAATGTCGTACTCGGCATCAATCAATTTTAAGGTCGCTTCATCAAGGTTTAGCTTAATTACACGGCTCTCATAGTAAACCGGGCGTGTAGCACCGTCCTCGACAGCCTGCGTCATATCGTAGATGTCAATGTAATCTCCGAATACCTCACGGGTGCTACGGTCTTTGGAAGAGATAGGAGTACCTGTAAAGCCAATGTATGTAGCGTTCGGTAAGGTGTTGCGGATAATACGGGCTGTGCCGATAACACGCTTTGCAACATCTTCGCCTTCTTCGTTCTTGGTAATCTTTATTTTCTCTGCAAGTCCGTATTGACCTCTGTGTGCTTCATCTGCCATAACAACGATGTTGTGGCGTTCAGAAAGAGGTTCGTGGGACTCCTCAAACTTTTGCATTGTGGTAAAGATAATACCGTTTGCCTGTCTGCCGGCAAGCAGAGTTTTCAGATGTTCTCTGCTCTCTGCGTGCATAGGCTCTTGTCTTAAAAAGTCCTTGCACTTTGCGAACTGACCGTAAAGCTGGTCGTCAAGGTCATTTCTGTCGGTCAGAACAACGATTGTCGGACTGTCTAAGGCTTCCTGCAATAAATGGGCGTAGAACACCATAGAAAGCGATTTGCCGCTTCCTTGTGTATGCCAGAACACACCGCCTTTACCGTCTGTAACGGTAGCGTGTTTTGTGGATTCAATCGCTTTTCTAACCGCAAAATACTGATGGTAGCCGGCAAGAATTTTGAATGAATTGATACCCTCGTTAGAGAAACAAATGAAGTTCTTGATAATATCGAGCAGTCGTGCTTTTGTGAACATACCCTCAAAGAAAGTATCGAACTGAGCATACTGCGTATTTTCATAGTCGCCGTCTTTGGTTTTCCACTCCATAAAGCGGTCTTCACCGGAGGTGATCGTACCCGCTTTGGAGGTCAACTGGTCGCTCATAACGCAGATAGCGTTATAAATGAACATAGACGGGATTTCCTGCATATAGTTACGGAGCTGCCTGTACGCTTCGGAAGCGTCCGTTTCTTCACGGGAAGGAGATTTAAGCTCAACCAATACAACAGGCAAACCGTTCAAAAAGAGAATTACATCCGGGCGTTTGTTACTGTTCTCAATGAAAGTCCATTGATTAGCGACGATAAAGGAGTTATTGTCGGGATTTTTATAGTCAACAAGATAGACAATAGAGGAACGCTCCTCGCCGCCCACAAAAAATCTTACAGGAATACCGTTTTGCAGATAGTCCATAAAAACGGCGTTTTTCTGCTGGGGTTCTCCGTTTTCAAAGTTTTTGAGCTTGAATAAGGCGTCTTGAATGGCATCGTCAGGCAGCCCTCTGTTCAAACGATACAGAGAGTCAAGCAGAACCTCCTCATATAATGGACTGTAAAAATCCCTTTCAATATCGGGACCGTATGCGTATTCGTATCCCAAATCGTTTCTAAATAGTTCGATTACAGAATTCTCATAATCGGCTTCGGTATATAATCCCGGCATTTTCATTCACCACTTTCTATGTCAGTCGGCGTGTATTCTGCGACAGCTTGTTTTAATAATTCAGTAATTTGTGTTGCCTTATCCTTTGCCGTTTTTTTGTCCCTGAACTTTACAAAATAGTAACCCGAAATAGACATTTTCATTTTGCTTATGATTGTCTCCCGATTATACCAATCAACAGCAAAATTGTTTTGAATAATACTCTTTAGTTCATTTATCTCATCAGATTCGGCTATGCTATCCAAAATGTTTGATAGGTTTGAGATAATGTACTTGTTCAGATTATCATCATTGGGGATATGTGATATTGTATCCGTTTTAGAATGAATCTCATATTTTTCAAAGTCAGCAACAACTTGCACATTTCCGCTGTTTACATATTTGATATAGCTGAGTTGGTGCTCTAACTCCGGAAACAAAGTCGCTTCGTTGATGTTATATAAGTCAAGTTCTTTTAAAATCTCTTCTTTGTTTTCACCACGCACGAAGAAGAATTCCTTTTCAAACGCTCCTCTCAAATCGCCCCGTGATTTAGATATAACGGATTTGGATATATCTGCACCATTTGAAATGGAAAACATACTTGCAAGTAGAAAAACACCACTCTGCTTTCTCAGTCGTTCGTTGGTATATGTAGGAACAACCATATAATTACTTTGAATTATTTTTACGAATTCCGAGAAACCGTCTTTTTGTAGCCATTTATTCATCATTTCTTCGTCGATAATACGATCTCGCTTTAACCGCAAAAGAACTTCTGCAACAGTGTTTTCTTTTGAAAGATCGTAATTAGCCAATGTAGAAACAATTTGTACTTCAAGGTCTGTTGGTAGGGATGGATAATAATTTTGAGTAAAGTAGATCACTCCATATGGTTCGTGTGATTCTTCGCCATCGTCGTTAATATAAGACTCATCGCCGTGGCATTTACAAGCAAAGTACAGTGCAACCAAAGGATTAGTTGTTAAGTCTAAAAGCCTTGTACACATACCATAGTGCTGATATTTCGTCATAATATCAAACACGGTGTGAAATTCTTTGAACTCTGTTGGGATTTTCTGCAATGGGATTTGCATAAGCCTGTGTTCGACGCTAAGCATACCGTTTCTGAATACACTTGGCTCAATATCCCAAAACTCCGCATCTTGTCCACGAAAATACAATTCTGTGGAGGATCCATCGGCAGACTCTTTGAGATCCTTTACGGCACGAATAAATGAACTGACAGAATCAATTTCGATAAGTTCATCAACCTCTAATTCTTTGTAAGCCAATGTGTTACCTCCTTTTTAGCTAAAGACCTTATCAGCTAATTTTTGTTTTCTTTTATGTCTATACCTGGTGATAAACAATAATTTAGAGCAGCAAGCTCAGGCAATCTTTGAAAATGAGTTTTTATCATTGCAGTCATTGCCTGATGGTTGGAAACAGGCAAGCCTTATAGACATTGCAGACTATCTTAACGGTCTTGCTATGCAAAAATACCGTCCATCTGCTAACGAGATAGGTATTCCCGTCTTAAAAATCAAAGAGCTTCGTCAAGGTTGTTGTGATGATAACAGCGAGTTTTGTTCTCCAAGCATTAAAAGCGACTATATCATTCACGATGGCGATGTAATCTTTTCTTGGTCAGGTAGTCTGCTGGTTGACTTTTGGTGTGGCGGTATTTGTGGTTTGAACCAACATCTATTCAAGGTTTCATCAAGCAATTATGATAAGTGGTTTTATTATGCTTGGACAAAACATCACCTTGACCGCTTTATTGCCGTTGCTGCTGATAAAGCAACAACAATGGGTCACATCAAGCGTGATGAACTTGCAAAAGCAGAAGTCCTCATACCAAATGAAACTGACTATAACCGAATTGGAGCGTTGCTTCAGCCAATTTATGACTTGATTATCTCAAATCGAATAGAGAACAAGAAACTTGCTGAAACAAGAGATTCGCTACTTCCCAAACTTATGAGTGGTGAAATTGATATGTCGGAGGTGGATTATGAATAAGAAAGACCTCTCAATACCATTTAATGCACCACTTAATCCACAAGATACCGAACTGCAAACCTACGGTTGCAGAGCAAACAATCCAGATATATGTGGAAACAATGGATTACCAAATGTCTGTGCTTTTTCCTCTGTGGATTGTATTTGTAAAAAACCGTCAAGAGCTTGGAAAAAGCAATATCACAAGCTCAAGGATTAAGCCGCTAAATTATTGTTTATAGTCTCATTAGAATCCATTTTTTGCTCAATACTTGACAATATACTTACTATCTGCTTCTGAGTTTTCTTATCAGGCAAATTCACTTTCATAGGTGCAAGTTCCGAAGTGAAAGTTATCTGAGGGAATGTCCCAGAACGAGTTTCAGCTAAATGCTGTAACTCTGCCAATATGTAATTTGATTTTAATATTGCATATAAATACTCAGGTATAACTTTTTCATTATGTCGAAGCACCATCAACTTTGTAGATGCAATATAATTTGATGTGTCCTCAAAATCAATAAACGCAAACCTCTTATTTGCCGGACGAATTTCCGAAAAAAGAATGTCATTCTTTCTAAAAGTCTTTTTGAACTGACCTTTGAGATTTTTGTTCGGCACTTGGGTATGATTTAGTACTTTTCCTTCGAGAACGTCTGATGTATTAACAAGGATAACATTTTCATCATTTCCCTTATATGTATCCGAAATAGTATCGCATAAATCTCCAATTGTGCATTCAACCCATTCAGCCATAATCTTTTCCTCTCTATCCAATGTATTTTCGATGAGCAATCTTAACATTGCTCTGTTTGACCATTGCGTACTGCAAGGTCGTATCTATCTTCCTATGCCCCAAGAGCTGTTGTAGTTGCTCAATGGGCATTCCTTTGTCTATTGCCATAGTTGCAAGTGTACGCCTGAACTTGTGCGGGTGTACCTTTTGCAATCCTAACTGCTTTCCAAATTCTCGCAGACGAACCTCAACTCCACCGATTTTTAGCCTTTCGTGCGGCGATTTCAAGGACACGAACAGCGCCGGATTATCGTCCGTTCTGCTCTCTAAGTAATTCTGCAAATGTATCTTTGTTCGAGCGTCAAAATAGACCACTCGTTCCTTGCTTCCTTTACCAAATACGATACATTCTCTCTCGTTGAAATCAATATCATTTCGGTTAAGCAGCACCATTTCACCGACACGCATACCCGTTGAAGCAAGCATATCAATAATTGCCAAGTCTCTCAACTCTGTGCAGTTATCCCTCATAAGCTCCAACGCTTCATCGGAATAAGTTTCCTTTATGTTTGTGCCGGTCTTTACTCTGTGTATGCGTCTGACCGGGCTTTTCAGTATGTAATCCTCGTCCTCCAGCCAAGAAAAGAAGCTGGACAGGATACGGCGAATATTGTCTATCGTAACTTTGCTGGACTTCTTCTTTTCCTGATACTCGGTCAGGTATCCTCGAATATCGTCCGTTACAATGTGCTTAACATCTTTGTTCAGCTCATCGAGCATTGCTTCAATTGTTGCCTTATAGTATTTAAGAGATTTCTCGGAACAACCCTCAATTCGCTTTGCCGATAAGAACAGCTCCACATAGTTCTGTTCCGAGTTATTCTCTTGGTTTTGCTTCTCGGTTACCTCATACTTTGCAAGGGTATATTGTAAAACCCCCTGCAATTTCTCATTTTGTGCGTTATTCAGAAAAGGTAACATCCCCTGAATAACATCTTTGATTAAATCTTGTTTCACAGTCAATTCTCCTTTGAATAATTCTTAGAGAACGACAGCAGTGGCAGTTCCTCTATTAAACTCTCGCCACTGGTGAGAGTTGTTGGATAATTATTTTATCCATTCTATTATGGAAGGAATCAATCCGATTATTGCCCCTACTAATGCGCAGATTATTGCGATTTCCCATTCACGGCGGGACAAACGCTTTTTTTCTTTTTCATATTTTTGCTTTAATTCAAAGTAGGTTTTACCCTTTTGGGTTATATCTATCAGCACATATCTTGGCTTCACATCTGATAGGGTTCTGCAATCTTTTCCGTTTACATAACCCTTGGTTACTAACAATTCAATAGCTGTGCCACTTACATTACAATTAAGAACAGAGTCCTTTTTTAACAAGCCCCATAAAACATTTTCAGATTCATTATCTAAGTATTCAAAATCCATAAATTTTCCTTTCATATTTAGCTAAACAATAATTTAGCGGCTTAAATTTCAATGTCTGAGACATCAAGCTCACCGGACATAAGTTTTGGAAGTAGAGTGTCACGAAGTTGAGACAATTGTTCACTTTCTTTGCCATTTGCAAATATGCGGTCAAAAACAGTTTGACAATAATCATCAAATGCCAATACTTTTTCTTTTGGCGGAATGATAATAGGCTCTGTTCCTAAGAAACCTGATATATCAAGGTTTTTGATGCCCGTTGTCCCATTTTCGTAAGAAAAAAACACGCCTTTATCATATAGGTATTGCCAATAGTAATAGATAAACATACTGTAACCAGAAAGTGGCTTAATAGCTCGACAAAAATTAGTACAAACCATTCCACTATCATAACGATTAAGTAATGACTCTGAGATTGCTGTACAACGACCAGTAGATTGAGTAGGGCTTCCTCCTGAAATCTCTACGACGATATCTCCAGCGGTTAATTTCTTTGAAGCATAATTCTTAGGTAGTATGTATCGAGTAGGCATTTTACCTTTATTTCCAGCTTTAACCTCTGGAATATCTGCACCTCTAACACAGTAAACTTTTTCAATATTGTTTCCGGTAGGTGCTTCCTTACCCCAATCACCGCTTAAGGTAGATTGGATAAGCTCAGAGAATGTTCCATTAGACCAATTTTCGTTCTCAGGGTTGTCTATAAACCATTCTTTGAATATAGCTTGAGCTTGCTGCTCTAAATTATTGTTTATCTTATTATTAAGCTCAATCTTGTCATCAATAGCCTTTAGCAGCCCACCGATTTTCCTTTGTTCTTCGATAGGCGGTAGTTCTATATCTAAGTTGGCAACAACATCAGTTTGGACTCTTTGACGACCAGATGAACCAACCATAGATTTTATTGCCGGATTGCGAATCAATGGGCTACATATCAAATAGTACAAGAAATCAGCGTCACTTACACCATCAATAGCTCGAAAGACAATGTATTCCGTTGAGCCAAAACCAACTTCATCATCACTAAAAATTGAAACTTTTGCAATTTTTCCGTTCTCAAGACAAGGAGTAATTCTTGCCATAATCGTGTCGCCATTTCTAAATTTTGTGCCGCCCTTATATTCTTCAAGCACAAATTCGGGAACATCTCTACAAAAAGGCTGCAACTTATCCATTGGCACTTTCTTTGCCACAACACCCTTGCCAATACTCTCTCTTGGATTGATATAAGCGATTTCTGATAGCTTTTTTGTAGTCCAATTATACTTCATACCCAATCGCCCCCAATTTCTTACGGATTTCATCCTCTAATTCGTGGGACTTTGCAAACATTTCCGATAATTCGGAGGTAAGGCGAGTCATCTTTTCTTCAAATGGTTCTCCGTCGTCCTCGACTTCTTCTATGCCGACATATCTGCCCGGCGTCAAGATGAAGTCCTGCTTTTCAATTTCCTGAAGGTCGGCAACAGCACAGAATCCTTTTACATCTTTAAGTGTACCTTCTTGGAAAGCGGTAAATGTATCTGCCAGCTTTTGAATATCCTCGTCCGTAAAATCTCTGTGCTTACGGTCAACCATATAACCCATTTTACGAGCGTCGATAAACAGAGTTTTACCTTTCTGCTTCTTATTCTTTGTGATAAACCAAAGCGTAACAGGAATGGTGACGCTGTAAAAGAGCTGAGTCGGCAGAGCGACGATACCTTCCACAAGATCAGCTTGAATAATGTTCTTTCTGATTTCTCCCTCACCGCTGGACTGAGAGGACAACGCACCGTTAGCAAGCACAAGACCGATTTTCCCGTTCGGTGCAAGGTGATGTATCATATGCTGAATCCATGCATAGTTGGCGTTGCCGGCAGGCGGTGTTCCGTATTTCCAACGAACATCTTCTTTGAGCTTTTCCTGTCCCCAGTTTGAGAGGTTGAAAGGCGGATTTGCCATAATGAAATCCGCTTTCAGCGTTTTATGTAAGTCGTTGAAAAATGTATCCGCTTGATACGGACCGAAATCGGCGTCTATGCCACGAATAGCCATATTCATCTTTGCCATTTTCCAAGTGTCGGCATTGGACTCCTGACCGTAAACGGCGATTTCGCCACGCTTACCGCTGTGAGCCTGAATAAACTTCGCACTCTGTACGAACATACCACCCGAACCACAGCATGGGTCATAAACACGGCAGTTTTTGAACGGCTTTAGGATAGCAACGATTGTTTTAACAATACTTGCAGGAGTGTAGAACTCACCGCCCTTAACGCCTTCATAAGCGGCAAATTGCTGAATACAATACTCATAAGTTCTGCCGAGAAGGTCTTTGCTTTCTTCTGTGTCGCCCATATCCATATTGGTAAACAGGTCAACAACATCACCTAAAACACGCTTGTCCAAATCAGGGCTGGCATAGTTTTTAGGAAGCACATTTTTAAGGGTTGTGTTTTCCTTTTCGATGGCTCTCATAGCGTCATCAATAACAGTACCGATTTCCGGCGTATGAGCCGCAGAAGCAATCTTACTCCAACGAGCATCCTCCGGCACAAAGAAGATATTATCTTCTACATAAGCGTCTCTATCGTCCTCAAAGCCGTCGCCCTCAGCAACAAGCTCCTGATAGCGTTTTTCAAAAGCACTTGAAATGTAACGCAGGAAAATAAGACCTACGATAACCTTTCTGTATTCTGCTGCGGGGATATGCCCCCAAAGGACACACGCTGCGTCCCAAATCTGTTTTTCAAAGCCGATATTGGCGTTATTTCCGGTAGCCATAACACAAATCCTTTCTCCATTTATTATAACGAAAACTTTTCGTTACAATTATCCATTATCATTTTATCAATAGTGGTGTCCCATAAAACGGACTTATCACTTATCTTCGGGTAAAACTTCCATAATATCATCAACAGTACAGTTCAAAGCTCTGCATATTTTAGCAAGGGTATCTGTTGTAACGGCTTCATCATTGCCCAGTTTACGCATTGTGTATTTTGTGAGTTCTGCGGTTTCCTGTAAATCTTTCTTTTTCATATCTCTGTCCAGCAAAATATGCCACAGTTTCTTATATGTAACTGCCATCTGTGTCCTTCCTTTCATCGGGCTTATAAAAGAATATAGTTACGCTTATACCAGTATAGCATATTTTTCTCTCATTTTCAATATAATTACTGCTATTTCGCACTTTCTATCGATTAGTGAATAATATTATCTAATTAATGTGCATTTGTTTTGTCGAGGATTGCCCAATAAATACCGTTTGCCCAATGCGGATATACAAACGGTCTTCTCGCTGTTTCTATGCATTAGTTTAAAATTTAATAGTGTTTCAATCACTTTCTCCTCTCGGTTCGATGAATTGAGAGGAGATTTTTGTTTTTTCAAAAAAACTTTTCAAAAACACCCCCCAAGAATCGTTTCCCATTTCAAACAAGTGAAGGGACTTTTATTTTTCTTATCAAAAATACCCCCATTTTTTTGCTTCCCGGTTCAAACAAGTGAGGGGATAAATTTTCTCAAAGAAATATTTGAAAAATCGGTCAATTTGGGTGTGCATTTTTACACCCCTTGTCCAAATTAGTGAAAGGAGTTTTTTCTATGGCAAGATTATCAAAGAAATTAAAACAGGAATGGTACTTTTTTATCAGTCCCAAAACAGGCAGAAGAACATACAACGACTTGTGTCGCAAATGTCGGAATGACTGTAAACAAAGCTTTAGAACAATCGTTTTGTGTTGTCCGATGTATTGTTCCAAAAGAAGTGTCAAATCGACACCAAACGGCAACGATTTCAACGATTCGGGATAAGTGGATAACAGATATTCGTTTCAAAATAAAACGGCTTACAGAATAAAATTTTGATAATTTCTGCACCTTTTCGATACAGAAAAAAGGCTGTCGGGTTATCATTCTCACTCGCTGTTCAAAACAATTCAAATAGCAGGAAACCGTATAAATATATAAATAAATATATAATTCTTACCTGCCGTAAAAGAAAGGACTTAAATATGATAGCAAATAAAGTATATACAAGAGACGAAATGAGAGAGGAACACATAATCACTTCCGATTATCGTTTCATAGACAAAGAGGGCGAATACTTCGCAAAACTGATAATGAGAGCAGAAGCAAGTAAAAATATGATGCGTCTTTTCTTTCAGTTAAGTGATGGGAGAAAGATTATCACGCCTGTGTTCTGGTGGCAGAGTTATCTCGGTTTTTACGAAATAGATAACGGTACGAATTTGAGATTGATTTATGAGAAAAACGGCAAAGGCATCGCTCTTAAAAAAATTGAAATATTGGACAAGGAGGATTTGAAATGCAGGAAACCATAAAGAACATCAACATAGATTTACTTATCCCCTTTGAAAATCATCCGTTTAAGAAAAGAGAGGGTATTGAAAAAGAAGAACTGGCAGAGAGCGTAAAAGAAAACGGTTTGCTTGAGCCGATAATCGTTCGTTCTTTTTCCGCCGGTACTTATGAAATCATCAGCGGTCACAGGAGAGTTGAAGTTTGTAAAGAAATGGGAATACAAACCGTTCCGGCAATAGTCAGAGATATGACAAAGGACGAAGCCGTAATAGTAATGGTGGATTCAAATTTACAAAGAGAACATCTACTGCCAAGCGAAAAGGCCTTTGCTTACAAGATGAAATTGGAAGCGATGAAGCATCAGGGGAAAACTTATGGACAAGTTGTCCACAAGTCGAGAGATAACATTTCGGACAATGAAAGCGGCAGACAGGTGCAACGATATATCCGCTTAACACACCTTATCCCCGAATTGTTAAAACTCGTTGACGAAGAAAGGATAGCCTTTACTCCGGCTGTCGAGCTTTCGTATCTGCCCGAAAATGAGCAGAAAATATTAGCCGAAGAAATAGAATACACAGACGCCACACCGTCGCTTTCACAGGCACAGCGACTGCGAAAATACAGCGAGCAAGGCAGATTATCCATAGACACGATATTTGCCGTGTTAAGCGAAGAAAAGCCAAATCAAAAAGAGCAGGTCAAATTCAAAACCGATGATATACGCAAATATTTCCCGAAAAGCTATACAAGCCTTGATATGCAAAAGACAATTATCAGCCTGCTTGAAAAGTGGCAGAGACAGCGAGAAAGAAACAGAGGTGAGGAGCGATAATGAATAAGAAAATCGACAGCTTATATGCAGCGCTTATGCTTATTGAAATTCTATATGAGCGTGGGCTTATAAACAAAGCCACATTTGACGCCGTGAGAGAAAAAGTTAAATCCGAAAATCCGCACAATTCACAGGCGGCTTAATGTCAAATATACTTAAAAATACAAGGAGGAATTTTTATGACAAACACAATTTTTAAAAACAACACGAAAATCGGGAATCCTTACGATTTTCTTGACCGCAACAGACATCGCAAAATGGTCTTTTACGGCCGTGTGTCCACCGAACACGAAGCACAGATGGCTGCTCTCGAAAATCAAATTGAATGGTACGATGACCAAGCGAAATATCACCCCAACTGGGAGGTGCTGAACAAATATATCGACGAGGGAATAACGGGAACGCAGGCGAAAAAGCGACCGGCATTTCTGCAAATGATAGAGGACGCAAAGAAAGGAAAATTTGATTTGATTGTAACCCGTGAGGTCTGCCGATTTGCGAGAAACACCGTTGACACTCTTGTTACCACAAGAGAACTGAAAAATATCGGCGTTGAGGTGTATTTTGTGGAGGATAATATTTGGACAATGGACGGAGACGGTGAACTTCGACTGACAATTATGGCAACTCTTGCACAAGAAGAAAGCCGCAAAACATCGGAGCGTGTAAAAGCCGGACAGCATATCAGCCGCCAGCAAGGTATGGTGTACGGCAGAGGAAATATCTTGGGTTATAACCGTAAAGCAAAATCCACATACACGATAAACCCCGAACAGGCGGAAACCGTGCGAATGATTTTTGATTTGTACTTACAGGGCGAAATGGGCGCTTCCAAAATTGCGAACGAGCTCACACGGCTTGGACGAAAAAATGCATCGGGTTTGGTAAAGTGGTCACCGTGCGTAATTACGAGAATTGTCAATAACCCTACATATATGGGTTATCAGGCTTACGGAAAATCATACAGCAACAACTATCTTGAACAAAAACGAATACTTAATAACGATTTTTCCACATATATGCTCGTAAAAAGCAATTATGAGCCTATTATAACCGAGGAAGAATGGTATCGGTGTCAGGAAATCAAACAACGGAGAGTAACAAAAACAATAGGCGTTTCTACCGACGGCAAGAAGAAACAACCGAATCACGGCAAAAACGAAACAAAAGACCTGTGGGCAACCAAATTGAAATGCCGATGCGGAGCGTCCTTCCGCAGAAATCGCTGGCACAAAAACAACAACGCACCTTGGTCATACGGATACCTTTGCTATAACAGGTTGAACAATGGCTCCGCTCAAAAACGTCGTGACGCAGGATTGGACGATACCGGCTACTGCGACCAGACCGAAATACCCGATTGGAAACTTGAAATGATGGGCAAAATGATTATGGAGCAGGTATGGCGGACAAGAGCCGAAGATATAAAGCTTGCCTGCGAGATACTTCAAGAATGTTATAAACCGGATAGTAAAGCTCCTCGACAAAACAAATCGGTTATGCTTGCAAATATCGAAAAACTGAAATCCAAAAAAGATATTCTTTTGGATATGCGCAGCGACGGCGAAATCACAAAAGAGGAATTTTTGAACAAGAAAGAAGAAATCGACAAAAAGATTTCACAGCTGACCGCAGAATATGAAAAAGACGATTGCTCGACTGAAAGCGACGAAGCGGGTTTGGAACTTGGTAAAATTGAAGCGGCGCTGAATGAGCTGATTGATTTTTCACAACCGGTCTTGCCCCGTGAAATTTATCAGAAGTTTGTCGCAAAGGTAACGCCTTACACCAAAACACATTACAGGTGGTATCTGAATTTAGACGGCACGGGAACACAGGCGGCAGATGTTAAGGTAAACGGAAGAAAAACCAATGCGGCGGTCGCATTTTGCGACGAGGGGGAAATTCCCCTGGTACATTTTAAAGAGATTATTTTCTTTAATATTTTGAAACAGGAAATTATAAATAAAAAATCGTTTTTCGTGGCTACTCTGCACAGGCAGCTATCAACGAAGGCTAATCGGCAGTTGAGACATGTGAAAAGGCAAACCGCCTTATAACACAATAGGCAAAACAAAATAAAATTACGACCTTGTAGAAGAAATTCTATGAGGTCGTTTTTTACGCTTAAAGCCTTGCAAAATGGCATTGAAATAGGGATTTCAGGGGTATTTTATCCAAAAAATCGCTATTTTTTGGAGTAATAACTGAAAACTTAGTAAAATCTCTATTTTCTGAACTTTTTCCGAAATGATAAACGGCTTTGCCTTTTTCGTGATAAAAGGTATTGCCCGAAAACAAGACAAGCTAACTGAATATTTAAAGACCTTGCAAAGACTATCTCTGCAAGGTCTTTTTAAACTTATAAATGGGATAAAATAAATGGCAAAAGATTATGTGGGTTTAAGAAGAGAAGAGAATCAAATCAAATGCCGAGCAATGTTACTCCATCAAGAGAAAATCCCAACAAATTTTACACGGTAAAAGACTCAGGCTTAACAGAAGACGAAAGGCGCTTATATATAGAGTTGAAAAAGCTTGAACATATAAAAACCATCAAAAATTGTATTTTGTTTTTCACGGTGACAGCCGTAATCGGTCTGATTGCAACTTTTTTGTTATCACTGCAATAAAGCCTGTTGACAAACCGCAAGTTATAAAATATAATATTGACACGACCATAAAGAGTGCGTGAGGGAGCAAGCCCAATGACCGCACACCAACCTGCTTTTGCAAGGTGGTAATGCTTGACCGATGGTGTGCAAAATAAAAGTTTTATCACACTCATCGGTAACGATGGGTGTGATTTTTTTCCTCTCTTTGCGGTCAGACTGACAAGAAGGGAGGTTTTTCTATGCTCAAATCTTTGCTGAACAGCTGCAAGGGCAGAATATATGTATATCTTGCAACAAAAGACATAGCGGAGCAATTCATGCAAGACGCAGAAAGCGAAGGCTTTACTTTCGGTGACGGCGTTAAGCCGACAGAGCGTGAACCGTCGGACATTATGGCAATAAATCGTGATATGACAATAAACTATGTCGGATTTGTCGGACATCTTGCATATCAAATTGCGAGCAAAATCGGTGACGAGCCGCTTGTAAAAATTGACTATCGAGACTGTTTGAAATCGTCAAAATAAGAATTTATCTATTCACGCCGTTCAATTACCGGTATCATATTCTTAACGCCTAACTCTGCACCGATTGAAGAAAATATAACAATATGATATAATCAAATAACAAGCTCTGATTTTGTATGGGTTGGGAGGCAAAGCATTTTGATTTTTTATTTTTCGGGAACCGGCAACAGCCGATATATAGCCAAAAGAATATCAGAAGCACTGCATGAGGACGCGGTCGATTTAAACAAAAAAATTAAAACGGGCGACACGTCGGCAATTAAAACTGACTCCGATATTACGCTCGTCACGCCGACATATGCCTGGCGTATCCCGCGGATTGTATCAAATTGGCTTTCTGAAACAGAGCTTGTCGGCGCAGAACGCATATGGTTTGTTATGGACTGCGGCGGCGAGATAGGCAACGCCGCAAAATACAACAAAGAAATCGCCGGGCAAAAGAATCTTTGCTATATGGGCACGGCGCAAATTGTTATGCCTGAAAATTATATTGCCATGTTCTCGGCTCCGCAAAAAGAAGAAGCGCAAAAAATTGTGTCAAAAGCCGAGCCGAGTATCCTTAACGCCATTGAGCACATAGAAAAAGGGCAGGAGTTTTCTCTGCCGCGCAAAAATTTATATGACCGTTTTATGAGCGGTCCGATAAACCCGATTTTTTATAAATTCTTTGTAAAGGCAGACGCATTTTATGCCAAGAAATCGTGTATCGGCTGGGGGAAGTGCGCCAAAAATTGCCCCGTGAATAATATTGAACTCAAAAACAACTTGCCTGTTTGGGGAAATAAATGCACGCACTGCATGGCATGCATTTGCTACTGCCCCGCCGAAGCCATAGAATACGGCAAAAAGAGCGCCGGCAAGCCGAGATACCATTTTGAAGAATTGCAAAACGGAGGAAACGAATATGAAAGTACTGATAATTAACGGAAGCCCGAGAGCAAACGGAAACACCTCCGTTGCACTTGAAGAAATGAAAAAAATTTTTAACGCGGAGGGCATTGGAGCCGAAACCGTACAGGTCGGCAATAAAGACGTAAGAGGCTGCATTGCTTGCGGACGCTGTGCCGAGCTCGGAAAATGCGTGTTTGATGATATTGTGAACGAGCTTGCGCCCAAATTTGAGGAGGCGGACGGACTTGTTGTTGCAAGCCCTGTTTATTATGCGTCTGCAAATGCAACTTTAATTGCCGTTCTTGACAGGCTCTTTTACAGCACCCATTTTAGCAAGACAATGAAAGTCGGGGCAAGCGTGGTCTGTGCCAGGCGCGGCGGCTGCTCGGCAACATTTGATGAGCTGAACAAATACTTTACAATATCGGGTATGCCGATTGCGTCGAGCCTGTATTGGAACTCAATACACGGCCGCACTATCGGCGAAGCCGACAAAGACGAAGAGGGCAAGCAAACTATGCGCGTGCTCGCAAGGAATATGACGTTCCTTATGAAAAGCATTGCCCTCGGCAAAGAAAAATTCGGATTACCCGAAACAGAAAAGCGTGTTTGGACTCATTTTATAAGATAACAATTTGGGGGTGGCTGTCGTATTTAGCGCAGACCAAAGAGTAAAAGTGTAAAAAATAAAAGACTATAATCCATAAACGGTGATTAAATAAGTTGCCGAATATGGATTATAGTCTTATTTTTTATTTAATGGTAAAATATTTTACTCTTTTAAGCGTTTTTTGCCCACTTGCGGTACAGAAGCGCTTTTTTAGGGCAAAGAAAACGCTTTCTGCATCTAAATTTGACACCCCCTTTTGCAGGCTTCTGTATGCCATGCGCACATATTTTTGTTGAAATACAACACAAGATATGGTACGCTATAAGTAAATATTATTTTATGTGGGGGAGGCAAATTCATATGGGAGCAACAGTTGTGCCTATAACTATAATAAGATTTTTTACATTTGGAACAAGATTTCTCGTAACCGCAATTGTTGGAATTGTTGTCTGCAAAAAATATGATGAACGAAACGCCGAAAAGTGCAAAAGATGGGTATGGGTGCTTCTCTGGACGAGATTTGCCATTGGTGCTTTTTTTATATTGACGGCTGTTGCTATAATATTGTTTTTTGTTGCTATAAATATGTAAGAAAGTTTGTATCACTATGGAATTTAATGAAAAACTGCAGGAATTGAGAAAGAAAAATAATCTCACGCAAGAGGAGCTTGCGGAAAAGTTATATGTCTCCCGCACGGCAATTTCAAAATGGGAGTCCGGCAGAGGGTATCCCGGCATAGAATCCTTAAAAGCTATATCAAAATTTTTCTCCGTATCTTTGGACGAATTGCTTTCAAGCGAAACGGTGCTCACAATGGCCGAAGAAGAAAACAAACAAAAAGAAAACATTTTACGCTCAACTGTATTCGGTCTGCTTGATTGCTGTGTTGCAATCTTCCTGTTTCTCCCATTTTTCGGTCAAAAATCAAACGGCGAAATTAAATCGGTCTCGCTTTTAAATTTAACGGGTGTTGAACCTTATACGAAAGCGGCATATCTGATTATTGTTTTTGCAATAATTTTATGCGGAATTTTAACGCTCGCCCTGCAAAATTTGAAGTCCGCATTTTGGCTCAAAATCAAAAACAAAATTTCTTTAATTTTAAGTGCAGTCGGCGCGGTTATCTTTATGGCGAGTTTACAGCCGTATGCGGCTGTATTTACCTTTATATTTCTTGTGATAAAGGCTCTTATGCTTATAAAACGTTCTTGACACGATTCGTGTCGCTCGTGTGAATGAGCGTTTCTTGTAAAAAATCCGTCTTTTCGGCACAATGTATCCGGGCGAAAGCCAAAAAAAATAAAAGGACGGATGAAAATGAAGAAAAAAAGAATTTTATCGGCAGCGGGATTTATTGCACTTTTTATTTTGTGGACAGCTGCAATTAAATGCTTTGACATTCAAAGCATCGGACCCGGAGGCTCTGCCGTGGGTTTTGCTGCGCTTAACGGATTTGTGCATGAACTTTTCGGCGTTCATATGCTGCTCTATGTCGTCACGGATTGGCTCGGCATTGTTCCGCTGTGTTTTGTGCTCGGCTTTGCAGGTTTGGGGCTTATTCAGCTCATTAAAAGAAAAAGCCTTTTTAAAGTAGACAGCGATATTCTTGCGCTCGGCGGATTTTATGTTGCAGTGCTCGCAGTATATTTTTTGTTTGAAACGGTTGTAATAAATTACAGACCCGTGCTCATAGACGGATATTTAGAGGCGTCTTACCCCTCTTCCACAACAATGCTTGTCATGTGCGTTATTCCGACAGCGATAATGCAGTTTAAAGTGAGAATAAAAAATAAATTATTGCAAAAAATTATTATTTTTACACTGGCTGCTTTCACGGTGTTTATGGTTATCGGAAGGCTCGTTTCGGGTGTTCATTGGTTCACCGACATTGTCGGCGGTGCAATTTTGAGTGCAGGGCTTGTGACGCTTTACAGCGGAATATCGGGCACAAAAAATCATATCTGACAAAGCTGTGGGCTGCCGCATTAAAATGCAGAAAGTGTTTTCTTTGCCAAAAGCCATACGTTACAAAAGCACCAAAAAAAGCAAAGACTGACTGCGATAAAAATAAAAGCTATAATTCACATTGATGCGTTTAAATTGCCGCTTGTGAATTATAGCTTTATTATTTAACTTAATTTGCTATTTGGTCTGCGCTGAATACTGCACTCCAAATTAGCCAAGGAGCTTTTTGAGCTGCTCAAGACCGATGATGAGGATGTCGATGAAAGCTACGATGTAGCCCTTAATCTTAGCCTCAATCTTTTCCCATACTGTGGGTTCATAAGGTCTTGCTTCAATAACAATGTTCTCGTTGATTATACCGTCAACATTAACAACTTCATCTCCGGCTGTTTCAATATAAGCCTGACCTGCGTCGCCGCCTGCAAAGAACTCTGCCGAGATCTCCTGCTGTGCAACATGGTCAACGACCTGCCAATTCTCCGATACGGCAATCTCAACCGTGAAGAGGATTAAGCTCTTGTTGCCATAGAGATAAGAAGAGGGAAGAGTAACTTCGCCTATAATTGACTGTTTGTTCTCGTCAACAGCGGTATCTTCCGAAAGAGCAACGCCTGCTGCTTTAGCTTCTTCTGTGAGTTCTATGCCGGTAAGAGGAGCAAGCTCTGCATCACCTGTGAATACCATAAAGGGAATGTGAAGTGTTCCGTCTGTGGGGTAACCGTCTGACTCAAAAGCATCAGCAACGAACTGAATCGGAGCCTTAACAGTCTCGCCAGGGTTTGCATATACGGTGCCTTCAGGTCCGCAATAGATCTGACCGCTGGTAATTTCTTTAGCTGAAACAGCCAATGAGCCAAATGCAAATACCATGGTAAGAGCAAGCACAACGGCTAATACTTTTTTCATAGTTTTCATTTGTATTTTCTCCTTTCGCACTGTGTGCGTAAATTTATAGGGCAATTATACCCTACTGTATTTGAAATATTATCACAACCAAGCTTTGATATAATTCTAAAAAAGAAATATATTGTTTTTTTAGTTAGAATTTACAATTGCAAATTTAGGCATTATGCCAATGGGTTTTATGGCAAAATCAATATGTTGTGGACTATATATCATTTGCATACAGCTTGCATAACTTTGTTTGCCACAACGCCTGCCGCGGCAAGACCCGTTCCGCCGTTCTCAACAACAACCGCAACCGCATACGGTGTGCTCTCATTCTGCGAAAAGCCCACAAACCATGAATGCGGCTCGCCGTCATCTATCTGCGCCGTTCCCGTTTTTCCGCACATCTCAATGCCGGGGAAGGTGCTGTCTTTATAATAATTCACAACATTTGAGCGAAGCAGCTTTTTCATCTTGTTTGCAACATCTGCCGGTAAAGAAATTTCGGTAAAAGCCTTGCTTTTAGTTTCGGTTTTTCTGCCGTTTTGGGTTTGAACATAATCTACAACATACGGTTCCGTCGCCGTTCCGCCGTTTGCAATGCAGCCCATTATGCTCATCATATGATATGGGCTGACAAGAGTTGTGTACTGCCCTATACCTGCCCAGCCGAGGTCAACCTTTGCCGCTTTGCTGACATCAAAAGAAGATTTTGCGGGTGAAGCAATGCCGTTCACATCGAGCTTTATGTTAAAACCAAGCTCGTTTGCGGTTGCCGTCAGCCTTTCGGAGCCGAGCTCAACCGCAATCTTTGCAAAGGCACTGTTGCAGGAGTGATTGAGAGCCTGCTCAAAATTGACCGTGCCGTGAACGCCGTTGCACTTAACAATTCCGTCGCCCGTAGAATACTCGCCCGTACATTTAAAGGTCTGAGAGTAAATATCCGGCAAATTTTCTATTGCGCTGACCGCAGTTATAACTTTAAAGGTTGATCCGGGTGTGTAAAGACCTGATATAACGCGATTCAAATAAACGCCCTCGTATTTTTTATTAGAGTCAATATCGGACGGCTTGTTTTTGGGGTCATAGTTCGGCGAAGAAACCATACAGACTATTTTGCCTGTTTTGTAGTTGTATACACCCACCGCACCCTTTCTGCCGTTAAGAGCCTTGTATGCGGTTTTGCATATTTCGGAATTTATAGTCAGATGTATGTCATTGCCCTTGCCGTAGCTGACTATGGACGATATGCCGTCAACAAAATCATAGCCCGTCAGCGTGTTGCGGTATGTATACTGAACACCGGTTGCAATGTATCCGTTAAGGTCGCCCACAGTGTGAAGAGTTGACCTTCTTATCGTAACATCGGAGTTGTATTTTCTTTTGCCGTCAACGGTTTGTGCAAGGATTTCGCCGTTTGCGTCATACACCGAGCCTGCGGCAGAAATACTGCCGTCCGAATAAAGATGGCGGTTGGCTTTGCTTGTTGCCCACTGGGCGCCGTTTGCAATGAAGCTGTAAATCAAAATGCCCATTCCCACAAAGAAAAGCGCCACAACGGCATAGAGCACATAAGCTCTTTTGGTTGTATTGTTCATTTAGCCGTGCCCCTCCTTCTCTTGCCGATGAATATATCGTCAGCGTAAAGCGGATGATCCGGCAAAATAGTTTTTGTAAGCTTCGGATAGGTGCTGATATCTGCAGATTTTATAAATGCAAAAAGTCCCCATGAGCACAGCATACTCGAACCGCCTCTGCTTATAAACGGCAGTGTTACTCCCGTAAAAGGCAAAAGGTCCGTAACACCGAAAATATTGAGTGAAGCCTGAAACAGCAGCATACCCGAAGCGGCACAGGCGGCTATTGCATAAAACGCCGAGCGTGTGCTGCGCGCGGTCTTCACGCAATACAGCACCAAAAACGCAAAAGAGAGCATTATCATCAGCGCGATTATAAGACCCCACTCCTCGCAAATCATGCCGAATACAAGGTCGGTAGTTGAGGCAAAGGTGTTTTTGAGCTTGCCGTTTCCTATGCCGAGCCCGAAAAGTCCGCCGCTTGCGGAATAGATAAGTGCCCTCGTCTGCTGCATTCCTTTGCCGTACATATCGTCCCAAATATGCCTGTAGGTTGCAAAACGTGCCGCAACCGTAGATTTAAAGTAAATTACCATCACAGCACCCAAGACTGCTCCCGCGCAAACAAGGGCTATGGTTCTCACATCACCCGAGCGCATAAAGGCCATAACAACGAATGTGAAGAAGAATATCAGCGCTGTGCCGAAGTCCCTCATCAAGAACAAAAAGCCAACGCAGACAACGGCGAATATAATATATTTGGTAATACTTCTGGTTCTCTGAAGTTTTTCCAAAGAAGCCGCACCGACAAATATAAACGCAAGCTTTACTATTTCGGACGGCTGAATAGAAACGCCCGCAACGGTTATCCAGTTAAGTGTTCCGTTTTTTGTTTTGGCAAGCGCAAGGTTTAAAATCAGCAAAGCTATCGCACAAATCGCTATCGGCGTGCGGAGCTTTGAGACTATATCGGTTCTTCTGAGCACCGCAAGCATTGCAATATAAACGATCAGCCCCAAAAGAATCGCGCCGCCCTGCTTCAGAGCATAATCCTCGCTCACGCTCGCGCAGACCGTGAGACCGATGCCGGAAAGGAAAAATCCCAAAACCTCTATTTCAAGATGCCGAAGCCCGAAAAATATCCTCGCCGTAAAAAGATATATCCACTCCACCGCCATGTAGCCGACAAGCAGCAACATCAGCGTGTAGCTGAATTCATTTGTTTTAGTCAGCACCGTGAGCGAGCATATCGCCTGAAAAATGCTCACAAGCACCATAACCGGAAACCATTTGAAAGTCCTCGGCTTTTCGTTAGTCATAGGCAAACCTCCCATTTTGAACATTATAGCATTTTTTGCGCGAATGTCAAAACGGCAGAGACAAAATTCAGTTTTATATAATGTAAACTTTATAATTTATGTGTTACGGCAAGACCGCCGATACAATCATGCAAAATTTCAAAAGTGTCAATTGACAATTCGGAAAATCTGCTGAAACCATGCTTTATAATATGGTAAAATTACAGTGTACGTCATAACCGTATTAAAATTTTTGCGGTTACATCCGCAGAAAGGAGCAAAACCAATGAAAAAAAGACCCATAAAAACCAAACTACTGACAGCCCTGCTCACGCTGTGCATGGTGCTGTCGCTGGCACCGATCTCGGCGTTTGCGGAATCTGGGGCGTATGCTGTTAAATTTTATCCCGGAGATTATGGAACCATGACTAAAAACGACCAGATTCCATTTGTGTATTATAGCTTTGACGATGATGTTAACAAGCCCTACTACTACAAGCTGAATGTATCCGAGACAGAGACTCTCAGTTTTGCCGGCAGCATCATCAATGTTCTGCTTCCAAATTCAGACTATGAGTTCGCCTACTGGAAAGCCGATGCCGCCGTCTACCAGGTCGGCAGTGGTACTGCCATTCCTGCCGGCACCGCTCTTTCCTCTGATCAACTACAGAACAAAATTACCGTAAAAAGTGACGTGACGTTCACGGCTCACTTTAAGCAGATTTCTGAGTATCCTGACGATTCAGTAATCACCACTGCCACCATTGAAAATGCAAAATTCGACTATCAGCCGGGTGATGCCCCACAGGCAACCGCCGAGGTATATAATGCCGATGCCGATAAATATGAAATCGCTTACGAATGCTGGCAGCAGTTTGAAGACAACGAACCCGTTGCCGCCTGGTATTCCGATAACGGCTCACACGGTTCTTTGCCGACATTCACCGAATTTGAGAGCGGCAAGAAGTATGTATATTCCCTTATGCTGATGCCGAAGGACGGATATTCCTTTACAGGTGAAACAGTTATTACGGTGAACGAACAAAAAGTATCGGCACCTTTTGTCGGCGGCTCTATGTATATTCCCTCTGTTAAGACAATTACTATGCCTACCGTTACCGTCATTGATGTTGTAGAAATCAACAATGTTACCGTCAGCTTCAAGGACGGCGACAAGCCCGTGTTCACCGGCAAAGTACCCGACGGTGCAGCCTACGCCTTCCGCTGCGAGTGGTGGGAGTTAGACAGCAAGACCGGTGCAATGTCTACCGACTTCGGGAATTTTTATGAAAATAAAATTACCGCTTTTGAAGCCGGAAAGACCTATCATTACGGCGTGTATGTAACAACTTACGGCGACGTCGGAAATATACAATATATATTCTCACCCGACACAAAGCTGAAAATCAACGGCGAATTTGTAAATTATACGCGCCATGAAGGCGATGAGAGCGACGGCTCCGACGGCACAATGTGGGTTCTTACCGACCTTGCCATGACCATAATACCCGAGTATAAAATCACCGAGGGTACAAACGGCGTATGGAAGCAGAACAGTAACGATACGCTGACTTTCCGCGCAAACGGAGATTTCTCCAAATTCACCGGCATAAAGGTGGACGGCATAACAGTTCCTGCCGATAAATATACAGCAGCTTCGGGTTCTACCGTCATTACACTTAAAAAAGCCTACCTCGGCACTCTTTCTGTCGGCAAACACACTCTGAGTGTTGTATACAGCGACGGTGAGTGCGGCACAGAGTTTGAAATCAAGGCTGCGCCTCACAGTCACAGCTACGGTACGGAATGGAAATACGACGGAACAAGCCACTGGCACGAATGTATTTGCGGTGACAAGGCAGATACCGCCGCTCACACCTTTGAGTGGGTCACCGACAAAGAACCGACCGATGACGAAAAAGGCTCAAAGCATGAGGAGTGCACCGTATGTCACGCCACAAGAAACGAGCACACCGAAATCCCCGCAACGGGAGAAGACTGTTTGTTCACAAAAATTTGTAAATTTATAATCAAAATAATAACCAAATTTGTTTTATGGATTTTAGATTTTATAAACGGTATTTGCTGACTTTTTTATAAACGGTAAGGTTTGCCGCCATTCGGCGAAGTTCAAAAACGAAAGTAAGCAAATTTCATCTTCTGAACACACCGTCTCTTAATAAAAATCTATCTGTTGTGCCGAAAAAAACACCGCGGCACAACAGATAGATATATTAAAATAAATCTAAATTTTTCTTGACATTTGCGCCCTATAATGATAGAATAGTTGTACCTCTTAAAGAGGGTTCTTTTTTTGTGCCCTTATTCGGGAGCTTACCAGGGTAGAGCTTCCGGCAAGAGGGAGGCTGAAAATTCCGGGAACAACCCGGTTAAACGGAGGTGCCGATATGAGAGTAAAAGTTACCCTTGCGTGTACAGAATGCAAACAGCGCAACTATGACACGATGAAAAACAAGAAAAACACACCGGACAGGTTGGAGATGAACAAGTACTGCAGATTCTGCAAGAAGCATACTCTCCACAGAGAAACAAAGTAAGCGGAGGTAATCATTATGGCTAAACGTGAAAAATCCGAAGCTGCTGAAAAGATTGAGAAGGCCGCAAAAGAAAAAAAGGCCGGTGCGCCCAAAGCTAAAAAGGGCAACATCTTTAAGCGAATAGGTAAATGGTTCGCCAAATTCGGCAAAGACTTCAAAGGTGAAACCAAAAAGATTACCTGGCCCGGCGCAAAAATGGTTCTCAAAAGCACACTGGTCGTTATCGTTGCTATTGCCGTTATCGGTATTGTAGTGTTCTTTATCGACTGGGGACTTTCTTCGGGTATAAACGGTATCAGAGACGGTGCCGACAAGTACCAGGAGAACAAAACATCCACTTCGCAGGCTGCCGAAGAGAATTCGACAACCGCCGCTTCTTCTGAAGCAACAAGTGAGACGTCTGCTCAGTCAAGCGCTGAGTAAGCTTTTGAAATTTGGCTGATTTTCGGAGGAAAAGCAATGTCTATTAACTCCAGATGGTATGTAGTGCATACCTACTCCGGCTACGAAAACAAAGTTGCCGGCAACATCGAAAAAGTCGTTGAAAACCGCAAAATGCACGATCAGATTCTCGAGGTCAAAATTCCGACCGAAACCGTTGTTGAGGTTAAAGAAGATAAGACCAAAGAAGTTGAGCGCAAGCTTTTTCCCGGTTACGTAATGGTCAAAATGGCCGTTGAGATGAACGAAGACGATCAACCCGAGATAAGCGACGAAGCATGGCTCGTTGTCAGAAACACCAGAGGCGTTACGGGCTTTGTAGGCCCCGAGAGCAAACCCACTCCTTTAACAGAGGAAGAAGTTTATCGCCTCGGCGTTGAAAAGCGCACGGTTGAGGTCAACTACGCTGTCGGCGATACCGTTAACATTGTTGACGAGATCTTTGACGGCTTCACAGGCAGAGTTGAAGCTATTGACGTTGATAACAATATGGTTCGCGTCACGGTTTCCGCTCTTTTCGGCAAAGAGACTATGGTTGAGCTTGAGCTTGACCAGGTAGAACCCATTGCCGACTGAAAACACTGATAATTAGCGGTCGTTCCGTTTAATTATATGTATCGCTTTGATACATGGAGCTTTAACAGGCTCCCTGTGGGAGGAGCATAAATCCCAATTATAAATGCTCCGCAATAACCACACATTTTTGGAGGTGCAAGAAATGGCTCAGAAGGTTGTAGGCTTTATTAAGCTTCAAATCCCCGCCGGCAAAGCGACCCCGGCTCCGCCCGTAGGACCTGCTTTAGGTCAGCACGGCGTAAACATCATGGCGTTCACCAAGGAATTTAACGAGCGCACAAAAAATGATGCAGGTCTCATCATTCCCGTTGTTATAACAGTTTATGCAGACCGCACATTTACCTTTGTTACAAAGACTCCCCCCGCAGCTGTTCTTATCAAAAAGGCTTGCGGAATTGAGAGCGGTTCGGGCGTGCCCAACAAGACAAAGGTTGCAACTATTACCGGTGAGCAGATTAGAAAAATCGCAGAACAGAAAATGCCTGATCTTAACGCAGCAAGCATTGAAACGGCTATGAGCATGATAGCCGGTACAGCTCGCAGCATGGGCGTTACTGTAGTGGACTAATGCTCCCTGGTGGGAGGAAAAATCCGATTAACCACTTATTTGGGAGGTAATTAACAATGAAACACGGCAAGAAATATATTGAAAGCTCAAAGCTTGTTGACAGAGCAAAGCTTTATGAGCCTGCAGAGGCACTTGAAACAGTTGTTAAAACCGCTTCTGCTAAATTTGACGAAACAGTAGAACTTCACATCCGCCTCGGTGTTGACTCGCGTCACGCTGACCAGCAGGTAAGAGGCGCGGTTGTTCTCCCCAACGGCACAGGCAAGAGCGTTAGAGTTGCAGTTTTTGCAAAGGGCGACGCAGCAGACGCAGCAGCAGCTGCAGGCGCTGAAATCGTCGGCGCAGAAGACCTTGTTGCCAAGATTCAGGGCGAAGGTTTCCTTGACTTTGACGTTGCTATCGCAGCACCCAACATGATGGGTCTTGTAGGCCGTCTCGGTAAAGTTCTCGGACCCCGCGGTCTTATGCCCAGCCCCAAAGCAGGCACTGTAACACCCGATGTTGCAAAGGCTGTTGAAGAGGCTAAAGCAGGTAAGATTGAATACCGTCTTGACAAAACAAACATTATTCACTGCCCCATCGGCAAGGTTTCTTTCGGCGCAGAGAAGCTTGCAGAGAACTACAACACCCTTATCACAGCAGTTGAAAAGGCTAAGCCCGCAGCTTCAAAGGGTCAGTACATCAAGTCCTGCGTACTTGCAACAACAATGGGTCCCGGCGTTCGCATTAACCCTGCAAAGGCAAGCGCAACATCGGCTGACGAATAATAAAAAATACTTGACACAGAGCGTTCTGTGTGGTATTATCATTAAGCTGTTCTTTTTACTTAAGACAGCAGGTGCTTCATGCGTAACGGTTTACCCACCTGCCGAGGTTAGGAACATACTGAATCTATACTGATTTTTATGTATGTCTATCCCTGCCTGCGGTCTGTGGGCAGGGATTTTTGCATTCGCACCGCATTTTAGCTACAGAGAGGTGAAACAGATATGCCAAGCGCAAGCGTATTGGAACAAAAGAAACAGATAGTAGCTCAGCTTTCAGACAGAATTTCAAATTCAGTCGCAGGTGTTGTCGTTGAATTCAAGGGCATCACAGTTGCTGATGATACTGCAATGCGTAAGGAGCTCAGAGAAGCAGGCGTTGAATACACTGTTGTTAAAAACACACTTCTCGGTCTTGCCGTTAAGGGCACAGACCTCGAAGGTATGACGTCGGTTCTTGAGGGCACAACGGCTATTGCCACCAGCACAGAGGATTATGTTGCAGCTGCACGTATTCTCAACAAATATGCAGACAAGGTAGAGAGCTTCAACATTAAGAGCGGCTACCTTGACGGCGAACTTATCGGTCTTGATAAGATTAAGGAGCTTGCAACCCTTCCTTCAAGAGAAACATTGCTTTCTATGGTTGCAAACGTATTCAGCGCGCCTATCGCAGCATTTGCACGTGCTGTTCAGGCTATTGCTGATAAAGACGGAGCTGAAGAGGCTCCCGCAGAGGCTTAATTGCCCTTTAATTTGATTTATAATTTTTTAGGAGGATAACTAAAATGGCATCAGAGAAGATTACAGCAATTGTTGAAGAGTTAAAGACTCTTTCAGTTCTTGAGCTTTCAGAGCTCGTAAAAGCAGTAGAAGAAGAATTCGGCGTATCAGCTGCAGCAGCAGTTGTATCAGCAGGCCCCGCAGCAGGCGGCGCAGCAGCAGTCGAGGAGAAGACAGAGTTTGACGTTGTTCTTGCTGAAGCAGGCGCTCAGAAGATCAAGGTTGTTAAGGCTGTTAAAGACATCACAGGTCTTGGCCTTGCAGAAGCTAAGGCTCTTGTTGACGGCGCTCCCAAAGCAATTAAAGAGGGCGTTGCTAAAGAAGAAGCTGAAGAAATCAAAGCTAAGCTTGAAGAAGTCGGCGCAAAGGTTGAACTTAAATAAGTTTAATTTCTACATCAAAACTCCTTGCCTGAATTTTGGTTCGGGCAAGGAGTTTTTTTATTGTGCGGCACGACCATAAGGTGATGCCCTGCGTTTTTATATTGTGGCGGCGGTGTGTGGGCACACCGCCCTAC
>ENA-ORSL01000643-ORSL01000643.1-human-gut-metagenome-genome-assembly--contig:-NODE-643-length-34437-cov-18.328544_pt1 | contig 34437 bp, 42 predicted proteins | sample MGYA00242190_ERZ509157 | MGnify/ENA primary metagenome ERZ509157 (study PRJEB26280, sample SAMEA2338664) | human gut metagenome | biome: human gut; feature: human-associated habitat; material: faeces...
CTCGCTGCGGCTCGGTCACACTCGGGTTCTGACAGCCGTCCAAGGCTGTCATTCATTGCCTTCGTGCCGCTTCGCTACGCCGCAGGCGCCTCATTCACTACCGAGCCCGTTCGAATCCCCCTTGCCAAAGCAAAAAGGACACCGATGGTGTCCTTTTTGCTTTGGCGCGCCCAGGGGGATTCGAACCCTCGACCTACCGGTTCGTAGCCGGGCACTCTATCCGCTGAGCTATGGGCGCATTTTTTCAAGTGCCCGAATAGTTTATCACAATGTGTTACGTTTGTCAATAGTCAAAACAAAGATTTTGAAAGAAAAAATATTTATTTTTTGTGCGATAGCTATTGTAATATATAATATATTCTGCTATAATACAAGTGTATATCTGAAAAGATGAGAGGATTTCACCCGTGGCAAAGAGAAAAAACGTTAAAAAGAGCGTAAAAACCATAAAATCAATAATATATATCGTTCTTGTGCTCATACTTGCCGCAGGGGCGTATTTCGGTATTTTTGATGACCCGCTCGGCGTTATAAAGCCGGATAAAACGGGTACCGTCACCGAACTTGACGATGGTAAGCTCCAGTTACATATGATAGACGTCGGGCAGGCGGACTCGTTCCTTCTGCGTATACCGGACGGGAAAAACGTAAAGAATATCCTCATAGACGCGGGCGCTCCGAACAAAACAAGACCCGATACGATACCGGAATATCTTTCGTCTCTCGGAATAAAAGAACTCGATATGCTCATTCTGACCCATCCGCACTATGACCACATCGGCGCGGCGAAGAAGGTGCTTGACAGTGTGACTGTCAGAACCGTCATGATACCCGACTGCGATTATTCGGGCAAGACCTGGACGAACATCCTTGAAACAATAGAAAAGAAGAACATCGAAGTGATTTTCTCCGAAGTCGGGCAGACGCTTGACATAGGCGAAGCGAAGATGAAAATCCTCGCCCCCTCGGACAACATGCTTGCCGGCAAGGAAACAAATGATTACAGCATAGTCGCAAAGGTGACATATGGGGAAACATCGTTTATGTTTACGGGCGACGCTGAGAGCGACAGCGAGGCGGAAATAATCAAAGCCTTCTCAAAGTCTGATCTGAAATGCAATGTTCTCAAGGTCGGACATCACGGTTCAAGCACATCGTCGTCGCAGGCGTTTCTGAATGCCGTAAACCCCGAGATCGCGCTCATTTCCTGCGGGAAGGGTAATGATTACGGTCATCCGCACAAGGAAACAATGCAGAAGCTCGGCGATATGGGCATAAACATTTTCCGAACGGACGAAATGGGAACGGTTATAATCGTTTCAGACGGAAAAACGGTCTCGCGTCTCGAAAGCAAATAAATAAGGATGCGATAAATTTGAAAAAACCTTTGCGGTTTGCCATGATTCTTTTGGCAATCATGATTTTTTCAGCCGTTTGCGGTCGTGCCGCATGCGGCGCACAGATAAACGAAAACGACATCGTCTTTTTCGGCGATTCCACAACGGCGCATATGAAGTTGCGCGGCGGAATTCCCGAAGAAAGAGTGTGGACGGGCAAAGCAAACACGGTGCTTTTCAGAACCGTTTGCGAGGGCAAGCCCATATATTTTGAGGACGAAGACAGGGCGGTTTCCTTAGCCGACGCGGCAAAGGAAAGAAAGCCGAAGGTTCTTGTCATCACGCTCGGCGTTTCCGGCGGGGCGGGCTTTATGCCGGAGGAAAAGTTCGTCGCGGTTTATGAAAAAATGATAGATACCGTGACGGAAAACAGCCCAAAAACGAAGATATTCGTTCAGTCTATACTGCCGCTTTCCGATAAGTCGACCGTTCATTACAAAAAGCTCTCAAAGCAAGCCGTCTGTGAGGCGAACGAATGGATAAAAGGTCTTTGCGCGAGAAAGGGAATAACCTATATAGACAGCCACAGTCTGCTCTGTGGCGAGGATGGATACCTTAAAAAAGTATATCAGAATGACGAATATATGCACCTGACAAGCGCGGCTTACAGGGTGATTATCGATAACGTATATAAAACAGTAATAAATTCCGAAACAAACACGAAAACGGAGGGAGAAAAACAGTCATGTCGGAAAATTTGGGTAGAAGGATAAAGACGATAGCCGTTATAATCGGCACGGTGGGAGCTGTCGCCGGCTTTGCCGCCGCTCTTAAATATTTCAGCGAGGGCAATCTTTTCTTTGCCTGTGTATTTCTTATCTATGCCATACTTTCCGTTATGCTTATGATACCGCTTTTTCTTGCGGGGAGCGCGGCGGACTCGCTTGAAGCGGAAAACAAAAAGCTCCGCGCTCTTTCCGAAAGAGTTTCGGCAATCGAAAAAAACAATCGCTACGGCGGGTCGCTCGTTGATAAATACTCTCCCGTCGGCGGAAGACGTCGTGCGCCGGAGACGGAATCTCCGGATGAGCATGTGGAGGCGATGGGGGTTACAACGGCGGAACGCAAGGTAAACCCGCCGCAATATCCTTCGCAGGAGCTTTCTTCATCCAAAGGGGCGATAGAGATTGAAGGCGGCGAAGGCATGAGCAATAATATAAAATCCGTTTTTTCAAACTCTTCGGACAGAATCGATTCGGACACTCTTATAACGGATATCCCGCCAAAGCCCTCCATGAAGAGCGAGGCGGAATCCGCATTTTATACAACGTCAAGCATTGACATGATAAAGGTCGACAGAAGAGAAAACTCGGTGACGCGTTTCCTCGCTCCCTCGTCGTCGACAATCGCCGCAGGCGGTCTTCATACCGTTGCCGTTACGGAAACAGGCAAGGTCCTTGCCGCAGGCTACGGGACGTACGGTCAATGCAATGTTTCCTCATGGACTTCAATCGTTTCTGTTGCCGCCGGCAACCATCACACGGTCGGTCTGCGCTCAAACGGCACGTGCGTAGCCACGGGCTACTCGGGTTACGGTCAGTGCGAGGTCGACGGCTGGCACAACATCTGCGCGGTCTCGGCAGGCGTCGGACACACGGTCGGACTGCTTGAAAACGGCACGTGCATTGCCACGGGCGACAATACATACGGCCAGTGCAACGTTTCGGACTGGGAAGGTATCATTGCAATTTCCGCGGGGTACAACTATACAGTCGGTCTGCGTGCGGACGGAACAATCGTTGCCGTCGGCGCAAATACGGACGGAACATGGGGCGGCATACGCTGGGGAAGCATATGTGCCGTTGCCTCGGGCGGGCTTCACACTCTCGGCCTCAAATCGGACGGAACGTGCGTTGCCGTCGGTAACAATGCAAACGACCAGTGCGAGGTTTCGCGCTGGCAGAACATCCGCGCGGTCGCGGCGGGAAATTATCACAGCGTCGGTCTTCTTGCAAACGGCAAGGTCATTGCCGCGGGATATAACGGTTACGGTCAGTGCAATGTTTCCGAATGGGAGGACGTCGTTGCGATTGCCGCGGGCAGAAACCACACCGTCGCGCTCACAAAATCCGGCAGACTTCTCTCCGCCGGCGACAACACATACGGTCAGTGCAACCTCAGAAACTTTACGGATATAAAGATAAACAAATAAAGCGCAAAAACGAAAAACGGAGCTGCAGGCTCCGTTTTTTGTTTTATAAAGTTGTATAAATCAATAATAGAACGAGTGATTTCCGATGAGAAAAGCAAACTCGCGGTTTCTCGCCGTCCACATATTCGATGCCGCCTTTGCGTCCATGAAATAGAGAATTTTGTCCGAGGTTGTGTAACCTTCAAGGCAGATTTTCGCGGCGATTATGCAGTCCTCGGAGGGGGTATTATAGATATGACCGTTTGCAACGGGGGTGAACTGCGTGCCGTATTTTGTATCGAAGATAACGTCATATATCGTGTTCGGGAACTCCGCAGAGCGGACTCTGTTCAGTACGACGTTGCCGACGGCGATCTTGCCTTCAAAAGGCTCAGCGCCACTCTCCGCATATATAATTCTCGAGAGCCAGAGAAGGTCGCTGTTGTTATAAAAGCTGTCGCCGGAGGCGATTGTTTTTCCGGAATCCTTTACATCGACGGAATAGTCTGCGCTGTTCCATCTGACCTCAGCTTCAAACGCCTTTGCAATTGAGCGGACGGGGACGAGCATTGTGCCGTCGATGATGATGTTTTCAAGTCCCGAATAAATATATCTTCCGTTTGCGACTATGTAGTCCTTTCCGCAGGTGGCGTAAATGTTTATGCCGCGACAGGTAATCGTCGCTGTTTTCGTCGCGCCGTCATAGCTCTTTTTTGCCTGCGATACGGCGGAGCAGAATTTATAAATCGGAACATATGTTGTGTTGCCTATGAGCTGGGTCGGGACATCCGCGGTTACTGTTTTGTCGTTTACACGGACGTCGACGCGTCTGCCTGCGGCACTCGCGAAAATGCCGAATGAGAGCGACAGCAGTATTGTCGCCAGAACGATTGAAATTGTTTTCTTCATTTACATCACATCCTTTCCGACATCATAATATCATATTTTATACAAATGTATCAACACAAAAATAATACCGCCGTTGTCTTTAAAATGCAGCGGCGGCAAGGTTTTTTCGATTTTGCTTCCATGCCGGAGGAAATGAAGGACGTAAGTCCCCGCGATGGACGAAAGTGCTTCTCCGGAAAGATAAAGCTGTCGGACGGCGCAGATGGGATATAACTGAAAAAGCACCCCAAAGGGTGCTTTTGGTGCCGATGGCGGGGGTCGAACCCGCGCAAAACGTAGACCACTGCTGGGTTTTTTGGGTGTCTGACAACAAAAGTGATAAATTTTAAGATGTAAAAAGTGTTTTGTAAACAGGGCGATGAGGCACAAAAAAGTAAAAAAGCCGGGGAAAGGAGAAATAGAAGCCCCGGCTTTTTTGTTTTCCGCAAATTGCGGTTTTCAGATGACTTGGGAAGTCAACTATATGATAGCACTATGTGAGGAGGCAATGCAATAGGGTTTTGAAAATTTAATGTGCGAGTGTGCGCGTGGGAAGAGTGCGTAGTCAGGTTGAGAGCTTTTGGTTGAGGACGGAGGCGGCTGCGTCGACCGATTGCTCGCGGAACTCTGTATAGATATCGAGGGTGGTTGATATCTGGGAGTGACCGAGGAGGTGCTGGGCGGTCTTTGCGTCTATTCCACATTCGTGCAGGATGGTTGCGTATGAGTGGCGGAGTTGGTGCGGGGTACAATGGATCTTGTTTCGGTTCTTGTATGATTTCCAGCGACGTTCAAACTGGGCTTCTTTATAGGGGGTCTTTCCGTCTACGGAAAAAAGAAATGTTTCCGGCGGGAGTTTTTCAAAGTCTTTGAATATATCCCACACAGGGTCGAGGATGGGGATAATGCGTTTGCCTGCCTCGGTCTTTGTTGACTTTATGATGGGCTGACAATGTTCCCAGTAGACGGATTGATCAATTCGAATGGTCTTTCGCTTATAGTCTATGTGTCTGCGCTGAAGGGCGCAGAGCTCGCCGCGGCGCATGCCGGTGTAGAGGAGGACGAGCGGGACGTTCCATTTGTCGTTTGCGTTTTTGATTATTTCTTCGTCTTCGGAGGAAGCGGCGGGGCGGTGGGCTTTGGCTTTGGCTTTGGGAGAGTCTACGCACGAGAGCGGGTTGGAATCCATATCTCCGTTGAAAACTGCGAAACGAAAGACAAGGTTGAGGGTGCTTCGCTGATTTGAGATTGTTTTTGGAGAGAGCCCTTCATCTGCCATCGAGTCAAAGAAGTCGGCTACGGCGCGCGGGGATATTTGCTCCATACGGTATTTGCCGAAATATTCTACCATACGGTTGTATCTGCCGTTTTCCTTGTTTTGAGTGTTGGAGCAGAGATGGCGTTTGAAATAAGTATTTCTCCAATCCTCGGCGACCTCGGCGAAGGTGCGGCCCATTTCGGCGCGGGCGTGTAGCTCGCGGAGCTTCTGGTCTATTTCGCGTGGGGAATTTCCGTATATGAATTTTCGTTTGGCAGTGAGGATATCGGTATAGGTATAGACGTATCTGCCGTCGGCGCGCCTTGTGTATTTAGATTTTGCCATAATGTGATATAATGCCTCCTCATAGTACAAACGCTCCCGGCATGGGAGCGTTTTTATTTTGCGTTTTTCTTTGCGATTTCGCAGAGAGTATGGACCGCGTGCTTTGCGTCGCCGGGGCGCATCGGCACGATAAGATATGGATTAGCGTATCAACATATACAAAAACATTCCGACGAGACACGCCGCGACGATTATGATCGGGAGAAACTGTTTCAGCAGGGAAAGTCCCTTTTTTGTTTCAAAAAATGTTTTTGCTTTATTCCAACTGTTGTTTTGCAAAGCTTTATCGGGTGAGCAATTTTCAAAACCGATTTCTTTATGAAGCAGATAACAGGAAATCTTTCTGTTGCTTGATTTTTCGATCTGATTTTTCAGATATTCCGGTTCAGCGGCTTTGGGAATTTGCGGAGATGCGTAAGACGAAAAATATTTTTTGCATTTTCCCACAGAGCAGACACAGTCGATCCAATTGAGCTGATTTTCGTTTGCTATATTGGCGCACCATTTCGCGCTGAAAAGGTCTTGCTCGCTTGGAAGCAAAGTGTTGTAGAGTGAAGAGTTCGGATTCGGGTGGTTGTGAAAACGTATCAGCGCCCTTCCGCCCTCAGACTTGCATTTTTCGACGAGCTCTTTGAGAGAAGGGAGAAAATAAACCGAACGTGGTTCACCTTTGTTAAGCCACATCCCGAATATTTTCCTGTCCTTTTCAAACGCGACAACAACCCATTCATGCTTTTTGTATTTCAGAAGGGATGATACCCACATTCCGAACACATCGATATCCGTGTCCATCTCATAATATTTGCCCTCGGCTTCCATAAAGGCTTTGCTTTCAGCCGACATTCTCCGGGATGAGATATCAACATCAAACATATAGAGATCGTCAAAGTATTTTTTTGCTTTTACCTTTGAGAGAAGAGAAATTTCTTCATCAGTTGGAAAGTATGAATACCGTTTGAACTTCAACAGCTTTGAAATTATCAGCCACAAGGCGACGGCAATCCAAACAAAGCCTATCGCGCCGAGAGATGTTTTCGGAATATAAAAGATGCAGACCCCGCCGTGGATGATGATGAATAGCATGCCCGTGTAGAACATGATCTGCGAATAGGTGTAATCATCTGTTGCGTCGTTGGAAGAGTTGCCAGCCGAACGAACGATCTGCCCGATAAAAGCGAATATAATTATATAGAGCAGGATAAGTAACGATGCGGAGAGAAGTATATGCAAATTATACATATTTGCTTCTCCGAGCAAACCGATGATAGCCTCAAGAATGATTACCAATATGAGCGCGAAAATAACCATAATATCATTCTCGTATCAAAAGGAGGGTATTGTCGATCTCCTTTATACGCTCGGTGAGCATTTCAACGGCGCGAGTGTCTTGCGGGTTCAGAAGAGGCTCCCACTTCTGTGTGGCTATATTGAAATAGTGGTTTGCTCTCCGACATATGCTTTGAATTTCGGAGTATATGTCTGCTTTGAGAGTTTCGAGCCGCAAAACGGCCGTTTCATTTGCTAAGGATAAGCTTGACATAGTTTCCTCCTGTTTTGTTTATTTGTTTATCTGCGGGTTGTCCGTCCTGCCGAGAAGATAATCGACGGAGCAATCCAGATAGTCTGCAATTTTGATCAGGGATTCGGCACCGGGTTTGCTTTTACCTCTTTTCCAGTCACCGATGTTTCCCAACGAAATGCCGGTTGCTTCCGATAGCTTTTTGGAAGCACCCCTTTTTTCTATCAGGGAAAATAAATTGGTTAAATTCAACATAATAGATATTCCTTTTTTGTGCAAATGCCCGAAACTGCGCAATTGCGTACTTTTTCATTGACAACTGCGCATTTGCGCAGTAAAATATAATCACGAAGTGAGTGGTGCGCGGGCATTACCATTCGATCCCGATGGATTTGTAATAATCGAAAACGCCCTGCATGAAGCGCTCGGTGATATCGAAATGCTCCGCGAACTCATAGAGCATGCGGCAGCCCGCGTTTATGGCGGCGACGATGTCTTCAGGTCGTGCGAAATGACTGTACGCCCAGCGGCTTGCGCGGGCTTCCATCCGGCTGACGGTATTTGCGCCGGTGAGCCTGTCATAAAACGAATCGGTTTCGCAATGGCCGAGCTCGTGCATGAGTGCATCTTTGCGTTGAATATGCGACAGCTGCTTGTCCAGACCGATATAATATCCGTCCCGGATGCAGAGAGAGCAGGCTTTACACTTCGGAAGGTTAAAGTCCGTGATTTCTATATGCCGCTTCTCGGCATAATCAAGCATTTGCCTTTCGTGGGTGAGAATAGGAAATGTGGCGAACAATTTGAATTGTATCCTTTCAATGATTTATTTTTGAATTGATTCTTTGCCGGTTTCCTTATAGCAGCCGTCGCCGCAAATGGCGGTGGGAAAGAATCACTTTTTCCCGGAGTCTCTGCTTTTTATGAACTCCGCAAATTTCTTGACCTCATCCCATTGCTCATCAGTTACGACGGCACCGCTGCCGAAAAGGGCTGCCCTTGCAACTTCCTCTGCCCGCTTTTCATCTTCTTCGTTCTGAAGCAGGTCTGACTGTTTTACATCGAGCGCTTCGGCAATCTTTTCTACTATTTTTAACGTGGGCGTTTTGCCTGCGCGCCAGTAGGCAAGAGTCGATGGCGACTTGCCGAGTCTTTTGACGACTATCGCGTGCGGTGTCGTGCCTTTCTCGCGACACACACGCTCAAGGTTTTCATAAAATGACATTGTTCTTCCCCCAAACAAAGATTTTAACGTTAAAATTGCTAAATTTGATTCAAAATTTTGTACGTGTTGAACAAACTTTCAAAAATCGCATCTTTTAGCTTGACAACTGCGAATTTTAGTAGTAAAATTGAAACAACAAACAAAGCCAACCGCGAATAACGCTTTTGACAAACAAAAAATCGAAGCTAATTTTGCATTACCGATTGTTTGCAGACCCTCGGTATGGACAGAATAGCACAAAAAATTGTAGTTGTCAACGTGTTTTGCGCCAAATGTTGGGTTTTTGTAAAAACTGCACAAGAAAGGAGAGAAAAATTTGTGAGTTTTAGATCCGCAAGAATAAGAAAAGGAATCTCCAGAGCGGAAGCGGCAGCGGAGTTCGGCGTTACGACGGGAACTATCGGCACTTGGGAAAGAGGCATACGGCAACAGGCTTAACACCACATGGACAGGGGCAGGCATGATAACACGCGATGCCGTCGACGCTGTCAAAAAATGCGGCACGTGCGAAAAAAAGCTCATGCCGAAGAACATAGAAATTCCGGAGGCAATCGAGTATTTCAAAAAGAATTACAGCGATTGCAGCGAGGGAGCATACAAGAATCGTTGGACTGCTTATGCGAGGATCGAGGATTTCCCCACGATGAAGGTGGCTCTTATCAAATACGGCCCGATGGCGATAGCAATGGATTGGTATAGCGACATTACGTTTTCGGGCGAAAAGATGATTATGAATACCGAGCAGGACAAAAAGAAGATATCCGGCGGTCATTGCATGATCATATACGGATACAACGATATCGGCTGGCTTGTTCAAAACTCTTGGGGCCCAGATTGGGGAAGCAACGGCGGGCGATGCATAATCCCGTATAATATACATATCCGCGAGGTTTATCAAATCATAGACGACTACTCGGAGGCACAGCAGAAAGCCAAAATAGTCGAGCTCGAAAAATCAAACGCCGAAATGCGTGAGAAAATTATCAAACTCAGTGATGAGATTTTGAAATTGCAGAGCAGCCTTGAAAATCTCGAAAAGTATAAAGAACTTACGGAAGAACAAAAGAAGCAGATGAATGAGCTTACCAAGCTGCTTTCAGATTCCGAAACTCAAATTGCGGCGTTGCTTGCCAAAATGGAGGAGCAGGAAAAGGAGATAACAATCCTGAAACAACAGCTCATAGAAGTTAAAAAGCCTTTCAAGAGCAAGATAGGGCAGCTTATCGCAAAGATAATCAATGCTATAATAAATGCGTTCGGAAGGATATTCAAACGATAAAAGAAAAAAACAGCCGCGGATTTTTCCGCGGCTGTTCTGCTGTTGCTGTTACCCCGCAAGCGATTGAGGGTGGTGCTCTGCGACGCCGTCAAACACGCTGTTAAACAGCCGGCTATAAGTATCGGGAGGCTCCCGGTATGGCGATGATAAGCAATAGGGCTAATGATACTCCTGTTCAGTCACAGTCCGAGCGAGCAGCATTTTTCGTGTGTGAGCCGTCGCAGGCAATGAGAGCAGCCGATAGAGAACCTACCGGGGGTGAGATTCCCGTGGAGCTGGTGAGCCGCCAGCCGTTTGATGACTTCCCATAACGATCCGGGGTGTCGAGGACAAATAGGATCGTTTTTGAAATATGAAATCATACGGCGGGACGGGTCTGCTGAAACGGAGAATGTTTGTATCTTCCTGACCTTAATTCTGTGCCGCTGTTTGATTTCCTACATAGGCGAATATTCGCCTTAAATTCAAAGGAGGTCAAACATTATGAATCAAACATATCTACGAGGTGATATGTATTACGCTGACTTGGGACAAGGGATCGGCTCGGAACAAGAGGGTTATCGTCCCGTTGTCATTATCCAAAACAATGTCGGAAACAAGCACAGTCCCACCGTTATCATTGCTTCTGTCACAAGCAAAACGGACGCAAAGCCGAAGTTGCCTACCCATTACTACATCAACGCAGAGGACGGTTTAGAACTGCCCTCTATTGTTTTGCTTGAACAACTGCGAACCGTTGATAAACGCCGTTTGGGTGACTTTATCGGTCATCTGTCCGATAAGCATATCCGCGGTATCAATCATGCTCTTGCCGTCAGTATCGGTCTGATTGAGAGCATACCGAAAAAGTTAATTCTTTGTCTTTGCAGCGCTTGTGCCGACAATTTCTACGGTTCGGGCGCTTATTCTTTACGCCGGATCGACCCGCAGCAAACCGAAAAAGACACCTGTACCTACTGTAATCAGCGTACAGGGTACGACTACGAGATTATCCCGAAAAACAGATAGGAGGCTGCCTATGGAATCACAAACAGCCTACAAACTGCTATTTGCCGATTATCCCGATGTAGTCAATGTTGAGCAGATGCGTGAAATGCTCGGCGGTATTTGCGACAAAACCGCTTACAGGCTTTTGCGGTCTGGGGAAATTAGAAGTTTCATTGTCGGCCGCCGCTATCGAATCCCGAAGCTCAACATTCTGGAATACTTGGAACTGATAGATAAATCTAATGCGTAAAACCTTGTTTGCACATTTGGCCTGTGGGATTCTTTCTGCTACAATATAAATGTCAATGGCAGATGAATCTACGCTGTACCATTCAAAGGAGGTTTTATTATGGTAGCAGGACATCTGCGAGAGAAAAACGGGTACTATCATATCGTACTCAACTATGTGGATGAATACGGTAAACGGCACACGCCGTCAAAATCCACGGGGCTCCCTGTAAAGGGCAACAAAAAGCGTGCCGAAAAAATGCTCATAGAAGCCCGTTCAGCCAAAGAAGCAGAGTTGGAGGCAAGAGCATTAGAACGCAGTACAGGCAAGGTTTCCACCGATTCCATACTCTTTACAACATTTCTGCTCGACTGGCTGGAAATGATAAAAAAGAATGTGGAGGAAACGACCTACGGGGCGTATTCTATGGGAATTAAGAGCAAAATTATCCCATACTTTGAGGAACACCACCCCGGCCTGCTCTTACGGGAGATAAAGCCAAAGCACATTCAGGACTATTACACCTATGAACTGACGGTGCGGGGCGTTTCCGCAAACACGGTGATACACCGCCACGCAAATATCCGAAAGGCGTTGCAGCACGCTTTCAAACTTGGTTTGATTGACACGAACCCGGCGGATCGCATTGAACGGCCGAAAAAGGAAAAGTTTGTCGGCAGCGCCTATGAGGAAGATGAGCTAAACCGTCTTTTTGAGGTGGTAAAGGGCGACCCCATAGAGCTTGGCGTTATCCTCGGCGCATTTTACGGACTGCGCCGCAGCGAGGCTGTAGGCTTGAAATGGGATGCGATTGATTTCAAGAAGAAAACAATCACCATACGGCACACAGTAACGCAGGCGACCATTGACGGCAAAAGCAAGATTATCCAAAAGGATCGGACAAAGACCAAAGCAAGCTATCGCAGCCTGCCCCTTGTGCCACCGTTTGAGGAAGTACTGTACCGCCTGAAAGCGGAGCAGGAGCTAAACCGAAAGCTGTGCGGCAGGTCGTATTGCCGGCAATACACCGATTATATCTATGTCAACGAGATCGGAGAGCTTGTAAAACCCGGCTATATCACCCAGCATTTCCCGCTGGTGCTTGAAAAGAACGGTATGCGGAAGATTCGTTTCCACGATTTGCGGCATAGCTGCGCAAGCCTTTTGTATGCAAACGGTGTCAGCTTGAAAGAAATTCAGGAGTGGTTAGGACACAGCGACATTTCGACCACTTCAAACATTTATACGCACTTGAATTTCGCCTCAAAGGTTGCGTCTGCCAATGCGATTTTGGGTGTATATCCCTCCAAATAATCGCAATGTCCCTCCAATGTCCCTCCTGAAAATGAGCTGCAAAACGGCGAATTTTCTGTTGTTGGAGGGGCGTTACATAACCGGAGCAGAGCATAAAGAAAAGCCCGCAAACCCCGATAAATCAAGGGTTTACGAGCTGTTAAGGTCTGGTGCCGGTGGTGGGACTCGAACCCACACACCCTTGCGGATAACAGATTTTGAGTCTGTCTCGTCTGCCAATTCCGACACACCGGCATTTATATTTTTAAGTCGTCTCCCGATGTCCTGTCCGAGAAATCGGAGGGACATCGTGGAGGGACATTAAAAGCAAGTTACATATTCAGTTTTCAAAAAGCCTTGTAAAATCAAGGGTTTACGGAACGGTGGTATGAAACGGCGAAGTAGATTTTGAGTCTGTCTCGTCTGCCAATTCCATCACATCGGCACGAGCAAATAATATTATAACATAAAAATCGGAAAAATCAATAGTAAATTTTACTTTGCGGGGAAAAAACATGCCGCCGATATGCAAAAAAACTTGACAAAGACTTTCTTTTTATATATAATCGTATTTGTTGAAAATAAGTGCAATATAATCATTATAAGTACAGTCTCGCTAAAAACAGAAGGGAAGAGGTATATTTAATGAAAAAAACGCAACCGACACATACTGTATACAGCATGGATTCTCTGTACGACGGCGTTGTAAAACAAGCCGAAAGATACGGCGACAAGGAAAGATATATTTATAAGGATAAAGTTACAAAAACAGAGGCTGTCGTGACATATCGCGACATGCTCGATCACGTAAATTACATTTCGTCGGGACTTACCGCTCTCGGTTTTACGGAGCCGACCTGCGTTGTCTCCGGCGAATCCCATCCGGATTATGCCGCGGCATATATCGCAACGGTATCCGCGGGCGGCATAATCGTTCCTCTCGATAAGGATATTTCCGCAGAACAGTTTGCGGGCTTCATCAAGCTCTGCGAAACGAAGGTTGTTTTCTATACTTCGTCGATACATCATAAGGTTGTTGAGGTGAAAGACGAGCTTCCGGATGTTAAATATTTCATCTGCTTTGATTATGCCGGCGACGATTTCCCGCAGGACGAGAAATTCATGCGCTTTGCGGATTTCTTTGAAATCGGTAAGAAGGCATATGAGGGCGGCGACAGAACGGCGGAAAATCATGAGGTTGACCTTGACAAGACCTGCGCGATACTCTTCACATCCGGCACGACCGGAACAAGCAAGGGCGTAATGCTTTCGCAGAGAAACCTTGTGACGGCAACGCTTGACTCATGCGCTATAATGGGCTGCGCAAAGGACGACAGATATGTTTCCGTTCTTCCTTTCCATCATGCATATGAGTTTACGTGCGCTCAGCTCGCACTTCCCAATACGGGCGCAACGACGGTCATAAACGATTCCATTAAAAATACAATGCGCAACTTTGCGAAATATCAGCCGACGGCTCTCGTTCTCGTCCCGCTTTATGTTGAGACGATGTATAAGAGAATATGGGCGGAGATTGCAAAGAAGGGCAAAACAAAGACCGTGAGAACGGCGATAAAGATATCAAATGCGCTTCGCAAAATCGGTATCGACCGCAGAAGAAAGCTCTTCAAGGACATTCTTGATGCTTTCGGCGGCAGACTTCAGTATATCGTTTGCGGCGGCGCACCGCTTCGTTCCGAGCTCATCGACGATTTTGACGCTTTCGGCATAAAAATTTGCGAAGGCTACGGGATTACGGAGTGCTCTCCTCTCGTTGCGGCAAACCCGATGCATTGGCGTAAGCACCATTCCTGTGGAATGAGAGTTCCTCATATGGAGGTGCGTATAGATAAGGCTTCGCCCGAAGACGAAACGGGTGAAATCGTCACGCGCGGCGACGCCGTTATGAAGGGCTACTATAAAAACCCCGAGGCTACTGCAGAGGCGTTTACGGAGGATGGCTGGTTCAAAACCGGCGATATCGGTTATATTGACGACGATGACTTCATATTTATAACAGGAAGAAAGAAAAACGTCATCATCCTTTCAAACGGAAAGAATATCTTCCCCGAAGAGCTTGAAGAATACCTCGGTCAGAGCGAATATATTGCGGAATGTGTTGTCATCGGCAGAAAGAACGACGCCGGCGAAACATCGATCTGGGCGATTTGCTATCCCGATTACGATAAGTTTGGGGGTGCGACAAAGGAAGAAATCGAAGCGAAAATCCGCGAGGAAGTCGATAATGTAAACAAAAAGCTTCCCATATTCAAGCATATCCCGAACGTTGAGATCCGCGAGACGGAGTTTGAAAAAACAACGTCGAGAAAGATAATGCGTTATAAGGTTAAATGATTATTTTTATTCGGCAAGTGCCGGGAAAGAGAGCAATACAATGTTTGACGAAATAAAATCAATTATGATGGAGACCCTTTCGATTCCCGAGAATCAGATTACGCCCGAAGCCAACCTTGAAACGGATCTCGGGATAAGTTCGCTTGAGCTTTATGAGCTGGGCGGCAGACTTATGGAAGAGTATGACATCGACATTGAGGAAGACGAAATTCACACGTTCATTACGGTGAACGATATTGTTGAGTATATTTCGGCTCATACAAAATAAACAAAAAATAAAAATCCTCCGCTTCTGCGGGGGATTTTTTGAGTTAAGGGAGAGGAGAAAAAAGTGAAGAGAAGAGGTGCGCCTGCGGCGCGGAGAACGTATTAGCCTTCCTCTCCGAGGAAGATTTGCAAGCGTGCGAAGCACCCTCGCAGACTTCGCTGAGAAGAAGGGGGATGGCATTTTCGTGAGAAAATGACGGAAGGAGCGTGTTGTGCCGCTCGCAAAACCAGCTTCTTTTTATGAGAATATAAAGCCCGCACAAACCAATAACTAAAGCTCCTTTTGTCTACCTTTCTTCTCAAAGAGAGGTAAGCCTCAAATCAAAAAGGAGCAGAGAACTGCCTCTTTGATAAGAATATAAGATTAGCACAAACCAATAACTAAAGCTTCTTTTGCCTACTTTTCTTCTCGAAGAGAGGTAAGCCTCAAATCAAAAAGGAGCAGAAAACTGCTCCTTTGATGAGAATATAAGATTAGCACAAACAAATAATTAAAGCTTCTTTTGCCTACTTTTCTTCTCGAAGAAAAGTAGGTCAGGTGTTTTTGGATCGGAGCTTTCCGGAAAAGAGGATGACCGCGAGCACCGAGATGACAACCGCATAAGCAATGACCCAGATAAGCTCCGGCATAATGCTTGCGTAGTCGCCTGCGGCGGCGTAACGTGCGGCGTTGACGGCATGAGAGAAGGGCAATGCTTTTGCTATCGTCTCAAACCACTTGCCGACAGCGGCAACGTCGAACCATATACCGCTGAGCCATGCGCAGAGGTTGGTCATGAGGGCACCGCAGATACCGCCGACCTGCTTTTCATTGAGAATTGTTCCGAAAAGAAGTCCGATACCGATGAAAAGTATCGCCGCGGGGATTAGAGTCACAATCGAAAGAAGTATATCTGACGAAAGTCTGAGCCCCATGGGGACTGACACCGCAAAGACGATAAGTATCTGGATTATTGCCAGAGGAATGAGCGGCAGCGTATAACCGAAAACGAAATCGGACGCCGTCATGGGGGAAGTCATGAGGCGGAGCATAAGACTGTCACCACGGTCTTTTGAAACAAGGAGAGCGGAAAACAGCGTGATAAAAGTCAGCCCGAAAAGAGCAATTCCCGGAGCGAGCTTTTCGATTACAAACGTGTCGGGTCCCTGACCCTGCGGAATGTTTCTGCCTATCATCCAGAGGAGAAGGAGAAGAATAACGGGAAACGCCGCGCCGAAAAAGAGTGTCAACGGGTCGCGGAGGATTTCTTTTGTATTGCGCTTTGCAAAAACCATCATTCTCATACGGACGCCTCCTTTACTATGGAAATGAACGCTTCTTCAAAATTCTTTGCACCGCTCTTTGCAATCAGCTCTTCCGCCGTGCCGACGGCGCAAAGATGACCCCCTGCCATAATGCCGATTCTGTCCGAAAGGGCTTCGGCTTCCTCCATGTAATGGGTTGTCAGAATGATGGTTGTCTTGCCTTTGAGCGAGGTTATCACATCCCAGAGGGCGCGACGCGCAATGACGTCAAGCCCAAGGGTCGGCTCGTCGAGGAAGAGTATTTCGGGACTGCTTATCAGCGCCATCGCTATGCTGAGCCTTCTGGCATAACCGCCGGAAAGCGTTTTCGCTTTGGACTTTGCAACGTCCGAAAGAGCAAAATCCTTCATCATTTTGTCCGCCGAGGCGATTGAATTTGCTTTGTCAAAGCCATAGATTCCTGCGGCAAAAATGAGGTTTTCATAAACCGAGAGATTTCGTGCGACGGCTGTTTCCTGTGGGGAGACGTTTGTTTTCGCTTTGACCTTCGCAGGCGACGAAACAATGCTGTCGCCGAGCAGAAAAGCGTCGCCGGAGGTGGGCGCCGTTAGACACGAAAGCATTTTTATAGTTGTTGTTTTGCCTGCGCCGTTCACTCCGAGAAGGGAAAAAAGCTCTCCCTTGTGAACGGTGAGGTCAAGAGAGTTTACGGCTGTTTTCTCGCCGTATTTTTTTGTCAGCGCGACGGTTTTTATCGCTTCTGTCATTTTTCTTCGCCTCCGAGCAGCATTTTGCGGAAGGCCTCGTAATCGCTGACCTTCACAATTCCTATGCCCTGATTTATATCGCCGAGCACGGCGAGCGTATCTCCGGGGGAAATGTTGAAAACTTCACGCGCTTCTTTCGGGATCACTATCTGACCCTTCTGTCCGACCTTTGCAACGCCGAACAGATATTTTCCTTCAGGTGCCATATTTTTTCTCCTTTCAAGTATAACAAGTATAACCGGTATAACTAATCATACTCCGCAAAATCGGAAATGTCAATATCGCTTATGAAATTTTTCACGGTTGCGACGGGGAAAGTATTGAAAGAAACAAAAAGCTATGATAAAATGATTGAAAAACAAAATAATCGGAAAGAATACAAAAGGAAATTGTTTCCATGTGCCGACTGTCAGGAAGGGGGCTTTGCTTTGGCGCGGAGACGATTTTCACAGGGCGCGGATTTTTCGGCGCGGAGAAGAGAGTAGCCCGTAATGACTCTGAAGGGAACTTCTGCTCGCGACTAAAACCGAAAAAGCCTGCCTGCGCAAGACTTTCCGACGAATAATACAAACGTATAAAACAATGGAGAAATACGAAAATGAAATATGAATATGTGCTTTTTGACCTTGACGGAACGCTGACAGACCCCGCCATCGGAATAACGAACAGCGTCATATATGCGCTTGAAAAATCAGGCGCGACGCCCCCTCTGCGGGAAGCGCTTTATAAATTCATAGGTCCGCCGCTTGTGTATTCATTCAAGGAATATTGCGGATTTACGGAGGAAGAGGCGGTGCGCGCCGTCGGATATTATCGGGAGAGATTTTCGGAGACGGGGCTTTTTGAAAACGAAATCTATCCAGGAATAAGGGAGCTTCTGTCACGCCTGAGCGACAGCGGGACGAAAATTGTCCTTGCGACGTCAAAGCCGGACGTCTATTCGGAGAGGATACTTCTGCATTTCGATATAAGAAAATATTTTTTCTTTGTCGCCGGAAACACGCTTTCGGAGAGCCGACCGGAAAAGGAGGACGTCATTTCGTATGCTATCGAAAGTTGCGGGATAGACCCTTCTCATGCGGTTATGGTCGGGGACAGAAAATATGATATCCTCGGCGGGAAGAAATTCGGCATGAGGACGATCGGCGTAACCTATGGATACGGAGGGGAAAAGGAGCTTTCGGAGGCGGGCGCAGACGAGCTCGCAAAAGACGTGGATGAGCTTGAAAATCTCGTTTGCGGGTGAGAAAAAATGTCGCAAAAACGCGTCATAATGCGACAGTTTGTACATTGTGTATATTGACTTTTTGCTCCCGACACGATAAAATAAGAGTATGGAAACAAATGATTGGAGGATAGCTTTGTGAATAAATTAAAAATTACTAAGATATGCGCGATAGTGCTTGCTTCTCTGCTCGCAATCGGCATGCTTGTTCCTGCCGCGGTTTATGTTTTTGCCGCAGACGAAAAAGCTCAGACGGAGCAGGTCCCCCTGCTTGTCATAATAGCCAATTTTGACGCCAACGGAAACGGGCAGAACGATTTCGACGCAGGCAATTCCGGCAAGCTCTTTGCCGATGAGACCTCAAAAAATTACGGAGAACAATGGGCAAAGACCACGGTTTCCGATTGGTATGAGACCTTTTTCGGGAACGGAACAGGCTCGGTTGCCGATTATTTTTCCGAAATATCATGCGGAAAATTCAAATACATCCCCGCAATGATAGACAAAAAAGAGGAAGCGGGCGTCTCGGCTGACGGCATTGTTTCCGTCACGATAAACGGCAAACATCCGAGATCGCGCGGAACGACGGACAGCGCCGTGAACAAAATGTATCGACTCAGAATGATAGACCAGGCGGTTGATCTTGCGAGCGCTTACGTCGACTTTTCAAAGTTTGACAGAAACGGCGACGGCAAGCTCGCTCCTTATGAGCTCCGCATTGTCGTTATAAACCCGGGCTGCGACGAGGCCCTCATCACGGAAGAAACTGAAATTCCGGACGACATTCATTTCCCGTCCGTAAAGGATCTGTGCAAGAGCGACTTTGAATACAGCAACATAAAAATAACGTCGAACGGAAGTCATAACATTGCTTCCACAACGGAATATTCAACGCCCGGTGTGCAGACGAGCGTCGGCGAGATTGTTTATCAGCTTGCGTGCCTTATGGGCGGCGCAAATACCGGTAACAGCGGTATCGACGAGACCGGAAAGAGCACAACGGTTGACGGTTGGCCGCTTGCATATAACCTTTCGCTCCTCTGCGACGGTTATAAGCTCGACGGCGGCAAGACCCCTTCGTATCTCGACCCTTACACAAGAATAAAAACAGGACTTTCCACATACACAACGATAGACAGTGACGGCGAATTCACTCTTTATTCGACAAAGTCCGGTAAATACGATATTATCCGCATATCCACGCCCGACCCCGACGAATATTTCCTTGTTGAGCTTCGCGTCCGCGAAGGCTTTGACAAGTATTCCGCGACGGGCTCAGCCGCAGGCGGAATCATGGTGTGGCATATAGACGAAGGCATAAACTCGACAAAATATAAATCCGGCTATTCGTGCACGTCTGTCGCCGTTGACGGTCCGAGACACGACCCCGGTATCGTTCCGCTTGTCAGAACGGGATGGAATCAGCTCGGAAACAGACTTGACACCGTTTCTGCGGAGAACCCATTCTATTATATTTCAAACGATAAGTCGACCTCCGTTTTTGACTCCTCAAACTTCTGCGGTGCGTCATCGGAGAGCATTTCGCTCAACTCCTATCCAACCGGCTGGGATTCCAGAAAGGGATATAACCTTCATATAGAGGTTGTCAGCGAAAAGAATGATTCCGTCCGGATAAAGATTGAGAGAAGCCAGTATGTTTATCTCCCAAAGCTCACGGGTAAGTGCACGGTTATCGAAGGCAACGCCGCGACTGTAACAGGCAATATTTACAGAGAATTCGGCGAAACGCTCGAAGGCTGCGGAGTTATTCTTTCAAAGGATTCAAACCCCACGGAAAAGAACGGCACCGTTATAAACTCGGTTGCGGACGGCGGAAAGAACTTCTTTGCACGCTTTGAAAATCTTGAAGTCGGCGCGAGATACTATTTCAGAACCTTCGCAAAGACGACGAGCGGCACGGGATATTCGGATGTCGGCACGTTTGTTGTTGGCGCGACACGCGATTATTATCTCTGCAATATGTACAGAAACATAACCGCGGGCGAAGCTCCCATCGTCATAAAGTGTCAGGCGGGCAAGCCCATTTCATATGACTTTGAAATGAAAAAGGAAGGCTATCGCTTTGTCGGCTGGTATACGGACGCAGCGCTCACAAAAGCCTATGACATGAGCACCGTCAGAACGGACACAAGCACAGACATCACTCTCTATGCAAAATGGGAAAAGGAAGAGACGACAACAACTTCGAAGGGCACGGAGACGACCGTCACGACTGTGACCACATCGCCGACCGGCACGACAACGACAACCTCTACCGAGACGACCGTCACAACAACGTCGACCTCCGTAAAGGATACAACCTCGCAGGAGATACCGCAGACGTCAACGACGGGCACCCAAGCCCCTTCGGACGACGACAGCAGCAAAAATACGCTGATAATTGCCCTTTGCATTGTGATAGTTGTCATATGCGCGGCATTTATAACGACGATTGGCTTTATGAGAAAGAAAAACAAGTAAAATAAAACAACAAAAGCCCTGCCGCAAGGCAGGGCTTTGTTTTATGATGTTACCACGGGAGGTCGCTGTACGGCGTATCCTCCACGCCTTCTTCATTGAGATTTCTGACCATTTTGTCGAGCTTTTTCTTCCACATTTTCTAAAGCCGGCTCTTTTTGCCGAACCATTTGACAAGCGTCGGGCTGATGGCAAGTAAATAAAACGGCGTCACCGGAGAGTCCGATTACGGTTCATGTGGTTATTGATTTTCCCAAGACTATTATAAGAAAGACTACTAAGGCAACCCCCAAGAAAAGTATTCCTTTGTACGCAGAATCTTTTATGCATTCTGCTTTTTTCGGTTCTTTGTCTTTGTACAAATGATACAGCATAAACCCAATGGGTGGCATTAAAAACGAGGAAATCGAAAGACCCGAGGTCTGAGCGATATTGTACATACACCCACTTGGCTCCGGCTCATATCGCTGAACTTTTGCACCGTCTATTTTCTCAGTGCTTCCGTCCATATATTCGATTTCGACTTCCGAAAGCGTGCAGGTTGATATGGTGGAGTTATACCACACACAATCCCAAGTGTTGCGAGCGACCTTTTCCGGCTCCAATGGCCCCGTGTACTTGAGACATGCTTTAACTTTCCCTGTTGTTGAGCATTCCTGCACATCGCCGACAGCATTATAAGCAAAAAAATAAAAGTAAATATACTTTATAGTTTTTTCGCTCATGTTTTTGAATGTTAGCTGAAGCCCTATGCCGCCAACTGAATTATGGCCGCTTGTCCATCCGTATTGGAGGTCTTGGTGTCCCATAGTGCAACGAACTTGTATCATAATTATTCTCCTTAAAAAGCCCCGTTTTCTTTTGGATTGCAGGGCTGACAGTTTTTTGTTCTGCCTCAATTATATAGCCGTTTCGCGCCGCCGTCAACTACGCAATTTGGCGAAACGATATATAATTTTGGGGCGGATTAAACTGTTTGGAGAATTTTGACGCAAATTTTCTAAATAAGCGAATTTATGTCGTTTTCCGTATATACCTTTATTCCGTTTTCGGATAGAAGCGCGGCGGTTACCCCGTCTCCGGCGGTTAGCGTGCCGGAAAAGGAGCCGTCGTATATCAGTCCCGCGCCGCAGGAGGGGCTTTTCGCTTTCATAAGGGCGATTGAGATATTATGCTTTCGGCAGAGCGAAAGAGCGGTCTCCGCGCCCCTTGCGTATTCTGCGGTAACGTCGACGCCGTCGCGACGGACGACTTTTTCGCCCTTTCTTTCCGCGGGGATTCTCGGCGTCGGCAATCCGCCCTCCTGTTCGGGGCAGACAGGGACGAGAATATATTTTTCTTTCAGCCTTTCGATGACCTCTCCGCTCATCGGGAGGCTTTTTCCGTCATAGCGGCAGGGCTCGCCGAGAAGGCACATGCTGATGAGAAGATACGGTTTATTCATACTGCGCCTCACTTTTTCTCAACGAGATAGAAGAACGGCGACGAGGGCGAATTGACGATATGAAATTCCGAGCAGCAGATTTTCTTTCTGTCATATGAGGAGAGCAACTCGCGTACGGCGTTGCCCTCGATTGTCCCCTCTGCGTGACCGGGGTAAACAGCGATGAGAAGCGCGCCGTTCGGGGCGAGAAGGTCCGTGCCGGCGATTATCGCGGCGATGGACGATTCGTGCTTTGTCGTTATGCTCTTGTCGCCGCCGGGAAGATAACCGAGGTTGAACATCCCGACGCATATCGGCTCTTTCACATAATTTTTGACATTTGCGTGAGAGTCCAAAATGAGCGTTACGTTTTCCGCGCCGTTTTCCGAAAGAAGGCGGGAGGTACTGTCGAGCGCCTGCTGTTGAATATCAAATGCGTAGACTTTTCCGTCCGCGCCGACATTTTGCGCGAGCCAGAGAGTGTCATGCCCGTTGCCCATGGTAAAGTCGACGGCTGTCCCGCCGGCCACGATATGCGGCAGAACGAGCGATTTCTCGATTTCAAGCAGATCTATCATATAATTTCCTCCTCAAAAAGCCTGATGATTGTTTCTTTATCGGCGGAGAGCCTGCCTGTCAGCATAAGATCGCTGCCGCCGCATTTGCCCTTGCCTTTTTCGCAGATGATTTTTGCATATTGCCGCAACGGCATATTTTTTGAAGCGCAGACAACGGAAAATCCGCCGTTCGTTTCGGAGAGAGCGGTAAACACTCTGCATTTTTCGGCGCAGAGGTTGCAGAGATAGCGCAAATCGTCGGTCGCAAAACCGTCCACGGCGATGCAGACGTTTTTCTCCGGACTTTCAATTCCCGCCGCAATTGCCTCCGCAAGCCGTCTTTTCGCCTCGGAACATTCGCGCTTTGCCTGCGAGAGGGCAGAGGAAAGCGCCGCGACAGCGTCCGCCGACTCCTCCTGGGGGACGCAGAGCAGGCGGGATATCTGCTCCTCTCTTGAAATTCTGTCTCTGAAGTCGTCAAGAGCGTCAAAACCGCATTTCATTCTGATACGGATCCCGCCCTTATAATGAATAAATCCGAGAATTTTTATCATCCCGACCTCGCCCGTTCTTTCAACGTGCGGCGCACAGCAGGCGCAAAGGTCGACTCCCTCTATCTCAACAATTCTCACCCTGCCTTCAAGCTCGCCCTTGCTGCGGTAGTCAAGTGCTTCAAGCTCTTTTTCGGAGGGATAGTACGTCTTTATCGCGACGTTTTCCGCAGAGATTCTGTTTGCCTCGTCCTCAACCTCTTTCATCTGCCCGGGCGTTATAACGCCGTCAAAATCAAAGGTCATTTCCTTTGAGCCGAGATGAAAGCCGACGTTTGAAAAGCCGAAACGCCTGTGCATTATGGAGGAGACGATGTGCTCGCCTGTGTGATTCTGCATTCTGCGATAGCGCGGGGCGAAGTCGAGCGAGGCGCGGTAGCTTTTGCCCGCCTCAAGGGGCGAACGAGAAATATGAACTATCCGCTCTCCGTCACATCTTGTGTCGGTTATGACGGCATCTCCGATTGTGCCCGTATCGCCGCATTGTCCCGCGCTTTCGGGGAAAAATGCTGTTCTGTCCGTCTCGATCAGATATTCTCCGTCCGAAAGCTCGCAGCGGAGGACGGTACATTCGAAATCTTTTATTTTGCTTGATATATCATATAATTTTTCTGTCATAGCAAGTCCTTTTCCGATTTTCAGATGATATTATTGTATCACATAATATAAAATATCGCAAGAGGGAAATGGCGCGGGCGTGTTGACAAAATCCTCTGCCTAATGTAAAATATAAGCATAAAAAATGCAAGAGAGGGCGATGATTATGCCTGCCGAAAACGAAATATCGAAAATTGATAAAAACTTTGCCGAGGTGAAAGCCGAGGGCGGACTTGTGTTCCGTGACGCGCGGAGCGCACCATTCACGGTCTATGGGCTATTATGGGAAGAAGAAAACGGATTTACCCGCGTGCCGTCCGACGTTGCCGGAAAGGTCAGCGATGGTGTCTCAGTTCTTGCGAGAAATTCCGCCGGCGGCAGGGTACGGTTTGTGACGGATTCCGCCGTCATTGCCGTGCGCTGTCATATGCCGCAGAGCTGGCGCATGGCTCATATGACCGACGCGGGCACGGCGGGCTTTGATCTTTACGAATACAGGGGCGGCAGACAATATTTCGTCGGCTCGCTCATCCCGACAAGGGCGAGAGAAGAGGACTTTACCCTGACGATAAACCTTCCGGAAAGCCGCATGCGGGATCTTGTGCTGAATATGCCGCTTTTCTCAACCGTCGCGTCGCTTGAAATCGGCATAAAAGAAGGAAGCGCGCTCTCCGAAGGGAGCGGGTATCGCCGCGGCACGCCCATCGTTTTTTACGGTTCCTCCATAACGCACGGCGCGTGCGCTTCAAGACCCGGGCTTTGCTATGAGGCAATCATCTCCCGCCGCTTTGATGCGGATTTCATAAACCTCGGTTTTTCCGGTGGCGCAAAGGGCGAGGACGAAATAATGAATTATATTGCGGGGCTCCCGATGTCCTTTTTCGTCTATGACTACGATTACAACGCCCCGTCCGTCGCTCATCTTGAGGAAACGCATTTTAAGGGCTACGAGACCGTCCGTCGCTCGCATCCGACCGTGCCGATAATAATGGCGTCCGCGCCGAATTTTTCAAACCCCTCGCGTGACGGAAAAGCCCGCAGGGACGTAATATCCGCAAGCTATGAAAAAGCGCGCGCTCTGGGCGACGAAAACGTATATTTTGTCGACGGAGAAAAGACCTTTGCAACCTTCTTTGACGACGGCAGAACCGTTGACGGAACGCACCCGAATGACGTCGGCTTTGAAATAATGGCGAAAACCTTCGGGGATATAATCGAAAAACTGATTTGACAAAAATCTCTCATGCGGGATGAATAGATCAATTTCATAAAGAGAAAAATAACTGAAAAGGAAAGGTGAAATTTTATGGAAAGTTTCTTTGAAAACATTAAGACGGCTGTTAAAAAAGCGGGCAGAACCGTATCGGACAAGGCCCGCGAAGTGACCCAAAGCGCAAAGCTCTCGGCAGAGATAAACGGCGCAAAGGCGAATATGGAAAATGCGTTCGCCGAGCTCGGCAAAAAGTATTACAGCATAAGCGGCAGCAATCCCGATCCCGAGCTTGCGGAACTTTGCTCGAAAATCGACGGCTTCAAGAAGGTTATTGCGGAAAAAGAGCTCGAACTGAAAAAGGTCAAGGGCGAGAGAATCTGCCATGAATGCGGAAAGACTGTTACGGATAAAACCGCTGCGTTCTGTCCATTCTGCGGAATGAAGATGGAAGAGGGCGCAGGCGAAGGACAGGCAAATGATCAGGCGACGGAAACGGAAGAGACCGTCGTGCAGGACGAAGCCGGCGAATCCGCCAAAGAGGACAGCACATCGAAAGAATAAAAAACAAAGACAGCCGCCCGACGGGCGGCTGTCTTTTTGTCAATACGGACTTATTTCGAGCGACTCGTCATCCGAGCCCTTTTCGATCTTGCGGATCACGGCATAATAACCGTAATCATCGTTTACACGGACGAATATCCTATCGCCGAGCTTCTTTCCGAGAAGCACCTTTCCGATCGGCGATTCCTTGCTGATAAGGCTTTTCAGGGAATTCTGGCGGAGAGTTGTGACAATTGTTATCGTCATTTCTTCGTCGTCATCTTCAAGATAGAGGGTGACCGTGTCGAATAGACTGACGGAATCCTCTTTTGACTCCGGCTCAATGACAACGGCAGTGTCTATCATTCTTTGCAGATAGTTTATTCTGCCCGCATTTTTATTCATTTCGCGCCGCGCGGCGTGATATTCAAAATTTTCGCTCAGGTCTCCGAGCTCGCGCGCCTGACGGACTTCTTCGCGCAGCTTCGGCGCAAGAATGTTACGGCGATACTCAATTTCTTCCTGCATTTTCTTTATATCGACCTTGGTAAGCTCGTCGTGCATAAAAATCACCTTCCTTGCCACCTATTATACGACCTGTTGACCGATTTTGCAATCATACTTTGAAAAATATTTGATTTTTATGCCGACATTTTCCGTCATTTTGCGCTTGTCTGAGTTTCTTCTTTGAAATCCGCGCTTTTTTGTGACTTTTTCTTTCCCGCAGGTGCTGTAATCATGCGCGAAAGCGCAACAAGCGCCATGACGTTCGGAATGACCATAAGCTGATTGAACATATCCGTCAGCTCCCAGACAAGGTCGTTTGAAAGCACACTGCCGATGAAAATGAACGCAACGGCGATTACCGAATAGACCTTCACGGACTTTTTGCCGAAGAGATATATCATATTTATCTTGCCGAAGAAATTCCAGCCGAGAATTGTCGTGAAGGCGAAGAAGAAGAGGCTTATCGCAACGAATATACTGCCCGCTTTCTCGCCGAAAACGGTTCCGAAGGCAAGCTGCGCCATGTTTGTCTTGTCAACGCCCTCCGCTATGCCGGAGGAGAGCGCACCGCCGCCCGCATAAAGCGTCGAAATGACGACGAGCGCTGTCATTGTCAGAACGACGAACGTGTCTATAAACACGCCGACCATTGCAACGACGCCCTGCTCGTGTGGGTCCTTTACGTTTGCCATGGCGTGCGCGTGAGGAGTCGAGCCCATGCCCGCTTCATTTGAGAAAAGTCCGCGTTTTGCGCCCTGACTTATCGCCGTTTTCAGCGCATAACCGACGCTCCCTCCGATTATCGCCTGCGGCATAAATGCGTATTTGAAGATCATTGCGAACGTTTCGGGAATATATTTTATCCTTGCGCAGATTATTACAAGTCCGCCGATGATATAAAGCAGAGCCATTATCGGCACGATTTTCTCCGTCACCGCGGCGATACGGTTGAGCCCGCCGAGGAAAATGAAAGCGGAGATCGCGGCAATCACAAGTCCGACAGCCCATGAGGGAACGCCGAACGCCGTATCAAAGGTTGACCCGATGGAATTTGACTGAACCATGCTGCCCATAAATCCGAGGGCGAGTATCGTTGCGACGGCGAAAAAGCCCGCAAGTATTTTGCCGAACCTGCCGCAGAAGGCTTTCTGAATATAGTAGACGGGGCCTCCGTGGACTGTGCCGTCCGTGTCGACCTTTCTTGTTTTCAGAGCAAGAGTTGCCTCGGCATATATCGTCGCCATGCCGAAAAATGCGATTATCCACATCCAGAATATTGCCCCTGGCCCGCCTATGAGTATTGCGCCGCACGCGCCGACGATGTTTCCCGTGCCGACCTGGGCGGCAATGGCAGTCGCAAGCGCCTGAAATGACGTAAGTCCCCCTTTTTGTTTTCCGCCTTTAAGGCTGATATTGCCGAAAACTTTTTTCATTCCTTCGCCGAAGCACCGCACCTGAACAAACCGCGTTTTGATTGTAAAAAACAGCCCGACGCCGATGAGAAGGACTATGAGAATATAATCCGAAAGGTATGAATTGATTTTTGAAACGACATTCAGTATCGCGTCCATTTTGTTTTCCTCCAAAAATAAAATAAAAAAGCTACCGATAAAATTATATCGGTGGCTCCGAAGAAAAGACATACAGACTATAAAAATATTATTTGATTTGTCTGCTCCGTTCTTTTGCCTGAGAGATTCGGCTTGCGCCTTGCACCTTCGGCACCCGCACTTTCTGCGGGATTCTCCAGAGTAACCTCCGCCATCGGTCTTTTTCAAAATTCCGAGAGCTTCTTCGGTTGGCGACATTATAGCATATATTTTTTCGAATTTCAATAGGAAAAGCAAAAATAATTCGTGGATTTGAAAATAAAAAGAAAAAACGGCGCATTTGCGCCGTTTTCGGGTCTATAATTAAGCCTGTTCCGCCGGTTGTTCTTCCGCCGGAGCTTCGGTCAAAGGGTCGCCCGCTATCGAACGATAGAACTGCGCTCTCGCGGCGAGAACATAAGGATATACGAAAAGCACGCCGATGCCGAAGCACAGACAGCCGACTATAAGCCAGCCGATAAAGCTGAGATCCTGGATGAAGAGGGTCCACTTTTTACCGTCCATCATTTTGCGGCTCTCTTCAAGACATTTCTTCCAGTCATATTCCGGATGATCGATTCTGATATAAATCGCCATGGAATAAGAATAAGCCTTGACGATGCCGGGGATAACGAAAAGGAGCGACCAGAGACCGATGATAAGTCCCGAAACAAATTCAAGCACGAAGAGCTGCTTGAACTGCTCGAAGCTCTTGAAACCGTCGAAAACGGTTGTGAAGTCCATTGTCTTGCCGTCGCGCGACTGTTTTAAGAACATTGTGAAAAGGGCAAGGAGCAGGGGTCCCGAAGTTAAAATCATGATCGGCCCGCCGATTGTCATAAGTGCAACTGTCATAAGTATTGCGACTATCGCATAGAGCCATTGCTCCGCAAAAATATTGCTGCCGAGCTGTTCTCTTGCTTTGCGTTTGATTTCGCCTCTTGACATAAAAATACCTCCGAAAAATTAACGATGATCTTGTTTTCACCATACATATAATATATCACCTCGCCGCGCCGTATGCAAGAAAAATTGCAAAAAAACAGCGGCTTTTTTGAGGAAAAATGCACAATTTAAAGGTAAAAATTTCTTATAAAATGATAATTTTGTTTTTGCTCCAAAGTCTTCAAGCCATCGGACGTGCAAGAAGGGAATCGCTTTGGCACGGGGCGGCGGAAAAACGGCTTATAAAACTGAAAAAAGCACTTCTTGCGAAGTGCTTTTTGGTGGGAGCGGGTGGATTCGGACCACCGAAGTCACTGACAACAGATTTACAGTCTGCCCCCTTTGGCCACTCGGGAATTCCCCCATATTCACTTGTGCGCTGAAGCGGAAGCTTGGAGCTGGTAGACGGACTCGAACCCCCGACCTGCTGATTACAAAGTGTATCCAGACACTCCGTCTGGCGGTTTCGGAGCCTCTTTCGTGCTTTCCGTGGGATTGGTAGGTGGTATTTTGACCTACCCGTTCCACCGCTTCCATCCACTCATTTCCCCGTGTGGGTCTCGGTGTGGGTCAAAGCTTCTTCACCTCATCAAGGAGTGTAGGCAAAACATCAAAAACGCACCGCTGTAAACAAAAAGTACGTTTGTGCATTTACTCGCTAAATATCAAGATAATCGCCCTTGCGTCTGTGTCATTCTTACTCACCCCCGTCAAGCCTATTCTAAACAGGTTTGCTTATGGGATTTAGCACAGATTATTTGTATTGCTTTCATTATTCAGGCAGCATGGGTTATCTGATTTTTTTCTTGCCATTCTATTGCCATGAAAGCACTGGAATCTATTGATTTTTCAGTTGCTTTCTTAATGTTTCGGGGAGCATTTTGTTCAACTCTTGTCTGGAGAAAAACTGTGATTCGTTTTCTTTCAAAGCCTTTTGTGCCAAGGAGTAACTTTTATTGTCAGTTAGCGGTGCAGAAGCATAAACTGCCGCTACACGTTCTTGAAGATCATCTCGCCTGCTTACTACATCTTCTCTTGGTAGCGTAGGAAAATCAGTAAGCAGCGACAAATACTGTTCTCTGAGTAACCACAATTTATTTGAGGTATCTAAGTGGAGTTTGTAAATGGCAGATAAATCTGAATCTTTGAAATAAGCAGTTAATACTAACAGAATGGTTGAACAAATCCCGCCCAACCAAGTGAGCAAAATCTGATTAGAAATCAACACACCTATAAAACCGCCGGTGGACACTGCTGAAAGGATTAATTGTCCCCATTTTAACGCCGTATATTTTGTGTGCAATCTTCCTGCGTGGATTACTTGTGTGGTATAAGTATATACTACTTTCCCGTAAGCTTCCTCGATTTGATTGTAAAGAGTTATATCACAAAGTTGGGAATTTGCTTCCATAAATTTCCCTCCATTCTGCATTGGCACTTGATGGGTACTTGGTCTCATCATTGATAGCTTCTAATGCTTTTTCGTACGATGCTTTCGCCTTGGATTGAAAAGAGCCAAAGCAAGTAATATATCTGCCGCTTCCCATCACTTGCCAACGATACTGTGAGGTTGGTCTCTCTGATACATATTTCAGGAAGTCTCTTGTCATCCAATCATAATATACATACGATTTGTCTCGGTATTCCCAAGTAGAGATAAAATTGTAGCTCAATATGTCCAACAAAATTCCACTGATATCTACGTCGTTTTTATTCCTCCATGCTCGGGACATTTTACACAGCCTTTTCAAGTTTGAATTACATTGGTTGTTCATTGACTGGATCTCAGCAATCTCTGCTCTGGGATTAGTAACCTTCCATGAACCACCATTGTTAGAATTTGCAAATGTGTAACTATTACCATCTTTATTTATAAAAGCGGGCAAAACTTCAAAATTAATACCATCCGAAAAAGGGACACTAATAATTTGTCCATCCGCCTTCAAGTTGGTAACAGAGTATGTTTTCTCTATGACCTTTTTTACTTCTTGAAGTAAGGCGGATTGACCGTTGGACGTATAAGCATTGAACTTCTCATAAGTTGAATATGGAAGTTGTACCAACATATCTATGTCACTGGTGAAAATCTCTGTATCACGCCCATATGAACCAACATACAAACTGTGAGCAGAGTCGGAAGATGTTTCCCAATAATCAGTATTAATTCTTTTGGTAATAGAATGATATCTATTGCTAATTTTACTCAGATTGTCGTCTGAAAATCTGAGATTTTTACAAAGCTGTTCAAATGCGGCAGCTACAGTAAATGCCATGTAGTTAACACCTTCTTTCTATTTTAATTATGCTAATAACTCCGCCAAATGCTGGCACTTAACATGAGATAGTTCTTTGGGCTCGATTTTTTTCATTCCTCCGCCATACACTCGGCCTTCACTTTCAAGATCATTAGCAGCAATATTGCTCAAAGCGGTCCAAACATCATATAGTATGTCGGGTGTCTGGGCAATTGCTTCTTGGAGAATAGTTTTAGGATATAACATCAAATAAGAATTGGTAGCAATTGCGCTTGTATGATTCAAAATAAAACGAAAGGGTGCGGCGTGTTCGTCATTTCCTCTACCCATATAGGAACATAAGAATGGTGTCGCTGATCTATTTTCTTGGTAATACCAAACCTTACGATTTTTACATAGATACTTTTGCGCAGTAGTATCGAGACCACTACTCAAATAATTCCAGATGGATGGATGATTCTTTTTCACTTCCTCTTCTGGGAGCATACAGCTAAGCAAGAAATACTGTGTGTCTAGGCGGGGATTCCCATATTTATCACTAAACACTTCATTGCATTTTAAATAACGAGGGCTTGGCAGAATTGGTGTAAAGAAGTTCATATCGAGATTTAATTCTTCAATTTCTTCTTTAGACAAGATAAAGAAATCGTTGTCTCCAGTTGCCAATCCGCGTTTGATTGTGAAAAAATCGCCTAAAGTTGGAGTATGAGTATTTGGAAGTTGCTCATCATTGGTTGGGAAATGAGTCCATTTTCTACTTTTGCCTAAAGTGTTTCTATCTACGTTTCGGCTAACTTCTGGTCTTTCAAGTGTACCACCATAAGAAAATTCGACATCATAATTATTTTCCATGGTCTCGTTTTTAAACCAAACTACACACGAAGATACCAAAGCATCATCAAATTTACAGTTCTCAGGATTATATCTATGTACTCTAAGTAAATGAACTTTGTTTAGAAAGTACTCTTTCAGTTTTGCGCCGTAATTAACATCCATAAACTCACTTGGGATAAGCCAGCCACATATTGCATCTGGAGCGAGCCATTTGTGTGCAGACAAAATAAAATAACAATATAGTCCTGAAAGACCCGAAAGCGATAAATCCGTTTCTTTTTGTATCATAGCTGAAAGCTTTGATTTCTGCTCTTTGTCAATATAATGATGTCGCACATACGGAGGATTACTAACCAAAAAGTTGATATTTTCAAAGGCTTCAATTTCAGTAAAATCGCCGCTTACTAAATTTACATTTGTGTGTCCCCAAAGTTCATTAGCGGCAACATAGAAATCTTTGTCTACTTCAACTCCAACTGCAGTGTTTATGATTTTAGCGTGTTTGTCACACTCTGATAAAAGAGCTGAATAAAATGCTCCTGTACCAAACGCAGGCTCCAAAAAAGAGATTTCTTTTTTGTCCTGCAATGTTAAACCAAAGGACATTATTTCTTGAGCCAATTCATAAGGTGTTGCAAACTGACCAAACCGTCTACGACTTTCAATGCTTTTACTATTATCAATCGCCGTTTGTAATTGCATCCTTCTGGATTCTATTAAGTTCAAATCCCTAATTGCTCCAAATCGTTTATTCTGTGTTCCCATATCCAATCAATTCCTTCTGCTGCTTCATAGCCTAAATATCCCGAATCAAAGTAACCACATAAAAACAGACTGTACGATACAGCGTCGCCATATGTATGTTTTAATTGTTGCATTTTAGCAGCTTCTTCTTTGCGGCGTTTGTTTACATTGGTAAAATCCCCAGCTGATTTCGCTTCAATAAGGAGAGGAAAGTCTCCCGCTTGTGCCAATTTAGGAAGAATAACCACATCAACAGGAATGTTGATGTAATCTTCTGATCCTTCAGCAACTAATACAGGCACATTAGTATGGAAGGAAAATGTTCCTGGTGCCATTTCGTTATACTTCGTTCCAGCATTGGCTTCCGCATAACCTCTATCTTGCAAGAACTGTGTTATTGCTGCAAGCTGACGTTTCTCTTGAGCATTTCTAATAATCGGATCAGCTACCGCGCCACACAATCTATCTGCAACAACAGTCGCAGCTCTCTGAACCTCCTGTTCATTGGGTTCACGCATTTCTGGTAGCCAAACAAATATATCTAAATCTGCCATTCTATTGATAACTCTGGCTATTTTTGAAAGCTCGTCAGATAATCTATCCGCAGCCATTCGAGGAGAAACACGAGGGTTATCTGTATCTTCCATGTTTTCAACTAAGCTTTTAGTTACCCTCGCTAAGCCAACAAGACGGTCTCTTGCGATAGGCGGGCAAGTAGACATTCTTAATATTGGTAAGACCTCTGGGTGATTTTTTAACAGCTCGACAGATATGTTCCTCAAATAACTCGTATCAACAAGAGCACGTTCTACACTACTTGCCGTTGTTACACGTGTTTCCCTAAATGCTCTGGGAGCAAATTCCATAAACCAACTATTATATAAATCTACAGATTGCAGAATATCATTTTTCCAAAGATTGGGGGTTATCTCTATTGATACCCATATAATCTCTCCTCAAATAATTTCTTTTGTTAATTCCATAATATCACCTATATCGCATTGCAAAGCAGTACAAATCTTCACAAGGACATCGGTTGTGACATTTTCGTTTTTACCGAGCTTTGCCATTGACGCATGGCTGATACCTGCTGCTGTGCAAAGATCTTTTTTCTTCATATCTTTATCAATTAGCAGCTTCCATAATTTCTTGTAACTTACAGCCATATTCCTCACTCCAATAGTAAATTAAATTCATACCTCGATGAGAAAAATCAGCTTTCACTGAACTCGTTATCAGTATATCATACTTCAACGTAGGGAACAAGTACGTGATTACCAATATTTCTAGACTTATACACATTGTCCACAGGAGCATGACTGCTCCTATCTGGCTTTCTATCAGTCATACCCATGATAGCCCCAATAAGAGTCAGAAAGAGAATCGGGACCACAATCTGTCTCGTCGTATTCGTAATAGGAATTAGAAGTCGGCGAAGAGTATACCTTTTTAATCTTTGCTTCATCCTTCTTGTGATCCGAACGTCTCAGTTCCTCGCGCCTCCAATCTCCAGATAACATTTCACACGGGAGTTTCAAAAAGTATTTTTGCCAGAGACCGCCTTTCTGCTTTGGATGTTCCCCAAACCTATAAGCATCATATCGTGGCATGAGGACGCGGGCGCTTTTATGCCTTTACATATTTGGGAGGCTCAGCGCATCCCTCTTTTGTCGTTCTCTAAATTTTTGTATCTTGACACCTCTGCAAGTTCACTTTATACTGATAGTAGGCTAAAGCCTAATCTCGCAGCTTTCCGGTGAGGTCCACACCCCGGTGTGGCCTCAGACATTCATG
>ENA-ORSL01000644-ORSL01000644.1-human-gut-metagenome-genome-assembly--contig:-NODE-644-length-34431-cov-5.078863_pt1 | contig 34431 bp, 29 predicted proteins | sample MGYA00242190_ERZ509157 | MGnify/ENA primary metagenome ERZ509157 (study PRJEB26280, sample SAMEA2338664) | human gut metagenome | biome: human gut; feature: human-associated habitat; material: faeces...
CTGTTTTGTGATTTATAAGGAAAGAAATCACAAAACAAGTCTCATATGAACTCCACGCCTTTCAGGCAATTAAAATCTTTTTTAAAGATTTTAATTGGAGTTCAGTATGAGGTCCCTCTGCCGCTGCCTTCCGAGCCCCGATGGGATTCGGAGCGTGTTCCCTGTTCCGGCCCGGTGTCCCGCCGAATAAGGAGGCCCCGGCACCGCCGGCTTCCTTTCTGGGCGGAACACCGGAAACAAATGGTCGCCTCCGCAACCGACTTTTGCAGCATTTCCCGCCAAAGCGAAAAACGGTTCCCGGAGGCAGCCAAATCCAAAAAGAATGGAGGTAGGCGGATAAACGCAGGTTTATCCCGATTGATCATGAAGAAACTGACGGATCTGGAATACCTCAGGCTGAACACGTCTCAGCGTCTGTGGTACAACATTGTCCTGTTCGTTCTCGGCATCCCCGGCTGGCTGGCCTCTTTGGTCAAAGCCGTTGGGAACGGGATCGCAGGCGCTTTCAGGGGCATCCGAAACGAGCTGACGGATTGCGTCACCACCTTTACAAGGGGCAGCTGGAAAACAAAGGTATCCTACCTTGTGATGGGCTTCGGCAATATTGCCCGGGGTCAGGTGCTGCGGGGACTGCTGTTCCTTGTCTTTGAATCTGTGTTCATCGTTTATATGGTCACAACCGGCAGCTACTGGCTGGGCAAGTTCCGCACGCTGGGCGATGTGCCCCCCGGAGAGGTATACAACGAGGTGCTGGACACCTACGTCCGGGTCAACGGCGACGACTCTTTTAAAATTCTGCTGTACGGCCTCCTGACCATTCTCTTCATCATCGCTTTTGTCTACACATGGCGGCTGAACGTGAAGCAGAACCGGATCTCGGAGGAGATCCTTGCCACGGGCAAGAAGCTCAAAAGCGGAAAGGACGACCTTCGTTCCGTGCTGGACGATCAGTTCCACAAGACGCTGCTGGCACTGCCCATCACGGGCATCCTTGTCTTCACGGTAATCCCGATTCTGTTCATGCTCCTCGTTGCCTTCACCAACTATGACGGCGCTCACGACGGCTACAGCAACCTCTTTACATGGGTGGGGCTGAGCAATTTCAACGAGCTGATCAGCTCCAGCAGTGCGGACGCGAACCTCAGCTACACCTTCGGCGAAATCCTTTCGTGGACGCTGATGTGGGCGTTCTTTGCCACATTCACCAATTATTTTCTGGGAATGCTGGTGGCGATCCTCATCAACAAAAAGGGAATCCATTTCAAAAAGCTCTGGCGCGGCATTCTGGTTCTGACCATCGCGGTGCCTCAGTTCATTTCCCTGCTGTATGTCTCCAAACTCTTCGATACCAACGGCGTCGTGAATGCCATGCTCCTGAAGCTGGGCTTTATCGATCAGGCCATCCGCTTCTGGGAGAATACCACCTCCGCCCGAATCCTCGTCATCGTAATCAACATCTGGGTCGGTATCCCCTATCTGATGCTGGTGAGCACCGGCATTCTGATGAATATTCCGCAGGATCTGTACGAGTCGTCCAAAATTGACGGTGCCAGTGTCTGGCAGCAGTATATGAAGATCACGCTTCCGTACATGCTCTTCGTCACGGGTCCCTACCTGCTGACCCAGTTCATCGGCAATATCAACAACTTCAACGTAATCTATCTGCTGACCAGCGGCCGCCCGGCAAGTCCGGATCTTGTAACCAGCGGCGGCAGTGCCACAACTACGGATCTTCTGATCACCTGGCTGTTCAACATTACCACCGGCGCCAGCAGCAACTATAAGCTGGCCGCCGTGATTGCCATCATGATCTTCGTTGTTGTCGCGGTTCTTTCCCTGATCGTCTACAACGTGATCCCGTCTACCAGAAATGAGGAGGATTATTCGTAATGAGCAGGAATCGATTTCACATGGGAATCCGGACGAAAAGTACCGTTTCCAATACTGTGCTCTATGTGGTCCTTGTCCTCATGTCCATTGTCTGGCTAACGCCCTTTGCGTGCATCTTGCTGGAGTCCTTCCGGACTGAATCCACCGGACGTGTGGGCTACATCATCCCCAAGCAGTGGGGCTTTGACAACTACATCAATCTGTGGACCAAAACGAGCTTCCCCATTTGGTTCCGCAATACGCTGATCACCGCCCTGGCTACGGCGGTGCTGCAAACCCTTATGGTGCTGAGCGTCAGCTATGTTCTCTCCCGGCTTCGCTTCAAGGGCAGAAAGCTGCTGATGAACACCTGCCTGGTTCTGGGCATGTTCCCGGGCTTCGTCACTATGATCGTGCTGTATAAGGTTCTCAGCGGCATGGGGCTGACGGGAGCCAACTCCGTGCCGGGACTGATCCTCGTCTACTGCGCCAGCTCCGGCATGGGATACTATGTGTCCAAGGGCTTCTTCGACACCATCCCCAAGAGCTTGGACGAAGCGGCTCGGGTGGACGGCGCTTCCCGCTTTCAGGTGTTCTACAAGGTGATCATGCCTCTGTCCAAGCCCATTGTCATTTATACCGTTCTCACTGCGTTCATGGCTCCGTGGGGCGACTTCATGTTTGCCAAGTATATCTCCCACAATACGGAGGTGGGCATGAATGTGGCGGTGGGTCTGCAATACTGGATCTCCTCGAAGACCCTGATTGCCACCAACTATACCATGTTCTGCGCGGGCGGCGTGGTGGTGGCACTTCCCGTCACCATCCTGTTCATGCTCCTGCAGAGGTACTATGTGGAAGGCGTCACCGGCGGCGCCGTGAAAGGATAAGATAAGGAGAGAGGAAAGCTATGGCATCTGTAAAATTAACCAACGTCAAGAAGGTCTACGACAAGAAGGTCGTGGCCGTTCACGATTTCAACCTGGACATCAAGGATAAGGAATTTGTGGTCTTCGTCGGCCCCTCCGGCTGCGGCAAATCCACGACCCTGCGGATGATCGCGGGTCTGGAGGAAATCTCCGAGGGTACCGTGGAGATCGACGGTGTGGTGGTCAACGACCTCCAGCCCAAGGATCGGGACATCGCCATGGTGTTCCAGAACTACGCCCTGTACCCCCACCTGACGGTGTTTGAGAACATGGCCTTCAGCCTTCGTTTGAAGAAGGTTCCCAACGATGAGGTGTTCAGGCGCGTCACGGAAGCGGCGAAGGTGCTGGGCATTACCGAATATCTGACCCGGAAGCCCCGGGCGCTGTCCGGCGGCCAGCGGCAGCGTGTGGCCATCGGTCGTGCCATGGTTCGGGATTCCAAGGTGTTTCTGATGGATGAGCCGCTGTCCAACCTGGACGCCAAGCTCCGCAATCAGATGCGTGCCGAAATCATTCTCCTGCGGGAAAAGATCAACACGACCTTTATCTATGTAACCCATGACCAGACCGAGGCCATGACGCTCGGCGACCGGATCGTCATCATGAAGGACGGCTTCATCCAGCAGGTCGGCACCCCCACGGAGGTATTTGAGCATCCCGTGAATCTGTTCGTGGCGGGCTTCATCGGCGCGCCCCAGATGAACACCTTCCGCACGGAGCTGGTGCGGGAGAACGGCAAGTACTATGTGACGCCTCTCGGAAGCCGGATTGAGGTGGACGGTGAGACCGGTGAAAATCTGGCGGCAAAGGCAGTGGACGGCCGCAGTGTGGTTCTGGGCGTCCGTCCGGAGCACATCACCCTGTCCCAGCCGGGCCCCCATGCGATTCCCTGTACCATTATCGTAAATGAAATGATGGGCAGCGAGCTGCACATTCACGCGGAGACGGAGGACGGCGCCCAGCTGGTGGTTCGGGTACCCACCCTCGGCCTGCGCAGACAGGAGCGGGCGGAGCTGGTCAATGGTGCGAAGATCCATGTGAGCTTCCCCGGCGAAGTCATGCACCTGTTCGATCCCGAAACCGAGCGGAATCTGATCTACGGATAAGGCTTCACGGGTAAGCACCGCACCCCAAAACTGCGCAAAAGCCGGTGCATGAAGGTTTTGTGCATCCTTTACGGTTGCCCCCGCAGGGGCTGGAAAATGGCACGTTATCCATTTTGCTATGCGTTTGCATACCAGGAAGCCCCGCGAGCGCGGGAAAAGAATACATGTTTAATCTCCCCCGGCTGTACCGAAAAAAATCGGCACAGCCGGGGGAGATTTGCGGTGACGATGGTATCCGGAGCGGTTTTGGATGGCGGTCATACTATTTCTCGATAAAATAGTATCAGGGGGCGGCGGAGCCGAGGATCAGGGAGGTCTGGGGGGCAAGGCTCAGGACGGTGCCTTCCAGAGACGCTTCGCCCATGCCGATGACCTCCAGAATGGAGCGGCAGGGAATGTCCGTATCGGCAAGATCTACCGTAAAGGGAATGTCCGTGCTGATGTTGTGAAGAATACACAGGGTGCTTCCCTCGTATTCCACGAGAAAGCCGCCGCACTTGGCGCTGCCAAGATTCACCTGTGTATAGGTGCCCCGGGGAATTGCCGGGTAGCGGTTTCTCAGAGAAATCAGGCGGCAGTAGTAGCGCAGCAGGCTCCCCTCCTGTGCCAGCTGAGACTCTACGGTTCCGTTGGTCTGCTTGGAAGATGGATAGGTGCTGCCCTCCGGATCCCGGGGACTGCTGTCGTCTCCCCAGAGCATGGCAAGCCGCCGGTTGGCATCGGTATTGGCGGAACCTCGGACGCCCTTCATGCCGATCTCCTCCCCGTAGTACAGGAACGGCGAGCCGCTGCACAGCAGATAGAGATTGGCGGCCATCTGGGGAAAGTGGTTCGCCAGCATCAGATACCCGGCAGAGCGATCCATGTCGTGGTTGGAAAGAAAGCAGACCATCATGCCGCCGGGGTTCGCCTGAGAAATCTTGTCCTGAAAAGCGCACATGTAGCCCGTGAACCGGTTGATGTCCTGATCCTTGGCAGCGGAGGCAATGACGCCCTCGGCCTGGGCGGCGGAGAAATTGAAGCAGTTCATGGCCGGATAGTAGGCAAGGATCTCCGACTCGCCGGACCAGCACTCGCCCACAAGATAGACCTCCGGCTTCACGGCTCGGAGCTGGTCGGTGTACCACTTCCAGAACGCCGCGCTTCGGCCGGTTTCTCCATAGTAAAGATACTTGACGGCGTCAAAGCGGAATCCGTCCACGCCCAGCTCCAGATAGTACTTTGCCACGTTCAGCATTTCCTCCCGGACGGCGGGATTGTCATAGTTCAGCTCCGGCATGTCCGGGGAGAAGTTGCACTCGTAATATTCGTCCGCCGTTCCGGGAATCTTTTCGCAGGTGATCCCGGCCGGAAGCGTCTGGCCGGTGTACCAGCTGTAGTAATCGTAGTAGGGATCGTCGGGATTGGCGTCGGCGTGGGACTGGCAGAAGGACTGAAACCATTCGTGGTTCCGGGCAGTGTGGTTGATGACAAGATCGACAATCACCTTCACGTTCCGGGCATGGCAGGCGTCGAGAAGCGCCCGGAGATCGTCCTCGGTGCCGAAGTCCGAGTCGATCCGGTAGTAATCCGCTGCGTCGTATTTGTGATAAGAGGGGCTGGCGAAAATCGGTGTCAGCCACAGCCCCTGTACCCCGAGACTGGTATCCGACAGGAGATTCCCGTCGTTCAGATAGTCCAGGTGCCGGAGAATCCCGTTCAGGTCTCCCGTTCCATCCCCATCGGAGTCGGCAAAGGAGCCGACAAAAATCTCATAGAACACCCGGTAGTTGTCGTCCGTTTTGTCGGCCTCCGCGGGCACGGTCTCCGCCGGAGAGGCCGTGCCGCACCCTGCCAGCACCAAGGCCAGCAGAAGCGCCGCGGCGCGAAGAAGAATTTTTTTCATGTGTGATCCCGCCTTTGAACTTTTCATCCGAAAATCGTATCAGCATTCAGCACTGCGTCGGGTACGGGCTTCAGCGGATTTCCCGTCCGGAGGAGGGAGAATACCTTCAGGGATTCCAGCGCGCGCCCCGTGCTGTCAAAAAACGCCTGATTGTCCACGGCGCTGCCGCCGTAGTATTTGCCCGCGTCCTCCGGGTCGTAGGAGGCGGCGTAGGAGCTGGCCCAGCCGGAGCCGTACTGCTCCCATTTCCGGCTGTTTTCCGCCCGGCTGCCGCCTCCGGCGCTGATCCATGCGCCCTCCCAGTAGAAGACACCGATGCCGTTTGTCGTGTCCTCCGCCATTGTACGGACAACGTCCGCCACGGCATCGGCCTGTCCCTGTACGGTAAGGGGATAGGGTTTGGCATAGCTGCCGCCCTCGCCGATGGTATTGCCAAAGAAATCCGTATCCTCCGGGGTGTAGGCGTAGGAGGTTTCCGCTACCATGACCTTCTTGCCGTAGGCTTCGGCAACCTGAGAGAGCACGGCGGCGAGATTCTCCAGCGTCCCATGCCAGTAAGGGTAGTAGGAGGTGGCGAATACATCGTAATCCAGTCGGAAATCGTCCAGCGTTTTCGCGTAGAAACCCATGGCGTCGGCGTTCTCCGGATTCGTGAAGTGAACGGCCACCAGTGCCTCCGGGAAAATTGCCCGGACGGCTCGGGAGCCGGCCTCCATCAGCTGGCAGATGTTCCCCCAGGTGGTTTCCCCGCAGAGACTGCCGTTGGTCTCATTGCCCAGCTGCACCATGCCTACGTCCACCTTGGCGTCCTTCAGCTGCTGAAGGCAGTCCGTGGTGTAGCGGTTCAGGGCATCGGCCTTTTCGTCGATTTCCATACCGACCCACGCTTTGGGAACCATCTGCTTACCGGGATCGGCCCAGAAATCGGAATAGTGAAAATCGACAAGAAGCTTCATGCCGTACCGGGTAGCTCGCTTGCCGATGGCGAGGGCGGTGCCGATGTCGCAGTTTCCGCCGCCGTAGCCCCGACCGGAGCCGTCGTAGGGATCCACCCACACCCGAACCCGGATGTAATTGATCCCGTTTTCGGAAAGGATCTCAAAAACGTCCTTCTCCCTACCGTCAAAATCATAGTACCGGACGCCGCCCGCCTCCAGCGACGGCACGATGGAGGCGTCCATGCCCAGAATAAAGGCTTCGGTCATGCCCTCAATCCTCGGAACATACAGCGTGTCCGAAGTGACGACCCGCTTCTCCCCGCCGCATCCGGCCAGGCACCCGGCCAGCAGGCAGACGGTCAGCCATGCAAACACCCTTTTCACGGTTCCTACCTCCGTCTCTTGCCGGATTGTGCGTTTATTTTTCGGATTTGGCGGGTTCTTCCGTTTCGGGATTCCGGAATACTTCCACCCGTTCAAGCCGGATCGTCACACGGGTCTGTCCGCCGATGGTGCAGGTAAACAGCGTCAGATCCCAGTCCCCTGCTTCCATCCCCTCCGTGTCCATGGGGTTCAGCGTCTCCCGCTCCACCACCTGGAAGGTCACCACATGCTCATCCATATCCGTAAACAGGACGGTGTCCCCGGGTTGGAGCTCCTTCAGCTTTCCGAAATGGGACGCATAGTTGTGGGCGCAGATGATCAGGTTGTCCTGATACAAGGAGCCTGAATACCGGCAGGGGGCAACCTTCAATGCGGGATAGTCCCACTGGCTGATCACCGGCAGCTCCAGCCCCAGCGACGGAATGCTCAGCACGCCGATGTAGTCCCGGCCGTTGATGGTCTGCACGGGCATCTCCCGCACCACATCCGGCTGGGATTCCGGAACGGTCGTGGACTCGGGTTCGGGCTCGGTTTCTTCTTCGTCCGCTTCCGTGGGGAGCGCGTCACACAGCTGGGCAATGACCTGCTGGGCGGAGTCCCGGGCTTCGTGGGACTCCCGTTCATTGTAAGCCGAAAGGAACAGGGCCGCCGCAATCAGCAGCAGCCCCGCGTTGATCCAGACGGTTCCCCGGTTAGTCTTCATTCCTGTCCTCCCTGCGGCGGAACAGTCCCACAGCGATGCAGCCAAGCCCCGCACAGGCCAGCACCGGCACCGGCCACCACAGCTGCCCGGTCTGGGGAAGCTTCCCGCCACCGCCGCCGGAAGAGGGAGGCGCGGTGGGCTTGACCTCCCGTTCCAGATCGGTCTTGGGCTGGCTGGTCACCTCGTATTGGTATTCGTCCCGGTAGAGGTAAGGCACGCTCACAAGAAAAGGCTTCGTTTTGCCGTAGCCGGAAGCGGCGGTTTTCTGCACCACCAGATACAGGCCGAAGGTCAGGTCGGAAAAAGTCGCCTTACCGTCCTTACCGACGGTCACGGGATCGGCGGTGACGGGCGTCAGCTTCTTTTCCAGCTTTGCCAGCTTCCCCGCCAGCTCCGGGGACTCGATGTCGCCGAATTCGGGAATGTCCCCCCGAATGGCTTCCACCGGAACAAAGCTGTAGTTGCCGTCGTCCTCCGCCACGTCGCCCACCTTGTACAGGGCAAGCTTGCCGCCGCGGACGGCTTTTTCCTTGTAGGTCATGGAGACGGTGATGCTGCAATGGCCGTTCCGGCTCTCATCCGGAACCGCGTGGGCGGCGGCGGACAGGGGCAGAGCAAGCAGGAAAAGCAGGGCCAGCAGGCCGGAAATAACATGCTTTCTCATGAAAAAACCTCCTATTTCTTTCTGCGCCTGGGCAGCAGCAGAAGGATCAACAGAATCAGCAGCATGGGGATCGCCACGACGGGCGCCACCAGCATGGGCTCTAACTGGACGGCGTCGGCGGTGACCCGCACGGTTTTGACTTCCTTGATATTGTCGATGCGGTGCCCCCGAACCAGCAGCCGGTGGGTATTGATGCCGTAGGGGGTGCAGGTCACCAGGGTGCAGTAGTCCTGGCCTTCTACAATTTCCAGCGCGTCGGTATCCTGGGGCTCCACGATGAGGATTTGATCCACCTCATAGGTCAGGATCTCATCCAGCACCCGCAGGAGGAAGGTATCCCCCTCCCGGAGCTTGTCCAGGTTGGTGAACAGCTTGGCGCTGGGCAGACCCCGGTGACCGGAGAGGACGCAGTGGGTGCTCTCACCGCCTACCGGCAGGCTGGTCCATTCCAGATGGCCCACGGCCACCTGTAGGACGGGATCCTCCGTGCCGTGGTAAATGGGCAGGCTCACGTCAATTTCGGGAATCTCGATATAGCCCATGATCCCCTGACCGGAGATGTCCAGCAGGCTTTCGTATTCGGCCTTCTGCTCCTCGGAGAGGAGGAAGCTGTTGCTGCGACTACACAGGTTCCGGTTATACTGCCGGGCGGCGTCCCAGATGGCGTCATAGCTGGCGTTGTCGAGAGCGGCCACGTTTTCGGCGTAGGTGGTAATGGCCTTGGTCTGGTGGAAAGAGTTCCAGTAGTCGCTGACGGTGGGGTACAGCAACAGGGACAGCCCTATGAGCAATAGGATCACCAGAACAATGGTGGATAGATGTTTTCGCATACAGGGTTCTCCTTGTGGCTGTGTGCCGGGGAGGGGCGCTCCCCGGCACAGAACTTATGGTTAAGAAAGCGGAATCAGGGGATGTGAATCCTCAGGAATTAACGATTGGCATCGCTCATGCGCTTCTTGGTGACCAGCAGGACGACCGCGCCCAGCACCAGGACAGCGCCCAGTACATAGAAGATGGTGGTGCCCATGCCGCCGGTAGAGGGAAGCTCTGCGCCGGTGCTGTTAGCGACCTTAGCGATAGCAGTAAGCTTCGTGGTATCCGTGCTGCTGCCCGCTACCGTAACTTTATGAGGCTCAGTCAGCTGATTGTAGCCGTCGGGAGCCTTGGTTTCTACCAGATAGTAGTCGCCGTTGTCAAGGCCATCGAAGGAGGCCGCGCCATGATCGTCGGTTGTCTTGACAGTGGCAGCAGTCATGTCCGTAACCCATTCGACCTTCTTATCGGTCTCATTCCACTTGTAGTACAAGGTAGAGCTTCCAGTCTCAGAGATTACTTCCTTATACAGGACAAATTGTGCGTTAGGCAGCTTGGTGTCTTCCTTGCCGGCCTCATACTTGTCGATAACGATCTTGGAGCTGTAGACTTCTACAATTTCTGGGGGCGTGGTGGTCTTACTCTCCGAATCGGTAGGATTGTTGCTGTAGGTCAATTCTGCCTTATTCTCCGAGACCACCGCAATTGCCTTTTCATTGACGGTAGCGCTATAGGTAACCTTGATCTCCGCGCCGATCGTGTACTTATTGTCCAGAACCGGGACAGTCACCGTAAAGCTATTCGCATTCTCATTGGCATCATAGGTAACGGTGCAAGCAGTAGTCACATCTGTACCACCAACCGTTACCTTGACGTCCTTCTTAAAGGTCAGCCCATCGCTCATGGTATCGGCGACCTTATAGGTATACGAAGTAAAGCCGGTGTAGTCCGGCACCTTGCCGGTGACGGTGTAGTTGACGGTCTGACCCACCTCCACATCTGTTTTGTCGGCTGTCTTCTCAAAGGGCATGTCGTTCTTATCGTGGATGGTGACAGTCGGGTTGGTAGTGGTCAGGTTGCACAGAGCACCGTTGGCACTGGCGACGAAGTAGTAGCCCAGGTCGAGGCCGGAAACAGTGACAGAGCCAGCATCTCCGGACAGTGTCTTTCCGGTCTTGCCATTGATAGCCTTCTTCAACGCCGCGGCAAAGTCGGGTGCGCTGAAGCCGTTGCCGGTAGTAACGACATAAGTATCACCACCGTTGACCTGGGTCAGCGTCAGGCCATTCCCCTCTGTAGCAGCATAGGTATTGACAGTGTCGTACCAAGGGTTGCTGCTGCCGATGGTGTAAGAATAGTGATTCTGATCGTCGTAGATGACATCAAAAATCTTGTAGGCGGTATAGGTCTGGCCGTCAACGGGATTCGCAACGGTAATGGTGCCGGTGGTGGTTGTTCCTGTTTCAGTGGCAAAGACTGTGGTGGCCAGGGCGAAGACCATGACCAGTGCCAGCAGGAGACTGGCGAGTTTTCTTGCGTGTTTCATTTTTCGTGCTCCTTCTTTCATCGTAATTTTGAATTGGAATGGTGGCTTTCCGCGTATCAGGAAGATGCCTCATCCTCCTTTCGACGCCTGCAATGGCTATACAACAGGGTCACCGCGCCGAAGATCAGCGCCAGGCCCCCTGCGGTATAAGAGGTTGTTCCGGCTCCGCCGGTGTCGGGAAGCTCGTAGCCCCAGGACTGGTCGGAGATGGTCGCAGAGAACACGATTGGGTCGCTGCCGCTGACGGTCAGGGGCGTTCCTTCCCCGGATTTTACCAGCGTTCCGTCCGGGTTCTCCGTGGCCGGGTAAAGCGTCGCGTCTTCGCTCCCGACCTCCAGAATCCAGGGTCCTGCCGTCATGTAATTTGACGGTGCCTGTGTCTCATACAGATCGTAGATGGTATTGCGCTGGATGCCGGTAAAGGTCGCAATGCCGTCTTTACCGGTGGTGCCGGTCAAAGGATCCTCCGTGTTCTCCGTCCCCGCTTTCGTCAGGGTGAACTCTGCGCCTTCCAGAAGCTTCGAAGCGTTCACGCTGTCCGTCTTCGTGATTTGCAGATTCAGCTGGGTCGTCATGGTGTTTTTAAAGGCGATTCCAGGGATTTCCAGGGTGTAAGACCCATCCGGATTGGCCCCCTGCCCAACCGCATCGCCCGCCCCCGAAGAGCCACCGTCAGCGGTGTTTGATACTAAGCCATCACGGTTGAACAGTGCTTCTTTTCCCGGTTCGCAAGTAATATTATCAATATTCCCTGTTTGTGTGTTCGAATCGCTGTAATAATTGTTGAAAATGAAACTGTATGTACTCGTTTCGGTAACGCTCAGGTCGTAATAGTAAGTGCCATCCGAGTCCGGTGTCATTTCTGTTCCCGGCCAACCACCTGCCGGATTATTTCCAGCATCATCCCATATATACACGCGCACCTTGTCCCAGTTGTCCGGTTTATTAAAGCGAACCTTGAAGATACCCGGCTGGGAATCTCCCCCAGAGCCGGAGGAACCGCCGCTTTCGCTGCCGTCCAGCGTAACGGAGGACACATAGTAGCTTTTGAACGTCACACCCAAAAGGAAAACGGTTCTCTCCGAAACTGTCACCTGAATCGTATGTTTCGTCTTATCGTAGTTGACACCGGGTTTCCCTTCGTTGACTTCCGTCAGATAGTAGGTAAAGGTTTCGGCCTGGGAATACGCAACGTCGGGCGAAATCGTAAATTGCCCGGTAGCAGCATCGGATCTTGCCGTTCCGTGAACCTTTCCAGTATCGTCCGTCAGCTGGAATGTAAAGTCCCGTCCGCTATCCTGCGCTACGCCGTCCTTGAGCAGAGCCTTGGTACCGATAATGTCCAGTTCCGGTCTGGCCGTTACCACTTTGGTTTCACCCGGGTTACCCAGAATCAGGCCGCCGTTGGTCATAATGCCGCCGCCGTGGACGTAGGAATAGTTGCCGGTGATTATGACCTTTGCGGCTTTGACAGCTTGGCTTTTGGCGGTGTCATCAGGCCTTGCATCTAATCCGAACAGATACTTTGCGGCCGCATAGCCACTCTTGCCGATGGTAACAGGCTGATCGTCACAGCTTCCTTTCCAGTTCGCCGCGCCGCCGCCCGCCATCTGGCCGGTGACAAGAGAAATCGGGTCGTTTGCATTCTCTTTATTGCGGACACAGAAGTAATCCTTGTAGCCGTTTTCCGTAAAGACCGTGCTCTCTAGCGCCACAGTGGTATCATAGTGTTTTTGGTTGCCGCCTTTAGACATATTTTTGCCTTCAGCCGTATTCTCGTAAATGGCCGCTCCGTCTTGATTGACGATCAGGGTCTTGCCTGTAGGACAGGCGCCCACGCCGCCGCCAAAGCCGCCTGCGTTGTTATTCGTGATCAGCGCGTCCATGATCGTCAGGTTGCCGGATTCCTGAACAAAGATACCGCCGCCGCCCCAGTCGTCATCGGAATTCGTTTTGTTATTGGTAATGTATACCTTTCCCGTTGTCCGAATCACGCCGTTGGTGCCGCCGGCGATACGAAGACCGCCGCCCTCGCCCCGTTCGGCGCAGTTGCTGGCAATGGTTCCGCCGCTCATGGTAAAGCCGACATTGTGGCCAAAGAAGCCCGCGTAAATGCCGCCGCCTGCCAGACCGGAATAGTTGCCGGTGACATAGCCGCCGGTCATGTTCATAGCGGAACTGTTCGCCAGAGCGATGCCGCCGCCGCCGTGGGTGTTGTTGACATCATCCTCGCATTGGTCGCAGTCGCATTCCTTATAGTTGTTGGTCACATAGCCGCCGGACAGGTTCAGCGTTCCGTTTTGAACGAAGATACCGCCGCCGTTGTCCGTATTTCCATTGATGACCTCGTTGCCCGTCACCGCACCGCCGGAGATGTTCAGCGTTCCGTTTTGAAAGAAAATACCGCCGCCGGAACTGCCACGGTTGGCCGCAATGACACCGCCCTGGAGATTCACCGTTCCGTTGTCAACGTAAATACCGCCGCCGGGCGTGCCGTCTCTGCCGCCGCCCACAATATAGCCGCCATTTACGTCCAGCGTTCCGCGGTCCACCAAGACAATATGCTTGCCGTCGGTGTTTTGGAGTACACCGCTCTGTAGTTCCAATGCACCCTTGACCAGAATCGCCTGTGCAGAAGCATCCCCACACAGAATCTTTCCTGCGCCGGCGAGGGGGACGGTATGCTTTACCAGTGTTTCCGTGGTGCCGGTGCCATTGGCCGTGGATTTTGTGATGTAATACGTCAGGGTATCATTTTCCAGTGTCGCCTTATTGCCGTACAGGTTTCCAGTGACCGTAGATTCGGTATCCTGAATACTGTTGGACGAGTCCATAATGGTGAGCTTCGCACCCTCGCGCACATCAAAGTACTGATTGGCATTGCTGATCGTCAGGGTATGCCCGTTCAAATCGATGGTAGTGTTCTGCGTAATGCTCAAATTCGCGCGATTATCCCCCTCCGCCGTCCAGGCATCGTCGGTCAGCCGAAATTCGCCGCCCTTGATGAACTTGTCCCCGACATAACCGGACAGACCTTGGAAGGATAGAGCCTGTAGTTCATACAAAGAGAAGTGATCCGTGTCTATCGTCACGTCGCCGTTCTCTGCGGTTTTCGCTTCCATGTCCGTGGCGGTCTGGGCATTCGTATCAATGTGGTAGACCTTGGGGTAAAGCCCCTCCGTGTCAATGCCGCTGAAGGTCACGGTCACGGAGCCGGTTGGCTCGATCTCTTCCTCGCCGTGCCACAGGGTGATGTCCAGCAGGTAGCTCCGCTCCGGTTCGGCTTGTTCTTCGCCCAAAATCTGATCGCGAATCGTCCGACGCTCCCCGTCCGCCACCTCGTCCACCGTTACCGTGATTTCCCTTGCCGGATAGGGCAGGGAGGCACTCTCGCCGGTGATGGTCACGGTGATGCCGTTTTCGGTCTGCGCCGTCAGGGTGAATTCCTTCGCTCCCTCCGGCAGGTTGATATAGCCCAGAATCCCGGGGTCGTCCGCCCCATAGGTCAGCAGTCGCACCGCGTCCTCCGCGTCGCCTTCCATGGCGGCGAAGCCGGAATCCGTGATCTGCGCCACCAGGCCCGCCCGGTCGGCCGTGCCGTCCCCGTCCCGGTCAAAGAGCACCAGATCTCCAACCGCCGGGGTGTGGGACTGTGCCGGTTCAAAGGCGTCCGCCCAGGACGTGACCCAGCTGCCGCAGTCTCTGTCCGGCGGGACGCCCTCCACCCCGGCGTAATGCAGGCAGAAGGTCAGGAACATGGTGTTCCAGTCGCCGTAAGGCTCCTCGCACCACGCGCCATAGCGGGTGTAGCCCTTAACCGTTTCGCCGTCCTCCGCGACAACGTAGTTTTTCGTACTCTCGGCATAGCCCAGCTGGGTTTCGGCGATGGCAAGGGTATCCTGCCGCCAATTCCCGGTCAGCGTCACCCCCGCGAAGGTCTGCTCCCAGGCTTCCGCCGTCTCCACGTCCGCCGTAGGATCTGCGTAACAGGCCAGGCTGTGGGTGTGCTCCTCCAGGGTGCAGGTCAGTTCTCCCTGCTCATCCCGGCAGGCTTCCCCGTGGGTATGGGCGTCCTTGCCGCAGAATACCGCTTCTTCCTGCACATTCGGGGTGCAAACCTCGCTGTGGGTGTGTTCTTCCTGTCCGCAGACCAACTCCCAGGTGCCGTAGCACCGGGCGGTATGCACATGCGCCGTATCGGTGCAGGTCAGCGTCCCGGTGTCCACCGGCTCCGCCACCGTCTCAAAGCAGGCGTCGGAATGCTGGTGCTCCAGAACCTGGACTTGTCCGCATATCAGATTACCACCAGCGTCAAAGCAGTCGGGCGTGTGACGGTGGAGGACGATCTCCGGTTTCGTGCAGACCAGCTCCGGCTGAGCGTCTTCCGCCGAATCCGTGGGCAGGTCGCAGCTCAGAACCTGCTCCCATTCATAGCAATCATCGGTATGACTATGGTCGCTGTCGATTCCGCAGGTCAGTTCCCGGGACGTCTCATAGCAGTTCTCGTCATGCTGGTGTTCCTCGGATTCTTCCAGGCCGCAGGCAAGCATGGCGGTCTCGGTGTAGCAGGCATCCGTATGGACATGCTGCCCGCAGACCAGATTGCCCCGCACCGACGTATAGCAGCCCTCCGCGTGGGTATGTTCCTCCGGCAGGGCATAGCAGCCGGCAGTGTGCCGGTGTGCCTTAATCTCGGGAAGCGGACACCAGAGATTCCCGGTTTCGTCATAGCAGCGGGAATCATGGCTGTGAACCACAAAATCGGCATACCCGCACGTCGGATTTCCGTTGGCATCATAGCAGTCCGCCGTGTGCCGATGAATTTCCAGCGTCTTCGCGCTGCACACGGGAACCCTTTTCTCAACCGACGTCACCTGCGCATAGCAGGCGTCCGTGTGGGTGTGCTCCGGGATGTCACATTGCTTTTCCAGTGTGATCGCCGGCAGAATCAGCGCATAGGTGGTACAGAATACCACCACACCGGCAAGCGCGGTCACTACCCGATACCGGAGGCGCTTCCTTTTATGCACCTTCGTGTATTTTTCCGCATTCCGCAGAACATCCTGCCTCATATCCCTTCACCCTCCTTCCTATCTCAATGCGCCGAAGTCCGGCAGAGGCCAGACCCGGAATACGATCCTTCCGACGATTTGCTCATCGGAAATGCAGCCGACCGCGGTACTGCGGGAATCCACCGAGGTGGAACGGTGATCGCCCACACAGAAGTAACGGTTATCCGGCACCTGATAAGGCAGCGTAATGTCACATTCTCCAAGCGCTTTTTCCGTCAGGTACGGTTCCTCCAGCAGCCTTCCGTCCACGGATACATTTCCGTTTTCGTCGATATCCACCCATTGGCCGGGGCCGGCAATACAGCGCTTCACCAGAATCTTGTTTCCCAGGTAGAACGCCACCAGGTCGCCGGGTTCAAAGCCCGAGCCCTTGACGGAGAGGACAATATCCCCCTCATTCAGCGTGGGCGCCATGGAAGACCCATAGATCTGCAGCACGGGCATCCAAATGGTAGCAACCAGCACGGCTACAGCCGCAACAACCACAAGCGTATAGACGGTGCTGCGAAGAACGCGTTTATACCGCCGTTTGTATTTTTCTCTGCCAAGCTCCGCCTCCAGCTGTTCCAGAGTCGGGGGCTCGGGAGATTTCCACGATTTCGACTTCATAACTCTCCGCTTCCCTTTTCCGACATAAGACGCACGTTTTCCAGATATTGCTGCGCGGCTTTGTCCGCGGCCTCAAATACACGGTTCAGCTGCAGCGCCGCCTCCGCAAGGGAACCGGCTTTTTCAACCGCTATTGTGCGATCCCGGAGCTGCGCCTGCGCACGCTCCAGCCTGATTTTCAATTGACGGTTTTCTTCCGTCTGCGCAATCAGCATTTCCAGCAGCTCGCTCCGGCTTAACCGTCTCAGTTCCTTATCCGTCATCCGACTTCCCTCCAATCTGCGCTTACGGCTGAAAGCAGAAAAAAGCAGCGGTCATTTTCCTGCCCGTCATTCCCACAATGTAGCTAAAAGACCTGATTCCCGGTGATATACGGGAATTGGAATCGTTTCCAACCTCTTAATACAGATGATATCACGTTTAACACGTAAATGCAACCATTGATCGTCGAATATTGTGTGTCAGAATTAACGAATTTTCAGCTTTATTTTTGTTAATTATTTCCCACCTCCGGAAATAAGACGAAGCATTCCCGCCATCCGTGCGCTTCTGCGCAGGAGATTCTGGAGGACGTATCGGAAATGCCCGAATTTAGAGAAGAGAAAAAGCTCACCCGCAGTGTCAGCTACTGAAAACTGCGAAAGGGAAAGCCGGGAATGAGCAGTTTTACCAAAGCAGTGATATCTTTTAAGACTAGTATAGTGTATTTTACCGGATTCGTCAATACCCTGTAACAAGCAATATTCCCCACCCTTTCACACAAGGTGCCTCAATTTCTCTGTAATTTGACAGTATCTTCTTCGCGAGAGGATATGTCACAATCCGGAAGCTCGATTCCTTTCCGCAAGTAAGGGAACCGTGTCCCCATTGCGGCGTTGCCCTAAGCGTGTCGGAGTTCTGCAAGCTATGTACAATAAATAAAGCAGCACGCCCTGCCAATCAAGGCAGGGCGTGCTGCTATTTTGGAGCAGGATACGGGAGTCGAACCCGCCTTCACAGCTTGGGAAACATAAAAGCGGGTTCTTCTATATATTCACCGAATCGGAAAAAGTGTAGTATTTGCAACAGTTTTTTCTATTTTGCCATTGAATGAATTTCCAGAATTTTCGAGCATTTTGTCATGTTTTCCAGACAGTTAGCATGACAATAGCATGACCAAATCCTTGACATTAAGTCCTGTTTATTGTACAGTGAATGCAGTAAAATGTGATTAAACAGGTAAAGGAGGCGATGCTATGGACCGCAGAAAGAAAGGAAGCGGACAGATCACCTATGTTTCGGGAAGAAAGTCACCCTGGCGGGCATCTGTGACGGATAATGCAGGAAAACAGAAGTCTCGGTTCTTCAAAACAGAAAAAGAAGCCAAGGCATTCCTCCGGGAAGTGAACGCGGACGCCAACAAGCTGAAGTCTCTTCTGGAGACCGGTGTATCCTTGCGGGCGTTCTCTGAGATTTTCCTTCGTGAAAAAGCAAAGGAGGACATGAAACCCACCGCATATAGAACATTGGAACTGAATGTGGGTCGTGTTTGTGACAAACTGGGTCACGTAATGCTCCGGGACATCGATAGCGATCTGGTTCAGCAATTGGTCTTTGATCTGGGCAAAGAGGGATACTCCAAGAGCGTTATGGAGAAATCCAAGATCGTCATTGGCAGTATGCTGAAGATGGCTGCCGCAAAGCATTATCTGGATACGGTTCCTGTTCTTGACATTCGAATATCGTCACCGCTTTTATTCTCGTTATGCAGCAAGTTGTAGACCAAACCTCCTGCTGCATAGTTCTCTGACACTACCTGAGCAATCCCTTTAACAATTTGTTCGGCATTGGGATGAATTCAAAAAAGACTCCATGGGCCTACTTCTGTGGGGGCCCGTGGGAACCGGCAAGAGCTTTATCGCGGGATGCATCGCCAATGCTCTACTCGATCAAGGTGTACCGGTGATGATGACCAACTTTGCAAGGCTTCTGAACAAGCTGACCGATATGTGCGTTGGTGACCGGAACGCCTATATTGACAGCTTCAATTCCTTCCCGCTGCTGATCATCGACGACCTGGGTGTAGAGCGTAATTCGGAGTTTGCCAGGGAGCAGGTATTCAGCGTTATCGACAGCCGCTACCGCAGCCAGCTGCCTATGATCGTCACCACCAATTTGACACCGGAGCAGATGCGGAATCCGGAAGATCTTGCCAGGGAGAGAATCTACGACCGCGTACTGGAGCGATGCACCCCGATCCGGATTGATAGTCAAAATATCCGGAAACAGAACAAGGTGGATAATCTGAAGAAGTCAAAGCGGCTTTTGGGAGATACATAATGCAAGGCTTTTGCAAACGGTGAAGAAATCCATTTTGCAGTGGTGAAGTTTACCGAAGAATGATGGTGATAACAGCAAATCCGTCGCAGTTTGCGGTGAACGATTTCATCGTCTATAGCATCCGTTCACCAAAGAGTAAAAACGAAGGTCTCGTTTGCGATCAGGACTTCGTTTCAGAAAAACTGAGCGTATTTTACTGCCCATGAGAAATACATCGGGCAAGCAACCCAATTTACGAAAAAGAGAAGAACATACAGGAGGCAATAAAATGAAAAAGAACGTGAATAAAGTGAAGTGCGACATTCAGTCCCATATCATTGCTGCGGGCTACACCCAGAAGGAAGCCGTGGAAGCCTGTTCCACTGAATATGGCTGGAGTGACAGTGACTCCAACTTCTCCAACAAGCTGGACAAGCAGACACTGCGGTACAAGGAAGTACTGCAGCTGGCAGAGGTTCTTGGCTATGAGATCGTGTGGCAGCGCCGGAGAGATGCATGATGTATCACACCAAATTTACAAGGATGGAGGATATTGCTTATGAATAAGCCCGTAAGGGAAAGGGGGATGGCATAAATGGCCAATGATAAGATTACGCCCGTGGGGATCTACTCCCAGCACGGTGCGTTTCTGACTGTGACTGACCTGATGGAGATTCTGAAGGTGTCCCGCTTCGTGGTGGATCGGATGCTGAAGAACGACCAACTTCCGGCTGCAAAGCTGGGCGGCCAGTACCGCGTCCGCACCGATGACTTTCTCAAATGGTGGGACAACCAGGTGAAACAGGAACAGAAGAACATACTGAAGAATTTAGTTTCATAACCGAAGGGGCGCGTTGCAAAATAGTCAACAAATGCCAGGAGTTGAAAATACTCCTGGCATTTATAATATGAAAGAAAGGCATGCTGGTAGATTCTCTTTGCCACCGGGAGGCGATTGTAAGGAACGGAAAGAAAGCATGCACTTAGGGTAAAAGAAGCTTTCGCTGCACGGCATCGTGTCCGTCGGTGAATACAGAAAGAATCTGACCCTTTGCGGTGTAAGAACAGAGATACTCCCCGTCGACATACATTTCCGATATAGAACCTCTGACAAGTACACGAAGTGAACAGGTTTCAGCCAACGACATGGAACGGTCAACTTTCAATTCAATTCCCTCAGCATCCCACAAAAGGAACTTTCCGTTCCGGTCAAGACGAAGAAGGAAAGTCTTTTCGCCCTCCAAATGGAACAGAACCTCGTCACCGCACCGGTAGGAAACATCACTCATCCACGCATCCTCCAGTTCGCTGGAAATTTCTCCGAGCAAAATATCATTTCCTTCCCACCAATGCAGACGAAGAATTCCCTCTTCATCAAACAGAACCTTTTTCAGGGGCGCCATGTAGGTGCGGTCCATACTGTTTTTGTCCTTTTCTCTCAGCAGAACGTGGAAATTTACAAATAGATTGTTGCCATCTGAGAAAAAACGGGGGAAATATGCATGCAGCTGGCCACTTTCACCATCCTGTGTGAATGTACGAGGCAATAGGTACCAGTTCTTCTTCATGAGCGAGAAAGGACCTAAAGGACTGTTAGATGTACACAGAGCCATTCCCTTGAAATACCTGCCGGTCATCAAATAATAGATGCCGTTATGGCAGGCAATGGCACCTGCCTCAATCTCCAATTTTCCTTTGTAATGCGGTTCCAGACTGACCTGGACAGGAGGAAGGGCGCGCCAGTGAATACCGTCATCGCTCTCGCCGATACCGACACCAACATAATCAAGGGGATTTGCGTAAAATATCCGTAATAACCGACGTTTTCTTTTTCCAGTGGATAAATGCAGTCCCAACGACAGTTGGCACCGGCATCAACATAATAACGTTCATCTACGGAAAATGCATTGTCTTCTCCTAGCTTGTTCCAATGAACGAGGTCTGTTGAAGTAGCGAAAAATATAGTCTGCTGTTCGCCCTTTTCTGTTTGCCGGTGTTCTGAATAATTACAAATAAACTTATGACTTTCTTCAAAATCGGGAGATTTCCAAACTGCTCCAGTACCAAGGAAACATGTATTTTTCTCTGATTGAATCAGTACACGACCTTGATCTTCGTAGTGAACACCATCTTCGGACACGGCCACACCAAATCCGTCCCAGTTTGTACGACCGATTCCGTTATTAATCAGATAATACAAGTAATATCTGCCTTCATGATAATACATCCACGTGTCCCAGTGGTCAAATAATTTACTACGAAACAGCATGTAATTTCTCATCCCCAAACACTTTATAATCATAGGGGTATCGACTGGAAATAGTCGTATAGTTCCTGGTATCCTTTTGAATTTACAAATCAGTGGTCAAGGAACGAACAGAGTTACGATCAATGAGGAAGGGATCCAAAACAAGATGCTTAACGGGCTGATTGTCATTGTTCGTTAAGCGGTGCACTAACTGAGAAACAGTAGCGGTGGAGATATCTTTCAGATCATGTGCAATGGCGGTTAAACCGGCTAATCCGACCCACCGGGTATCGTCGTAAGCAATCAGACTGATATCTTTAGGAATAGATAAATTGAGTTTCTGAATTGCGGACCAGGCTGTTTCACTAGTGGATGCAATTGAGAAAATAGCTGTGGGATGGAAGGTTTTAATTGCATCACATATCAAATCGACAGATACCGGTCCGGTTAGTGTCATAACTTCACTGTGGGGAATGCCCGCATTATCAATAGCTCGCCAGAAACCAGCGATTCGATCTTCACCACCGACATAGAGGATTCGCCTATGCCCGTGCTGCAGAAGATAATTTGTTCCAATTTCCGCACCTTTCTCGTCATCCATGATAACACTATCCATATGAGAATACGGCGCATTAAACAGTTGAATGACCCGCATCTGTTCAGCAAGGGAATTTAGATATTGTTTGTTTGTTGAATCTTGCGGGAGAACGATAATACCATCTACCTGTGCAGACGCTGCCATTTCAAGGCACTCCCGTTCAGTCGTAACGCCTTCATGTACAAATGTGACGAGCAACCGGTATCCATACTGATGCAGGACAAGTTCGAGATGTTGTAGGACGTCGATATAGAAGCGATTTTCGATAGAGGGGATGATTAACGCAATCGTCATACTGCGATTGCTCTTAAGACTGCGTGCGAGCAGGTTGGGGGTGTAACCAAGTTCAGCGGCGCGTGAGAGAATTTTTTGACGTACAGGTTGGCTGATTCTGCTGCTTTCATCGAAAGCGCGGGATACTGTAGAAACAGAAACGCCACATGCCTTTGCAACATCCTTCAAAGTGACGATAATGAACGCCCCCTTCTTTCTGTAGTGTGAATTGCCACAGGTATGATGAGTTGTGCATTTTCAACAAAATATGCGCGTATATTTCAGTGCGAGGGAAACGGGGTGACGTATTGACAATCAAGAAATTATTATTTATAATTAGTGCAAACGATTGCACAAATGTAACCAACCAATTATTACCTATGACATAATATATCAGTTTTTTTGGGATTGTCAACATTGGGAAATGGCACATTTGTTTTATTTTTACCCAATTGCGCAAACGATTGCACAAAATAAATATAGGTGGTGTATTTTGATGGATGAAAATAAGCAGCTGTATTTGAAAGCCCCTTTGATCAAAGACTTCCGCGAAATCCTACTGAAGGATAAAGATAGACCCGGTTACCATTTCTGCGATCCGGAGGGGATTGGCGACCCTGGTGATCCCAATGGCTGCTTCTATGCAAACGGCAGATACCACATGATGTATTTGTATCGTCATGAAGAAAAGGGCTTCTGCTGGGGTCATGTTTCCAGTGTTGATCTGCTCCATTGGAGACATCATCCAGATTGTATCATAGCAGGTGTGCATGGCCGTGGTTGTTATAGCGGAGGTGCATTTCTTGATGATGACGGAAAGTGCTACATCTCTTTTTGGGATTTTGTTGCAGATGAAACATCCTATGGTGGCATTAGGATTGCAGTAAGTGACGGTGAACCCTACGAGGATTGGTATGTTTTGCCTGAGTTTGCTGTTACATGTAATGTCGGAATGGGTGTTGCCACGGTAAAGGGCAAAGACGGTTGTGAGCATATTGTCGGTGCTGCCGACCCCAGTAATATCTGGAAGAAAGACGGAAAGTATTACATGCAGACCGGCAACCTGATTGTACTGGACCGTTATTCCAGAGGTGAGAATCCTCCGGAAGACCTCCGCGGCGACTGGGCTGACCTCTTTTCCTCCGATGATCTGAGAAGTTGGAATTATGAAGGCAGATTCTATGACCGTGAAAAATGTCTGCATACCGCAGATTCTGAAGACTGCATGTGTCCCAGCTTCCTGCCGCTTCCGTCCGCACAGGGCGGCGGTGCAGACAGCGGCAAGTATCTGCAGCTGTTCATCGCCCATAACCGTGGATGCCAGTATTACACCGGTGAATATGTGAAGGATCAGAACCGTTTCATTCCCGAAAAGCACGGCCGTATGTCCGTAGTGGATTCCGCTTATTTTGCGCCGGAAGCACTCATTGCACCCGATGGCAGACAGATTATGTGGGTATGGCTTCGGGACAATCCTGATAATGGAGAAGCGCGCGGCTGGAGCGGGGTTTTCTCAATGGCCCGTGAACTCTGGTATGCGCAGGGCGACGACACCCTGCGGATGGCACCTATAAAGGAATATGAGCGTCTGCGTATCAACCCGCAGTCCTTTGCGGTGGATGTAGCGGAAGCAGAAGTTAAGGAGCTTCCGGTGATCAATGGTTCCTCTTTTGAACTGAAGCTGAATGAGATCGCACCGGATGTACGTGGAAACTTTGAACTGCGGATCCGCTGCAGCGAAAACGGTGAAGAATATACCCGTATTTATTTTGATACCGAGACTAGCGAACTGGTCATGGATTCCACAAAGGGAAGTGCCCGCGGATGGGCAGCTGTTGAAAGAATGCCCGTTGCGCTTCCGGAAGATGAGAAGTTGACCCTGACGGTCTTTGTTGACAAGACGGTTGTTGAGATCTATGCTAATGACCGCGCAGCAATTGGCCGCCGCATTTATCCTGCGCACGATGGCACGAAGGTGTTCCTGCATCGTAAGGATGCTGGATGCAGCCTGAATGTGCAGACATGGGAGATGGCTCCCTGTAATCCCTTTTAATGTGAATGTGTTAATTCACAGAATAATAATAAAAATAGGAGGACTCAAAATGAAAATGTCAAAGCGCGTCTTAGCCATGCTGCTCGTACTGGTTATGTGTGCATCTGTCCTTGCTGGTTGTGCCGGCAATCAGGCAGCTCCTGCAACAGAACCCGCACAGAGCAACACCCCCAGCAATGAAGTTGTAGCGGACACTCCGAAGGAGGAGCCTGCCAACGACAAGCCTTTCGCTGGTGAAAAAATCGTTCTGTTTAGCTTTGCCGGCTGGGTAGATGAAGGTAAAGAGGAAATCCTGTCCGCTCGTCTGGAAGAAGACACTGGTATGACTCTGGATATCATTGTTGTGCCGTGGGATGAGCGTATCACCAAGATGGCAGTTATGGTAGCAGGTGGTCAGCAGATCGATGTTACCGGTAAGTCCACCCCCGCAGATATGAGCATTCTGTGTGACGCAGGTGCCCTGCTGCCCGTCAATGATTACATCAGGGACAGCGAAGTTTTCTCCGAAGAGAACTGGAATGGCTGGCAGTACATGGACAGCATGGTCTATGCAGAAGACGGCCTGTGGTACGGTGTTCCTACCCGCCCCGTTCAGGGCTACATCTACACCATCAACCAGGCATGGTTGGATAAGCTGGGTCTGGAAGTTCCCAAGACCACTGAAGAGCTGACTGCAGTTCTGCGTGAGTTCAAGAAGGCTGATCTGGGCGGCAATGGTGCGACCATTCCCATCGCACACCAGTTCCCCAACTCTGACCACATCGCTACCTTCCTGGGCATGTGGGGTATTGAAGGTCCCTTCATCCAGGAAGATGATTCCGGTAAGCGTTACCATCCCTGGCTGACCGAGGAAGGTCTGGCTGGCCTGCAGTGGATGCAGGATATGTACAAGGAAGGTCTGCTGGATCCCGAATTTGCAAACGAGAACGGTACCGAGATTTACAACAAGGTCACCAGCGGTCTGGTTGGCGTGTTCCTGGATTGGCCCGGCAGCAACCGGGGATACAACCAGGCAGCAGAGCAGACTGGTGCGCTGGTCAACATGGTTCCCATTGCTATTCCCCAGGCTCTGGAAGGTGTGGATCCCGTTAACTGCGGCAACACCATCATTATGGACAACCTGGTTGCATCTTCCGCAAATCCCGATGCAGCTTGGGCATTCATCGAATGGCTGAATACCACCGAAGGCACCAAGGACTGGACCTGGACTGAGGGCGAGAACTACAATGTTCTTGAAAACGGCGAGGTAGAGATCCTGGCTACTCAGCTGCACTCTGCCGGTTACGATACCTGGGGCTGCCTGAATAAGGTATGGCTGGAAACTGGTGAGGTTCCTGCAGCTACCGATGAAACCATCGAAGGTTATGAGATTTTCTATGATAGCTGGGCATTCCCCGCTGTTCTGAGCGGCGCCGGCGACGCAGAAGAAATTGCTCTGCCTCTGGCAACCCAGGTCATCTGCGGTCAGATGTCCGTCGAAGATTTTGAGACTGAGCTGCGCACTCAGCTGCTGAGCGCAGGTCTGATCGATCAGTAATCCAAGAAATCTGATATTGCTCTGACTAGGTAGTTTTGAGGCGTCATATGTGTGAAACTTGTGTTCAATATATGGCGCCTCATTTTACTTATGGTATACTGTTTACGAAAACAATTGCGGCTGTTGTAGGAAATATGAAAATATGCATGATTTTTGAATATATAAACCGAGAGGAGAATGCGGTTTGCGGTATCATAATTATCGATTGAAAAGCAAAAGAATAAAGCAAAATATTGCAAATTATGTTATGCTGTTTCCGGCAATAGCATATATTCTGATCTTCAGCTTTTATCCGATTTTTAGCGGTGTGATCATGTCATTCAATGATGTGAGGATCACCGGAGCCAGTACCTTTAATGGAGTGGCAAACTACGAGAAGGTTTTTGCAGACCCTGCATTTTGGTCTGCACTGAAAAATACATTTATTTTTGCATTCTGGAATTGTTTTTACGGCGTATTTTTGTCGCTGGCAGTGGCAATTTTGCTCAACGAAGTTCGCCGTACAACTATGAAGAAGTTTATTCAGACTGTTATTTATCTGCCGAACCTGCTTTCTTGGGTTGTGGTTGGTAGTTCCTTTGTTTTTTTGCTGTCTCCGACAGTTGGTCCTGTGAATCAGGTTCTGAAGAGTATGGGACATGAAGCAATTAATTTCTTTAGCGAGATTGGCATTGCGCGCGGTCTGATTATTTTTATTAACCAATGGAAAATAACCGGTTATGGTGTTGTCATTTACCTGGCTGCGTTGGTGGGCATTTCGCAGGATCAGTACGAGGCTGCAATACTCGATGGCGCGGGCAGATTTGAGCAAATCTGGTATGTTACGATCCCGAATCTGAAAAATACGATTCTGACTATGGTGATGCTGAACGTAACAGGTATGTTCCAGTTGTTTGATCCGATTTATGTTTTGGGAAATCGTATTACACAACCGAATACGGATGTCATCATGACCTATGTCTATAGAACCAGTCTGGGCAAACTCCGGCTGGGTACCGGAGCTGCGGCATCGGTTACGCTGATGGTGATCGCATTGACCTTTACCCTGGTGACGAAGAAGTTGACGAACTACGGTTCTGAGGAATAGGAGGTAAGTGATGTTAAATCGTAAAAAGAGATATTCATTAACAAAAACCACACCTGCCACAGTTATGTTCGACATCTTCATCGGTGTGTTCTTTGCCTTGTATGTAACGAGTATTATCTATGTGTTGTGGCAAACATTTCTAAGCTCCATATCCCCGGAAATTGAAAACCTGTCGGTCAAGATTCGCTTCTGGACCAATAATCCCACACTGAAAGCCTACGAAGAGGTTTGGAAAAAGGGTGGATTGGGAAGAGCATTCCTGAATAACGTGTATGTCACAGTTGCAGGCACCGTGCTGCATGTGTTCATCTGCACGATGGCTGGTTACGCCCTTTCAAAACCGAACTATCCGTTTAAGCAGACTGCACTGATGATCATTATGGCTTCCATGCTGATGCCGGGTCAGGCAACAATGATCCCCACTTTCGTCCTTTACCGGAATCTGAACCTGATCAACAAACTTTCTGCTCTGATTGTCAGTGGCCTGGTCAGTGGTTTTTCCATTATTGTGATGAGAAACTATTTTATGAGTGTTCCGAGATCCCTCTGGGAATCGGCAAAACTGGATGGTGCGGGAGAGTTTGTAACCTTCTGGAGAATTTATATTCCGATTTCTAAACCTGGTTTTGCGACCATTACACTGCTGCAGTTAGTTGCAAAGTGGAATTCCTTCTTTGACGCTGTGCTGTTTATTAACGAGTCTGAGAAACAGGTACTTCAGCCGGTCTTGAATGATATTGTCATGAGTATTTCCGCTGCAGCTCAGATCGGTAACAAGACCATGATCACATTCGGACAGAATATCCGCTCTGCTGCGATTGTGATTGCAATGCTGCCAATTCTGATCATTTATCCGTTCATGCAGCAGTACTTGGTTAAGGGTATGACGGTTGGCGCAGTTAAAGAGTAAAGTTGTAGGCCTTGAATATGTTGCGAATAATGGGGAGAAGTTATGCTTCACTATAAATCGGAAGATTGGTACGTAGGAGATGTCCATCCGTACTACTATGATAATAAACTCTATTTGTTTTATTTAAAACCCAACGGAATTACCAGATGCGACGCCTGTTTTGAAGATCCCACAAAGGTGGTTTGCGGTAATTCCGTCGTGGCTGTTACGGATAATTACTGTGATTACACGGAAACAGAACTCAATGTCCCTGTTGTGAACATCGTAAAAGTTGGTGAAACCTTCATTACCAAGGTAGGCGAAGGAAGCTGCGTGGAAAGCACAGATCTGCTGCATTGGGAAAAAACAGACAAGTTTACGCTGTCTCTTGATCGAGCACTATTTCCTGCTGGATCAAGAGACTACGCCCTCTTTTATGATGATGATCTCGGGGGCGTACGCAGTACCATGTTGGCGTATTTTACGAACGAGCATTGGAAAGAGGGAAGAGGCCTTGACTGTGCTGTCGGTATCAGTGGCGTGATCCCCCTTGAGGGAGAAGAGCAGGTTCCCCAGAAGGTGTTGTTTCCCTTAAATAACAAGGGAAAAAATCTCATGAAGTCTCCGGAGCCTGAGTGCAATCAGATGCTTAAGATTGGCTCCAGATGGTATCTGCTGACAAGTCTGGCAAGACAGACGGTGCATTGGGTTGGACCCCTGTCTTACTGGATCGGTAATGAAAACACACCCATTGACCAGGATAATTTTGCCCACAAGAAGGAGTATCGTCTGGACGGAGAAGACCTTTCTGCGGCACAGGTTGCATCCTTCGGCGACCGGTTCTATAAATTCGGTTGGATTCCCATGAACTATGATGGTCAAGAATGGGGCGGTCACCTGAATCTGCCTCACGAAGTCTACCAGCTTCCGAATGGAGAATTGGGATGTCGACTGGATCCGGAATATGCAAAGAGCATTAAAAAGAATGAAAAAAGCCATGAAATCTTTTATAATGAATATGTGCAGCCCTTTGGCAGAAGCATTTTTGTTGATGTGAAAAAAGATTTCGGTATTCGCACATGCCTCGATTTGGAGAAATCCGAAAAGGCCGGTCTGATTTTGGATCGGGCAAAGGGTATCGCTGTTGTGCTGGATCGTGCCACGAAACAGATGCGTGTAGTGAGAGAAGACGGAAATATAAGTTTTTGTTTCTCTTCCCTGGAACTGCATGATGATGTATGGTCATCTACAGCTACTATTCATGCAATATATGACGATGATATTGTTGAGGTGTTCCTGAACGATCGTTACACCCTTTGTGCAAGAACAGACAGCTTTAATTCCGGAAACACTGCAGGTGTATTCTGCGATAGGGAGATTCGTTGGATACGGAGCTACGAACTAACAGTACCTGATTCTTCGTACAAGATCTCTAATTGACGACAAAATCGGGTGGCGGTGATAAACGGTAAACATAGGTAAGGAGAATGAAAATGCTGGAAGTACGTAATCTGTCAAAAAACTACGGCAACAAAAGAGCGGTAAAAGGAATCAGCTTTTCTGTAGGTAAAGGAGAGATTTTGGGCTTTTTGGGGCCAAACGGTGCAGGAAAAAGTACAACCATGAATATGATTACCGGATATCTGGCATCATCGGAAGGTGAAATCCTCGTCGATGGAATCAACGTTCTGGAAGAACCGCTACTGGCAAAGAAAAAAATCGGATACTTGCCGGAGAAACCGCCGCTGTATCAGGATATGAGCGTGGAAGAGTATTTGAACTTTGTGTTTGACCTAAAAAAAGCATCTCTTCCGCGGAAAGAACATCTGAAAGAAGTTTGCTCCCTTGTAGGAATCGAACATGTCCGGTCTCGTTTGATCAAGAATTTGTCCAAAGGATACCAGCAGCGCGTAGGTATTGCACAGGCGTTGCTGGGATATCCGCCATTGCTGATTCTGGATGAACCCATGGTGGGTCTTGATCCCAAGCAGATCGTTGAAATCCGCGATCTGATTGCACAGCTGGGCAAAAAGCAAACAATCATTCTGTCGACGCATATTCTCCCGGAAGTTCAGTCGATCTGTAAGCGGATTATCGTCATTAATCAGGGCGAACTGGTTGCAGACGGCGAACCGGATACATTGATGAAGGAGATGGAGGGAACCCGTATGCTGCGCGGTGCTATTGCGGCGCCGGAGCAGACCCTGAAATGCGAACTGGAATCGCTGGAGGGTGTGGTCAGTGTAGAATGCACTGGCTTGAAAGAAGACAGTGTGTACGGTTTCCTGATTGAACAGGCAGAGGGAGAAGATGTGAGAATACCGCTGTTTAATCTCATGGCAGAGCGACACTGGCCCATTATGGAGCTGAGCAGACATATGGGCAATCTGGAGGATCTGTTCCTGAAATTAACTGCACAGGAAAAGAAGGAGGCATAAATATGGGAGCGATTTACCGCAGAGAAATGCGCAGCTATTTTACGACTCCTGTCGGCTATATTTTCTTGGCAGTTTTCTTCTTTTTCAGCGGATTCTATTTCAGCAGATGCTGCCTGTATGAGAACACATCGGATCTGACAGAGGTTTTTTCCAGTATGTTCACAATCTGCGTCTTTCTGATTCCGCTACTGACCATGCGTTTGCTCAGCGAGGAACGAAAGAACAAAACCGATCAGTTAGCACTGACCGCGCCGGTCAGTCTTTTGGGGTTGGCTCTGGGAAAATTTCTGGCAGCACTCTCGATTTTTGCCACAGGTTTATCCGTGGCGCTTTTATACGGACTATTCTTTGCCTACCTTGGTGTTGCTAACTGGTCTGTGATTATTGGATATATGGTCGGACTGCTGCTTCTGGGAGCATCCCTGACTGCAATTGGTATGTACATATCCTCTGTAACAGAGAATCAGGTTGTGGCAGCCGTTGGTGCAATTTCAGCAGGCTTGCTGCTGATCATGGCAGATGCAGCAGCCTCCATGCTGCAGAGCGGAATGCTGCGGAATTTGCTTAATACGATTTCTTTCCGCAGCCATTACTTCAGATTTACGAAAGGTATTATCAGCCTGGAAGATGCCGTATTTTTCGTGAGCGTGGCAGCATTGTTTGTGTTTGCTACAATCCGGACTTTTGAACGCCGCAGGTGGAGATAATGGAGGTTTCGTATGAAATTTAAACTTTCAACACTTCGGAAAATTAAATACGGTAGTCTTGCAACGGTAATAACGGTGTCTTTCCTGCTGGTAATTGTGCTGCTGAACGTTTTCGTGCAACTGGCATCCCAGCGTATGCCCCTGTCTATGGACCTGAGCAGCGAGAAGGCATATGGGATCTCGAAGCAGTCTGTGGAGTACCTGCGCACAGTTGAGGATCCAGTTACAATTACGGTGCTGGTGGATAAGATGCTTCTGGAAAATGCCGGCGGGTATTATTTGCAGGCAAAGGAAATAATCGACCAGTATCCCAAGCACTCGTCTAAAATTGAAGTGCAATACCTTGATCCGGTTGTGAACCCAGGATTTGTGGCGCAATATCCGGATCTGGCTTTGAAAGAGTTGGACATTCTGGTAACCTGTGGAGAAAAGCAGGCTAAGACTTCCCTGGCTTCGTTGTTTACCGTCGTAGCTTCACAAAGTACGGGCGAACAGTATATTAAGTCTTCATGCGCGGAACAGGAGATGACATCTGCAATTCTGCGTGTGACAACGAAAGTAGAGGAAAAAATTGTATTGTTAACAGGTCAGGACGAGATGTATACCAATGCATTTACGAATCTTCTGACCTCGGCAGGATACATCGTTGAGGAAACGAATCTTCTGACAGAGGAGTTGGATTCCGATGCGAAAATTGTATGTTTGCTTGCACCCCGCAGAGATCTCGATGAAAACCTGCTGAAAAAACTGGATGATTATCTGATGAACAATGGCGAATATGGAAGAACGCTGATTTTTGCTCCCCATCCTTCCGCAGATAGTCTGCCGAACCTGGAGGCTTATCTTGCACAGTGGGGCATCGCAATCGGACGGGATATTGTGGTGGAGAGTGAACCCTCTAGATTCACAAATAATCTTCCCTATATTTGTCTTGTAGATTATGCAACCAATGAGTTTAAAGACAAACTGACCACCGCAGCACCCTATATGAGCATCCTGGGCAGAAACATTTGGACACGTTTTGAGTCCCAAAGTGTGTATGAAACGGATGTTCTCTTAAAATACGGGGAAAGTGCCTATGCAATGCCGGTTAATGGCGATTCTGAAGTAAAACAGGAATGGGATTCTGTGAAAGTCTGGCCCGCGCTGATCAGAAGCACTTATTCTGCATATAGCGGCACAACGCGCATGGAAAGTCGGATTCTGGTGTTTGCATCTGCTTCGTCTTTTGACACACAGGCATTAGGAAGCGGATCCACTTCTAATAAACAATATATTATGGCTCTTTTCGGAAACCTGACAGACCGGAAGGACACTGTGACTGTGCCGTCGGTGGAATTAAAAAATCCTGCCCTGGGGCTTACGCAGGAGCAGTATACGGAATATGCGCTGCTGTTTACGGCAGTACTGCCGCTTGTAACATTGGCAGCGGGTATGTTCGTCTGGTTTAAACGCCGTCACCTATAAAATAGGGAGTAAATCGTATGAAACGATCGATTGTAACGTTGTGTTGTATTCTATCCGCTGTGCTGATTCTGGCGGGCGCGGTCTTTTTCCTCATGGGGGATACAAAAGAGACTGCAACAGAAACGACAATGCAGAAAGAACGGGAGTTAATCCGCCTTTTAGACGAAAGTCAGATTGCCGGTATTGAGACAATCGAAGTTTCCGGTTCCCAGGGCAGCTATCAACTGTCTTTGAACCGGGGCAACGTAGAAGTTCCGGGAATCGAGAGCCTGTATGCTGACGCGGCATTGGCGAAACGCATTTTCAATACGATTGTAAACGTGGAAGGATATGAGATTTCCGGTACGGATCAGGGCTTTGAACAATATGGCTTGGATGATCCAGATACGGTGATTCAGGTGAAAGTAACAGACGGGGAATACCGCATTTATGTAGGCACCCAGGCACCCGGAAGCTATGGCAGATATGTTTCGGTAGAGAATCAGAACAGAGTATACCTTGCCTATGGCATTTCAGATGCACGGAAGGACCTGCTTGATTTTGTTGACAAGACTGTTGTTGATATTTCGGTTTCCGGTGATTTTGTGCCGTCTTCCATTGTATTGGGCGGACGCGTAAGACAGGAAAACATTGTCCTGGGCATACCGGAAACAGCAGAAAAGGAAGCATCGATAAGAGATTTGAAAGTGCTTTCCAAAAATAATTACGATGCGAATTATGAGAACATCAGTGATGGAATGGCTGATCTTATGCAGTTGGATGCCGATGTGGTAGTCTGCTATGAGCCGTCAGAAGCGGATCTGGCGGAATTCGGTCTGCTGGATCCCTATTCCACGGTTACCTATTGCTGGAAAGAAACCGATGGGGCTTTGCAGGAGTGTATGCTGTCTGCATCGGAACCTGCTGATGGATATGTCTATTTGTACAACAAAGAAAAACCGGTTGTTTACAAAGCTGCAGCGGATGCGGTGAGCTGGTTGAAGTGGCAGTATGCAGACGTGATTACAAGATTTTTGCTGTTGCCCAATATTTATACGGTTGCGGCAGGGGAAGTGTCTTACGCAGACCAGTGCCACACCTATACGCTGGAATCTTCGGAGAGGACAATAGAGAAAGTTCTGCTTGATGAAACGCAGGAACTTGACGTGGAGCAGTTTAAAGCTTTTTATCAGTGTTTAATTGGAATTCCCGCAGAGGAATATACAGAACTTGTTCCGGAGGATGCAGCGCCGAAACTGATAATCAGATTCATTTATAAGGATCGTCAAGATACCGACACGGTTGAGCTGCTGGAAGGTCCGCCCCTTCAGGTGTATCTGAGAATTAACGGGGCATCCCATTTCCTGACCAAATCCAAACATGTGCAGACGATTCTGGATAACATCGGCAGGTTACATGCCGGTCAGCAACCGGTGCCGCTTTATTGAGAACTTTGCACGGCTGATTGATCGGAGGGGGATGGAATGAAGGGTATCTTTGCATATGATGGACCGTACATGCAAACCATTCAAAAGGCATTGAATTTTCTGCATTTGAACCTGTTGGTTTTGCTTTTTTCCTTGCCCGTGGTTACAGCAGGCGCGGCAATTACGGCAGCTTTCCGCGTTGTGAGAATCCTGAAAAAAGAGGATGTAAAGGTAACAGCGGCCTACTGGAAAGCTTTTAGGGAGAACTTCAAAGAGGCAACACTGATTTTTACGCTACTGCTGATAGTTCCAGTCCTGCTATTCCTAGCGCTTTCCTTTTCGCCGCGCCAGTGGAGCAATACGGCAAGCATCTTGGTACTTACGGGGATGACCCTGGGCATGATTGCACTGGTTTGGGCGTTACCCCTTCAGGCTGGTTTCTCAAACCATGTTTTGGGAACGATTTTGAATGGTTTGCTGCTTGCAATCGGACACCTTCCCACCACATTTCTGCTGGTATTGTGTGGGCTGTTCCCCTTTGTTCTGCTTGTGGTGAATCCTTATCTGATTGTGTTCGATATGCTTTTTGGCATAGTTCTTCCGGTATACTGGAGCGCAAAATTGTGCGGACGTGTATTCCGGAAATTTGAGAGCAGCCCGGAGAATCAGGAATTAACTTAATAAGCAGGAAAAGAATTCGATACGGGTTCTATTTAAAGTTTCGCGGCAGAGCCACGTTTCGAGAGGAAGCGTCGTTCTGCCGCGCTTTTTGAATACTGGGATTGGGGGGAGTTTACATGAAAGAACTGCTTGAAAGAGTCAGCTATAGGAACAACACATTGACCCTATGGGACGATGGCTGTGTTACACAAATCCGCCCATGGGGACGGGACGGTCTGCGCGTAACTATAA